>Ga0209755_10000184_pt1 | contig 118460 bp, 145 predicted proteins | sample TergutCo191P1_FD_187301 | JGI IMG/M metagenome (GOLD analysis project Ga0209755, IMG submission 187301) | Cornitermes sp. P1 segment gut microbial communities from Petit-Saut dam, French Guiana - Co191P1 (SPAdes) (version 2) | ecosystem: Host-associated > Arthropoda: Insects > Digestive...
GGTAAACTTGCCGTCGGGTGCGTGTCCGATTTTTCCGTCTTTGCGGTGAACACCATACATCTCGGAACACGCAACCAGGTTATCTTTTTTGTCCACTTTGCAAAGACCCCTGTTACAGGTTCCCCCGTGCGGAACTGTGTTCTCTGGGTCATAGCCAATAAGGACGTTTTCATCAGGGTTGTTTTTCAAAAAGTCGGCAGAGAGTTTATATGCCCCTGCGCCGTAAAAGTCATCTGCGTTTACAACACAAAAAGGTTTTGTTATTTTCCAACGTGCCGCCAAGATTGCCTGAACCGTACCCCAAGGTTTTGTACGACCTTTTGGGGCTTTGAAACCATCGGGCAGGGCATTGATATCTTGAATGACGTACTCGGCGGTTACTTTTGTTTTGATGCGGTTGAAAATGCGCTCGCAAAAGTCCTTTTCAATTTTGCTGTTTATTATAAAAACAATGTGGTCGAAACCTGCGCGAACTGCGTCATAGACGGCATAGTCAATAAGCAAATTATCATTATCGTCGATAGGGGTCATTTGTTTGATACCGCCCTCAAAGCGGCTCCCCATGCCTGCGGCCATAATCAAAAGGGTCATGTAAGTATTATGTCGAATTATGTTGAAAATAGCAACACCGATTTTGAATTTTACATTCATTACATTTTGGATTCTTTGCCAAACAATGGTACCTGCCAAACAACACAATGTAAAAGTGATGCTTGCCCCAATCTTTTTCATCAAAAAGGGCCTTTAAATCACGTTCAATTTTTTCTGGGTCTTTGTGTTTTGTGAACCCGAGCCTGTTCGACACACGTATTACGTGGGTGTCCACGGGAAAAGCAGGAACTCCGCGACATGATATTAAAAAGACGCTCGCGGTTTTCCTCCCGATACCTGGGAGTTTCACAAGTTCATCAATATTGTTCGGCAAAACACCATTGTGGTTTTCTAAAAGGTTTTTGCAAAGCGAAATAATATTAGTCGCCTTGTTATGATAAAAACCTGTAGAGTAAATATCTTTTTCAAGTTCCTCTAAATCCGCGGTCGCATAATCTTCCAGAGTCTTATACTTTTTGAACAAATCTTTGGTGACGATGTTGACACGCTTGTCAGTACATTGTGCAGACAAAATAATTGCAACGATACATTCCAGTTCGTTTGAAAAGTTGAGTTCAAGCGGTGGGTCCTCGCCAAACAGTTCGCGAAAGTACGAAATTAATTCCATACGAATATAATACATAATATGGTCGACTTGCACAATGATATATATAACGAATGTATTGAAAGCGCGCGCAAGTGCGGGGTAACGGCGGTTTTGTCCTCGGTTTGGACAACAAATGAGGTGAATCCACTCTTGCTTTTGAAACAACACAAGGGGCTTTTACACATCGAGGATTTGTGGTTTGCAAACGATGATAATATTGACGACATTGTTGCGGCCAAACCCCACTCGGTTGGTTTGACATGGAACGCGGATAACGCCCTTGCGGGCGGTGCGCATGGAAGCGGGGATTTGACAGAACTGGGAAAACGTATGTTGGAAAAACTGGTGAGTGCAGGCGTTATGATTGACCTCGCGCATTTGAATGAAAAAAGTTTTTTCTCCGTCCTCGAACACGTCAAAAGTTTGGGCGGGCGGGTTTTTTGTTCTCATACATGTTTCAGCGAGGTTTGTCCTCATCCACGCAATATTAATGCCCGCCAGATTCGCGCAATAATTGACGCAAGCGGAATTATCGGACTCACGTTTGTAAGTGATTTTTTGCGACCAAAGGGGCGGGCTACTATGAAAGATGTCGTTAAGCATATTGATTACTTTGTAAAAAACTTTGGGGCGGATAACTTGTGTTTAGCATCGGATTTTTATCCTGGGACAAAGATGGCCCGCGGTATTAGGTGCGGGGATTACCGCGCGTTTTTGAAACTTAAAAAGATTCTACTAAAACGTGGTTTTTCACAAACAGATGTGGACAAAATATTTTTTATGAACGCACAAAGGGGACTTGGACTTATGAGCCAAACCGAGGTTATCGGCCATAGTGTTTTGGGCAAACCCATTATTGCATATCATGTTGGCCCGCATGACAAGCCACAAATTATAATCACAGGCGCGATTCATGCGAGGGAGTGGATAACAGAACTCTTGGTGCGCGAGTTAATGAAAAATGGGGAAATCGGGGATGTTGGCTTTTGGTTTATCCCATCGTGCAACCCAGACGGTGTTGCTATTGCGCGCGGTGAAATCGAACCGCAGGGCTTGCCAAAGGTTATTGAACCGAAAACCGCACACCTGTGGAAAGCCAACGCCCGCGGTGTGGATTTGAACGTGAACTTTAACGCCGAGTGGGGCAAAGGTGCGCAAAATTTGACATCGGCGGGGAGTGAAAACTATATCGGTTCCCACCCCGAGAGCGAACCCGAAACAAAAGCCCTTGCCGATTTCACAAAGCGTGTTTTTCAGAGTGGTAATTTGCTCGCAACAATCGCGTACCACAGCAAAGGCGAGGTAATTTATTATCCCTCGGAAAAAGATACCGACCTTGCAAAAGCAATTGGCGAACTCACTGGGTACGAGCCCATAAAAACCTTTAATGAATTAAAACAAAGTGGTGCCGAAAAACTTTTTGATTCTGCAGGTGGTTATTCGGATTGGGTTAGGTTACACCTTGGTGTTCCTGCCCTCACAATCGAGGTCGGAAATGACGAACTTCCTCACCCCATAGGGGAAGAACACCTACCTAATATCTTGGCGCAAAACCGTGACGTGCCAAAACGTTTGGCGGAAATCGTTTTGTCTACAAAAAAACATAATATATAATAGAACCATGGATTTAATTGAAATCATAGGCTTTGTCGCGGGCGCAGTTGTTTTAATATCTTTTTTGTTCAAAGAGATTCTGTTAATTCGGTCGATAAATATCGTGGGGTCTTTGGGTTTCGTGGTGTACGCGGTTTTGGTAGGGGCATGGTCGGTTCTTGCGCTTAATGCGGCGTTGGCGGTTTTACAAGTTGTTTATATCACCAAACATCTTATGGGTAAAAAAAGTGGCAAAAATTGTGACTGTGTAATAATCCCGCCGTGTGCGTCATGTGCGGTGGAAAAAGAAACAGAATAAAAGGTTGCACATTTGTGAATTTATTATGATACAATCAATGTGTGGAACATAAAGGCCAAAGCGAGTTAAAATTTAGAAATGCGACAATTATAAACGCAGATACTTTATACGAAAATTTGTTTGATAAAGAATTTATAGATGTCATTATAACATCACCCCCGTATAACTTAAATATAGATTATGGTTCTAACAATGATGCCATGTCTTATGAGGACTATTTGTGCTTTTCAAAAAAGTGGCTTTCAAACTGTTTTAAATGGTCTAAACCAAATGCAAGACTAGTTCTTAATATTCCCTTGGATAAAAATAAACTTGGGCACCAAAGTGTTGGTGCGGACCTAACAACAATAGCGAAAGAAGTGGGTTGGAATTATTTCACTACGATAGTCTGGAATGAAGGGAATATGTCTAGGAGAACTGCTTGGGGTTCCTATATGTCTGCATCGGCACCATACATAATTGCACCAGTAGAATTGATAGTAATATTTTTTAAAGGCAGTTGGAAAAAGGTTGACGGGAGTAAAAACTCGACTATTACAAAAGAAGAATTCATATCTTGGACAAATGGGCTTTGGTCATTTAATGGAGAGAGTAAAAAAAGAATTGGTCACCCAGCACCATTTCCAAGAGAACTTCCAAAGCGTTGTATCAAACTTTTTAGTTACGAGGGCGATGTAATTTTTGACCCTTTTGTCGGCAGTGGAACAACTCTTATTGAGGCGGAGGTCCAGGGTAGGATTGGTGTCGGGGTAGATATAAATAAAGATTATTGTGAACTTGCATTTGCAAGATTACAAAAAGAAATAGGAGGTTCTTTATGATAAAGGATAAGAAAGGAACAAGCCAAATTGAATTAATTGTTGAGTATTTTGTTGCCAACCCGAATCGCGACATACCACACGCTGAAGTTGTCAAATGGTTGTACTCAGAATACAAAGAAAGAACTGGAAAAACTTTTGCTGACCCGGACCGTGGGATAAGAAGTCTATCTCAAAAAGGATTTCTTGTTAAGGTAAAGAAAGGTGTTTATAGATACGATCCTGATTTTGTTGTGAACAGGGAATTAGAGGATTTTACAGAAGAACAAAGGAAACAAATTTTTGAAAGAGATGGTCATAAGTGTGTGATATGCGGTAAAGGAATTAAAGACGGGATAGAATTACAGGCGGACCATATAAAACCAAAAGATTTGGGAGGAACGGCAACTATCGAGAATGGCCAAACACTCTGCGCCAAGCATAACTTTCGCAAGAGAAATTTAGGACAAACCGAAACTGGCAAAAAAATGTTTATCCGCTTATATGAACTTTCTAGAAGTAATGGCGATACTGATACAATGCAGTTCTGTCATGAGATTCTTGAAGTGTTTGAAAAGAATGATGTTAATGGCCATGTTGAATGGAAAAAATAAATATTGTGGATAACTAAAAAACGCTTGACAATTTCTGGGGGGGGGTAGACTCCTTTAGGAGAAAAAAATTATGAAAAATTCACACAAGTTAGTTTTAGCGTTAGTGTTGTCACTCGGGATTGCAATTGCATGCAAGGATATGAACCCCGAGATAAGCGGTGGTGTCGGCACACCGCCGACGTCACCGAAACCGACAGAGCAAGGAGGGCCGCCTGTGCCTGACCAAATACTTGTACCAGAGCAAGAAGGTGCTGTGTATGGAATCCCGTCTGGTACCCCATTTTTTGTTGATAATATGTGGGATGATATGGGAAATATTGATGCCATTATACAACAAATGAAAATTAATCTGTTCCACATATCGAAATCGTTTGGGATTGGGTTGGCGGAACTTAACGACTATCTCGAAGCCGAGCGCGCACGCCTTATCGACAACATCACAAGGAAAAATAACAACCTTGGGTTTGTAAGTGTACAACACCTTGAAAACGACGCAGTTGCACGGTTCTTGTTGCACTTTGGTATTGACCCGACTTCTGTGTGGTGGATGGAGGACCACCAACGCGGTTTTGTAAACAAAAAGTTCGCACGAAACGGCGTTCCCGTCAGCCCTATGGATGTCGTACCCGACGATGATTGGAATCATGATGACTGGAATAGTTATGTGCCGCAATTGTCTGGACAGGAGCAACAACGTATTGATTCGATGTCACGCCAAGAACTTATCCAAGCCACGCAGGAAATGGGTACTTGCAGTTGGCATTATGCACTTTCACGTCGGTTGGACGAACTTGATGCCATGTCGGCAAGAGTGGAGGGCCGTGACCCAATTGACATGCCCGAACCGCTTGAACCCGCATGGCCAGAACATGAAACACATAATGGCGGTGCTTCTATGTCCTCTGGCGGTCATGGTCACGACCTGATGCACGTACATCGTCTTTCTGCGCGAGAGCAAAACCGTCTGTTTAAAATGTCACATGAAGAACTTGTTGCTGCAACACTGGAGGAGGGCACATGTTGTTGGCACAACGCGTTGATTGCGCGATTGGATGAACTTGATAGAGCCGAAACGGCTCCACGTCCAAGACTTTTTGGAAGGCGCAGAGCGAATACAGTGGAGGAAATGACCGATGACAAATAAAAACGTGAACAAAGACATAGCCGATGCGTTGGATGCGTTTTTGACACTTGGTCAAAACCCTGTGGATGAAAAAGCAAAAGCGAAACTAAAAGAAATTTGCGAGCGTAACAAGATTACCCTTGAACAGTTAAGTCAATCTGTTATGAACGCCGTGAAAGAAACCAAATAATTGATGTCAGCAAAAACAATAAAAAACCCCCACCGATTACAAGGAGCAAAATCTCCATGGGAAAAATCGGGGTATAGGAATCTTGTGTGAAACTGCCTTGGTCAGTGACGCTTGTGTCAGGGGGCGGTGTGCCGACTTGGGTATTATCGCCCCCATCCGTTGGGTTAAGGTGCCTGTCAATAAGGATGCTTAAGGTCGCGATTCCAGCACCAAAGTTGTTATCCCAACCGTTTGGTGAATAAGCAATGTCAAGAATTTTGTTTCTTATCATTGTGTTCGTCCCTGGCTCGATTTGTGCATCGGTATAGATTAAAAGTAGCGCGGCGATAGCCGAAACATGAGGGGCCGCCATAGACGTTCCCCATGACCAAGCATACCCGTGAGGTCCACTAGGTCCGTGCCTCCATGCACTTAAGATTTCCCAACCTGGTGCCGCGATGTCAACACCAACACCATAGTGAGAAAAATATGCTGGGTTATCATCCCTATCTGATGCCGCAACCCCTATTACATGAGGGTATCTTGCAGGGAAATCGGCGGGGGAAAGGCTATCATTTCCTGCGGCGGCAACAACAACGATACCTAGGTTTGTGGCGGAACGAATGCTGTTATATAGGATTGCGTCTTGGGTTCGGGCACCTAAACTCATGTTAATAACCGAAACGTTTGCGGTGATTGCGCGTGCGATTGCATTTTGGATGCTTAGACTATCGGTAATCATACTTTCTGGGAAAACATTAAAGGGCACAATCATTACATTGTCGGGGGTGTTGTCGACAATTGTGCCTGCGACGTGCGTGCCGTGTCCGTTCGGGTCGGTCATTACATTAGTGTTGTTTATAACGTCAAAGCCCCCATGTACGCGTCCCTGAAACATCTCGTGTTCGATATTAAGCCCCGTATCAATCACCGCAACGCGAATCTCTGTTGTGAGGTCGCGGTCAAGTTCATAAAGTAACTCTATGAATTGGTCAGAATAAATGCGCTCGGACCCCCAGCGGTCGCCGTGCAAAAACGAAGCACTGTTTTGCCTCGCCAACACAGGGTTTGTGTGGGTGATGATTTTGTTGGGTTCAGAGAAAACAACGTTTCTTTCGCGGGAAAACAATTTTGATGCACGCCTAGTTTCATCAATGGTTTCATATTGCAATACATAAAAGTTGTCCTCCGACACATATTTTATTGCACCAAACTTGTCGTTCAAATGACCGTTTGCTTTAACAACAAGTTGTCGTGTTTGATACCTCGAGGCTTTGTCAACAGAAAAATCTCCGCACCAATATTCTTGTCTAATGGCAGATACCGCGGTCATGAACTCCTGTGAAAATTCATGAAAGATGTTTTTTGTACCTGTGTCTTTTTGATAGTTTTGCGCGGACAAAGCAAACGGCACCAAAAGTCCGAGCAACCAAATGCCAAGCACAGAAAAAAGAACAATCTTATTTCGCATATTCTATTATACCACAAAAAAGTAGACATTAAAAACTGTTTACAGTACATTTGTTTATGGCTACAGAACTTGAAATAAGATTTTTGGATATTGATATAGATGCGCTTGTTAATAAACTTGAAAGCCTTGGTGCAAAAAAAGTAGGCGACTGGTTTTATAATCGTTTTATTTTTCAGTTCCCAGGTTTTCGCTATGGCGGAGATGAACGCAACAGAAAGTGGCTTCGCGTCCGCACCAATGGCGAGCAAGCAACTATGACGTACAAACAGATACATGCCCAAACAATTGATGGTACCGAAGAAATTGAATTTGGGATTGATGACTTTGACGCAGGGGTTTTGTTTTTGGAAAAACTTGGGTTTCAAAAAGAGGGGCCTCAACAAAACAAACGCGTGAGGTATATGTTGGGCGAGGTCGAGATTGATATTGATACTTGGCCGAAATGTCCGCCGTGGGTTGAAGTAGAGGGCAAGACCGAAAAACAAATTAAAGACGCCTGCAAGAAACTTGGTCTTGATTACAAAAAGGGTACGACCCAGGGGATACTTGATATCTTGATTGGGTATGGCTATGACAAAGACCAAAAGGAGTGCAGGTTTTAATTATTCTTCGGTTTGGCTTTTGTCCAGGTTCGCCCAATGTGTTTGATGCTTTTGTCTTTGAGCGCATCGAACAAATCAATGTTTAAAATCGTGCATAAATCCAACAAAAGGGTAAACACATCCGCGGCTTCTTCACTGGTTTTGGTATAGTTATTACGACTTTCGTCACAGCACATCCCAATTTGTTTTCTTAGGGCTTTTGCAAGTTCGCCGATTTCCTCGACCAACAGCAACATGGTTTGCTCGGGCGTTTCGTCGTCAAAGCCCTGTGCCCTCCACATTTTCTCGCGCAGTTTTTGGATTTCTTTTAGACTTTGTTTCTCGCTTAATTTCTTTACAAGATTTTCATATGTTTCCATGTAATAAGTCTAGTACTAAAAGCACCAGTGGTCAACCATCAAAGTCAAAGCCAACCTGTGTCTTTTAACATCCATGCGGGCGGGCCGTCTTTTTCAATTTTCCCGTCGGCATATAATTTTGCGACCTCTTGTCGTGTGAAAAAACCTGCGCTCGCCAAATCGTCGCTTGGTTTAATTTCGCCGCTTTGCCACTCGGCAACATGGAGAGCAAATATTCTGTGGAATTGTTTTTCTGGTTTAATCAATTCGTATGCTTTGAAAAACTTTGTGTTTTTGATTTTGAGGTTTGTTTCCTCGAAAATTTCACGTTCGCTGGTTTCCGCCAATCGTTCACCGAAATCTACTCCGCCACCTGGGATAACGTACTGGCCTTTTTGCATGCCTGGTTTGTTGCTCTCGCCCAACAAAATTTTGTCGCCTTTAACGACAAGCGTCGGAACCCCGATGCGGATGTTGTCTTGTGCCATGTAATATTAAACCAGTTCTTTTGCCTTAAGTCCACCAGAAATTCTTGGTTTGGACCTAAGTGGGTGAATCTCGTCATCCTCAAAAGTGTGCTGGCCAACCGAACCTTCTAATTGAACTGTGTATGTAAATCTGCCACTCACACTTGGGCAGGGGTTTATTTCGACAATATGACCAGTCGTGCCATTTGTTGTGATTTTTGTGCCTACGTTCATGACGTAATTGTAACACCAGCCTGTGGAAAAGTCAAAAACAAAAAAGTCATGAAATATGGAAAAGACCAAAAAAACAATTGACATAGACGACGACGACGACGACGCATACTGGACTTGTCTAAAAAAATGTGGATAACGTGAATTAAGGAGGGGACGTGGATAATAACAAAGAAGGCGAATTGGAACTTGATTTGGATTTCGGTGTGTTGGATAAAATAAACGAAGCAGGCAAGGCGGTCGCAAAAAATGCAAAAAACGTTTTAAAGGTCGGGGCTGCGGTGGTTTTCATGGGGCTCGCTACTGTGGGAGCAATTGCTGCGGAATCCAGTGACATGGCGAATCTCCCAGATATTCCAAGTGCTAATCTTGATTTAGAGGAATTTGACAGATGGATTCAGCAATTTGACAGAGATTTTCTAACGGCAATTGATGCGGGTAGGCTGAACGAGAAATTTGAACATGTCCACTTTGATGGGTGGGGTATGGGTTGGAGGCGCATAGGCGACACGTCTGGACGTGGAATCATTACACCTGTGACAAACCAATATGAACTTACAAACAAGTTTATGAACTTGGCGGTTCCACTTGAACAAGACGAACCCGAACTTTAATTAAATTGTGCTCGTATAATTACATATGACAGATTCCGAACGCGACGCCAACATTGCCGCTTTGTACAAGTCCACGGGCATAGATTTTGAAACGATAGAGGCATTGTACGCCGAGCGCGACAAAAAGATTGCAGACCTCCGTGAAAGAACGACGCAGGCTTTTAGCACAGAGTATGCCTCTATTAATGCCGAGTACTCTCAAAAAGTCGAGGCGGTCAGGGCAGAGGGTCGGGAAGCCAAAAAGTTAAAAGACTGTGTTTGTGCTTGCAAGCAAAAATGTGCGGTTTGCAAATGTCACGGGTTTAGTTAAACCGCTGAGCAAGGTCGTCTGCGTATTTTAAAACCAAAAAATCGCCGACTATAAAGGGGGAATAGGTGATTTACTAAATTGGAAACACAATCCCATCTAATTGGTTTGTATCTCTATTATTCGGACAATTCTTTTTCGGACAAACGAATTTAGCCCCATCTTGTGTTGGCGAATAACACCATGGGTCATGCATTGCATTCTTGTGGAATTCGCACTCTTTACATAATTCAGGGTAATTCTCTTTCTCCATATATAACTCTCCAAAATAAAGTTGGCTCCCCCGGTTGGATTTGAACCAACGACCTACCGGTTAACAGCCGGTTGCTCCACCGCTGAGCTACAGGGGAATGCGGTAGTGTTCCAATGCAAGGTTCAGAAAAGATTCTTACAGGGGAATATTTTTGGATTATATCAGACCTTTTTTCAATTGTCAACGCGTTTGATACGGTTGTTATATTGACAAATTAAAGTTTTTGTGCTATTTTGTGTAAAGAATATTTTATAAAAAGGTGGGTTATGGATAGCGTTAAAAAATTGGCAACAAGAATACATTGGGCACAGTCTACTGGTATGCCTGATGTTCATAATGCTATACGTCGTGTCTTTGGTGCGAAGGTATCGAAACTGGATGAATCGGCTAAGTTACAACTTAAAAATGAACTGGCGTCGGCTTTGGGTGGTACAAATATGTGGCCAGTGATTGAAGATTGTGCCAGTTCAGACAAACATGGTAACCACGAATCATGTGCTGTGTGTGTACGTCAAGATGATGAAAACACTTGCGAGGGAGAGCAACCTAATCCGATTTTAGCATTTACAGCAGAAGATGTGTGTAAAGCATTTGGGTTGCAAGCAGGAGAGCAAGATTTGATTGATGTGTTGTCAGAGATGCTTGCAAAGAATTTCAAATGGGGCGGGGAGAACCTCCGTATGGCGAATGATGTGTTGTATGGTGGGCGTAATTTTTCTTTAGAGCGCGAGGTATGGCTTAGGAATGCAAAGCGAAAGTTAGAACAGATTATGGTATAACGTTTCTCCGTTGTCGAAACCTTGTGACATTCGTCATAACTGCGGTTGACAATCAAAGGCAAATAACTTATAATTAAAGTTCAAATCATGGAAAACCCAAAAGAAGTAACTGATGATGTTAAGATTGTGGACCAACCAGCGGACGAGTACGCGGTATCTTTAAAGTCGCGCCTATTGCGCCTTGCGGTATCGCTTGGTGCGCTTGGCATAATTGTCACGTGTTTTATTTTGCTTATTAATTTCTTGGGTTTTGGTATCTTTGGCGGAAACGATGCCGCCGAGGAAGCCGCCGCACGACTAGAAGGCTACGGAGTCGCAATATTCTTTATCTTTTTCTTTATGTACATAACCCAAGCCATCTTTCTTAACTTTATCCCTGGTACGATTACGTTCTTTATGACTTTTGGGTTTTTCTTGTTTGGACAAAACGTGGGGCTCCTTATCGCGGTTGGTATAGTATGTGCTCTGTCCGCCTCGATTATCGTGTATACAATTGGGCGACTTGGGGGGAGGAAACTCTTGTTCTGGTTGTTCGGAAGAAAACATGTCGAGAGCAAACTTGACTGGTTCCAACGTCGCGGTATTTTCTATGTTCCTGCGCTTTATGTCGTTCCGTTTATGACGGGGGATTTGATTTGCCTTATCTGCGGTGCGTCCAAGGTCAAATTCTGGAAGTTCCTTTTGATTATTTTGGTTTCGCGACCGATAGAGATTACACTAGTCGCTTTCTATGTTCCGATTATGCGATTTATAAACAGCCTTATAACCCCGTTCGAGATGTTCTTACTTATAAACCTCATGGTTTTGAACGTGATATTGTTTGTGGCTTATTACCAAAAAATTGTTGCGACTATTAAAAAGTTTCTAGGTATCACTCCAAAAGTTCTTACAACAAAAGATATTGAAAAGTTTGAAAAAGAGCAGTCCACGCAATCAAAAACAGTATCCACAGCCGAGCCAATAGCAGAGCAACCGATACAAAAAACCACCGCGAGAAAGCCTAGGGTCAAGAAAGTGTCTGAATAAATTGATATATATCAACCCAGTTATCTGTTTCAAAAACAAAGTCGTTCTTTATTTCCCTTGAACGATTGTCGCGCATATAGATGCACTTGATTTTTGCCTTGGCAACTGATTCAACCGTATCGGGGTTGTCCTCAATAAAAATATCAAGATTATTAACACTGCACACCGTGGCTTTATCCATAACTGGACAGCCTCCATCGAATTGACCCGTACCGCCAAACCATCCGTCCACTTTGATTTTGTGTTTTCGCAAAACCTTCTTTGCCGACTTCACTGGTTTTCCGCCTATCACAGACCTTGCTGAAACAACATATATTTCATGACCTTGTTCGCGTAATCTTTTAAGCATTTCTTTGGCAAGGGGAAAAACCGCCGCCTTAGGTGTTAGTTTAGAAAGATATTTCTTCCGAAACCCAAGTGATTGTTCCCGTGTAAACCCGAATCTTATTTGAGAAACAAACGCATTTTTATCAACAACACCATTTTGGGAAACCTCCATGTCATAAAGCGCGGCATACGCACGAACCTGTCGCTCGAAATCAATTATAACACCATCGAAATCTATCCCTATTTTCATTAATCACCCTCACTTTTCTGTTGGTTAAATCTTCGCCAACGGTCATTAAGGTTTCGGTCTTTGTCATCATACTTGAAAACATCAAAGACACTGCCAAATGTAACTCTGCGCTCTATGCGTTCGTAGAGTTCAATTCCAAGTGCAGACAAAAGCCATTCTTTTCCTTCAAAGTTTACAGTTCGTTCACCGCTGATTGTTGCTTTGAATTTGGGCTCGAAAAGGAATTCAATTACATCACCGCTGTTAAGACCCATGCTTGTAAAAGTTCTCTTTATAGGTGCTTTTTTATCTTTTAAAGAAACAGCCTTGACGTGAAGTTCTGCATCGACAAGTATTTTAGAAACTATCTCAAAGACTTCAAAAGCGTCTTGTGGCTCGATGTTGAAAAACTCACGACTTGGATTAATCCGTTTCTCTGGTGAGAACTTGCCTATCATTTTATGTATCATTCGTTCCGCTTCTTTGTATTTTGTTGTTTTAAGTGTAGCAAAAACCTCGAAAGGCAATGGCATACCTGTTACCCCAGACAATTCTTTTACTCGCTTATCGACATCAATAGCAAAGCCAATTTTTATCCAGTTATCCTTGAAGCATGGATTTGTCAAGACATAGACAAAGCCCTTAGTTTGTTTTTCATTCATCATACTTGCACTATATAATTAATTGGTGGTATAGTCAAGTATGGCGGATGAACTGATTGATGAACTCGACAGCAATGGTTCTGTTATCGGAACAATTATGAAAAGTGTTGCGCACAAAACTGGGGCATGGCATCGTGCAACCCGTCTTTATCTTGTGAATCAAAGAAACGAGATTTTGTTGCAACTTCGTGCAGGGTGCAAGGCACAATCTCCGTATTGCTACGACCCGTCGGCCGCAGGTCATGTTGCCGCAGGCGAGGACACAAAAACGGCAATCTTGCGCGAGTGCCAAGAGGAAATCGGAGTCACATTGTCGCCAAAAGATATAAAATTCATTTGCACTGTGCGGGAGGATAACGTCTTTGGCGATTGGCACGTGCGCGAATTCATCGACATCTATATGGCGCGGACAACACTCTTGGTCACGGACTTTGTTGCCGACAAAACCGAGGTCGAACGCGTCGAGTATTTTCCACTTGATAAATTCACAGATATGGTCAAATTGCGCGACAAAAGACTCTGCAACCAATGGGACGCGCACGAGAGCATAATTGCGGAGATAAGAGGCTTGCAAACTTAGTTAATTTGTGATATACTCGCAATAGTGAAAAAGAAAAGTTGTTTAGAATTAAAGTTTTATAAAGCAATCGGGGTCAAGGAGTTCAAAGACACCTTGGTGGATTTTGAGCGGTATTTTGCCGTGAAGAACGAAACCGAGGATTTGCAGACAATGTATCACTTTCCAAAGGGTCGGTTGAAAACCACGGATTTAAAGTCCCAACTTTATATGGTGAATTTAAACCTTGCCATTAAAATTCCTGGGTTTGGAATACCTGCCGCGCTGGCTTTTAGGATGTTCGCAAACGAACTATCGCGGTGCGAGCCTTTGACTTCTATATTGACAATGACAGCGGCGGTGGGGCTTGGTTTGACCTATACTATATTGGTACAGAGGTACAATCAACTTCGCTTGCGTGAAGCAGTCAGAAACATGGAAGCACGGGAAAAGGGTTTGCCCGAATTATAATTGTTTGGTGCAAGTGGCGAGATTTGAACTCGCACGAGGTTGCCCCCACGGGCTTCTGAGACCCGCTTGTCTGCCATTCCAACACACTTGCGTGAAAACGCATTTTATCATACATATGACTTGATTTCAATTCTATATTTAAGGTATTTTATTTTGTGTTCACACAATCTTTCAAAGAAGAAATGATGCGACTTTGTATGGAAGAAGCGGGAAAGGCAATCGAGGGTGGCAACAGACCGTTTGGTGCCGTTTTGGTCTCGGAAATCGGCGAAGTTATTGCAAGGGCTCACAATACCGTAAACAGTTCATGTGATATTACCGCACATGCCGAAATTAATCTTTTGAAAGATGCTTGTAATAAGTTGGGCAGGATAGACCTAAGCGGTTATGTTGTTTTTTGCAACGCAGAATCGTGTTCAATGTGCATGACTGCAAAAATTAAAGCCAAAATCAATTCCGTTTACTATCCCTTATTTTTCACCAAACGATGTCGCAAGTAAATCAAAAACCCCAATCAAAATTGAAACTGGAATATTAAAAGCAGAATGTATAAAGCAAATAAGCGTAAATCTAAATCGTACTTGATTTCAGTCCGCAATTGTGGTATAACAAAAACATCGGGCAACCGAAAAACCTTTGTGGGGGCTTAGCTCAGCGGTACGAGCATTTGGCTGGCAGTCAAAGGGTCATGGGTTCAATCCCCATAGCCTCCACCATATTGTTGTGAGTCGAACCGAATAATATTTGACTTCCGTTCTTCAAAGTCTTGGAGTATCTGTTCCGTGGATATCTTTTCGCCATCAGAGCCTTTGATATTATATGTGATGATGATTCTCTCGTTCCACAGTATTACCTTGTTCACGAATATGTCAATCAGTCGTTCACAAAACCTTTGGTCATTAATATCCCCAGTTCTAAATTTGTCCAAGTAAAACATGACTTCATATTTGTTAAGTTTAACGGGCAGGTTTATCTTTTCGCCATCGATTCTGTACAACAAATCAGCCCTATCACTTTCAAGTTGTAGCATGCGGTCTTGGGTGCTTTGGTTATACAAACCTTGTTCAACCGCACGCAAAAGGTTTGCAATGCTTTTCTCGGTTTCTCGCAACTCTTTCTCGTACAATTCGAGTTTGGGGTTTGTTTGCATTTCGTTGTTATATGCGACCAGTTGCTCTGCGATTGTTTCGATCGCACCAACATTGTGTAGCAGGGCATGGGTATGCTTTACGACCAAATCTTCAAGCATCGATTTGCTGACCTGTTTTTTGTCGCATGGGGTTCTTAACTTTTTTCTGCTATAGCATTTGTAATATCGGTAAATGATACCTTTTGTTCCACTTGTGCCACTGTCCGCAACGACTGGGGCTTTACAATGACCGCATATTGTTTTAGTGCTTAATAAATAATGTTCAACCGCTTTGAACGTTGATGGATTTCGCTTGTTTCGTTCTGTTCGCATCTGTACACGTTCAAAAACATCTTTGTCGATTATGGCAGGGATGACGTTCTCTCGGCTTTCGCCACCAAGGGTCAAAGTTCCTATATACTTTGGACTTTTCAAAATGTGCATGATCGTGTTTTCGTGTAGAGGTCGACCTTTGCGACTTTTGATTCCGTTATCATCAATCCATTTTTTGATTTCTTTAACTTTGACCCCGCTTGCGTAATCGTCAAAGATCTTTTTCACAATCTCGGACTCTTCTTTGTTGATGACATATTTTTTTGCGTTTTCGTTTGGGTTGACTGGGACTGTGTCATATCCAACACCTAGCCCCACCTGCATTATGACCTTTTTGGAAGCCTTCATACATACCACGCTTTATCTTCTGCGACAATTCAGCAGAGTAGTATTCCGCCATACCCTCGAGCATGGTTTCCATCAAGATACCGCTTGGATCGTCTGCAATATGTTCTTTGGCGGATAATACTTTGACACCGTTTTTCTTTAAGGTGTTTTTGTGGACGGCACTTTCGTATCTGTTTCTAGCGAACCTGTCGAATTGCCAAACTACAACATACTTGAAAAGTTGCTTTTGACTATCCTTTAATAGTCGTTTGAATTCTAACCGTTTATCATTTCTGCCAGTTAATTTTCGATCATAGTATCGTCCGATTATATTATAATTATTTGCCTTACAATAAGATTCAATGTCACGGACTTGCCCCTCGATGCTTTGCTCGGTTTGTTTAGAACCTGGGCTGTACCTTGCGTATATTACTGCTTTTTCCATGTTGTTAAACTCCTTTTCCTAATAAATTAAAAATATTCATTTGCGTGACCTCGGCTTTTTTGTACCCATATGCCCGACCAAATTTCAGAAGGACATCATCATATGAAAGCCCCAAGAAGTCAACCCTTTGGTATGGACTCCCGAACCCGTGGCAATCTCCGTATTGTTTTGAGCCATCGACAGAGCAGATGTAATCATCTTGCCAAAGCCCGTTGTTACAATGTCGAGCCTCGATCCGCAACTCGATGCGGTTTGTCTTGTCGAGTTTTCGGAACTCGAATAGGTCAAATTTCTTGACCCGTTCCAAAATCTCGCTCCACTCGGTTTCTGTTAAAAGTCTGTCAAAGTTCATTCCGCACCGCCTAATTCAGCCAGTTTGTTTTCAATGTAGGCTTGCTTGTCGATATAAAACCTTGCACGCTCGATATAATTCTGCAGTCTTTCGCTGACGCTCTCGGTTGTGTCGTGTTCACCTTTGTGGGTCAAAACCGTTTCGCCATTTTCGATTTTGGCAAGTTTCAACTCTGCATTGGTCATTAACTTTCCAAGGTGTCTGATTTCTTTCTTGCATTCTTTTATGCGGTTGTTCAAATATGATGGACTTTCCATCTTTCCAAAACTCGCTGTGTACTGGGAGTTTGCGGCTCGCTCTTTGAAATAGTCACTTTTGCGATATTCTTCAAAGCCCCTTTCGTACTGCCTATATAATCGGTTGCGATAATTTGAAAAGGCTTGACTGCCAGAGTGTCCAATAATTATTGGTTGCGTGAAAAACGCAATATCACCACGATACCTGTTTAACCCACTTTGCAGGCTCTCGGCTCTTTGCTCTGCGTTATCGGCATATTGCAAATATCTTTCAGCCCTTTGCTCGGCTCGTTCCTGTGTGCGTTCCATCTGTTCCGCAAAAGTCAAACGCTCGCCGATGGTTTCGCCTTTTTCAAACCCCAACATCTCGGCAACGTGTTTTGCTCGCCACAGGTTAGGCTCTTTGCACTTTCAATTTTATATAGAGTTTGAATTTGCAAGGCATTTTAAGACAGTCAAAAAGGTTCTGCCACATGGCACGCACATTGAACAACGCAAAGGCACGAAAAAACAGGCAAGGGAATATTGTTGCAAGCCCGAAACTCGGGTTGGTCAAGTTTACGAGCACGGGGTCTTTATCGAGGAACGCCAACGCACAGATCTACACAATATTATTGCTGCAATTAAATCGGGGGTGTCGTTGAGTGATTTGCGTGATGACTTTGAAGCCCAGTTCTTCATGTTCCAAAAGAAGTTTGAAACCGAGCGTGCAATTTACCTAGACAAAACTTTTGGGGATTTGTTCCGCACGGTGACTGTCAATTATGTGCATGGGTCTACTGGTACAGGCAAAACCCGAAGTATTGCCGAGCGGTTCGGGTACAGAAACATTTTTCGTGTGACAGAGTACGACCAACGGGCTTTTGACAACTACGATGGGCAAGATGTGATTGTGTTCGAGGAATTTCGCTCAAGTTTTAAGATTGCCCAAATGCTGAATTACTTGGACGGACATCCGTGTCGGTTGCCATGTCGGTTTGTAGACAAAACCGCTTGCTACACGCAGGTTTATATCACGACCAATATTCCGCTAAGCAGACAATACCCAAACGTACAAACGGACGAGCCTACGACATTCGAGGCTTTCATTCGGCGGATTAACAATGTTTATGACTATGACGATGCAAAACAAAAACGATTGTTAGAAACTGGCGAGCCGAACCCTCGAGCGGTTGTCCAAGAGGTGATGCCTTGGTAGATATTAACAAAGTACATCTTGGTGACTCATACCAACTTATCAAACAGATCCCCGACAAGTCCGTTGATTGTATCTATACAGATATTCCGTACTTGTACGAACAAGGGGGAAGTGGTACAAGCAGGATTTCTAGGAACATTATCGCAAAATCAAAAAGTATCGAGGCAATTTCGCACGGCATTGATTACAAAATCTTGGATGAGTTTGTTCGAGTTATGAAGAAAATCAACTGCTTTATATGGTGTTCCAAATTGCAGGTGGTGGATATTCTAAACTTTTTTGTTGGTAGGGGTTGTCGGTTTGAAATCTTGGTATGGGTTAAACCAAACCCGATCCCGCAAACAAACAATACTTGGTTACCCGATATTGAATACTGCTTGTATTTTCGTGAGTCTGGAGTTCCGCTGAATAGCGGGTATCATCTGAAATCTAAATGGTATTCGGGGCTTGTGAACATAGCCGACAAAAGTATTTTTGACCACCCAACGATTAAGCCATTGGAGTTAGTCAAACGCCATTTGTCGCATGCCACACAAGAAGGTGAATTGGTGCTTGACCCGTTTGTGGGGTCTGGGACGACTGCGGTTGCGTGCAAAGAGATTGGGCGGGATTATATCGGTATTGAGATTGACCCCAAATGGCACAAGGTAGCGGTGGATCGGCTATGCAACATTGATGCCCGAGGGCAGGTGTCCTTTGTGGTGCGGTAGGTGAAGATGGAAGACCTAGAAATTTATATACATGGCAAGCCCGACTATAATGGGTTGAAGCCTGCTGATAAGCGAGCCTTGCTTTTACCCCTAGTTGAGAATATACAAAAATTTTACCGAAACCCAGAGAACCGCAAAGAATATGAAGATTGGAAAGCAAAAAATTACCCCAGCGTGTGACTGAGGTATTTTGTTGACCTCAACCCATAAATTGTGGTAATAAAACATGATGATTCACACGATTGGTTACGCAGGTATCAAATTACCGCAATTTGTTGAAATTTTGAAACAAAATAAAATCACACACCTTATAGATGTTCGCAGTACTCCACGAAGTCAATACTTCCCAGATTTTAATGACAGTAGGCTTGCATTGATGTTGAAAGATCACAATATAAAATACGAGAACTGGAAAACCGAATTTGGCGCACGCCAAGACAACCCAGAGTTTTACACCGATGGGATTCTAGACTTTGAAAAGTTTGCCCAAAGTCCACAGTTTCAGACTGGTATCAAAAAAGTTAAAAATATAATTGAATCGTGTGGGTGCATCTGTTTGATGTGTGCCGAGATTGACCCATTTAATTGTCACAGGGCAATCCTAGTCGCACGAAATTTGCGTGACCAAGGTTTTGATATTAAACATATTGTTGCGCGGAACAGCGGGGTTGAATATCAATCGCAACAGGATTTGGAAGATAGACTTTTAAAACTTTATTTTAAGCAACAGTCTTTTTTAGGTGATGAACTTGAAACCGCATACAAAAAACACAACGAGAAAATCGGCTATAAAAGACAAAATTAAATTTTGTGGCGGAGTCCCGAACTATTTTTGAAATCTCATGTTATCCCTTTGTGTGGAATTAAAAGGAGGTAACATGAAAAAACAAATTTGCATTTTAACAAAATCTCTAAAAGACAGAGATTATTGTGTCGCAGGTATCGACCTGCAAACTAAACAATGGATAAGGCTTGTGAGTTCAAAAGATGGTGGGGCGATCCCGAAGGAACTTTTGGATGACAGAAATATCAATGTGCTTGATGTCATTGAAATCGAATTGAAAGGAAGCGTGCCATACAAAACCCAAATTGAAAACTGGTTGATTGATGATATAAAACAAATAACTAAAATAGGGATAATGATTTTTGACCAGATTTTGCGCTTGCGCCCATATGATATGCCAAAGTTTATTTTCGGCACAAGAAATAGTGGGCTTACAGTCGATGAGGTTAAAAACCTTGGTCATTCGCTTGAAATGGTGCAAGTGCAAAATCTTGCGTTTGATACGTCGGTCAAAAGCGATGGCAGGAATCATCACAGGGTTGTTTTCGATTACAATGGTTATAGGTACAACTTGCCACTGACCGACCCAAAGTTCCGAGTCGAAACTATAGATAGTTTTGTTTTACCCAAAGCAACAATTATTGTAAGTATACCACCCGTGCCATATGGTGAGATGGAACTATTTTATAAATTCGTTGCAAGAATATTCTATAAAATATAAGCAAAAAATTACCCCAGCATGTAACTGGGGTATTTTATTGGGGCTTGGACGGTGGTTCAAAATCGAATGTCTTGGGCGAAGTAATTCCTTTTGACAATAAGTTCGATTACCGCACAACCATGTCCACCAAGAATGAAGACAGATAAGTCTTAGTGCGATGTTCCCACGTCAACCCAAAGCAAGCGGTTTTGATTAATTTGGGGTCGGACGGCGTTTAACCTGTGTCCGAATATTGCATGTTCCGAAGATCTATGTTAACATTGCATATGTACAGAAGAATGGAAGAAAAGTTCAAGAAGAAATCGATGTTCCACAGGGACAATAAGTTTTTCGTATTTTATTGCATCACTTGCTTGATAACAGTAATAACGCTTGTTAGCATATTTTCTAATTCTTCGTTTGTAGAAATTCTTATGATTGTGACGGTAGTTGCGTTTTGGCCGCTAATTTATTTAATTATAATGATCCGTAGTTTATTGAAAAAGCAATCAATAAGGTGGATGGAGCCAGTGAGAAGTTTAAGAGATCTTCAAAATAGTGTAGACATGAAGATTTTAATCGATATCCTCTATGAGGAGAAATTGTATACGAAAACTAAGTTACAGGAAATGTTACGTCACTACCAGTCCGTTTTGCCAAGAAAGTCTTATAGCGATAGTGGATTTTTCTTAGCGATTATTTCAGTGGTAACCGCGGTTTGCATGCTTTTTCTAAGCACTTATGATGTTCTTACTGGCGATCCTCGTGAAGTGGTCCTGTATGTGTGGCTTATTGTGGTGTTATTAATAGCTATAATCTGGTTGGGTAAATATGTCGCAGCCAGAATCTTACAATATGGAAATTTCGAATCGAGGATGGAAGAATTGATTAGTGAAATATACTTGAATTACCCAGAAGGAAAAAAGGTAGAAAGGAAGCCTAAAGCAGTCAAGGCTGTCATATCCAGTGAAAATCCTCAAGAAAATTGACATTTTTGGCGGTAAAGGAATTGTTTTACGCCAAAGAAAATGATTTTAAGCGTTTCACGAAGGACGGATATTCCCGCATTGTACAGCAATTGGTTCCTCGATAGAGTTAAGGAAGGTTTTATACTGACTGCAAATCCATTCTCTCCCAACGGCAAAGTAGCAAAGATAATGATTGAACCAGTGCGGGTAATCGAAAAAGTGCTTGGAGGAAAGTAGTGACGGGTAATGTTGATGGGATAATCTTTTGGACAAAGAATCCAGGGCCTATGTTTGAACGGCTGTTTAAGTATTAAAAAGTGTGTATTGTGAATTCGGTTTATGCGTGTTATAATCTCGCATGACTAAAGAAGAACAAAAAGCGCGTGCGAGGGCTGCCAACCATTTGAATTCAATGCTTAGTGAAGCGGGAATAACCACGGACAAATTTTTTGAGGAGATGGATATTGTCAACAAATATTCACTCGAAGAAATTTCCTGTGCGCTAACGCATTATTGCTTCCGTAATGGGTCAGTGGAGGACATGCACGCAGGTCCAAAAAGTCAGCTGTCTGACGCAGACATGAAAGTTCTAAAAAATATTGCAACGACAAAATATTCACATTTCTAACAATGATGAAGGAAAATAGGATAGCTGAATTAAATGAGGTAATTCGTTTCGATGTGATTTCCGATAACGGCAAGCGAAAGATTTATGTTGAACTCAAAAACAAGCACAACACGATGAATTCTTCTTCATCCCAAAAAAACTACATGAGAATGCAGGCTAAGTTGCTGGAAGAACCTACATGTGAGTGTTTTCTTGTTGAAGTGATTGCCAGAAAAAGTCAAGATATCGTGTAGAGTATGAGTTTGGATTCTGTGCCTACACGGAACGAAAAAATCCGTAGGGTCTCAATTGATAAGTTTTATGAAATAGTTACTGGTGACATAGATGCGTTTATGAAGCTCTGCAGAGTTTTACCTAAAATCATTAACAAGGTGGTTAGTGAAACGCTAGCTAAAGAGCGTGAAGAAGATACAGTATTCGAAGAACTCGGGCAAAAAAGCAAAGATCTGCTAAAGGCTCTTTTCCTTTTGGCGTTCAAAACTTATGAAGGGTTCGATAAGTTTTAGCCATTTCCCAATGGAAAAGACTCTAAAGTTTCTTTATACAATAGTAGGTAGTGATGCCCGTCTTTTTTGTATTGAAATTTGTATTTTAGTGTGCTATAGTATGGTACTATGTGCTATAGTAGGGAGCACGGAAGATGGAATTCAAATCAAAGGTTAGACATGTTCGAGCGGAACTGCAATTGAGTCAGGAGCAACTTGCGAAAGAGCTAGGTTGTGTCTTTTCTACAGTGAATAGATGGGAACAAGGCAGAAAGCCGAGTTTTTTACTCGAAAATAAGTTCAATAGTTTTTGTAAAATGAATGGTATAGATTTTGCAAGGGTAGGCGTATATGAATCATAATTGTGAGATATTTACACCTACAAATATAGTAAACGAAATGCTTGATTTGATTGGGTATAACGAGGGAATATTTGATCGTAGAGTAGTGGATTTTTCGTGTGGTGACGGGAATATTTTAGTGGAAGTGGTGAATCGTTATATTAATGCTGGAAGAGTTCTGGGCAAAACCGATGATCAAATCAGGAAAGGCCTAGAGCTGAACATTTATGGAGTTGAGATCAAAGCTAAGTTCGTCAAGAAGTGTAGGCAGAGACTTGACGAAGTTGCGTCTACATTTGGCCTAACGGAAGTAAACTGGAAAATTGTAAAAGGTGATGGCTTAAGGTATAAGTTTGATATAAAGTTTCATTATGCTGTGCTGAATCCGCCTTACATTGCTTATGCACTTTTGACCGAGAAAGAAAGGATTTTTGTCAAGGAAAATTTTGAAACATGTAGACATGGAAAGTTTGATTATAGTTATGCCTTTATTGAGCGAGGGATTAAGCTGTTGGAAGAAGATGGAGTGCTGGTCTGTATTACACCATCAAATTTTTTCAAAACACAGTTCGGTAGAAATTTGAGAGAATTTTCATTGCCATTCTTGGCCAGTATTACGGACTATTCAAGGGTGAAAGTTTTTGAAAAGGTTTTAACCTCTCCAGCAATCTCGGTTTTTTCAAAAGTTGAAGCTAATGTTGTGAAATATATTGACAAGTCAACTGGGTCAGAGAAAATAATACAGAAACAAAGGTTGGGTGAGAAGTGGGTTTTCTCTGATGTTGTTAATAACGGAAATAGAAGGTTTGGAGATTATTTTAAGATTTCTAATAGTGTTGCTACTTTGGCAAACAAAGTCTTCATCGTTGATGCAGCTACTACTGAGAAACATCGGATCGAGTTGGGCGCATTAAGAGAAGCAGTAAGTCCAAAGACGAGGTCGCTAGATAGGCAAGTATACATTGTGTTTCCGTACGAGTATATTGAAAATTCTTTAGTGAAAATTGGCGAAGAGCGTCTGAGAAGTGACTATCCTTTCACATATGCGTATATGGAATCAAAAAAAAGCAAGTTGGAGGAACGGGATAGTGACCAGTCTTGTATGTGGTTTGAATTCGGTCGCTCGCAAGCACTTTCTTCTCTTAACCAAGAAAAACTCATGGTCTCATCAATAATGACAAAGGCAATGAAGGTTTATAGAGTTGGGGAAAGAGTTATTCCATATTCTGGATTTTATATAGTACCAAAGAGAGAGATCGGTCTTGATGTAGCTGAAGAGGTTTTAAGAAGCCAATCTATGATAGACTATCTATTATGTGTAGGCATACCTGTGAGTGGAGAATCGGTAAGGATATCCACAAAAGATATAGAGAGCTTTAGGTTTTAGGAGGTAATTATGATTGAAAAAATTCCATTTAATGTTGATGCAAAAACGGCTCGCCTTATAGGTAGAGAAAATGTGTCAAAGATTGAAGGGGCACTGATTGAGTTGATAAAGAACGCTTACGATGCAGATGCATCAAAATGCATTTTGTATTTTGAAGAATCTACTGGGACGCTTATCCTTATTGATAATGGTATTGGTATGTCAAAAGAAATAATAAAGAAGCACTGGATGTCGATAGGCTTTTCTGATAAGGATGTTAATCTTGTGTCGGACGATGGCAGAATAAAGACTGGCGCTAAGGGAATAGGTCGTTTTGCACTAGACAGATTAGGCTCGAATTGTGAAATGTTAAGTAAGTCCCAAGAAAAAATTATTCTGTGGAAAGTTAATTGGGAGTCGTTTGAGCATGGGAAAAACATCACAAGTATTTTTGCTGATTTCGAATCTTATGCTAAAAAAGCAGAGGAATATATAGGTGAAATTAAAAATGAATGTTGCCGTACCTTTATCATTAAAGCTATGCAAGAATTGAATAGCAAAAAGGAAAAAAGAAACTGTACAATTTTTAAGATACAAAGCTTACGTGATGAATGGAATGCGAAGTTTGTTGAAAAGATACGAGACAGTTTATCTTCTCTGATTCCGCCTAGCTTAAATAACAATTTCGAAGTATATATGTTTGAAGAAAATACAAAGTTGACAGAAGCAAAAGTAAAGTCTGAGTTTGTCGAACAATACGATTATTCGGTTGAGTTTTCAGTTGATAATGCCGGGATGTGTAATATTCATATATCTAGAAACGAATTTGACTTTTCATCAAATAGTGCATATATATTGAAAGAGGCTAATTTCAGCGATGAAGATAAGAAAATTTTTTCTGGAAAGAAGATACATCAAAAGATTTCAGTTGCGGATATGAAGATAGGTGTGTCGGACTCTAGTGAGTATAGGCTAGGAGATTTTTCAGGCAAAATATTCTTTTATAAAATTGTGGCACAGGAAAAGAATGAGAAGAAATATTACTATAAGCCTTTTGAGAAAAGAAGAAATTTAAAGAAGCTAGGCGGGATTAAGATATATCGAGATGGGTTTCGAGTTCGTCCATACGGTGAGCCAGAAACAACACAGTTCGATTGGTTAAGGCTCTCGCCTCGGCATTACAACTCGGCTTTCGTTCCATCATCTAAGACAGGCAAGTGGACTGCAGATTCATCGCAGCTAATAGGTGAAATTAATATTTCTAGGTTAAATCATGAGCTTTCAGATCAAGCAAATAGAGAGGGAATTTTTGAAGACAAGAATTTTGAGATATTTAAATCCATAATAACATTCGCTCTTTCTAGGCTGGAGGAAGATAGGCAATACGTAATGAGGAAGTTAAATGAGCTCTGGGAAAGGGATGACGAGGCTGCAAAAGCTGAAGAAGAAATAAGAGAAAAATTCAAGAAGTATGAAGAGAACAAGAAGAAAAAACAGAAAGCATCAAATGACGATGAGTATGTACATGTTAAAGAGGCAAAAAAAGCAATTGAGGGAAAGCAAGTTCAGCTTCAAGATTTAGAAGATGAAAACCGCCTGTTAAGATCTCTTGCAACAACAGGTATTGCAATAAATACATACATGCATGAGATACGCAACCTGATACACGATTTAAAAATGGATGCAAAACATGCTTCAGAAGCTTTGAGAATCAGGGATAACAAAGAAGAATCGCTACAAAAAATAAACGAAATTAGAAATATTACAAATTATTTTGATTCGTGGTTCCAAGTTACAATCGAATCAATAAATTCAGACAAAAGAAAAAGAAAAAGAGTTGACATCGGAGCGTTGTTGAGTGGTTGTATTGATTCTTGGAAAGATTCCATTGGGACTGATATCAATTTTGAGAAGGAAATAGATGAGAAGCTTAATCTAGATTGCTTTCCATTTGAAATCGAGTCTATACTCCACAATTTAATCTCTAACAGCTATAAATCATTTAGGGAGAAGCCTGTGGAGGGAAAGACTATTAGAATCAAAATGTATAAAAAAGATAAGCAGGTTGTTATAGAGTATGAAGATAATGGATTTGGTCTGGTAGAAGAATATAAGAAGAAGCCCGATCTAATATTGCAACAGATGGTTACAAGTGATACAAGAGATGGAAAAAAGATTGGTACAGGACTTGGACTATGGATTGTCAACAACATAGTTAGTGATTATAAAGGGAATATAGACCTAAGCAAAAACATAAATTCGGATAAAGGCTTCTTTATTAATATTTTTTTGGGCGAGAAAGGAGAAATTGATGTTTAAAGTGGGATATTACGATGATGAAAATAGGCAATATGATTCATACAGAAAAGATTTTGCATTGCATAAAATTGAATTAATTAGAATTGAGAATATTTTCTTAAAAAGCGAAATCAGAGATTTCATATTAGAAAACAAATTTGATGCGATAATTATCGACTTTTGTTTAGATAAATTTACCAAATTGGATTTCAAAGATGGAAATGAACTGACAAGATATTTAAATACTGAAATTTTAGATTTTCCTACAATAATTTTAACATCTTACGCCAAACAAAGTAGAGAGGAGAAACTTGTTTCAAACACATTAATCTTCGACAGGAATGTTTTAGCAAGTGATACAGACGGGATTGAATATACTGAATTCATAAACTTGATTCTAAACTCAATTGAAGTATTTCGAAAAAGAATGCTAGTTAACAAAGAAGAATTTGAAGAATTATTTGCTAAAAAAAAGAAGAATTCTATTTCGTCATTTGAAGAAGACAGACTCATGCAAATCTATAGGAATTTGTTTTCGTACGAACTGATCGATGAGATTAATCCTGAACTTTTGCGTAGAAGCTTGGAGAAGAAAATGGATGATATTCTAGTAGAACTAAGAAAGATAACAGGAGAATAATTTAATGAAATACGAAAGAGTCCATGGGGAAATTAGGGTGCAGAGACGATCACTAGAAATTACCAATTGGAAAGAACATAAGGAAGATTTGGTGAGAGATTTTTCTAATATTTGTGGATATTGTGGGAAAAACTTCATTGCTGTTAGGGGCAAAAGTCAAATTGATCATTTTATCCCAAGGAGTGATTATCCAGAGTACGAGAACAAATACTCAAACTTAGTGCTGTCTTGTCCTACTTGCAACAATAAAAAACACGGGGACTGGCCATCCAAAAATCCAAAAATATACATAACAGAAATGAATGAGGGATATATAGATCCAGCGGATGTTACATACGATGATCATTTCAAAAGATTATCTGATGGAAATATAGTCGGAATCACCGACGTAGGCAAATATGTATATAAAAGATTAGGATTTGACAGTAGACCTATAGCCATCTGCTGGAAAGCTCTTGAGTTGCATAAAAGAACAGTTAAATTCCGTGAAAAAGTATATGGTTGCAATATTTCTTCTGAGCAGTGCCGTGATTTAAATAAAATATTTTATATGCTCGAAGAACTCAGGGATCATATTGCTTATGCCAAAGAGAATTAAGTGTGGTGCCTATAGGTCTCGTATGGTATACAAAATAAGTGAAGTCGTTACACAACGGCTTGTTTTAATTTAAAGGAGGTGGTGCAATAGAGAAAAACGATGATTTATGCGTTGGTTTTTTATTGTTTTGATTTCGACTAAAAATTAAAAGGAGAAAAATCAAAATGATAAATTACAAACAATTTGAGCAGATAAAAGATCTGCAAATACTAGGAGTTGAAAAGAAAGAGATAAGTAGAAGGACAAGAATTGGAAGAAGGGATATCGATAAGTGGTGGGAGAAAAGCGAGGAAGAGTTTTTCAGTATTGAGAAGCAAAGCATCCATGAGTTGGAGAACTACCGTGAGTATATCTTGGATCAGTTGAGGCTCACGCCGCAACTTCGGTGCATGAATATGTTGTATAAGTTGAAAGAAAACTTCCCAGACTTTGCGGCGAGCACTTCGACATTTTATCGCTACATGAGGAGGCTTAGAGAAGAAGCGGGGCTTGTACCGCTCTCCAAGCGAGTGATGAGTACGAGAGTTAGGGAGATTGCAGGGGAAGAGGCGCAGGTTGACTTTGGTCAGTTCAAGATGAAAACTGCGTACGGCACGAATGTGAAAGTATATTTATTCTGTATGGTGCTGAGTCACAGTAGCATGCGATTCATCCACTTTGAACCGAATCCGTTCACGACTGCCACGGCGATCAAGGCGCACGAGTATGCATTCCAATTCTTTGGAGGGATAACTCGCTCGATTATGTATGACAATGACAGGGTGTTCGTTCAGGCCTACAACTATGGCAATATCATTTTCGTAAAAGCATTCTAAGAGTTCGCACGGAGAGTTGGGTTCGCAACGATGTTTTGCAAGCCGAGAGATCCGAACACAAAGGGCAGAGTCGAAAACCTTGTTGGTTTGTGAAGTACAACTTTCTGGAGGGGAGAACATACCAAGGAATCGACTCGTTGAATGCGGCTTGCCTGCGATGGTTGGACACGACAGGGAACGAGGTTATTAGCGATAAGAAACAATTCTCGCCAAGGGAGATGCTTCGGGAAGAGAGCAAGCACCTTGTACCGCTTTATCTAGAGAAACCCAAACGGCAACTGTTTGAAGTCAACAAAGGCAACACCGTCAAGTACCAAGGTAATTTCTATGAGATGCCACGAGGAACTCATTTGCTGACAAACAAGGTAAGGGTGGAGGAGGCTAATGGTGAATTGTGGTTTTACTTCCTACACAAAGTAATTGATGACGAGAACAAGATCGTTGCAATCGAAAATACGCCGCGAGTTGATGTTGCGACAAGGCAGATGGACGAATACTTTGGTAGTAACGAATAGTACGAATCCTACATGAACGCAATCAGGAAAAAAGAGCCTAGAGGCTTGAACAGGCAATGCCAGGCACTTAAGAAGATTTTGAAAGTGTATTCGAAAGAGGAAGTGATGTTGGGGTTCAAGCATTGTGTGGAGGTTAAGAGGTGCAAGCAAGCCGAGTTGAGACCGTTTTTAATCTACAAGTTCGGTCGGGATCGTGCAAGGAAGATTGTGTGCCAGGCTACGATCTATGAATGTCAGATCCGCGCAGGTGAGATTGCAAAGGAGGTGGTCAATGGCGAACAAGAGTAGAATTAAGTCTATGGCGAAGGAGTTGAACTTGCAGACGATTGCGAACGGTCAGTTTAAAGAACTTGGCATGGGCAACTTGGATTATCTCGAAATGATGCTTAAGCAAGAGTTGGAGTACAGAAAGAGAAATGTAATTGCCAAAGTTAGGAAACACAGTAACTTGCCTACAACCGTATTCGATAAACAAAGGCTGAACAGTGGTTTGCGTTACCAGGTGGAAAAGCTGATTAGTTGTGAGTGGATTAACAATTGTCGCAACCTCGTGATTATCGGTGGACCGAACACGGGGAAAACTGCATTGGCAACATACTTGACCAACAACGCTATCGAGAAAGGCTTCAAAGCGATGTACATCAAGATGGACGACATATTCATGGTATTGCAGCAGAAAGATAGTCTGTATGGTGCTAACACAACATTCAACAGAATAAAGAATACTGACCTGATTGTGCTTGATGAAGTGTTGTACTTCGACATCAGTAAGGAAACCCTGGAAACGCTCTACAGAATAATAATGTCCTTAAACGAAACAACGAGTATAGTCTTTATTGCCAACAGAGAAATCTCGGAATGGTTGGCGAATGCCGAAACTATCAAAATGGGCGAAATACCTAGTGAAAACCTTGCAAAATTGTCACAGATGTACACTGAGTGTACATTTGTGACAAAAAATGCAGGCAGGGGGAGGCTAACCCTAAAAGCTCATCAAGAACACAGCGAACGCGGCCAATCACGCAAGACGTCGCACAATCAAGTTTTGGTTTTTGATTTTTCTTGTGTTTTTTGATCGTTTGATTTAAAATCAAAACATGGTTGAATTAATCAAAAGAAGGCGTTCTTGCCGTAAATATTTAGACAGAAATATTCCTGAGAAAATCATAGAACAACTCATTTTGTCGGCGGTACATGCACCTGGCGGCTGGCTTAGCAAGCCCGGCAGCCAAGGTTTCCGTGCTATTATTATTCGCGATGATTCCGTGAAAGGAAAACTTGCATTGCACTATGGAGATAGACAGTTTATTAAAACTGCTCCAGTCATCATTGCATGTCTTTCAGACAAAACTACTGACCCGAAATATAACGAATGGGATATCTCTTGCGCTCTCTCTATCCAAAATTTGCTCCTTGCGGCAGAATCAAATAATCTCGGTGCTTGTTTTATAACATGCTTTTTAAATTCCAATGATAATACTCACAAGGAACAAAAACAAATCTTGCGCAAAGTTCTTGGTTTACCAGAAAATATAGAGCTTGTCGCCTTGATAACTCTTGGTTATAAAGATAGCTCCGAAATAATTGAAGAGAAGTTATTACTCGATTATGATGAGGTTGTTTCACATGAAATGTTTGGAAAGCATAAATGACGCAACTTATTGAATAAGTTATCCAAGAATAAAGACGATAAGTCTTAGTAAGAAAAACCCCGTATACAGGGATTTGTAGAAAAACAGCCAAAAGAAAAGTCTTAGTGCGATATTCCGCAACCGCCCCAAGACAAGCGGTTTTGATTGTTTTTTGATTAAATAACGGTGCGATGGGATTTGAACTTTCGACACACTATACTTGTTTACATTGTGATGATATGTTAAAATGAACCTACATTTAGGAGGAAGGAATGATGAAGAAAATATTGTTGTATTTCGGACAGAACCCAGCTTTCCCGCATCTAGTCAAGATAGGTTCGACATCAAAGCTAGTTGTTGAGGACAGAGGTCTATCTGCAAGTAATGTGCCAGAAGATTTTGGGTATCTTGCCGTATTTAAATGTGACTGCGCAGAAACTGCCGAGAAGAAAGTTCACAAGCAATTTGCAAAATATCGGCACTTTACACAAACCAATAGAAGAACAGAATTCTTTTGGATTGGTTGCGCCCAAGATGCCATTGCATATGCGCGCGACCTGAAAGGTGTTCACGAAAACACCGAAGAAGAAACAGAAGAAATTGAAGTTGTTGACAAAACCACTGGCGAACGTAAAATCAAAAAAATTGCCGCAAAGACTACTTTCCAAATGATTGGGTTGCCAGTAGGAACAGAGATATATCTGCAAAATAACAAAGGGCGAAAAGCTATCGTTATGGACGCGACAAACAAAATATCTTTCGAAGGCCAAGTTGGAGCGATTTCAGAAATAGCAAAATGTGTGTTGAATTATAGCGTCAGTGGCTTTATTGCGTTCTATCACGAAGGTAAAAGACTTTTTGATTTAAGACCAGGCCAAGAAGATAAGGAGTAAAACATGAGCATATGGCATTGCGAAGTTTGCGGAATGGATTTGTTGGACGATGACAATATGTGCCCCGCGTGTGGCGGAACACCAGTCGATGAAGACGAGAGTGAGAGTGAGGTGAAGACATGAAGGAAATCATTTCTGGAACTACATTTAATTCAGAACAAACTATGCTAAGGGGTGAAATGTTTAATGTGCTTGGTGTTGTTGGCAGAGAAAAGCATTTTCGATATAGGATAATTGGAGCCTCTCCATCTTGGAAAAGTGAATTGGTTGGAAGATTAAACATTGGTCATAACAAGCCAGTAGTTCTAGAGGCAATAGAACTTGAGAGAATGCTCACTGTTGAAGGTGAGATCCGCAACTCATTAAATAGTATTGGCATTGAGGACGGTTTTGTTATAATCAATTCAATTGACAAGATGAGTGATTATCAAAACATATACAAAATTTTGAGTGAAATTGACCATGATAATGTCATCTGTTTTACAGATTCAAGCTCGTACTCTCTCCCGTACAGAGAAGGTACTTTCACACATACAAGTAGGGTTTCAATAATGGCAAAAGCATATCAATTTGAATTCTTCGTTGCTAAAATGTTGAAATTATATTTCAAAAACATTGTAAGCTTTCCAACTGCGCGTGAAAACTATGACCTTAAAATTGATGATAACTCTGTTGAGATCAAATACATTTTAGACGGCAAGATTAGGATGCAGAACATAGACGCTGTTATTAAACAATTCTCTAGAAAAGAAACTACGAGAGCATTATTGGTCACCAATGGTTACTTCGGCGGCGAAAGCGAATTGGACAGAATTAATGAAAGAATCAGTCCATACAATATTGAAATTATATCCCTGAATCATCTACTTTATTTTGCTGAAGAAACTGACATAGAACTTATTAAGGAATTAAACGAATATTTATCATTCTCAACAACAAACATAGTTAGGTATAATCCGAGTGCAATATTCGAGAAGCTAGGTTTGAAGCCTATAAAAAAGCTTCTAAATCCGCCGTACAAAATAGCAGAAAGTAAAATAAAGAGTGGTAAAAAAGACTTTAAAAAGTATGAGGAGTATTGCCGCTCCATTATTGAATTTTTGTTCGGCGATTCTGTACAAATGACTAACAAAAGAAATGTAAATGCTAATTTAGCGGAAGCGGACGCTATAGCAAAGTTAAAATGCGAAGATACGCTAACTGGATTTTGGAAGTTAATTTATGATCGTTTTCGCACTAACTACGTTGTTTTCGAAATGAAAAATTATTCTAAACCCATCTCACAGAACAACATTTATGTAACTGAAAAATACCTGTATGATACAGCATTGCGAAATGTAGCTATTGTTTTCACAAGAAAAGGGGCTGATGCTGGTGCGTTCAAAGCACTTGAGGGCTGTCTCCGTGAACATGGAAAACTGTTCATAGTTCTAGATGATGGAGATATTAACAATCTCATCGACATAAAAATGAAGAATTTGAAACAGGCGGAGTTAAACGAAACGCCGTCTACATACTTGCTTCAAAAAGTTGACGATCTATTGGTTAATCTTGGAAAGTGATGCACTTTTCACTTCTGCAAGTTCTCCCACAGATACTCAGCGAAGTCATCGGCTCCTCAATGTTAAGTTCCCCTGCGATAAAGTCGAGTTTCATGTACTCTGCTTTTTGTTTGTCATCAAGAGACTCAAAGAATTTGAACTCCGCCGCGCAGTATTTGTTGAGCGCAAGTTGATACTCCACACTTGGCTTGTGATTTTGATAACCGTCAATAAGCAACTTCAATATTTTATCCATATACATCTCCTTTCTCTCGCATGCGCATTGAAATCAAGAAATTGCTGAGGAAATACGACTATCCACCACAATACCAAGAAACAGCAGTCGAGCGTGTTATTAAGCAAGCAGAGTATATGATGTGAGGTATGCATGTGCTAAGGAAGAAATGAAAAATGTGCATGCCGTAGTGGTAAAAAATTCAAAAACTGTTGTCCTGTTGTGACTCCCGAAATCTATTTAGAATTAGATTTCTGCATAACTACAAGCCAAGCCCTTATCAACTGTACTAAAAACGGTTCAAAGGAAATTGGAACATATCAAGAGTTTGAAACCTTTTTCAAGATTTTAATGGTAACCGCCTTGCGCTGACACTTAAAGAGTGTGGAATTAAATACGAAAACTGGAAAACTGAATTTGGTGCACGGCAAGATAGCCCAGAGTTCTATACGGACAATATTTTGGACTTTGAAAAGTTTGCAAGGAGTTCCCAGTTCCAGACTGGTGTTAAAAAAGTTTCTAATATCATCAAAGAGGGCGGTTGCATTTGTTTGATGTGTGCCGAAATAGACCCACTTAATTGCCACAGGGCAATTCTTGTGGCAAGGAATTTGAGTGACCAAGGTTTTGTTGTTACACACATAGTCGCACGAAATAGCGGTGTCGAATTCCAGACGCAACAGGATTTAGAGCAACGGCTTTTGGAACTTTATTTTAAACAACAGTCTTTTTTAGGTGATGAACTTGAAACCGCATATCAAAAACACAACAAAAAAATTGGATACAAAAAATAAAACTGAACTAGGTGGCGGTCATCTGTATTACTTACAAATCTAACCGCATTTTTCTTTGACGGTTTTGTTTTCGCGTGATACATTTTTGTATGAACATTAAAAGTGATTTGCTGCTCATGATTCCAGGTTACTTTGACGGTCTGGAAACCCTTGCCCCAATTAAACATGAAATAGGCGGCGCCCTAAACGCCCAAATACGTGACCAAGCAGCAGAAGAATTTTCTGGTAAATTTATAAAGGATAATTCTCGTGTTACCGTTGCCGAGGTTGTTTTGGAATGCGGAGGAAATGACGGTTTGCAAGAGGCAGTCGTCAATCTTATGTGGCACAACAAAACATCGCTTTGTGTCGTGGAAATTTATGCTTATGATTTAAAAATCCCGCCGCAGACTCTTTTATCTTATTACAGTGCACGAAAACTTTTTATAAGGTCGGGGAATGAAAGAATATCACTAAGTGACTATCTGCTATCTTTGGGAGTGACGGTTTATGGTTCAAAGCGTTCAATGGTTTTTGTAAACCAAGAGATTAAAGAAAACGAACTTTTGAATATATTGACCAACGAGGAAAAGCCAATGGGTAAAATAACGGGGACTCATTTCAAAAACATTATAAACAATAATTTGGCACAATATGATACGGCACGTGTATACGCAAGCGAAACTACATTTGTGGAAATAGTAAAGAACCCGCTGGCATCTGTGAAGGACCGATTGCATTATCAAGCAATCGAAATCTTTTTTATCGAGATGTTGTTGTTACAAGACGCCGCGGTAAGCAAAATGAATTCCGTAGTAAAAGAAAAAGTAGAGTACGAACGCGAGAACCCATACAGCAAGCAATCGCGCGAGGTAATTTATAGGCTGATGAGTGAAATGGCGCACGCGTACAACTATGCCGATTACACACAATTTTATTTCCCAACCGTTCGTGTATCCGCAGAACGTGTCGCCGAAGCGTTCGGTATAAACTTTATTGCAAACAAGTTCGAGCAAAACAAACAACTCTTGGAACAGATGTTGGAGTCAAACAAGAAGAAACTTATTGAAAAAGAAAACTCTTTGAAAAACGGTCTGTTGTTTATAATAACATTTTTAACAGGTATAAGCATCATCGCGGTAATCATGGGGGATATCCTGAACGACATACTTCTGGGTTATTCAATCGCATTTGGTGTGATGACGGTTGGTATTATTTTATACTTTTTTATAAAAATACTTGTTAAAAAATCTCTGCGCAAAAGGACCTCCATACGCTAGTACAAAAAAAAGTTTTTTAAAACCATTGACAAAGTGTATATATACTGTTAATATACGATATGTACAGTATAGTGATTTCAAACACGCTGACCCTGCCTATTTACGAGCAGGTCAAAAATCAAATCCGCCTCGCCATAATTAATGACGAGTTGGCGGTTGGTGAAATGTTGCCTTCAATTCGCCAACTTGCCCAAGATTTGAGAATCAGCGTCATTACCACTAAACGTGCATACGACGAACTGGAAGCCGAGGGCTATATCACAAACGTTCAGGGCAAAGGATGTTTTGTAAAGCCAAAAAACTTTGAGTTTATACGGGAACAAAAACTTAAAGAAATCGAACAACATTTTTCGGATGCAATCTCTTGCGGTCAGTTGATAAAAATTGGCGGGGTAGAATTGCACGAGATGTTGGAAATATTATTAAAGGAGAGTGAAGATGGAAAATGCACTGGAAATTAAAAATCTGGTAAAGCGTTTCGGAAAGTTCGGTGTTCACGATGTTTCGTTTTCGTTGCCAAAGGGCTATATCATGGGCTTTGTCGGCAAGAACGGGGCAGGTAAAACAACGACTATCAAAGCGATTTTGAATATGCTTAACCGTGACAGCGGTGAAATCAAAATCTTTGGCAAGGACAATTTAAAAGACGAGGCCGAAATCAAACAAAAAATCGGAGTAGTTATGGACAGTCCTTTTTATGAAAACGAATGGACGCTTGTCCAAGTTGGCAAAGCCCTAAAACCTTTCTACACAGATTGGTCTGACACAAAGTTTGGTGACCTGTTGCACCACTTTAACCTTGACCCGAACAAAAAGATTAAGGAACTATCGCGTGGTATGAAGATGAAAATCATGGTAGCGTGTGCATTGGCTCATGACCCAGATTTGTTAATTTTGGACGAACCAACAGGCGGTCTTGATGCCGTTGCGCGTGACGAGTTATTAGAAACGCTACAGGCATTTGTCAAAGATGAAAACAAATCTATCTTGTTTTCAACACATATCACAACCGACCTTGAAAAGATTGCGGACTATTTGACCTTTATCGAAAACGGAAAAATTGTCCACAGCGATACCAAAGACAACATGCTGGAAAAATATGTTGTTGTCAAAGGTGGTCTTAATGTTCTGTCGCCAGAACAAAAGAAACTGATTATCGCTTATCACGAAACAAAAGTGGGCTTTGACGGAATCACGGACAAGGCAAACCTTAAAAGCCTGCCAAAACTGGTGACCGAGCCATGCACAATGGACGAACTTGTTGTGCGCTTTAACAAAGAGGGGAGGAATAACAAAGAATGAAAAACATGATGGCATTATTAAAACTTGACTTGCGAATCATCGCACCATATTGGAAATGGCTTGTGATGTTTACGGGTATGGCCGCGCTTATGGGAATTATGGCGGGCGACGGATTGACATTTATAATTTCTTTTGCAATGTTTGCGGGAACCTTTACCGCGTTTAATTTTGAGAACACAGAAAAAAGCAACCTCAACGTTTTGTTCTCGACACTTCCGACAAACCGAAAGTCAATCATTAACGCACGTTACATCTATATAATGGTTGTGCTTGGATTGTCTTTGCTTGTTGCCATTATCGGTGCGCTGATTATCGAGGTCGCATTTGGAAACACAATCAATGGCGAGTTCCTATTTACGTTTATTTGTTTGTCATTCGCTTTGTATTTGATAAACACAGGTTTCCAAACACCATTCCTCTATGCAAAAGGCTACACCAAGGGAAAAATCTTCTTGTGGATACCAATTATTGTTTTGATGGTAATTTTGAATATCCCTGTGCTTCTTGACTTGTTCAATGTGGATTCGGACTTTAACGTATTCAACATAATGTTCCGAAACACAACAGCCACAAGTATCATTTCCATAGTCGTGGGTATTGTGTCTATTGTTACATCGTACTTTGCGTCACGTTGGATTTACCTGAAAAAAGATTTCTAAAAACACTTTATTCCATGAAACACCTCTTGCAAAAGGGGTGTTTTTCTGTTATATTGGGTGTATGGAAAAATGTATAGGAAATTGTGGTCGTGGCACAGGTCTGAAAAGAGCAGAAATATCCCTCAAAGAATTTACCGAAAAGCCCGACTATCCAAACAAAGCAAAACACATTGCTACGACCGAGCGCACAATAACCGCCATCAAAACTAAAATGTCCGAGTGTTCGGCATCCCGAGGCGTAACTTGTCGCACCATAGAGGACTGAGCCATGAACCTTGAATTTATCCCCGTTCAAACACGTATTGTTTGTCCGCCAAAAGACCCAATTTTTGACATCATTGATAACCTTGATGTGCGCGAGGGCGATATTGTTTTTATTACTTCAAAGATTTTGGCGATTCACCAAGGTCGCTGTGTTCCCGTGGCTGATACCGAGAAACTTGACCTTATCAAAAAGGAAGCCTCGCATTATATTGAACACAAGCACCCAAGCGGTTTCGAGATAAACCTCACAATCACAGATAATATATTGATTGCGGCCGCAGGTATAGACGAGAGTAACGCGGACGACCATTATATTTTGTGGCCCAAAGACCCCGACAAACTTTGTCGTGAGATTCGTGACCGTTTGTGTAAAAAGCACAAAATTAAAAACCTCGGTGTTGTTTCAACCGATAGCCAGACCACGCCACTTAGGTGGGGGGTGACGGGAATCACAACGGGTTTAAGTGGTGTCGTTCCGCTCCGTAACATGGTTGGTGAAAAAGATATCTTTGGTCGCGAATTACATTTTACCAATGTTAATTTGATTGACCCATTGACCCAAATTGCTGTTCTTATAATGGGCGAGGCGAACGAACAAACCCCGATTGTTATTTTGAGGAACTATAAAAACATCCCGTTCGACAAAAACGCGAATATGGACAAGTTCAAAATATCGCCAGAGGATGACATTTGGAGCCCCCTCCTTTGCGCGTTCAAAAAGGCGTAAGTATATGGTTTACCAAGAATACAACCAACATCGCACAAATCATGGAGTCTTTGACGCACATGGTTTTGAAAAACACATCGTTTTAACCCGCGGAGTTTTAAAAGGCGAGAAAAACGTACTTTGCAGGATAAGTTCCGAGTGTTGTCCAGGAACACAATTGCTTTCCGCCGAATGTGATTGTAAAGAGCAAATCCAATACTCGCTTGGGAAAATATCCGAGGTTGACAGAGGTATTTTTATTTACCTCCTTGGGCATGAAGGCAGGGGGCATGGTATCGCCCATAAAATTATGGCACTCGCAAATAAAAACCGTGGCTTTGATACTTTCACGGCAATCGAAGAACTTGGAACCCCTGTGGATATAAGGGATTTTTCTGTTGTAAAAGATATACTGCAACATTTTGAAATTACTTCTATTTGTTGTTTAACAAACAGTCCCGATAAACTTGAAAGTTTAAAAACCCTCGGAATTAACATAGCCTCGACCCAAAACATTCCTGTTACCCCAAATGTTGTTTCAAAGCGACACCTCTTGGCAAAACAAAGCCGCGGTCACAACATAGTGTTCAAAGACGAAGTGGGAAACCCGACAGTATGAAAACCCTTGCATTTGCGTGCTGTGGTCCATGTGCGATTGCGTTGGCATCCGATGTTTTGGAAAAGCCCCACCTGTATTTCAACGGAGATTGTTTTGACACACGCGAAGAATACGACCGACGTCTTACCGCCCTAATGACGGTGAACAAAAGTTTGTTTTCCGACCAAAAAATTTTCATCGCCCCATATGAACCAAAACGATTTGAAACTTGCGAGCAATGTATTGAATATCGCCTTGAACAATGCGCCAGGGCTGCCCGTGAAAACGGCTTTGATTCGTTTACCACAAGCCTAACCGTAAGCCCCCACAAAGATACCACGCTGATAAACCAAATTGGGGCAGAGGTCGCCACGCGTTTTGGTTTGAAATTTGTTGCGCTTGACTTGAAAAAGGGCGGTGGTTTTGGGAACACGGTCAAGGTTTCCAAAGACCTTGGAATTTACAGGCAAAACTATTGCGGGTGCAAGCCCCGTTAAAACATTGACATCGCGGTGTCTATTGTTTTAAATATTTTCTCTGCGCTATTCTCTGTATTTTGTTTTATATTGGTTTTTAAAATCTTTGACGCCCTGATAATCGCGTTTTTCTTTGTTGGGGTCTTTACCAAAGTTCCTTTAATTTTATAGTCAATAAAAGATATCTCGTCCTCATCAACTATTAGGTTGGCGGACGACGTGTCAAGTCGCGCCCCACATTGAAAAACCTTGTAATAGTCCATAAAGAACTTTGCAAACACGCTCGGTGTCATTTGTGATAGGGCATCTATACTCTCTGGTTCAGAAAGACACACCCCTTTGATAAATGGACAAAACGTGAATTTTGTGAGGGTGGTTTCTACCCCCCCCCTAAAATTTGGGGCGGTGGTGAAGCCGATATAAGGCGAACACGACACACCCGCATCCCACATCTTTTGGCCTATGGTAACAAGTTTATCCATTGTTTCGGGGAATACGCCACTTTTGATGTTTTCCTTAACAAAAAGAGAATGAAAATAAAACTCTTTGATAACCATGTTATCATCATGTAGATATGCGAAACCTTCTGCACCAGAACCGAGCCTCTTAAAATCACCCACGCCGATTTGACCAGAGGAGAGCAAAGACTTTAACTCCAACATTTGCAATTTAAGATAATTCAATTTGTTCACTGATTTATTGTAACACATTTATGTTGCAAAAATCAAGTCCAAATGTTATAATTTTTATATGGTTGAACAAAATAAATTAAGAAAAATCAAAGATTTTATTCTCTCCCTCACCCCAATGGGTTTGGCGCGGAACAAGGTCGCAGAGTTAGAAACCGAATTGAACGAAACCTTTGACCGCCTTTGCGAGGCCACAAATGATGACGTTCGGTACTGCGATGGTCATACGACAAGACTCGTGATAGACCAACGCGACTATGACGACGATTGTGGATTATTGCGTGCACCAATTGCCAGTTTTGAAGCCACCGAAATATTTGACACAGAATCAGTAGAGTATGATACTGTGGGCATTGAAAGAAGAGTAGAAGTCGCCACGAACACAAGAACAAACCGTTTTGCCACAAAATGGTCCGAGCGCGAGCGCCGTGATGGCGTGTCATACTCCAGCCCAGATTCATTGCAAATTGTTCGTTTAGAAAACGGTAAAACTACTGGATGGTTGAGAGGAGTATGGGAAACCAAACCAATTGAACTTGTGGCACTTTTGCGAATTATAAAAAACTCTAAATTTATTTTAAATACTATGCACGAAATTGCCAAAGACCTTGATATCGACCTTGGACAAAAGCCACTTGCACAAGACGACATTTCTTGTTAAGATAAAACATGCGGATAATTGTCGGACTTTGTACGAATTGCGCCGAAGTGGTAAGTTCCCGAAAACGGGACTTGTTTCTTGTTTGCGATGCGTGCGGAGAAACCGTCCCCATGACCCAAGCGGCGACCATTTTGTCCGAACTTTGCATGGACCCTGGGCACACCACGACCGTGTTGGATTTGTGCCTTGACTTGGAGCAAGAAAAGGACCAGGAAATCCCGCTGGCAATAATGACGGTTTTAAAAAATCTCCAACCCTCGAACGAGAACATAGCCTACACCCACCTAAGGATGTCGGGGTACGAGTACCATGCCCTGAAAGCCTACCTAGAAAAATTTTCACCGATAAAAGGCATTCGCCCGTTTGCCGAAGATTTGTTGGAAAACACAATTGCCCCGCACAACGCGAGTTTGCTGTCGTACTTTGATGCGTTTATTGAAAACAAGTTGCCCAAGGCAAAGCAAGCAGAGTTTCGCGCAAAACTAACATATGCCAAGTCCGAGTATACAAAAAGGATGAGCACAGGCAACGGCGACGGAATGATGTCGATGTACGCGATTTACATTGTTTGTTCCATTATAAACGTTGTAATGGCGGTTTTCTTTCTTGTTGTAGACCTAAGGTTTATATTCTTCTTGCTGATAGGTATCGCCGTTTTCGCGGTCGAAATGTGTGTTGTGTTTGCCCACAACCGTTTGTACGGAAACCGACTTGGCATGGAAAAGCCCGAATTAATCCTACTGTGTACATTTTTGGCGACCGTTCCGTTTGCAATTGCGGCGGCAATCATAGGGGCACTTATCTAAGTGGATATTAAAATTATTTTTCAGGACCAAAATGTTTTGGTTGTACACAAGCCCCAAGGTATCGAAACCACGGGCGTGGGAAACACCTTGGAAAAACTTGTTGGTGCAAGCGCAGTCCATAGACTCGACACCAACACCGAGGGGCTTGTAATTTTTGCGAAAAACAATGCGTCGAAACTTGGACTGGAAATGGCATTTAAAAACGGTTTAGTCAAAAAAACATACCAGGCTCTAACATTCGGCGCACCAAAGACCTCGCCCATGATGCTGACGGGTTTTTTGTCAAAAGACAGCAACCAAGGCTTTGTCAAAATCACAAAGAGCCCGCACGGGGCAAACGCGCTATCGGTAAAAACCCACGTCCGAACCCTTGAAAAACGGACGACACCTGTACAGCCACCAGCCAAACCAATCGACATATACCTTTTGGAAGTCCAACCCATCACGGGGCGAACCCACCAAATTCGGGCGCACCTTGGAACTATCGGAGTTTCAATTGTCGGCGACGGAAAATACGGGGATTTCAAATTAAATAGGGCGTCGGGGTACAAACGCCAATGCCTTTGCGCGGTCGGTCTTGAATTTGCGTTTGAAAAAGGCGCACACCTTGCCTACCTCAACAAAAAGAAATTCACAACGGAACCCACGTGTTTTTAGTTGACTTTGGTTACTTGTAGATAAGAAACTAAAAACATGGAAATTCAATTTGTGCGTACCAAAAGCGATGACAGCAGGTTCCTTGATATGTGTAAGGTGTTAAATTCTTCGCAAGAACAGGCTTTGCCCACGTGGACGGAACTTGGTAAATCGTCAACCGACAATCTTGACAAGTTCAAAGATGTTGTACTTGGTTTGATTGGGGAAAAGGTTGTTGCCTCGGCAGGTATAAAATATCTGGACGGAATGCCTACTATGGGTCGCGTAATTGTTGACCCAAATTTCAGGGGGCAGGGCATAGGCGAAAAACTTTGCCTCGAAATTGAAAATATTGCCAAAGAAAAGGGCCACAAGAAAACACGGTTAATTGTCGGCGAATATCTAAAGCCAGCACGTGTTATGTATGAAAAACTTGGGTACGTTGAAATCTCTCGAGAACAAACACACGGAGAGAATTTTGATATAACAATGGAAAAAGTTTTGGTTTAATCTGGGTTATTTCCAGGTTATTAGTGGGTTATTTCTGGGTTTTTCTTGGGTTTATTCTGGGTTCTTTTTTTAGCAAGGTTTGGGCTTTTCCCTGACACAAAGTATACCATACCAACTCCCAAATTGTTTGTGCAACCGCCACAGATTTTGTATTGCATTTTTTGTCAGTCTATGCTAGTATTTGTTTATGAAATGTATCTTTTGTGGTTTCCACGACAGTCGCGTTGTCGACAGCCGTCTTAACGAGGGGGGGAGCAGCATCCGCCGCCGTCGCGAGTGCATCGAATGTGGCAAACGCTTTACCAGTTACGAAACGGTCGAGGTCGTACCATTGTTGGTTATCAAACGTGACGGAAGTCGTCAGGCTTTTGATTCACAAAAAATCAAAGCGGGCGTCATTAAAGCGTGTGAAAAGCGCCCTGTTACCGCCGAGCAAATTAATACTCTTGTTTCAAACATTGAAAAGCAACTTATGAATACCCTAGAGCAAGAAATCTATAGCAAAGTCATAGGCGACATGGTAATGAGGGAACTTAAAAACATTGACGAGATTTCCTACGTGCGTTTCGCGGCGGTGTATCGTCAGTTCCAAGATGTTATGTCTTTTATAGAGTTCGTAAAAACAATGTCAAAAAATTAACTAATAAATATTATTTTTTGTTAATGTTTTTTGTGCAATAGTCCTTAAGCCACTGCTTTCTTTCACTGCTTGCCCCAACGTAGTCAGAAAAGGTTGTTGTATTAACAAAATCATTAAAGCATTTATCACGGTCATCTTTTACATCAATAATGTCGAGGTTTAATTCTTTTGCGCGTTTAATTAATTGATTGTTTTTTGCAACAAAACCTTTTGCCAGTGCCTTAAGGGAATCATCATCGCAATAATACGTCCAATCGTCTTTTGTATCGTGTTTGCGCATATTTGCGAATAACTTTGCCGCGTTCATAGTGCTGTCAAATACAACAACAACTTTGATTTGCGCACAATTAAGTTTTGCGGCATCTTCTATAAGAATGTGGCCGCCTTCCGCCACAAGGTTTCCGTATTCCATACTGCTTTTGATATAAGCCAAAAAGAATTCAGCCAAAAATTTTTTTGCACTCTCTGTTCTTTGGGGTTTGCCCTCGCCAACCTCGGGGAGTACAACCTTGAACGCGTCAACTGCGCTGTCCATGTGGATGACGTTGCACCGATGTTTTTTGGCGACCATTCGTGCGAGGGTTGATTTCCCAATCCGACTTGCACCGATTAAAAGTATGCAGTTCATATTATAGTTATAGCACACTCTTTCAAACTTCGACAAGAAAGTAGAAATCATTTGTTTTTGAACGTGCAATATTGTACCCGTGGAAAAGTCCCAAAAACAAAAACTTATCAAAATGGTTTCTTTCAACGGCGCGGTCGTGGCAGTTTTGTTTGCATTTACTTTTGCGAGCATCAACCAACTTATCTCGCCCTTTGCGTTTGCGTTTTTGTTTTCAACGATACTTTTGAATGTAAACAAGTTGCTGATTGGCGGGGCGGCGTTTATTTTTTCCTTGTTCACAAGTTACGGTCAAGATGATGTTATATCTAATATAGTAGTTGTTTCGGTTTATGCTTTTGCGTCTTGGACGATTCCGAAGATTAAACAAAAGTATCGTCACAACAAAAATTGGCAGAAATATAATTGCGAGTATTTGTTAATATTTTTCTTTTTCGCGATATCGAATATCCCAAATATCTATTTTCAAAGCGGGCACCTCCTGACCCTGTATATTGCGTTGACGTCGCTTTGTATAGGTATCATTTTTTTGATGGCGTGTTTGGTTTTTCATAACGCACTTGGTACGCGGTTTAACAAAATCCCGTGGACGCCCGACCAGAAAATTTGCGGAGGGGTGCTTCTTACGATTTTGTCGCTTGGGTTTTTGTGGTTTGACCATGATTATTTTTCTTTTCACAAATTTGCGACGGTTTTAATTATTTTAATCGCACTTTTCATTTCAGGCGGAGGCGCATCATTAATAGCAGCAATTTGCATGGGGTTAGGGGCATCCTTGTTGTCGCTTGATTTGGTTTTTATAGCGACGTATGCGTTGTTGGCACTGAGTGCAGCCGCGTTTAAATGCAAAACAAAATATATGAGCCTCATGGCACTTATGGTCATGGATTTGGTGCTTGGGTTTTATTTTAGGGCGTATTGGGGCTATGGGGTGTTTGATATTTTACCTGTTGTTTTGGCATGTTTGATTGTATTGATTCTGCCTCAGAAATTAGAGCGGTATTTTGATTTTTCAAATACAATTCTGGGCGGACATTTGGTGAGCAAAAACACAATCAACCGAAACCGCCAAGGGGTTTATAGGCAAATCAACAATCTGGGGAACGTCTTTAATGAAATGCAAAACATTTATAAAAACCTGGTGACGGGTTCGGCAACGGTGGAGGATAAGGGGAAACTTATTGCCTCGGGTATAGTTGAAAACCTGTGCGGTCGTTGTCCGAACAAAGCAAATTGCCGAAAAACCCAAGACTGTGCAAAGGACATTGATAAGGCTTTTCAAAAAATTTGCCGTGTTTGTTTGGAAAAAGGGAATATAAACTTTTTGGATATGCCAACCGATATGTCGATGAAGTGCACCCGTTTGAACGACGTTTTGAATTTAACAAATTCTTATGTAGGTCAAATCCAAAAAACTGACGAATCCCGTATGAAAACCGATGCAGGTAAAATTATGATGGCTGGTCTGTTGTCAGGGGTGTCGGCGCTTTGTAAGAGTTTTTCAAAAGAAATTGGCTCTAACGTTGTTTTTGATACCGAGAAAGCAACGAAAATAAAAGATAGACTTTTGGATGTTGGGATTTGCGCATCTGATTGTTTGATAACAAAAAATCAAAGCGGCGAATACACGGTATCGGTTTTAATCCCAAGGGCAGATGCAAGAAACTCTGGGGCGGCTCTTGAACACGTAATAGGTTGTGTTGCGGGACACAAAATGTGCATAGACACGGTTGACGATGCGGACACGGCGGGCTTTGCGATTGTCACGGTTAAAACTTCGCCCAGATACTCTCTTACATTTGGTGTTGCGCAGGCAGCAAAAGACTTTAACCCAACCAACGGGGATAGTTTTTCTTTTTTACGCGTGACAAGTGACAAAACAATGATGGCATTATGTGACGGAATGGGCACGGGAGAGCGCGCCAGACGGGTTTCGGTTCTTGCCATAAGTTTAATCGAAAATTTTTACAAAGCGGGTTTCCCGAACGAGGTCATAATGGATTCGGTGAACCAACTTTTGATTCTGACAGAACAAGAAGGTTTTTCCGCAATTGATGTTGTTGTTTTTTCATTAAAAGACGGGGGAGTGCGATTCATCAAGGTCGGTGGGGTCGAGGGATTTATTAAACGCGCGCGTGATGTCGAGGTTGTAGAATCGGGGAGTCTACCCATGGGTATTGTCGAGGAGATGATTCCCAAAATCACATCTGCACATTTAATGCCCCGCGACATGGTGGTTATTGTCAGTGACGGGGTGACAGATAGTTTCCGTGACAGGGTCGCACTTGCGAACTTTATCAATAATATTGAACACAAGCACCCGCAAAAAATCGCAGATGAAATTATCGCCGAATGTATCCGCCGAACCGACAAGGTCGCGATTGACGATTGCACGGTTGCGATTGCAAGGCTCGATAATTATGTGGACAACTTGGTTTCGCAAAAACACGTGGGGGCATAAGAAATGCAAAAAATGGCAGAAAACCCTTGACATAGACGACGACGACGACGACGACGCATACTTTACTTGTCCAAAAAAATTGTGGATAACTAAGGAGAAAGAGAAATCGTGGAAAAACAAAAAATTGTGAAAATCGGTGCATCAGACAAAATGCTTGAGGCACTTCGTGACCACCCAGAGGTCATGGAACTTGTGAAAACGGCGACGCGTGACAAGGTCATGTCTGCTGGATGGATGACAAAAAAATGGAAAACACAAAGGTACGTCAGAGGTTATAAAACCTTGACAGGTGAGAAAATTAAACCAAAGTTTTCGGCGACTTGTCGCTTGTTTTCATCACAACCCTCTGGTGCAAAGAGTGTAATCAAGGGACTTGGTAAAGGTGGGATAATGAAAGACTTCAATGAAGGCTGGCTTTCAATTCCAAAAACCGAGGAAACGCAACCTTTTATTGATTATTACAAGCAAATCGAGTCTGGGGCATTGAAAGATGGGTTCAAGAGCTATTGCAAAATCGTAGGAACAGTTTTGAAAACGGGAATAGAAATTGGGGCGTCGAGTGGTGCTTCATCCAGTTCGTCGTCCAGTTCGTCGGACACAAGTGGTGGTTCGTCAACTTCTGGTGTAAGTTACAAAAAAGTAAGCATACACAAAAGTACCAGCGGAAGATACTATGACAGCAACAACATGGAATACTATCCACAAGGAAACGGCAAATACAAAAAAGCAAACACAGGTGAAATCTACGAAGCCAAGTAATTGACATATGCAAAATAAGCATATATACTTTGACATATGGAAAAAAACAAAGGTCGTTCCGTGCCGATAAAAAACGAGGCAATGAAACAGGAACTTAAAAGTCGCGTGATTTGCAAAACCTGTGGCAAGGATATTGAATTCACAAAAACCGTGAAGATGCATTCTGATTGTCCGCGCTGTAACACCCCTCTTGATAGGGACTTTAAGGCAGAGCAAAAATCTGCACGCCATATCATCAACTATGATTTCCTAAAAACACTTAGGCGATACTATGTTTTTATTGCACTTGTTTTGGTGTCTGTGGCAATCGCGTTTAACGTGTCGCTTTTCTTCTCGCTTGTGATTCAGGTCGAGGGCTGGTGGATAGCCCTCTGTTCATTACCGCTTGTTGCTATAAGTGTTTGGCTTTCATGCAAATCAATACGGTTTAAAAGCAAGACAAAAATGCTCCGTATATGTTCATGGTGTGTGTTTGTGCTTAATATTGTTGCTATAATATTGATTATCATTACTTCAATTCCGCAAGTAAACTATGCGTTGTATAACGCAATATAAGGACAAGATGGACAATCTGAATTGTATCAACCGATTAATTAACTGCTTTACGGGACTGCCTGGGGTCGGTTATAAAACCGCTGAACGGTACGCCTATAGCATAATCGAATCCGACGACGAATTTGTGCGCGAGTTTTGTGACACCCTTTTGGATGTTAAAAAATCGGTCAAGTTTTGTGAAACCTGTGGGAATTTCTCGGACAAAGAATCATGTAATATTTGTGACAAAAGACCTCACGACACAATCTGTGTTGTAAAGGACCCACGGGATGTTATTGCTATTGAAAAAAGCGGTGTTTTCAAAGGCTCGTATCATGTTTTGCATGGTGTGATTTCGCCTTTGGACAAAAAGGGTCCAGACGATTTGAATTTGAAAAGCCTCATGGTTCGCTTGCGTGAAAACAAAGTTTCCGAAGTCATCATTGCCACAAACCCCGATGTCGAGGGCGAGGCTACGGCGAATTATATTGCAACACTTGTTAAGCCCAGCGGTATTCGGGTGACAAGGTTGGCACGTGGTCTGTCAGCAGGTGCAAATTTGGAATATGCAGACCAAGTCACATTGGCGATGAGTCTTGAAAACAGGGTGGTGATATAATGAGCGACGACAGATTAGAAGATGTTACAAGACTGCAGGCCGACGATTTTGTTGAACGCCTCTTGAAAGGTGACACAGAGATTATGGAAGCGAGTCCATTAGAAAAATACGACAACAAAGACAGTAACGACGAGGACGATGCTCCGCCTGAAATCTATACCCCAGATTTAATACAAGAAGAAACAATTTCCGATGAAAAGCATTTGGATAAATCTGTGAAGGCTGATATAATCATGAATACTGTAGAAGGGAGGAAATCACATGGACAAAGCAACGATTCGCAATTTGAAAGAGATTAAGAACAAACGTGTTTTAATACGCGTTGACCACAACGTGCCTCAAGACAAAGAAGGCAACATCACGGACGACACCCGTATTGTCGGGAGTTTGGATACTATCCGTTTTTGTTTGGACAAAGGGGCAAAGGTTATCTTATGCTCGCACCTTGGGCGACCAAAATCAAAAGATGACAAACAGTTTTCACTTAAACCTGTTGTTGAAAGACTTAAGAAATACCTAGACGGTGTTAAAATTACTTTTGTTAATGACAGTGTCGGCAAAGAAGTTGAAAAAGCCGTTTCAAAGTTGAACGGAGGCGAGATTCTTTATTTGGAAAACATTCGTTTTTACAAAGAAGAAACCGCAAACGACGAGGGTTTTTCAAGGCAACTTGCAAACCTTTGTGATTATTATGTAAACGACGCGTTTGGGGCGGCCCACCGCGCACATTCTTCGACCGAGGGAATCACAAGGTTCGTGCCGTCGGTAGCGGGCTTTTTGATGGAGCGGGAAATCAAAATCCTTGGTGAAGCAATCAAAAAACCAAAGCGTCCTTTGACCGTTATCTTTGGTGGGGCAAAAATCGCGGACAAAGTTGCCGTTATGGACAACGTGTTGAAAATCGCGGATAACATCCTTGTGGGCGGCGGTTGTGTTTACACATTCATAAAAGCCCAAGGTGGCGAAATCGGAAACAGTATCGTGAACAACGATATGCTTGATTACTGTAAAGGTGTTATTGACTTGGCGAAAAAACAAAAGGTGAACCTTGTTCTTGGGGTTGATTGTATCGCGGGTGACAAGTTTGGTGCGGATGCAAACGTACGTACATTTGAAACCGCAAAAATTCGTGCGGGCTGGGAAGGTTTTGACATCGGACCAAAAACGGTGGAACTTTTCAAAAACGTAATTGCAAAAAGCGGAACTATCATTTGGTGTGGACCACTTGGGGTTACAGAAATCGAAAAATTCGCAGGTGGTTCAAAAGCAATTGCCGAGGCTTTGGCGGAATCAAAAGCAATCACAATCGCAGGCGGTGGGGATACCGCGTTCACGGTTGCAAAGTTTGGTCTTGCAGACAAATTGACACACCTATCAACAGGCGGAAGTGCAAGTTTAGAGTTGCTTGAGGGGAAAGTCCTCCCAGGTGTGGCGTCACTTTTGGAAATTGACCAAATTATTTAAAGAGATTATCTAAGGAGATAAAAAATGCGTAAAGTTATTTTTATAGGAAACTGGAAAACATATAAAACCTCGATTTCGGAGGTTGACGAGTGGTGTCGTGGGATTTTGCAGTTTTCCCCAAACTTTAAACAGGAACACGAGTTTGTAATTTGTCCATCATACATTCACCTGCCAGGTGCGGCGGTTGCTGTGCCTACGAACATTATGTTGGGGGCGCAAGGTTGTTCCGCAAACCCACCAGGTCCACACACGGGCGAGATTACCGCGGCGCAATTGGCAACACTTGGTGTGAAATATTGTGTTATCGGCCACGTTGAAAAGCGTGCGATGGGCGAAACGGATGAACAAATCAACAGGGAAATCAAAGCCTGCCAAGCCGCAGGTATTACACCGATTGTGTGCTTTGGCGAAACATTGATTGAATACGACAATGACAAAACGCGTGTTGTTATTGAAAGACAAATGCGTGACTGTCTTTTGGGTGTTAGAAACGTCCAGGACATCATTTTGTGCTATATGCCGATTTGGTCGATTGGAACGGGTTTTTATACGACGGGCGAGTACAGCAACATCATCGCCGACTTTATGAGAAAAACCGCGGCCAAGTTGACGGGCAACCCGATGTCTGCGAACTGTACGATTGTTTTCGGCGGGCAAATCACGCACACCAATGCAAAAGAATACATGGAGTGCCCAGAAATCGACGGCGTTATGTTTGCGATTGCTGCGCTTGACCCAAAAGACTACTCGGAAATTGCACAGACCGAATTTACTACAAAAAAACTTCTCCGTGTTGAACACGATATGCCAAAAGAAAAGAAAGGTCTTTTCGGCAAATAACAGAGATGAGAAACATTCTTGTAAGTGCATGTTTACTTGGGACAAATTGTCGTTGGGACGGTGGTCATAAATTTTCACAACAAGTTGCAGATTTGAAACAAGTTTTTAATTTGATTCCTGTTTGCCCAGAATTTTTGGCGGGAATGCCAACACCTAGGGCGCAAAGCGAGGAAATAAATGGGCGTGTCATTGACAAAGAAGGTAATGACGTTACTGACTTATTTGTATTAGGGTCACAAAAGTGTTTAGAAATTGCAAATAAAAATAATTGTAAAGTTGCAATACTGAAATCGGGTTCACCGTCTTGTGGTGTTGGCGAGGTGTATGACGGAACATTCACAGGAAACAAAATTGCAGGCAGCGGGATAACGGCAAGGCTCCTATTGGAAAATGGTATATCGGTTTACACAGAAAAGGAGATAGGAAAAATCAAATGAAAACCACGGATTGTGTCTTTTGTGATAAATTGCAAAAATCCGCATTTGCTGAAAACAAATTGGCGTACGCAAATTGGTGCGAATTTCCAGTTGGAAAGGGCCATGCACTCATAGCAACAAAGCGTTGTTTTGCAAACTATTTTGATGCAACCGATAAAGAAAAGTCGGCAATTTGGGAATTGGTTGACCAAGCCAAAAAGATTATAGACGCAGAATACAAACCTTGTGCCTATAACATTGGTATAAATTGCGGCGAGGATGCAGGTCAAACCGTCTTTCACGTGCACGTGCATTTGATACCGCGCTATAAAGGAGATATGGCTGACCCGCGCGGCGGTGTGCGCGGCGTCATTCCAGAGAAACAAAATTGGCAAAAATGAAATTTAATGCTTTGATTCCTGAACTATCCGTAACAGACATCAAAAAGAGTCTGGGCTTTTACGTGAGAATTTTGGGTTTTAAGGTCGCCTATGAACGTCCTGAAAACAATTTTGCTTTCTTGGAATTTCAGGATAGCCAAATTATGTTGGACCAATTGAAGAGCCGTGAAAAATCAATCGGTACAAAGCGAACCAGCGACGACGAAAGTTGGAACAGCGGAAACCTTGAACACCCGTTTGGACGCGGTGTGAATTTGAGTATCGGTTGCGATAATGTGGAGGAACTTTATGCTAAAGTTTCAAAAAGCAAACACATTTTTCGCGAACTGGAAACAAAGTCATATCGTCAAGGCAAAAACATTTTGACCAGCAAACAATTTATTGTTGGTGACCCAGATGGATATTTACTGCGTTTCAGTCAATCAATAAGCAAAGAAGATTAACGCCACTTTTTTATTCTGTCGTTTTATAGTTGCTATGCCCACCTTGTTTTCGTAAAAAATCAAACTCGCCCAGCGGAAAAGGACAGTCTATTTGGTAAAGTTCGCCCGCCTTGTTTGCGCGTGTGACTTCTTGCCCCTTGTTATCCAAAATTTTTGTCACGGTAAAACGCTTGTTTTGGTTTTCGCCAGGGGATAAAACTTCCAACTCGTCACCCACGCAAAACACGTTTCGTTGCAGAATTATTTTAAGATTATTATCACACTGCGAAGCAGTACTAGATGCAACGGTACGTTGCCGTGGGGATTTTGGCGGGATGCCCATTGCCACGACGTGCATGCTCTGAATCGGGTTTGCGTCGTTTTGGTGCATCGTGTTTTCGTTTGGGAAAATAAAACCAGTTGTAAAAGGGCGGTGTGCAGTTTTTTCAAGTTCCGCCCCAAAGTCAAAAACCTCGCCGTCAATCGCGCGTCGATACGCGCCCGTGACCGCGGCTACATAGTACTCGGACTTGTTGCGCCCCTCGATTTTGAAACTTTGGACGCCTGCTTTTTTAAGTTCATCAAGGTGTTCAATCAAACACAGGTCGCGACTGTTCATGATGTACGTGCCGTTATCATCTTCTTCGATAGGGAAGTATTCGCCAGGGCGTTTGGCTTCAACCAAAGAATAATTCCAGCGACAACTGCCTGCGCACTCGCCACGGTTGCCGCTTCGGTTAATCATGTAATCGGACAGCATACATCGGCCAGAGTAACTCACACACATTGCGCCGTGAACAAAGACCTCGATTTCGCACTTGCCTTTTAGGTGTTTTGCAATTTCTGTGATTTCGGACAAAGAACACTCCCGCGCCAGGATGATTCTGCTGGCGCCTAGGTTTGCGTACTCCATAGCCGTGTGTTTATTCAAAACATTGGCTTGGGTAGAGATATGGATTTCCAAATTCGTGGATTCTTTTGCGAGCCTAAGTGCGCCCAAATCCGACACAATCACGGCGTCGGCACCGATTTTTTCAAGCCAAACCAAATATTTTTTCAGGTCTTTGAAATCAGTATTTCTTGGAAAAACATTTACCGTGACATAGGCTTTCTTGCCGTGGTGGTGGGCGTAGGCGATGGCATCGGGCAAAAAATCATCGCCCACAACCGATGATGCACGCAACCCAAACCGACTGCCTCCCATATACACCGCGTCGGCACCATATGCAATTGCAAGGCGCAACTTGCTCATGTCACCAGCGGGGCAAAGGAGTTCAACCTTTTGTTTTTTCATAAAGAAAATATAACCTGTTTTGAAAAAATTGACAATATATTAACAAGTCAAACAATGTGGTGCTTTTGGTGCGAGTGGTGGGACTCGAACCCACACTGGAAGGATTTTAAGTCCTCTATCTCTGCCATTGGATTACACTCGCGAATGTAATGGGCGAGTGCAAGATTCTTGTGAAACAAGATTCTTACAACTCGCGAACCGCAACACCACGAGTGTACACCAAAGATGTGAAATAGTCAATTTAGAAATTTTTATTGAACAGTTATTACAATATTGCGCGCAAGCGGTAATTTTGTTATCATACGATATGGAATTGTATATCCCAAACGGCGAATCCCACGAAAAGGCTTTTGGTCGGGTGACACACCTTTGTGTTGCTGCACATCAAGACGATGTCGAGATTATGGCTTATCACGGAATAGCCGAATGCTATGAACAAAAAAACAAGGGCTTCGGGGCAATAGTTGTTTCCGACGGAGGTGGCAGCCCAAGAAACGGCGCGTACAAAAACTATACGGATGCCCAAATGATAGAGGTCCGCAAACAAGAACAAAAAACCGCCGCGGATTTGGGTAAGTATTCTTTGCTTGGGCTATTGATGTTTCCGTCCCGTGAAATTAAGGACAAAACGAATGACAAAGTGGTAAACGAAATTTATAAACTACTGATGCAAACAAGACCCGAGATTGTTTATACCCACAACCTTGCCGACAAGCATGACACACATGTTGCCGTTGCTATGAAAACAATTATGGCAATTAGGAAAATGCCAAAAACGGCTCGTCCCCAAAAATTGTTGGGGTGCGAGGTTTGGCGTGGGCTTGATTGGCTTTGTGACGAGGACAAAGTTGTCTTGGATACGGGAAAGAACCCCGAACTTGGAAAGAAACTTATAGGTGTGTTCGAGAGTCAAAACAACGGTGGCAAACGATATGACCTAGCCACCCATGCGAGGTGGGTTGCAAATGCGACCTTTCACCAAAGTCACAGTGTCGACGAATTTACCCATGCTTCGTATGCGATGGATTTGACCCCGCTTGTAAAAGACGACAAGATTGATATCACCGCTTTTATGGATAGCCATTTGACTAAGTTTGCCGATACGGTTAAAATAAAGTATGAACTATTTTGACAAAGACGCACTTACCTGGGATACCGAGCGCGCGATTAAAAGGGCAAAGGTTATCTCGGAAAAGATTTTTGATACAATAAAAACCAAAAAGGATGGTCGCGTTTTAGAGTGGGGTTGCGGAACAGGTCTTGTTAGTTTCAACCTAAAAGACCAATTCAAAGAAATCGTCCTTATGGATTCGTCGAAAGGCATGATTGATGTCTTGAAAGACAAAATCAAAGTAGCGAATGCAAAAAACATGCAGCCTGTGCATATGGACTTTTTCACCGAGGATTTTGACGGTGCGAAATTCGATGCGATTTATAACTCTATGGCGCTTCATCATGTGGCCGATACCAATGGGGCGGTCAAGAAGTTTTTTGATATGTTAAACCCAGGGGGCAAGATAAGCATAGTCGAACTGGATGCCGAGGACGGGAGTTTCCACGGCGACATTGAAAACTATGAGGGTCTAAACGGTTTTGAACACGATTACTTGAGGGGTGTCTTTGAAAAAGTTGGTTTCAAAAACATCAAGATTGAAACCTTTTATTCGGGTATTCGGCCAGTTCTCGGGCGCGATGTGCTTTACACATTGTTTTGTATTTACGCGGAAAAATAACCCTTGCAAATTTTGGGGTTCTATGTTATAGTTCACCATGATTTTAGAAAATGGTATACTCCACAACGATGACGGCACGCCCTATAAAGACATTTTGTACGGGGAAATCCCAGCAGAACAACTCCACGTAGATTTGATTAATACCGAGTTCTTTCAACGTATGGGCGGGGAAGGGCGCAAGGGTATTTTGCAAAATGGTTTTTCAGCCATAGATTTCCCAGGGTTGAAAAATAATACACGCTTTGGTCACAGTATCGGTGTGTTTCATAAAACAAACCAAATTTTGGAAATACGCAAAAAACGCAACGTCGTTCACCCTGCGTACCAGCGAATTGCGAAAGTCAGTGCCTTGCTTCACGATTTAGGTCACATATTTTTGTCACACGCGGGTGAAGCGATGATTGGTGTTTCCCATGAAGAGTGGACAAAGCGAATCATCGAGGGTGACACAGACGTCAACCGCGTTTTGACAGCACATGGTTTTACCGAAAAAGATATTAAAATGCTGACCAGTAAAACGGGTTTCTTTAAAAGGCTTCTTGATGGTGCGGTTGATAATGACAAGCAAGACTATCTTCCGCGTGATGCGCACTGGGCAGGTAAAAAACTTGGCACGAACTTTGACAGGATAATGCAGTCCTTGATTGTTGCTTTTAACGAAGCAGGCGACCCCGAGATTTGTATTGATAAAAAATACCTATCAGACATCGACCAAATGATGAGCGAACGCCGTTGGATGTACCAAAATGTTTATTTCTCGGACGCACCTATGACCGCCGAATCTGCATTGTTGCCTATGGTCAAAGAATACGTTCCTTTCCTTATTAAAAACGGGTACATAACGGATAATGGGATTGACCCCGTAATGTTAAAGATTCTTTTAAAATCGGGCGATTTAAGTTTGTCAGAATTTGCAAAGTGCGATGAGGGTTTGTGGAATGATACACTTGATGTTTTGTCACAAAAGGATGACAAGTTGCTAAGGTGTATGACCGCGAACCACGGGGAAGATTCGATTAAAAATTACAATGTGTCTTATGTATCAAAAGAGGACGCGGAAGAATTTGATGAGAAAAACGAAAAAAGTTTTGGACTTACAAAACGTGTTGCCTCATACAAAACATACAAAGAGGGCGGAATTCGTGTTGCATATCCCGACGGGAATTTAAGGGAACTCGCAACCGTAACTGCGTTTATGCGCGAGTCCGCCGACACCAAAATTGTTGACACCCGCATTTGTGAAAACCCAGAGATTATGGCAATGGAAAAACTGGCGCGACAGGATGAGGGTTCCGCGCTTGGCAGGTTAAAAAAAGAAGCCGAGCAAACCAGCAATAATATAGACAGGGATTAAACTTTGTGTTACCATAAACCATGGAACTGACAAAGAAACAAATCAACTTCATCATGGGTGCAAAGTTTTGTGTCCTCGCAACAAGTGATAAAAACGGCAATCCACGTGCTTGTGTTGTTTTGCCTGCAGGCGCAAACGGCAACAAGGTTGTTATCGCCGATGTACAAATGGGCAAGACACGCGAGAACATTTTAGCGAACAAAAACGTATTTGTTTCATTTTACGACAATGAAATAAACGGCTGTATCAAATGTGAGGGAACAGCAACGTATGCAAACAAAGGTGAATTATTTGAAACTGTTAAAAACGACCTCGCCGAAGAACTTGCAAAAGACGGACTCGTGGTCAAAGGTGTTGTCGAGGTTACAATATCTTCGGTGTCCGAGCACAAGGAGGGTTGAAAATGCCGCCAGCAAAAAATCTACTCATCATAAGCGGTAGTCCAAGGGCGAACGGATGCTGTGGAAAACTCTCGCATGAAATCGCCAAAATCCTGGGGGGGGGGGTGAGGTTTTTTCACTTGCCAAAAACCGAATTGAAATGTGCAGGGGCTGTGGCGGATGCAAATCGTGTCCGATTACCGACGACCTAAAAAAATTTCCGATGGACGGCACACCCGATGCGTATTTGTTCGTTGCGCCAATTTACATGGGGCATATACCTGGCGTTTTAAAAAACTTTTTGGACCGAATCGATGATTTTATCTCCAGTTTCAAAATCAAAGACAAAGTAATAAACCTAATCCTCGTCGGAAAATGGCCAATCAAAAACGAGCGGGGCAGAATTTATTCAAACGAAGAACCAATTGAAAACATCAACGCTTTTTTTGATTACTATGCAGCGATTGGCGAGTGCAGATTTAATTATGTGGATTTCTTTCAATCCAAAAATATCCCAGCAACAACCTTTGTTTATGACGAAAAAGAATACGCCGAAAAACTTGACTCGGCAATAGCAAAAATCAAGTTTTAGAATCAATCGTCTGATAGCGTGCGCGGTTTTTTGCCATATGCGGTTGGGATTTTTCTCCTGTTCGCGGCAGACCAACCTGGATGCTCATAATCTGGGTGAAGTTTTGATACCTTTTTTGGCGGAGGCGTGCCGCGGGGTTTGCTCTCGGAACTGGTACTTGCGCCGTTTAATCTGTTCAGAATAGCACGCAAGTTCTCGGTCTTGCCATTAGACGCAACCTCTTTTGCAACACTAATATCATACTTACGATGTCCTGTAATCGCCTCAAGTAATTTGTCAATCTCTTGTTTTTCTTTCTTATAATTGTACGGATTAACACCCCGACATTTTGCTATTTTCTTCATGCCTATATATACACTAAACAATAATTAAATAGAAGTCAAGAGAATTTTTATAATACTTATGTCGATTTATGGGGTAATATTAAAGCATGAAAAAGATTCTTTTGACGGGCGGTTGTGGCTACATCGGGAGCCACACGTGTGTAGAGTTACTTACCAGCGGGTACGATGTAACGATTTACGATAATTTGTTAAATTCTGATAAATCTGTTCTGGGAAAAATCAAACAAATTACGGGAAAGACCCCAAAGTTTATGCAGGGCGACCTCTTGGACACGGTGTTGTTGGACAAGGTTTTTAAAGACGGAAAGTTTGACGCCGTAATCCATTTCGCAGCCCTAAAGGCAGTGGGCGAGAGTATCGAAAAACCAATTGAATATTATACAAACAATGTGGTGGGGTCGCTTCGTTTGTTTGAAGCAATGAAAAAACACGGTGTAAAAAAAATTATCTATTCGTCGTCTGCAACCGTTTATGGGATTCCAGAGAAAATGCCACTTACCGAGGACTCCCCAGTTACCCATGCCACAAACCCATATGGCGAAACCAAAATTATGATAGAGCGAATCCTTATGGACATCGCAGTGGCGGACAAAGATTTCACCGCGGTGTCACTTAGATATTTCAACCCCGTCGGGGCGCACGAGAGCGGTCTTATCGGGGATTACCCAAAAGGCATTCCGTTAAATATCGCGCCCTATATAATGCAAACCGCGATAGGAGTCCGCCCCCACGTTGATGTATTCGGTGACGATTATCCAACCCCTGACGGCACGGGTGTTCGTGACTATATCCATGTGGTGGATTTGGTTCTTGGGCATATTGCGGCGTTGGAAAAAATCAAAAAGCCTGGCACCCACATATATAACCTTGGAACAGGCAAGGGGTTTAGTGTCTTGGAACTTATAAAGGCGTTTGAAAAAGCCTACGACAAAAAAATTCCATACAAAGTTGCAAAGCGTCGCCCAGGTGACATTGCCGTATGCTATGCAAACTGTGACAAAGCGAAAAAAGAACTTGGTTGGGTGGCTACACGTACAATTGACGATATGTGCAAAAGTACGGTCAAGTTTTCATTGACACCCACCCCATAAATATGCAATAATAAACACATGCCTCTTGACACTTGACCCGAAAGGGGAAAGGGGAAAGGGGTTTTTTAGTGTCTTTTTGACAGTAAAAAACCTCGAAAAATCGGAGGTTTTTGTGTCTAAAAAATTTAAATGGGCTATAGTAATTTTAATAAGCCTAGTCGTGTTTTCTGGAATTGTAGGGTGCTCTACTTTCGTCGGCTTGTCTTATGGTGAAGAAGAAGATGCAACGGGTCTTTCTGACATGATTATGATTGGGGTTCTCCTTGGTGGTATTGCCGCCTTCGTTACTGGTGGATTAGTATATTACGGACTTTTTCATAAACAAATAGAAGCAAAAGAAGTCGAGAAAAAACGTGTTGTGGCTGAACAACAAAAAGCAGAATCCGAACGTCAGGCAAAACTTGCTGAAGAACAACGTATTCGTGAAAGGAAAGAACAGGAACTTAACGAAAAAATCAAAAAATTCATGCGCACAAACAAAGGTTCGGACAAGACATTGAAAGAATGGCTTGTTGAAATCGGTGAGGTTCAAAAATCAAAACAATGTTGTACGGTTTGTGACAATGGAGTACCAGTGTGGCAAAGGGTACGCTCGCAAGGTACGGGGGTTGTTACAACCAATACCACGCACAATATTAAAAGAACTGGCTATTGGGATGCGGTAAATAGCGATGATAAGGAATGGGGTAAAAAGTACCACCTTGGCTATAACGAAACATCCCATGAACAACAAATCCATTTCGATGTATATCGTTGTCCAAGTTGCGGAAACGAAACCGAAAGAAAACGTTGACAATTTAGTTGCAAATAATGTCGGTGTTGTACTATAATCTTTTTGTGGAGGAACCAATATGCGACTTATATCACGACAACTGTTAAAAGTAATAGAGTACGTTGACAAACGTCACGACACAATCATTTACAAATTCCCAATGGATTCACGCGCCGAGATTATGAATGGGTCAAGCCTAACCGTGCGCGAAGGTCAAGTTGCGATTTTTATGAAAGACGGGCGCATAGCCGATGTTTTTGCACCAGGGCGTTACAAACTACACACCGCTAATATGCCTGTTTTGACATCTATTATGAACTGGACCAAGGGGTTTAAATCTCCGTTCCGTTGCGACGTGTATTTTGTTGATACAACACAATTCAACGGTCAAAAGTGGGGCACAGTAAACCCATTCACAATGCGCGACCGCGAGTTTGGTATGATTCGTGTCCGTGGTTTCGGGAAATATTCTTTCCGCGTAACCGATGCCAAGTTATTCATGCAAACAATGGCTGGTTCGCAAAAAGAATTCACAACCGACATGATTACAGAGCATCTTCGCGCACTTATTTTGTCGAAACTCACCGACGTTATCGCAGGCTCTGGTTTCAGCGCGGTTGATTTATCAAGCAAACTCACCGAGTTCAACAAAATAGCATTAACAAGTCTGCAAGTCGACTTTAACGCAATGGGTTTGGCACTCGCAACATTTATCGTGGAGAGTTTGTCTTTCCCTGAAGAAGTAGAGCGCGCAATTGACAAGAGTTCATCCCTTGGTGTCCTTGGAAACCAAATGCACAACTATACATTAAAAGCCAAAGCCGACGCCATGCGCGACGCCGCAAACAACCCAGGTATGGCGGGAACCGTGTTTGGGATGGGGATGATGGGGAACATTGCAGCAGGTATGGCCGCGGTGCCTCCGCCACCTGCACCGCAACCGAATGCGGGCGGAAAAAACTTTTGCCCAGACTGTGGCACAAATATTAAAGGCAAAAAATTCTGTTCAGGCTGTGGTAAAGCCGTTGGCGCAGGCGGTTGTTCGGCTTGTGGCGCAAAAATGAAACCAAACGCCAAATTCTGTGCCGAGTGCGGCACCAAAGCATAACGCTTTTTAAGGAGATAAAAAATGACTTGTCCAAAATGTAAAAAAGACACTACGGTCCTTGTGACCACAGAAGCCAGACGTCGCGTACGTGAACGTCGTGGAATTGTTACAACGATTTTGTTCTTCCCGTTCAGACTTGTAAGGGGATTGTTCCGCATAATGTTCGGGCGTAAACAAACATATCATCGCAAACAACACTGGCACTGTAATTACTGCAACCACGATTGGAAACCTGTGACGGAATAATCTAACTATATTTTGAAATTATTTTCCGCGTAAAAGGAATCCATTTTTTGGCGGTTTTTTCTTCGCCGTACTTTATGATGCCGAAATGTGGGCTTGTAAAAACGCACATATCAAGTTTAAGTTCAACCTTTTTTCTTAAAACCTCATCCGCACCATAGTAATCCAACACCAGGTTCCCAAGCATCACATCATCAATTCCAAAGTCCGCGGCCACGTCATAAAGACCTGCGTTCCCAAAGTCAATTAGTCCCGCCTTACCGTTGCTATCGATTAAAATGTTTGGTTCAAAAATATCCCCGTGGCAAAAAACACGTTCCTCGCCAAGGTCGCGCCGCTCCTTTGACAGGCGCACAAGTAATTGCTCCAACTCTTCAAACTCTTTTTGGCTTAAATGTTTTTTAAAAAACTCTTTGGTTTTCTTAAAACATTTTTCATAGTTCAAAATTTCATCGTCCAGGCTCTCACCCAAAATGTCAAATTTTACACCGTGTATTTGCTTCATGGCGTTCGCAAGTTGTTTTGCAATAACCTTGCGCTGTTTATCAGTAAGATTTACTTCTAACAAAGGGGTACCCTTAACCCCATACAACACAATACACCGACCGTCCTCGGCGAGGTGTTTAACTTTTTGTATGTTTATGGGCAGGCGCAGAGTATTTAAATGGTTTAAAACTTTCGCTTCTTTTTCATAATTCACAAAGTCAAACCGCGGAAACTTTACGACAAACTCACCGTCGTTCACTATGTATGCACGGCTGCAATGCCCCTCGTCGTTGGCTTTGATTTGTTCATCCGTGGCACCTGTGAGTTCTTTTACGGTTTCAATCTCGTTTTTCATCTTTTACCTTCTCGTTCCTACACCATGGGGTCAGGTATTTATACGTAGCCCATGAAATCCCGTACGAAACAGCAACGGCGACGGCGACCAAAATTGTCAACAGTAACATATTAAGCAAATAAACGCCCGAACCGAAAATGGTTATTGGCGATGCAAGGTTTGGGAGCCCATAAACTGGGGCAGTGAATAAAAAGTTTGTCCCTAGCAATGGGTTTAACAAAAACCCCAAGAATAAAAAGTACACAAACACCCACGCGGCATTGATTGCAACGTGTTTTATTCGCGGTGTAATCTGTCCAGTCAAAAGCATGAACAATGGAATGATTATAAGAAAAGCGTGCAAAAAATAGGACTCGGCAATATAATACGTCCAAAACGTGGAGGTATTACTTGTTACGTAAAATGTCATGGCGTTGTTCATGATGCCTCCGAATAGCCCGAATGTTATCATAAAGTTTTTGATGACTCCGCTGTTCATGATTATGCCGATGATAAAAATGATTGCGGATATATTTGATAGGTTCAGCGGTAAAGCGGGCTCTAGGTCAGCGACAGAGTCGATTTCCCTAAGCAACGGAACCGAGATAGGTCGGGAGAGCGGTGACAACAATATTATCATCGCCATGGTTATTGCAACCGTGCGTGCGGTATCTGTTCCTCGGCAAAGATAGGCAAGTGCCAATGGCATGGCAAATGATGCGAGCAACGCATAGACGTGCAAAAAAGTTCCTGCTCTCCATGGTGTGTGCCAATGGCGAAATGCCATATATGTAAATGCAAAAAACGACCCAACCAAAAGGTGCAAAATTATATGTTTTCGGTTTACAACGATTTGGTTCTTGCGGGATTTAACCTCGTAAGTAATAAACGGAATCGCAAGGAGTATCAAACAAACTACAATATCTAAAAGTACCAACACGTTTGGTTTCTACCTCTTTTTCTTAGCCGCAGTTGTTTTCGTCTTTTTTGCAGGGGTAGATTTAGGTTTTTTTGATTTAGTTCTTGTTTTACTCGACGTCCTTTTAGCCGCTTTGTTTGCTTTTGCCGTTGCACGTTTTGCTTTTGTCGCGCTCTTCTTGGCGGCACGTGCTTCCTTTTTTTTCTTTCTTTGCGGTGCTTTCAAAACATCTGAATCGGTTAATATCTCGCCACGCTTTTTAGCAAGTTTTTTCTCCTCATGGATTTTAACTTTTTCATAAGAACAAAACATAAGGTAAACAAAAGTAGGAATAGTAATGTTTTGCGAGCGGAACTTGTAAACCGAATCTTGGACGGTTCTTAAAAACGCATTTGACCTAAGGTTTTGGTCCAAAACACCCTTGTTGTGTTCTTCGCGCTTTTTATCGAGGTTCGCCAAACAATTTCGGATGTCAGACAGGTTTTCTTCAAACGTGATAAAACTATTTACAATCAGCATTATGATACCAAGGGACGGAATAAAGATGTTCGCAATAGTATTAATAAACGTGTCGTCCAAGATAAACGAAATCACAATAAGACCGACCAAGAAACCAATCCAAGCGGTGTACAGGTATAGGCGTGAAAATTGCAGTAACTTGTATTCATTCGTGAACTGTTTGTGTTGGTTCAAAAAGATTGAATAACTCTTGGTGCTCTCTGCACTGGTGTTCCAATAATAGTTTTTGAACTTGCCACGGTCTTTGACACGGCGCGAAAAGTTATCAATCGCGGCTTGGGTCAGGGGCTTTGTCATTAACTTGTTTGACGGGATATCATAAACACGATGGTCATAAATATCCATAAGACTTGCAGACAGTTGTTGAAAACGACTTGCAATAGTAAAAAATATCGCGTCGATAATCAAAATAAGACCCGCAATAAACGCAAACCACAATGGGTCCATGAATCCGTTATAGTGGTTGGCTATACCCGCAACACACGCACCTATTGAAAGAAGTGTAGGCAACATCTTAAGCCCACGCTCCATCCTCGTGCAGTAAATGCTTGCACGGATTAACTTAATGTTTTCTGGGTCGTTTTGTCTGTCGAACATCATTATATATGTCATATCATGTATTGACAAACGTGTCAACATCAGTTATGATTTTTCACATGTGCGGGCGTAAGAACTTTACTTCGTAAAGACCTTGCTTCCGCTACGCGCGGGCGTAGTTTAGTGGTAAAACTTTAGCCTTCCAAGCTAACCTCGAGGGTTCGATTCTCTCCGCCCGCTCCAGATTCCTGCCAGTTGAATTTTTACTTGACTGTTGTATGAATAAAAAGCAGTTAAAAATTATTTTTGGCGACACACCGAACTACTTTTGGTAAAGTATGATACCATGTTGGAATGCCTTGCTCATGAGAATGAGGAACTTGGCAGGATATTAAACAATGAATAACCTTTGCTGAGACCCAATGTTGGATAATCTCGATAGCCAGGGCTCACTGTTTGCATAATGCGCAGGGAGTCTTTTTATCTTTAAATTACTCCTGCGACAAAAATAAAAGGAGATTAAATTATGGAAACAAACACAATAGAGTTCCAGATTGGCGCAACAGGACTGGGGCGAATTAATCTGTTCACTGGTGCATTTGAACTTTTAGAGAGCGATGCGAAAGTCGAGGTTGTTACCACTCAACATTCGGGAAGAGTTGTTAGTGTTGCACTAAAGCAAAAGGTCAACACAGATGTTCCGCTGCGACTTATTTTGGCAATTACTTACAACGGTGATTCGAGAGTTGTAACTGAAGCAGAAACAGGAACTATCACAAAATATGTCCTTAACAAAGAAGGGGAAATTATCACAACGAGAGTCGAATCAAACGGACACGTTGGTATAGCAATTAACAACCATACAAACTTAGTTGACATGGATACAAATTTTGACAAGACACTTACGGTAGTTAAGACAACACCAACGGTCGTCACACAAACTGTGTTTAACAAGGTTAATGGGAAACCCGTGAAAGTTAAGGAAGCCGAGATCAAGATTACACAAGAGAGCGATGCCCGTGGGAATATCGTAAAAGAAATAATTGAGAGTGGCGAAGAAAAGCCTCAAACAATTCGATACCAGTACGACCACCAAAATAGAATTGCTAAAACCATAATCGATGACGAACTTGTAACGCGAGTATCCTACAAAAATACTGGCAAAGTAAATAGCCTTACACTTCACAACAGTAAAGACCCGATGACTATTTTTGGTTATGAGAACAATTCTCAGGGTAGTGGAATCGCAAAGGATATTTCATACGTTGAAGAAGATGGATTTTTGAAAGAACTAAAATCTAACTCGGCAAAAATTGGATATGAGTATGATGATTGGGGGAACTTGGTTGCAATTTCTTACAACGGAAAGCCTTATGTTAAGTTCGAAACTTCAGCATCAGTGGAGAGCAATATTGTCAAAGCTGCGTATGCAAACGGTGCGAGCATGCGCACAACTTCGACCAAGAGCGGAGAAATTTTGAGTGTTGAAAAAAGAAGTACCCCAACAGGTCAGTGGGAACTTCTTGCTCCCGAACAACTTCAAGAGCAAAGTCACAACAATGTCGAAGTCAAAAAAGAACTTGATGGTATGGGGAGAATCAAAAAACTGAGGACACCATTTTCGAATGAAACATTCTGTTACATGTCTAATCCTAGAGGCATGGCAACCGCGGTAATGAATCAGCACAATGTAAGTTTCCAATATGGTTTGGGTTTGACTACTATGCAGAATTCACATCAGCATGACAGATGTGGCAATATTGTCAGAGCCAAAGAGCATGGAAGTGTTTTCCAAAACTATGAATATGACGAGTTAAATCGACTTGTGAACGACAACGGAACAAGAATGACCTACGATGTAAGCGGAAACATTTTGCAACGTGGTCAAAATAAATACGAGTATATTGGCGACCAAATGATTTCGTTTAACGGACAAAAATGCAAGTACGACGAAATTGGGAATCCAACAACTTATCGTGATGTTCTTGTGCGATGGAGTTTGCGTGACATGACCCGATTTGGTGATGTTGATTTTCGCTATAATGGCTCGGGTCTTTTGGTCGAAAAAACACATGGTAGCAACAAGACAAAAATCAAATGGAGCAACGGATTTATAACAGACGAAGAACGCGAAATCAATGGTGACACGATTACAATTCAATATTTGTACGGTGATGATGAATTGCTTGGCTTTAAACTGAAGCGCAAAGACGAATCAGAACGTACTTTTTGGTATATCAAAAATATCCAAAACGATATTGTGGCGATTTTAGAACAAACTCAAAAAGGTTTAACTAAAGTTGCACAATATAACTACGATGCGTATGGGAACTGTGAGGTAAACAATTTAACCTCTGAGAACATCGGGGAGTTGAACAGTTTCCGCTATCGTGGCTATTTTTACGATGCTACGATTGGAAAGTATTATCTACGCACAAGGTGGTATGACCCCGAAACAGGTCGCTTTATGAATATGGATGATATATCTATTCTAGAGCAAACCGTGGCATTTCCGAACGGGTTGAACTTGTATATCTACGCAGGGAACAATCCTGTCATGAACGTCGATGAAAATGGGATGATTTTCAGGCGCGTTCTACGAGGAATAGGGAATGTCGCCCAAACTATTGTGAACGGTATGACGAGTGTAATACGTACAGGTGCAAATCTTATTTTGAATCCCACATCTGTAACTAACACGCTGACTGGTGGGGCAAGCAACCCTGCGCCAGTAAAAGTCGGACCGCCGTCAAATAAGTTAAAACCCATAGATGGATTAGATCACTTTCCTCAAATCTATGGTGGATTTCCAGGTGTAAGCCCAGAAAGATATCGTGGTCCAACAGTTGCTGAAAGTATTAGCAATGCATTCAGAAATGTAAACAATGCCTTGCCCCTGCCATTTATGCCTAGAGTCTTTTTACCAAGACAACAACAGAGACAAGGAATGTGGCGGAGCACAAGTGGATGGAGAATAATATAACTATTCTGCCTCTCCACCTATGTACATATCTGAAATTTCTTCGTTGTATCCACATGCAGAACATATGTATTGACGCTTGACTATTATTTTTTCGCAGATATATGCAGGGCGAGTTACCGTTTGTCTTTCGATAGTACCAACATGTCTATTCGTCGAATTAACAAGTTCCATATTTTTGGTGTCGCACTTTGAACAATATTTTTCTATGATTTGCTTTTGGGCTTTCACAAATTTTACTGAAAGCCCGAAAGTAATCACAGAAAATGCTAGCATACCCAAACTTATTATTCTATGAATATCCAGATCAATAATCAGGCTAACAATTAAAGAGACAAAACTAACAGGCACAAGTATTAAAAAGATAATTTGTACCTTCGCCAAAAGTTTCAACGCTTTCTCTGCTTTCATTTTATTGGTCACGAACTTATTTTATAAGATATAGAACAATAAGTCAATCTACGCAGGAAACAATCCAGTAATGAACATCGATGAAAATGGGATGATTTTCAGGCGCGTTCTACGAGGAGTAGGGAATGTCGCCCAAACTATTGTGAACGGTATGACGAGTGTAATACGTACAGGTGCAAATCTTATTTTGAATCCCACATCTGTAACTAACACGCTGACAGGTGGGGCGAGTAATCCTGCGCCAGCGGTTATATTTGCGCCAAGACCTACACCCGCGCAACCTAAATTCCCGAAGATTCCTAAGAACCCAGAGAGATACCTTCCTCCGCCTGATCTTCCTTTCGATGGGTTCCCTGATGGTGTGTTAATAGAAACAGGGAACAACGACTCATGGCTAAGGAATGCATTTAACACGATAGGAAGTACTATAAGACCTCGTCTTTTACCTCGGCCAAGCCCTAGTAGAAGTCCATCTGGATGGCGAGTGTTATAAGTCACTTGCACGACATGTGATCTGCGTGGACTCCTCATTTTCACAGTTTCCACATTTGTACTTTTTTGTGACTTTTATGATTTTTGCATGCGACGATAAAAAGCCAGGTATGAAGAACAAGATATATGATGCAATTCCCCCAGTTCCAGAATATTTCACAAAATCCTGTTTTTTGTCGACCAAAATCAAACTAGGAGTCCCGCATTTTTCACAGTAAATCTCAGCGTTAAATTTTATTGCTTTTACTTTATTTGCAAGGAAAACTAAAAACACAATCGATAAAGATATTGCTATTAATCCGAATCCGAGCGACCAATAAGATTCGATAATTGCACCTGTGATGAATGACGCTATACCAGCAAAAATCAACAAGAAGAATAAAGTTTGAAACCCCGCTATTCGTCGCAAGCGCTTTTCTTCAATTTCCTTTCTTGTCATGTTTTAAATGTATATTAAAAATTAATTTAGGTCAACCTCACTAGTGTAAATACCATCGGCTGTGTTAACTGGTGGGGCAAGTAATCCTGCACCAGCAAAAATAACTCTACCAAAAAACTCAAGACAATTTCATGGACTGGGTCATTTCCCTCAAATTTATGACGGATTCCCAGGAGTAAGTCCAGAAAGAGACCGTGGTCCAACAGTTGCTGAAAACATTGGCAATGTATTCAGAAATGTAAACAATGCCTTGCCCCTGCCCTTTATGCCTAGAGTATTTTTACCAAGGTCGCCGCAAGGTCGTGGAATGAGGCGCAATTTTGGTTGGAGGGTATTATAAGTTTATTTCTTATGCTACCCTCGATAAGGAAATGATTCTTCACTTGGATACGTGATTGAAGATGATTTTTCATGACCACAGTTTGAACATTTGTAATATTTCGTCTTCTCCAATATTTCATGTGAATAATAACCACTTGACCAATAATTTTTGAATTTCCCAGTTCTTTCAACTTTACTTCCCTTAAAGCACAAAGAGGGTTGGTTGCACTTTGAACAGTAAGAGTCGATTCGTCTGTTAAGCGCAATGCTAATTACCCAAATTATAGCCAGAAGAATAATTATTAAGCCGAATAAACACAATCCAACAACAAGTAAAGTTGAAATTTCGATGATTCCACCTACCACAAAGACAATGACTGCAAGAGGGATGCAACACAATAAGCCCACGACAATGCGTCTCAAAGATTTTACTCGCTTCATATCTTTCCGTTTATTTATCTCCACTTGATAAGTTTATATGAAAAACACCAAATCGTCAAGTCAAGGAATTGCAAGCATAGTCAGCGCAGGTGCAAATCTTATTGTGAACCCCACATCTGTCACGAACACACTGACAGGTGGGGCAAGTAATCCTGCACCAGTAAAAGTCGGACCGCCGCAAGTAATAAATCCCAATCCGAAGCCTAAGCCTCCAATCATTGACCCAAGTAAACCACCGCATTGGGATATCTATGGAGGGTTTCCAGAAGTTCAATTTCCAAACAGGCAACCATCTCGTTTTGTGACTGGAGTAAGACGAATAGGAAGTGGTATCAGAAATGCCTTTTCAAATCCTTTCAGACCTGGGATAAGAGTAATTTAATTTTTTAAATCAATTTCCCTTGAAACTTCTTGTGAGGATGTTCCATGTCCACATTTGGTACACTTAAAATATTTTGTTTCTCGAATTAGTTTGTTATGTGAAGATAAAAAATTAGGGATAAAGAATAAAATATATGATGCAATGCCACCTGTGCCTGCAACGCCAGCATCTTCTCTTGATGTTTTAATGATTCTGAATGAAAACAATTCGTCACATTCGGGGCATATAGTTTTAATTAATTCTCTCTTTTCCTTAATGTTTTTACAAAGAATTATGAAAAATATTATTGATAAAAATGATAGGATGATTCCCGAATAAAGAAGCACATCTATCTCGACGGTTATATCAATTATCACTAGAGCGACTCCGACAAAAAATGAGAATACAGAAAACAGACAACAAAAATTCATTCGCCGCAAACGCTTTTCTTCAAGTTCCTTTCTTGTCATAACACAAGAATAAAGACATTGACGCAATAAGTCAAGCAACCCCAAAAAAGCAAGAGCGCCAATGTGGTAATTATTTATAAGTCATCAAGTAGTATCTCATGCCAAAAATAATTCCGCCTGACTACTGGTTCAACTATGGCACATACGGGTGCTCCATTTCGTGCACAGTTGAACTTTTTCGTTTGGACTTGTTCAGACATGGCCCTTGTGTACCAACTGCTCAATCCAACGTCTCCAAAGATGTCCAACATAGATTGTATCTTGTTTATATCATCGAGTTGAAGTAGTTCATTTATACTTTTCATATTTGATTTTTCCAGCAAGCCTATTAACTTGGAATCTAGTTGTGCTTTTTCTCCCGATGATAGATTGGAATATCTACTTGGATTCAAAATAATTTTTTTAACAACGTCATCTTTTTGGCACTTAACCATTTCACAGACAGCATATCCGTGTACAAACTCTTTTGGTAACTTACCTGCTAATAACTTGCAACATAGATGGTCAAGAATGCAAGTTTCCTCATATTGATTCCCAGCGGAATCCCAAGTAATTGGTGGCGCGCCTAATATATATCTTTTGTCTTCGCTTTCGATTATGTTTGGAGTAGCGATTATTATATTCACAAATGTATCGTCAGGCCCTATGGAATGTATATGTCTGCCAAAAACTTCTTTTTCAGTTTCAGGCAGTTTTCCAATCGAAACCAAGGTGCTTAAAACGGAATTTGATGACGGGATATTCAACCCCTCTTTCATAATCAGTTCAGCAACTTCCTGCATCGATTCCGTTTTAGTTGGCTTGGTGCCATGTAGAAAGACATTGTATTGTTGTTTTGCATTTGACATATTATGTATTACCATATCCGAAATTTGGTTGTCAAAGAACTTGTTGCAAATACAAATTAGTTTGCCCAGCATTGCCGATGCAATGGGCTCTGTGGCTTATACGAGAGTGATAGAAATTCATAACCATTTGTTTCAGTGCACCCGTGCCGAGTCCGTGGACTACCTCGACAGTGTGCACATTGGAAGGTAGGGTATTAAGAAAATTTTGCAGTTCGCATTCTGCATCAAGTGCTTGCATCCCGTGCAGGTCAATTCTTACCGTTCCTTTCATTGAAACCAGCATCGCATTAATTAACGAAATTGTCAAAGTTTGTTCTCTTGTTGTTTGACAGAATGTTGATTTTAGTGGTATAAGTGGGATACATGAAAATAATAAAGAAATCACGTGATGAAGTAAAACTTGAACCCGCACATGGAGGGTTAGGGAGCAGAAAACTTTTTGTTGCAGAAGACGAAGTCAAAAATATCCAAGGACTAACACATGGTTATTTAGAGGCTGGCGGAATTTTCCCGTGGCACAAGCACGATGACTGTAATGAATTTATGTATGTGTTGAAAGGCAGCGGAATCGTCCGTGACGAGGACGGGGAATACCCGTTTGAGGTTGGCGACTTTTTTATCTATCCAAAAGGTGTTTTCCACGAACAACGAAACACAGGCAAAGACACCTTCGAGGCGGTATACATCCGAACCAAGTAAATAAGTTGTCCTCACATTGTTTTTATGATATATTTTTATCATGGCTTATCACCATTACAAGCACGACCAAATTGACCCAAAAGCGGACCGCGTTGCTGTCTATGAAAGGCACGTTGCGGATTTGTTTTTGCGAAACAAATTGACTGACTCTGAACGTGACAGCAGTTTATTGTTTGAACAAAAACACAGCCATGGCGCAGTACAGTTCGCAAGGGTTCTTGCAAAAAAGCGTAACCTATGCGAAGATGTTTGTGCGGTTGCGATGTTGCTCCATGACATCCATGTTGGCTTGACAGGCAGTTACAAAGACCACGCCCAAAAAAGTGCGGACTTGGCTAAACAAATGTTGGGTGAAATCGGTTTGTTTTCAAAAGAAGAACAAGCCCTTATAATAAAAATCATAGCAAACCACAGTGACAAACATATCAATAGTAATGACCCGTACATTGAACTTGGAAAAGATGCCGACCTTTTGGATTGCTTTTTATATCCAAATGCTGTGGACGGTTACAGGGCACAAAAGACACCAGAGATATTCAAAATATACATGGAAAGGGGAGCAAAAGTTTTTTCAGAACTTGGCATCCCATTTGTGGAGGGAAAATGAAAAGATACTTTACAGACAGCGGTTCTGGACTTACAAAAGAATCGGCAGGGCGTTTGGGGTTGATTTATATATCTCATAATATCTTGTACAAAGGCGAAGAAGTCGAGGATACCGAAGGTGTTGTTTTGGACGAAGAATACCTAAAAGTCGCCGCCCCTAACGCCGAGCAATATCGCGCGGTTTTTGAACAGTATCCAAACGACGAATTGATTTATGTGACTTGGTCACAACGCACAAAAGCCACCCAAACGTTTGAACAAATCAAGCAACTGAAAATCCCTAACCTTAAAATGGTTGACAGCGGATTTATAGGGGAGGCACAACTTTTGGTCACAAAGCGAATCATGGAGGGCAAACCTTATGACGATATCAAACACTTTTTTGTGGTTCGCAACACGACGACGGGCTGGATTCCGATTGTGAAAGATAAATTCTGCCTCTTTACAATGGACAATGGACAATGGCGAGTTCAAATTGTTGAAAACCTTTGACACCCAGTTTGCTGCACTTGTTCAATTGAAAAAACTTGCGAACACAAAACTGGTCTATCGCAAAGAAATGAACAACGTGATTGGGCTACATTGCGGTCGGGATTATGTCGGCGGAATGTTTGTAAAATAAAAACGCGGTAATTTAAACCGCGTTTTTGTTTAGTGCAGTACCTTGACCTTAAAGCAAATCATCGTGCTGCTTGGGCTCGGATGCAATTCAGGTATTTCGTAACTGATTGTGTTTCCAGAAATAGTCGGTGTTTCGTGTGTCCCGTCAACTGTGAAACTGCCAGTCACATAAGATACTCTTGAACTCAAAACATCTTTGAAGAGCGCATCAGGAACGATTTCCCCACTATGATTTTCAATTTTTACGCAATAAGAAATTGTCCCGCCAACTACCGCAAAGTGACAACCACTTGTTTTTGTAAGGGTAATATCCACGATGTCGACTTCTGTTTGGTTGCTTTCAACTACAAATGCGTCTTCGCACCCTTCGATTTCAAGTTCTGCTTTGTTGATTATTGAATTAACTGCTGCCATTTTTCCTCCTTAGTTTTAAAAGGGACAACAAAATATACGTCTTAAAAAACAGATTAAACAGCAACAACACCTTTGCGGTTTAACAACAGCAACCGAAATATTGTTGCTTTTAAAAACCATAGTGCCATCACATGTTTCAATCTGGACCGTTGCCCGATTAGTGATGTTTTCCATTTTCTTTTGTTGTCTCCTTGCTTCATGCTATGCAGGTATGATATTATTGTGCATGCCCGAACTAACCGTATCGTTACCCCTGTGGATTGTCAGCCAAGTTATAATGCTGGTTTCTGTTGTGGCTGCAGTTTATTCACTCCAGCAACGGAGCAAAATCAAAACCCTTTTATGGGGTTCTATAACTATGTCGATTCAGGTTGTTGCCTTTGCGATATTGTTGAATTGGGTGTTGGTTGGAGTTTTGGCAGTTGCAATCATACGTCAAATTGCATTTGTATACTTTGAACACAGGTCTGAAAAAGGAAAACCCGTAAAATTCTGGATGCCATGTATGACTGTGATAGTTGCATCAATAGTAACCGCTGTGTCCGTAGCCCTAACTTGGGAGTGGTGGTTTGATTGGGTGATTTTGGCTGTTTCCGTTTTTATTAACTTTGCGGTCTGGGCAAAGGGAATACACCTTATGCGGGCAAGTTTCATATCCAATGATTCCTTGACCATAGTCAACCATGTTGTGTTTTTCAATATAATTGGGATTATAATGTGCGTTATATTTTTGTGTGCGCATACTGCGTTTTATGTACGATACTTTTGGTTCAAAAGAAAACCCCGAAACCTCCGCGCCGTAATCTTTGATTTGGACGGCACAATTGTCGAAACCGAAACCCTAAGCGCCAAAGCCCTCGCTGGCACGATGAAAGAACTAGGCTATGATTTTTGGGAAGAAATAGAACCTTTTTATCTTGAGCATTGTGTTGGTCTTGGTGCAGGAAAAATCCTTGATAATCTTTCTTTGAAATACACAATCAAAGAAACCAGAGAAGAATGGTTTGCGTTCTTTCGCAAATATCGCGAGGACTTTTTCAAAAAATCCCGCCCTGTAATAAAAGAAGGGCTTTTGGAACTTTTAGAGGTTTTGAAAACAAAGAAAATAAAAACTGCGATTTGTTCAGGTACGTATGATGTGCATATTAAATTAAAGTTAGAAACGGCAGGGATTCCATTGGATTACTTTGACGTGATTGTTGGTGGCGACATGGTAAAGAACCAAAAACCCGACCCCGAGATTTACAATCTGGCGTTAGAGAAACTTGGTTTTTCAAAAGACGAAGCACTCGCAATCGAGGACAGTGACCCAGGCGCAATGTCCGCGATTAACGCGGGTGTTCGCTTGATTTTGATTCCATGTATCAAGGAAAATTCTGCCGATGTGAAAAACAAATCTTGGCGCGTTGTTAAATCGCTTGCCGAAGTTATTAAAATTGTCTAAAATATAAGTATGGATGAACAAGATTTGTTGGACGAAGTCGAAGAGGAAGTAGATGCGGGTGACCCAACACTTGCAGAAGTTTTGGACGACCCCGATAAGGTGGACGATATTTTGGATGAACTTACCGAGCACAAGGTTGTTCAACTTGGTATCAAGGCAATATTCAATTTGCTTAATGCCAAATTAAAAGAGTTTGAAAACGAAAAATTCGGCGAGTTTTCTTATAACCGCCAAAGCGACAGTTCGGATTATGCCGCCCTCAAAGCCGAAATCCTAAGTTACCGCGATGGTGCGCTTAATGATATTTCCGCCGCAGATTTGTTGGCGAAAACAAAGGCGATTACAAAGAAAATCGACAATATGCATTTGACGTTTGATAACAACCTTGATGACGAGGTTGGGGAAGATATAGCCCCGCAAGACATCGCCTCGCACGAAACCGAACTTGACCAAGCCGAACCCTCGACAGAACCTGTTTCTACCGAACCAATTGTTGTTCCCGAAAACACACAATTTCCCCCTGTTGAAGACGACCTATTGACCTAAGCCAGAAACTGTGGTATCATTGTGTAATGATTTACGCAGGTTATGGGCGAAATATGCCTTATGACATTATGGTGGCGCGTCGCCCAGATTCCAAAGACCTTGGCTCTGGCGTTATTTTGGATTATGCACTTTGTTTTCCGCACTATGCAGATATACTTTTTGTTCCAGGGCAGGTGACACCGACAAGACTTTGGAAAATATCCGAACGTGGTCTTAAAAGCCTCGATATCCAAGAGGGTGTTGATATTGGTTCTTACAAAAGGGTTAACGTATCGGTTGCGGACAAAGATGGGCGCGAGGTTAGGGCTATTGCCTATGCAATGACCGAGGATTACCGAAATGTTCGGGGTGAAAAAAGTGGTGCAATCGACCGCTTTAACAGTCGCGAGATGGTGAATGGGGTTAATCGCTATCAAGAGATTATCAAAGATGGTTACCGTGAATCTGGTTTTGCTCAAAGTGATTTCCAACCGCTTTCACATATTTTGCTGTGTAAACCAACCAATGTAAAAACCCGAACCCCAGAATACCAATTTGACGTTTGGGATGTTGAAAAGAAATCATCGGTTTTGACAACGATTACAGGGAATTTAAAAGCGGCGAACAAAGACATTGAACAATTTGGAATCCGAATTGACACTGGGCGATTTCCCGAGGGGGTTTATACGAACCGAAACTTGGAACATTTAACGCCTGAATTTTAAAAATATACTAAAATCATTTGGTAATATATTGCAAACGGCGTATAATAATGGTATGATGAATAAGGTTACAAAAGACAACCCACCCGTTGCGTTGCGTTGCGTTGCGTTGCGTTGCGTTGCGTTGCGTTGCGTTGCGTTGCGTTGCGTTGCTCTCTATTCTTAGCCTAATATTTCTAACTGGGTTAACATTTCGGGCGCCTACGGCGCATACATCAAACACAAAATCTGTTGCGTTGGCACAAAACATTGTGGTTCAAAACTACAACGGGGACCGCATTCCGTTGGACACACCTGAGGTTCGCTTTGGTAGGGCATGGGGGATAATATACGGAATTACTTGGAATCCCGTACCAAATGCATATTTTTACTTTATCGTAATTAATGGACTGCCTGCGATTGAACTTCCACATTACGAAACTTCTTTTTCTTTTTTTAACAACGGGTTTATAGACGATGACGCACTATTAAATCCACGTTTATTTTTAAGATTCCAAGTATTTGCGCTTCCACATTGGGATTGCGACGTGTACAAAGGATCAGACGCAATGGTCGACATGTCTGCGCTTCAGATACGTTGGAGGCCTGAATACAACAGTTGGTGGTGGGTACAGGTCATGCCATGGATGTGGTATCCAATCGGAGCAGATGATTGGGGATACCAGCCCGTGATTCACTGGTTTGCGCCAATTGGCGGAGACGGAGGAATGGGCCCTCCAGGCCCACAAGGTCCACCTGGTATCGCAGGACCAGAGGGTCCTGAAGGGCCTGCAGGTCCGCCAGGAACAGGAACCCCAGGCGCACCTGGTGCCCAAGGACCTCAAGGCGACACAGGTCCCGCAGGAACCCCAGGACAAACTGGACAACAAGGTGAACAAGGCCCTGCAGGTGCTGACGGAACCGCAAACGGTGTGGATAACACCCTTACATACGTAGCCCTCGCGTCCGCGGTCATAGCAATGTGCTTTGTCTTTGTACTCTCATTCCTCCTTGTTTCCACAAGGCGCAAAATTGCGGAGAATAAGTATTGACCAAATAAAAACTAAAAAAAGGGGCGAGTTGGTTCGCCCTTTGTTTTTAAAAACAATATAATGGATTTACGCCTTGCAATAGGTCGCGCATTCCGCGGTTTTTTCGTCGTGGGTGACCGAGATTCCACTTGCGGTACAGCAATCCGATTTGTTATAGATACAACTTTTTGCCGTGCAAGAAAGCGGTACATTCAACACGTGTTGAACTTCATCGCCGACCGCAACAGAAAAAATATTACCGTTGTTTTCGATTAGGTCTTGTTTAAGGTCGCTCTCGGTAAAACTGCAACAATGATGACTGCGGTCTACTTGGACAGAGCCCGCCTTGCAACTGCACCCTGTGTTGTGCAAGCACGTTTGTTTTTCACATCTAATTTCCATATACTTATTATGGGCATACGGGGCGCAAGATATGCGAATTTCTATTTTTAAAGTTTGAGAATCTTTTTTGCAATATCTTGCGCCCGTCAACTTGACGAATTATTACTCTTTTGTTACAATGGATACATGAAAATTTATCTCTTGAAAGACGTTCCTGGCAAAGGAAAAACAGGCGACATCATTAACGTGAACGACGGGTACGGGAAAAACTTTTTGTTAAAGCAAGGACTTGGCCGTTTGGCCGACAGCGGAGTAATGTCCCATGTCGAAGCCAAACAACAGAGCAATGACTTTCATAAACAAGAAGCAATCAAAGCAATCAAAGAGGTTATTGAAAAACTTAAAAGTGTCAAGTTGACATTTGCTTGTAAAATCGGGCAAGGCGGAAAAATGTTTGGCGGTGTAACGGGCACAGAAATTGCTTCAGGCCTTAAAGAACAAGGGTTTGACATTGATAAACGAAACCTTGTGTTTGACGCGATTAAATCCGTCGGCGTATATAATGTTAAGTGCAAATTTGAGTACGGACTTGTGGGCAGTTTCAAAATACAAGTGGTGGAGGGATAATAATGCAAAGAACCGAAACAAAAATCGAAGTGGCAGTTGACGTAGACCCAAACGATGTTTGTGCAATCATGTTGGTGCCTAACAATTTGTTGGATGCGGATGTTTGTGGCCTTAAGGTCAGTCAATGGGTGGCAAAGGTTGTAAGCGGTTATGACAATACCCCTGTCAAAATCAAGCGCGGTGACGACATTATTACTATTGTAAAAGAAAATGCCGCGAACAAACGCTTTTGCGTGGTCGTGTATGCGGATACTCCGCTTATTAAAGGCGAAACAATTGCCCAAGCCCTATCTTTTATTGCGACGTATAAACATCGTGTTTTGCAACTCCCGCGCGGTTGGGTCTTTGACGTTGACCACATTAAAAAAGGCAAAGACATCAAAGCCGTTGCTATGCCAAATCTCGAGGAAGAGCAATTTTTGGTTGCCTATAACCATTCTCAGATTGCAACTATTGCTTCACATATGCGCGCACGTATTAATGAGAAACATCTTGCCAACAAGGTTCATATCATTGACCCGTTTAACGCCTATATTGATGCCCAAGTAAAAATCGGTGCAGGAACAATCATAGGACCAGGCGTCATGATTAGGGGCGAGTGCGAAATTGGAAAAAATTGTAGATTCCTAAACGCGGTTGAGATTAAAAAGTCTATAATCGGCGATGGAACGACGGTAAAGCATATGACCTACGTTGGTGACGCGGAGATTGGTGCGAATTGTAACCTTGGGAACGGGGTGATTTTTTGTAACTATGATGGGAAAAACAAACACAAAACCACAATCGGAAACAATGTGTTTATCGGGGGGAATGTGACCCTTGTGGCACCAATCGTAATCGGCGACAACGCATTTATCGCGGCAGGCTCTACCATAACCCAGGACGTACCTGAAGAAGCCCTTGCCATAGCGCGCGCACGCCAAGCCATGAAAGAAAATTGGCGAAACCCACAACCAAAGATAGAGGCCGAGTAACAATTTGAAAATAGGAATTGTCGGAAGCATAAATGTTGACTTTGTAACTGTTGCAAAGCGAAACCCCAGTGTGGGTGAAACCATTGTTGGCGAAACTTTTAGGGTCGTCATGGGTGGCAAAGGTGCAAATGTTGCTATCGCAATTGGCCGCCTAGGAGGCAGCGTAACGATGTTCGGGGCGGTGGGTGATGACGACTTTGGGAAAAAAGCCATTGTCAACTTTAAAGAAAACAATGTTGGTGTGGATACTATTGTTGCTTTGAAAAATGAAAGTACAGGCTCGGCATCAATTACGGTGGCGGAGGGTAACAACACAATCATCGTTATCGGCGGAGCAAATGACAAAGTTGATGAGAAGTTTATTAAAAGTTTTGAAAAACAACTTTTGGCTTGCGATATAATCGGTACGCAACTTGAAATCGACCCAAGTGCGGCATTGTGGCTCTCAAGATTTGCCCGCAAAAACGGAAAGAAATTTGTTTTTAATAGGTCACCCGACAAGAAATACAAACCCGAGATAATCGATAACGCAGACATCTTAATAGTAAACGAAATTGAAATTAACGAACTTGGCGGGGAAGGCGCACTGTTAAAACATCCAAACAAACTAATATTGACCGAGGGCGCAAACGGGGTCCGATTTTACGACGGAAACAAAATGGTACACGTTCCTGCGCCAAAAGTTAAGGTTGTCGACACCGTGGGTGCGGGTGATACTTTTATGGGTGCACTGATTGTGAAAATGAGCGAGGGTGCCACACTTTTTGATGCCATAAAATTCGCCGCCGTGGCTGCAAGTTTGAAATGCACTAAACTTGGTGCCCAAACCGCAATGCCGACCAGGGCAGAAGTCGAAGCAAAGATATAAATAAAAACTTTTTGTGGATAACCCAAAATTTGTTGACAAAGTTCTGGGGGGTAGACTATTTTTATGGAAAAAAATCAAAAAAACACGGCATACATGACGAGTGCAGAGTTTTTAAAAGAACTTGAAAAAGTAAGGAGGTCTACTGACCTTGATGCCCTTATGAGCGGTCAAGGTTTATATCCTTATGAAAAGAGTAGTTTTAAGTCAATGGGGAAAGTAGGCCAAGATAACTATGAAAAACTGGTCGAAGAGCATATCCCACAAATTTATGAACACGTTATGAAAAACAAACTTTCATGTTCGGCCGCCGTTCTTATAAAGCATGGTCACAGAGGTCTTTTAACCCGCGAAGAAATGCAAAGCCTTTACGACATGGCGATTACAGCCCACAAAGAAGAACTCGCCGCAGATAAAAAGGCGGACGAACTTGGTATACCCTATGAAAATTGGGCATTTGATGATGGCACGGAGAAACCCAACGAAGGGTTCCGAAGAGATGATGGGCTTGGTTTTAACAGCGATAGGATTTTAAGTCTGGATAGCGACTATATGTATTTGCGCCTTTTCATGACAAGGGGCGAACGCCTCATAGAGGGGTTCAAGGATATTGCGCGGTCGACTGGGCTTGATGATTTTATAGCAGGGATTAAGAAAAAATTTGAACCGAAACAACCAGAGCCTGAAATGGACCTTGTTTAATCACAATTCAAAATACTTTGGTAATTTTTCAGGAACAATAAACCAGTTTTTATCATTAAGTTTGTCCCCATTGAAAACTTGGTCTTGGGAGAGTTTAAAATATTTTGCTGTCACAGAGGCAAGAGTGGTTCCATATTCGGTGAACATCTCGCCCGTTGCATCAAAAGAGCGCAACCCAAGGTTTGTTACCCTCGACACAATCCAAACGGTTTTGTCCAACGGAACAGGTTTTCTAAATTTTACGGCGAGGTCAATTGTCACGCCCCAAATCTCGGGGTTAGTATGCTGGACCGCCCGCCCAACGGCCTCGTCCAACAGGGCAGATATAATCCCGCCGTGCATACGCCCAGGGTAGGATTGGTGTTCCTCGCGCGGGGTAATTTTTGTAACCAAACATGGGTTTCCGTCAGGGTCTATGCAGTTGTAAAACTCGGCTTTGGTACCCGTATTGTTGTTCATACCACAAATGAAACACATATCTGTATTGTGCTGTTTTGAAACGACTTTGAACTTCATTAGAACCCCCTGTGTTTAAACTCTTTCAACGTATTCGCCTGTTCTGGTGTCGACCTTGATGCGGTCACCGTTGCTTATGAACATCTGGACACGAACAACAAGTCCGCTCTCCAAGGTTGCGTTTTTCAGGGTGTTCCTCGCGGTATCACCTGCAACTGCGGGCTCGGTGTCTGTGACGCGCAAAACAACAAAGGTCGGAGGAACAATCCCCAACAATTTGCCGTTTGCGTACTCGAACGTAAAGACAACTCCGTCACCCTCCTCGGTGTGATAGAGAAGTGCGTCTTTTGCATCCGAGGCATTGACGGGAACCATTTCAAAAGTTTCTTCTTCCATGAAATAGTAAATGTCACCGTCGATGTAAGAAAACTTCATCATGCGTTTGCTGGTTTCAACGTCGTCGAAACTCTCGTTCATTTTAAAGTTCACCTCTTGGGTCGCACCGTTTTCGATGTTTTTGATTTTCGCGCGCAAAAATGCCGCGAGCCTTGGTTGTTGAACTTTTTGACATTCAACAACGCGGAAAAATTTTCCGTCCATTAGGAACAAAGTTCCTGCCTTAAAATCTCCTGCTTTCATGTCAAATATTTTACACGGGAATATTTTGTTTGTCAAACATCAAGTTCACTTTCTCCGTGCAAGAACAATATGTCACTGGTTCCGTCTTGTTTGAAACCAAAACCTTCCATGCCTTCGTGTTTGATTTTTGTAATAAAATTTCTGTTGATATATCGGAATAATTCAATCTTAATTGACGGGTCACCTTGGTTAGTTAATTTTGTAGTGACAGCACCATCACTATGCTTGATATGTTCTGCGTCACAGCCGTCCATAAGCCACTCACACGCAAGGTCATCAATTTCTACAAGTTTGTTTTGCAACTCAGGGTTTTCATAAAGCCAGTCAACAGAGCACTCGCCCTCTTGCAGTTTTCTTTTGATAAAATCGCTCTTGTTCATAACACAAAAATAGCATGACAAACCAACTTTGTCAAGGTACGATTAAAGCATGAAAAACTTTAACGCAAAAGAAACCTTTGGGGAATGCCTCGCAATTGCCCAGACAATAAAGCACCCAGTCTTGAAAACGGTTTGCTTAGAAATATTAAACCGATACGAAAAAGATTTATCGCAAAAACCTGCTACAAGTGACAATCACCACTCTTTCAAAGGCGGGCTCTTGTACCACACGCATTGCGTGGCAAAAGGCTCTCTGACCATTTGTGACCTGTTCCCGCAACTGGCGATTGACCGTGACCTTGTGGTTTTTGGCGCACTCCTTCATGATATCGGCAAAGTCTACGATTACGAGTTCAAGCAAAGCGCACAAAGAGTTGGCAATAATTCCGTAATGCTTGGGCACTCGTACAGAGGTACTTTTATTGTTGAAACCGAATTAAACAAGCACAAACTCGACGACGACTTTAAACACCAAGTCTTACACGTAATCGCCTGCCACATGAAAGAGTTTGCCAACCACGGCGGGGCATTGGTCCTGCCAAAAATGAAAGAAGTCATGATAATAAATTTTGCTGACCATATGTCCTCGTACTTTGAGCCCGCAATAGATGTTTTGCCAAAAAAACAAAAAGGCGGGACCTATCAAACATCTAAAACTCCGCACGATTTCTATAAATCATTAAATCCGCATTGCTAGGAATTTCGTTTGACATGTGGGTTAAAAGTTTATTATAGTATCAATTATGGACAAGAAAATTGAAAATAACGGCATGTCAAGCGATGGTAGCATAAGCGAAGAATTGATTGATGCTTTGATAGCGCACGCGGACGGCAAGATTACCGATGAAGCATTGGGCGCCGCCATGGAAAAAGATTGGAAAGAACGCCAAGAAAGAGAACCTGCCGAGATAGTATGAAAACATTAAATCTAAACGAAGAAACCTTGCAGGGGATTCTTGATGGAAGTTACAAGGATTGTTCTCTGTTCGATTTTTTGATGACACTTGAAAGCACAATTAATGCGCAATGGCTTAACCCCGATTTTGTGAAAAACAAAATCACACAACAACACTTGGGAAACTTAATCCGAATTTTGCAAAAACATAATGGCGATAAAACATTGTGTGATAGAGGGCATCTGCTCCATGAAATTGACAGCCTTCTTGAATATTCAAAAAAGATTAAAGACGAACCAATGATAGATGATTAATTATTTTGTGCGGAATTTTGCCGAGTTGTAATCTTTACTGATTCCAGTGCTGTCAGATATATCAAAAAGTTTTGAATTCATCGCAATATAAACACCTGGTTTGACGTGTTCAATTACTCCAATAGCAAAACCCAAATTAAACGGCGCATCTGTGGGGTAGAAAATCAAAGGATAAAACGAACCTAGAAGAATAATTTTTTTCTGGGGGGGGGGTGAACATTTTGCTATTTTGTTTTTAAGATACTGGGCGGTTTCAACAAGGGTTGCCGTTCCATGTGTAATTATAATGTTGTTGCTTTTGCTTTTAAGAATGTTTTGAAAAACACTCTCGCGAATATCATCGTTCATATCTCGGCTGTCGACCAAGGATATAACTTCTTCTTGGATGTCAATATCTGGGCGAATGTAATTTTCAATATATTTTTTGACACTGCTTTCTTTCAAAACCGAAGTGCTATAAGTGCGTATATCGTACTCGCTGTCTATGGTTCCGCCTGTCACAAGTAACTGAATATCTTTTACCATGACATAGAATAAACAAGAATTTCGTACTTGTCAAACGCGGAAACATATGCGATAATAAAAACACATTGGTCAGTTAGCTCATTTGGTAGAGCTTTCGCTTGACGTGCGAAGGGTGACAGGTTCGAGTCCTGTACTGACCACCAACATCGTTCATATTCGAGCCATAAAACCTTGCTTTGCAAAAAAAGATATGCTACAATTTTGGTATGATTGTTTCAAGTAATCAAAAACTCCGCAAGCCAGCATTGAAGGGTAATCCTTTAGTCGAAGGAGGCGAGGAAAGAGTGGCTCGTCAAATTGCGATGAAGGGAAGAAATATTTATGTTCAACAGGGTAAAGTTGGCGACAAAGTTGGTAATGTAAACTTTAATAGTTCAAAATTCAACGCAACACAGGAAATTATAAGGACCAGTGGCGAGCAGGTCGGTCTTTAAAAAAAGTAATACTGTGGAATTTGAAAGTTTGTCTTAAATCAGTCGACAATCTTTTTAAAATGATATAAACTTTAACCATGCAAAAGCAACACACCACAAAAGTAATTAAAATCGACAATGTCGCCAAGGATACTTTTGTTTTTAGACTGGAACTCCCGAAGTTTCCAAAAATCATTCCAGGTCAGTTTTTAAACGTCCGCGTTCCTGGGTTTACATTAAGGCGTCCTTTCGCGATTTGTGATTGGGATGAAAAAAATAAAACCGTGGACTTTGGTTTCACCGTCCGAGGCGACGGAACCCGTGCACTCTCAAACGCAAAAGTTGGCGACACGTTGGATGTTTTGTTGCCCCTGGGGAACGGGTTTGACTTGTCGGGTTTGAAAGACAAAAAGATTATGTTAATCGGCGGAGGCATCGGTGCGTTCCCACTTTTGTCGGTTGTGAAAAACCATGCTAATTGTTATTCGTTTCTTGGGTTTACGGCAAAAGAACTCGTTTTATTGGAAAAAGAATTTAAAACCGCTTCCAAAGAATTGGTTGTAAATATCGGAGGCTTTGTCACAGACGATGCCGAAAAAGCCATACCCAAAATCAAGCCCGATGTAATCTTTGCATGTGGACCAGAGCCTATGTTAAAAGCACTTTGTAACAAAAAACTCACGATTCCCGTGTTTGTGTCTTTAGAGCAACGAATGGCGTGCGGTTTCGGGGCATGTTTGTGCTGTAACCAACGTGTTTTGGTAAACGGCGAGGAAGAAAACCTAAGAATCTGTTGTGAAGGTCCCGTGTTTAAATCGGAGGATGTAATATGGTCTTAGAGAGAAAAGTACTTGGGTTGAAGTTCAAAAACCCAATCTTGCCCGCGAGCGGTACGTTCAACATGGGGCGTGAAGTAGCCGAGTTTTATGAATTGGCAACATTTGGCGGTCTAATAACCAAAGGTGTGACGCGCGCAAAACGTCAAGGAAACGTGGCACCACGAACAGTGGAAACGGTAGGCGGTATGCTCAATAGTGTGGGGCTCCAAAACCCTGGTGTTGATGCTTTTATAAAAAATGATTTGCCATTTATGAAAAAACAAGGTGTGCCCGTTATTGCAAACGCGTGCGGAACAACCATAGAGGATTATGTCTATGTGGCTAGCCAACTGGACAAATCAAACGTCGATGCGATTGAACTTAATATCTCGTGCCCGAACCTTGGGAAATCATGCGGAGGTATGAGTTTTGGTGTCGACCCCGAGATGACAAAAGAAGTGGTATCCGCGGTTCGCAAAGTTACGAAAAAACCGCTTATTGTAAAACTGACCCCGAACGTTACAAACATTGCTGTCATAGCAAAGGCCGCGGAATCTGCGGGGGCGGATGCAATAAGCCTTATAAACACGTTGGCCGCAATGGCGGTTGATATAAAAACCCGAAAGCCGATACTTGGGAACAAGGTCGGTGGTTTAAGCGGGCCTGCGGTAAAACCTGTTGCCCTAAAAATGACATGGGATGTTTTTAACGCGGTCAAGATTCCAGTTATTGGTTGCGGTGGGATTTCGGACTATCGCGACGTTATCGAATTTATGTTGTGCGGGGCAACTCTTGTTCAAGTCGGCACGGGTTTGTTGACCGACCCGATGTGTGTGCCGAAAATGGTTGCCGATTTAGAAAAATGGTGTCGCGAAAACAAGATAAACTCGCTGGACGAAATTGTAGGAGGTCTTAAAGTATGATTGGTTTTGTAAAACTTGAAAAACTTATTAAAAGTAAAAACACAAGGTTGGTTCTTGGAATCGACCCAGATATTGAAGAAGTCAAAGCCGCCAAGGGAGATTTGGAGGGCTATCTAAAATCTGTAATTGACGAGTGCGCGGAATACGTTGTTGCGGTAAAGCCACAACTTGCGTTTTATGAAAAGTCACCAGAGTGGCGTCAAATCGCCATGAACGTTATGGACTATGCAGGGAAGAAATATGGTCTTATAAAAATACTCGATGTCAAACGTGGCGACATAGCAAACACCCAATCGAATTGGGCGCACGCAGACATCAACAACTTTCGTCCCGATATCGTTGTTGTCAACGCATATATGGGTGGCAAAGACGTCATCCAACCATATCTTGACGCGGACAAAAATCTTTGCGTTTACGTCCTCACCGCCACAAGCAATCCCTCTGCGCGTGACTTTCAAGATTTGTTAAGCGGTGGACTTTTGAACTATCAGCAAATGGCACTGCACGCCCGTTCCGCAGACCAAAAGCGTGTCGGTTATGTGGTCGGCGGTACAAAAATCGACGCAATCAAAAACATAAGAATGTTAGAGCGCGAAAACAATATGACCGAGGGGCACGCCCTTTGCCCAGGTTTTGGAAGACAAGGAGCCGATTTACAATTTGTTAAACACGCAGGAAACAATGCAATTTATTCGGTTTCTTCGGGCTTAACAAATGCAAAATATCTTAACGGTAAGAAACCAGGGGAAGCCGCAAAATGGTGGCGCGACGAAATCAATCGCGAGTTAAAAAACGCCGTTCCAACAATGTCGGTCAAAGAATATGTGGCGACACAACTTGTTGAAAAGGGGCTTATCATCGCACCCAAAAGTGACGACTTTGCAACTTGGCCGTTTTTAAAAGCAGGCAAAGACAAACTCAAAAACGCAGGAGTAAAATGGGACGGGAGCGTCGACCAACTCAGAAAATTTATAAAAGACGGCATTATCGGAAAAAACGATTTTACAAACCTGTTTTTGAATTTAAGAAACCTTATGGCTTTTCCCGAACTTAGGCGATTGATGGCGTATTTGTATGTGCAGATGATTCAAAAAAGCGGGACCAAAGTTGACCGTGTGGCATCAATTGCTTATGGCGCAATCAACACAGGTGACCTTGTATCTTATTTTCTGGACAAGCCAACAATTCTACTAAGAAAAGAACGAGGGCAGGAACCCACACACAGTGACCTCTTGGGTGAAATCAAATCAGGGGAATCAATCGTTATGATAGAGGACGTCGCAACCACGGGGAACAGCCTAATCCGTGACGTAAAAATGTTACGCGAAACTTTCGGTGTTCAAATCACCGACGCGTTTATTTTCTGTAAACGCACAGAGGAATCCGAAAAGAACTACCGCGACAACGGACTTAAGATGCACTATATCGTTGATATGCCGACCCTTAGAAAACTTGTGGGAATTAAATAAATGGATTACAATGAAGTCTGGGAAGAAATTTGTTTCCATGTGAATAAGTGCAAGAACAAAAATTGCCGAGAACAAGAATACCAAATAGCATTTGAAAAAATTTTCCACGCCTTGGGCTGGAAAGAAAGCAAATATGAACTTGTACCACAGCATAAGATGAGTGTTGGCTCTCTGCAACATGGTTATTATGCGGATATTGTTATTAAAAATGGAGATACCGTTAATTATGTCGTAGAATTAAAAAGACCAAATTCAATTTCAAATGAAAATCATTTGGAACAACTGAGGTCTTATATGTTGTTGCTTGATACGGATTTTGGTATTTTAATTGGTGATACTATGCAAGTATATTATGGCAGAAAAAAGCCAATAAAAGTTTGTAATATCGAGTTTGATAAAAATTCGAGCAATGGGATAGAAGTGGTATCGTTGCTAGCAAAAGAAAATTTCTGTTTGGAAGCACTTAAAGACTTTTGTTTCAAAAAACTTGCTTTAATCCAAGAAAAAGAAAAGATACAGGATGAAATAAATAATTTCTGTACCGATTATGGAAATAACTTTGTCTGTGATATAATAAGACAAGAATTGTCGAAATCATATTCACAAGAAACTATTGACGAGATACTAAAAGGTATCAAAATTTCTATAACCAAAAACGTCCCGCATGTGCCACTTGTCTATGACCAACGGGAACAACGAACGACAACGGATGTTCGTTATGGTAAATTTGCAGGTCAAAATACAAAAGACTATACACAATATACATTAAATGGAAAATCGGTTGGTGGTAAAAGTCCGCTGGTTCTTGCAGTAATAAATGAATTCGTTAGGAACCAGCGACCCAGTAACATTAATGAGTTGAAACTTGCATTCCCTGATGTGTTACTCATAAGTGCAAAACAATGGGGTCTAGTTAGGCCCCTTGATGAAGCACAAAATATCCATTTGACAAGGGGAGCAAGACACAATATAAGAAATCCAATAAAATTGCCAAGCGGAGAACAAATCGCAGTCTGTACGCAATGGGGTACTGGAAACATAGACAAATTTATTGAACATGCTAAAAGACTAGGCTATGCGATAACGGAAAAGCGTTAAATAAACGACCCCAATGAACACATCTCTACAAGGGTTGTGTTTTCTTCGCTGTAACCGCTTATGATGCTGTCAATAAGTGCCGCGGCGGTTTCAACCGATGTTGTTACGCTTATACCAAGGGCACAAGCACGTCGCCTCATACGTACGCTGTCACGTTCTGGGTCGCGGCCTTTTTTTGATGTAGACACAATATACGCAATCTTGTTTTCATCCATCAAAGACAAAATGTTGCTCTTTGGATTTTGTGAGATTTTGTCAACTATGGTTACTTTAAGACCCTTATCACAAAGATAATCCGCCGTTCCTTTCGTACCAAAAAGTGTAAACCCTGCCTTAGAGAATTTCCATGCTACGTGTTCTATGCTTTCACGGTCGGATTGTTTGACGCTTATAAAAACTCCACCAGATTCACTTAACTTGTTCTTTGCGGCAACAAGACCCTTGAACAGTGCTTCTTTAAGGTTTCTTCCAATGCCCATGACTTCGCCCGTTGATTTCATCTCTGGACCAAGATGTGTATCCAAACCCGTTAGTTTCTCGAACGAAAACACTGGAACCTTGACCGAGATGTAAGGTGGTTCTTTCGCAATCCCAGGGGCTACACCAAGGTCTTTTAATTTGAACCCAAGCGCAGTTTTTGTTGCCAACTCGCACATCGGGATGTTTGTGACTTTGCTCATGTATGGTACCGTTCGACTTGCCCGAGGGTTGACCTCGATTACATAAATTTCGTTGTCATATAAAACATATTGAATGTTTATAAGTCCCCGCACCTTTAATGCCTTTGTAATTTTTTGTGTCAGAGCATAAATAGTGTTCATCAAATATCCGCCGATGTTAATAGATGGATAAGCGCAAATGCTATCCCCGCTGTGAACGCCTGTGCTTTCGATTTGTTCCATGACGCCTGGGATAAAAACGTCATCGCCGTCGCAAATTGCATCAACCTCGATTTCGCGACCTTTAAGATACTTATCAATCAAAATCGGTCCATTAAGTTCGTGCCCCAAGATGATTTTCATGTATTCCGAGATATCGCTTTGGTCGTACGCAATTATCATGTTTTGCCCACCGAGGACGTAACTTGGTCTAAGCAACACTGGGTAACCCAAATCTTTTGCGGCTTTAAGGGCTTCCTTTTCTGTATGAACACCAAAGCCTTTTGGTCGACTTATTTCCAGTTTTTCCAAAAGTTCGTCAAACCTTTTTCGGTCCTCGCAAATGTCGATGCTGTCTGCACTGGTTCCTATTATGTTGACCCCGCGTTTGTTTAATTCTTTTGCAAGTTTTATCGCTGTCCCACCACCAAAAGCAACAACCACGCCAACAGGCTTTTCGATGTTAATTACGTTCATCACATCGTCAATGTTTATGGGCTCGAAATATAACCTATCCGCCGTGTCAAAGTCCGTAGAAACAGTTTCAGGGTTATTGTTTATAACAATTGTTTCATACCCAAGTTTTTTCAACGTCCAAATACAATGTACGCAAGCATAATCAAATTCGACCCCTTGCCCAATTCGGATTGGCCCACTGCCCAAGACAACAACGCGTTTCTTTTTGCTCTTGTTTATATAGGGTAGAGCCTCACAATCTTTGTCGCCAACGACAGAGTAGAAGTATGGTGTAATTGAACCCTTTTTCCCAACATAAGGCGCAACAGGTTTATAAACCAAAGAAGGCCTCTTTTTCGGATTTTTGCGCTCCACAATGTTTTTAAGTCTTTCCAAAAACCAAGGGTTGACCTTTGTTATATCGTAAATCTCGTCAATAGAGATTCCGCGTTTGATTGCTTCGTATAAAACAAATATACGCTGATCAGTGACTTCGTGCAAAAGTTCGCGGATTCGCTTGTCTGTTTTGTTTGCAAGGCGAGGCAAGTTCAACGAATCAAGCCCCAACTCGGCTCCGCGAATTGCTTTTAACAGTGCATCCTCGAACGTGTCTGCAATTGCCATTACTTCACCTGTGGCTTTCATCTGGGTGCCAAGTGTTTTATCGGTGTGTACAAATTTGTCGAACGGCCACTTTGGTAATTTAACAACGGTGTAATCAACCTGTGGCTCGACACGCGCCAAATTTCCGCCTGTGATTGCATTTGGAATCTCGTCTAAACTGTAACCTATTGCAATCATGGTCGCCACCTTTGCAATAGGATAGCCCGTTGCTTTTGACGCGAGGGCAGAAGAACGTGAAACCCTTGGGTTGACCTCGATTGTTGCGTACTCCATAGAAGTAGGGTGCAGGGCAAGTTGACAATTACAACCGCCTTCAACGCCCAAAGCATTAACAATGTCAATGGATGCTTTTTTCAGCATATCAAGTTCTTGTTTTTTAAGTGTCTGTGTCGGTGCAACGACAATAGAATCCCCCGTGTGCACACCAACAGGGTCGACGTTTTCCATAGGACAGATAATAAGACAGTTCCCCTTGGCATCGCGCATGACCTCGAATTCGATTTCTTTCCAACCTGCAATAGATTTTTCAACCAAAATCTGGTTTATAGGCGACAAATAAATTCCATTAGAGCCAATCGCTTCCAGTTCTTTTTTGTCTTTGGCGATTCCTCCGCCCGCACCGCCCATTGTGAAGGCGGGCCTCACCACAACTGGATACCCGATTTTGTCGGCAAAACCCAACGCTTCGTTTATATCCGTCGTCGTGACACTTGGGCAAACTGGTTGTCCTATTGAAACCATGGTGTCTTTGAAAAGTTGTCTATCCTCGGCCTTGTCAATTGTGTCTGGGCTTGAGCCAAGCAATTGCACGTTATACTTTTTTAAATACCCAGATTTTGCAAGTTGCATACTTAGGGTCAAACCTGTCTGTCCGCCAAGACCCGACAAAATGCCGTCAGGTCGTTCTTTTTCAATAATACGTTTGACGGTGGTGAGGGTCAGCGGTTCTATATAAATCCTGTCTGCAATATTTGTGTCCGTCATAATCGTCGCTGGGTTAGAGTTCACCAAAATAATCTCAATCCCATTGTCCCTTAAAACCCTGCAAGCCTGTGTGCCTGCATAATCAAACTCGGCGGCTTGACCGATTACTATTGGTCCCGACCCAATAACCAAAACCTTTTTTAAATTCTTTCTAAGTGGCATAATTTACCTCCTCTCCTTTTGCCATTTTTTAAGCAGCGTTGCAATCCGTTCTTTTGAATCAATAACCTTAGTCATACTTTCCCCTCGGTTCAGTGTAATAATCACCCTTGCAATAAACGGTGTCAAATCAACCTCTTTGAACCAAGGTCTTTCAATTGTATCTTTTGATAAATAATTGAGGTTTGTCGAATAAACACTTTTCAAAACCCCGTCTTTATAAAGTTTGTCAAAACTTTCCAATCCGTCGTTGAACAATGCAAAAGTAGTGATAACACTAACATCTTTTGCACCTTTTGATTTGAGTTCACGCGCGACGTCTATTATCGTTCCGCCGCTTGCAATCATATCGTCTACTATTACACAAGATTTGCTCTTAACATCACGACCAAGGTACGCAAATTCAACAACAGGGTTCTTCCCGTTTTTTATAACGGTATAATCGCGCCGTTTATATGTAAGACCCATATCAATGCCAAGCATACTCGCATATTTAATGGCACGCTCTGTCGCCCCAATATCTGGGGATATTATAAGCATTTTTTCTTTGTTAATGTTTGCGGCTTCTTGGGTTATGAAATGTTCCAAGATTGCAAACGACGGAATGATATTATCAAACACATTGATTGGAATAGCGTTTTGCACATCAGGCGCGTGTATGTCGAAAGAAACAATATTGTTTACGCCTAATCTAACAAGTTCTTGCAGGGCAATGGCACAGTCCAAACTCTCACGACTGCGCTTGCGGTGTTGGCGCGAAGCGTACAAAAGCGGCATAACAACGGTAATTCGTTTTGCCCGCCCGTTCATTGCGGATATTGCGCGTTTGATATCTTGAAAGTGGTCATCAGGGCTCATACGGTTTTCGTTTCCAAACATTTTATAAGTACAACTATGGTTGCTTACATCTGCGATGATAAAAACATCTTTACCGCGAATCGGTTCAAGGAGTTGAGTTTTTGCCTCACCGTTTGAAAACCGAACCTCGTTGATGTCAATAACAAATTTTTCGTTCTTGGAACCAATTTTTTCGTTGATGTATTTTTCTACTAATTTGCCTCGGTTGGTAAAACTCCCCAAACAAACTAATGCCAGTTTTTCATTTCCATTATTTTTCAAAATTTACCTCGACAACCTTTCCTCTAAGTTCCATTCCAACAAAAGGACTGTTCACGGACTTTGATTCAAAAGTCTTTGGAACAACCCACTTTGCGTTTGGGTCAATTGTGATTTCGCCAACGGGTTTTACCCCGATTATTTTGGCTGGGTTATAACACATAAGTTCAACAATCTTTTCAAGAGTAAATTTATTTTGATGAAACAAAACCTCCAAGACAACCCCAACCGCGGTTTCCAATCCGATGACACCGTTTGGGGCCTTGTCAAATTCCACAGATTTTTCCTCTGGCGAATGTGGGGCATGGTCGGTTGCAATCGCATCAATTGTTCCGTCTTTAAGTGCCTCAATCACTGCAAGCCTATCTTCGCTTGACCGAAGCGGGGGAGCCATTTTGAAATTGGTGCTTTTAACATCTTTGTTTGTCAAAGCAATATGGTGCGGTGAAACCTCACAAGTTATAAGGTTCGGGTGTTTTTTCTTGGCTTCACGGATGATGGCGACACTTTCTTTTGTGCTGACGTGGCAAATGTGCAGACGGGTCTTGTGCTTGATTGCCAATTCAACATCGCGCTTCACAACCGTCCATTCACTGTCGTTACCTGTGCCTAGACCCAAATCCTCGCAATGAACCATTAACAAGCATTTCAACTTTGCGGCGCGTTTAAAGATTTCTTCCAAAACCTTTGGAGCCATCACGGATTTGCCGTCATCTGAAAAAGCAATTGCCCCCGCCTTTAGGTTCGCTTCCATGTCTACAATCTTTTCGCCGTTCAAACCAAACGTCATTGCACTCACAGGCAACAATTTTGCTATGCCTAAATTTTTTGCTTTTTCAATTTGGTATTTTATAAGTTCAGGTGTGTCAATCGTAGGCAAAGTATTCGGCATAGTACAAACCGTAGTAAACCCTCCGCGCACGGCGGACTTTAACCCAGACTCAATATCTTCTTTATGAGTCAACCCTGGGTCGCGAAAGTGAACATGTATGTCTACAAGCCCAGGAACAACCCACATTCCGTTTTTTGTTTTCATTTTTTGCCTCCTAATAATGTAATTAAAATTGCCATGCGCGCAAACACACCATTGTGCGCCTGCTCGAAATAAAGTGCCCTTGGGTCATCGTCTACGTCGGTGCTTATCTCGTCATTGCGGGGGAGCGGATGCAAAAGCAACGTGTCCTTGGAAAAACGTTCCATAACCTTTTTGTCTATTATCGGGAGTACCGCATTCTTTCCGTCATGACGTTCGCGCTGAAATCTTGTTTGATACAAAACATCTACGTCATGTGGAATCTCGTCGAAACTCTTGACAACAGTGTGCGGAATTTCACAATTAAATTCACAGCCCTTAGGTGCAAAACTAAAAACTTGCAAGCCCTCAAATTTCGAGAGCAACCGAACCAACGAGTTCGCAGTTCGGCCTTTTTTCAAATCACCCAAGACACAAATTTTTAGGTTATCCAACCTACCCTTGTGTTTAAAAATTGTAAACGCATCGAGCAATGACTGTGACGGGTGCTGTGCCGAGCCACTCCCACCATTAATTACGGGTATCGTGGACACCCTTGCCGCACGGTGGGCGGAATCGTCATCACCATTTCGCATAACAAAAGCATCGGCATATCCCGAGAGCATCCGCGCCGTATCTTCGATTGATTCGCTCTTTGCTGCACTTGAACTTGTGTTTGCGTTCTCGGTTGAAATTACCTTGGCGCCGACCCTTAGAATCGCTGACTCGAAACTTAACCTTGTTCGCGTGCTTGGTTCAAAAAAAAACGTCGCAACGATTTTATCGTCCAACGCTTTTTTAAACTTTTTCGGATTTTTGGAAATTTCAAATGCAAGGACCAACAGTTTTTCCAACTCCTCTTTACTTATTTCCTCTGTAGACAAAAAATGTTTCATCTTGAAATCCACAGTATCACGGAGGAAACACCTTGTCAACACCTAAAAAGATGTTCTAAAAATTATAAGGTCCACATATACATAGTGTATGTATAATTTCCGTCTTAAGCATTGTCCGTTGCAAGAACCATGTCACTTTAAATGCCCGCGAGAGATGACCAGTGCTGAACTTAAAAAAGCGGTCATTGAAAAGAACGCATCAAAAATCGACTTGACCGAATCGGTAGAAACTTGGCAACGAAGCGACCTTGTCCGCGATGTTATGCGACCAGGTTGTTGGGAAATTCAAGAACCCGTGTAATATCAGTATTGCAAAACATTTGCAAGGTTGTTAGTATGCTGTATGGGCGTATATCCATACAATCCGAATTGCGGTTGCACTGAAACCGAGAGGCGAAAAGCAAAACGTGCAAATATCAAGAAAAATATTCTGTTTTTCATAGGGATGATGTTAGTTAGCATAGCATTTGTTTTCTTGGGTTATTCGCGGGCATGGGAGAGCATTGAGTTTATTGGAACAAATCTGTTTGAACTCTTGATTTTGATTCATGCATTGATAATTTTGCTTATCGTAGTTTGGATGTTGTTTAATGGTGTTTTCGTAGTTCCATTTAAAACAAAAAGATATTTAAAAAAATGTTGCAACCTACGTGAAAAAGTGGAAACATATGTGAAAAGTTACTTGTCGTATCTTGTATATAGTTTCACCGTTATTCTTGCACTTTTGCATGGGGTAGGCATGATTTTCTTGGTCTTTCCGATAGAAGGTGTGGATATTAGAATGTTAATTCTGTCGATTATATTAATTGACGTAGGTTTGGCTTTTTGTCACATAATACACAATGTTAATGACACAGTAACTATTAAAAAAACAAAACAAAAAATAGAAGTCATGAGTTATGGCAAACGGTTTTCACTGACCATATTCGTAAACACAGTTATAATCGCTATTGTCGTTTATATATTTCTAACACAAATAGGTTGGAACGAAATTATAAACCTAAACAACTTGGAACAAGCCGATGGTTGGGTTGCTATTGCACTTCCATATATAAACCGATTTTCTTATATTATAATCTCGTTTTCAATAGCCTTCTGGAAGTTCTTCAAAAGGTTTAGGTTTTTCTTGAAACACATTATTGCTATGATAAAGGTTCTCTCCACACGTAAAACCGAAGCAAATTCGGTTATGTGTGAAGAGTGTGGTTGCATATTCAAGCAAACCCCACCAAAACAATAATTTGACAACACACCTAATTATTGTTATGATACAAAAATAATGCTGCTGTGGCTCAGTCGGTAGAGCACGTCCTTGGTAAGGACGAGGTCGGCGGTTCAAGTCCGCTCAGCAGCTCCACGAGCAAACGCCAGAATCAAAAAGGAGAACAGATGAAATTTAACGAAATGAACTTGCCCGACTTTATCGTACGGGCGTTGGATGCTTTGGGTTTTTCGGACGCCACCGAAATCCAAGAACAAACTATGCCCCTAATAGCGGATGGGGCAGACGTTGTTGGTTTAAGCCAGACAGGGAGCGGTAAAACCTACGCTTACGGAATCCCAGCGATTACGTGTGTTGACGAGAATTTGCCCGCGCCCCAAGTCCTAATCATCTGCCCAACGCGCGAGTTGGTCGCCCAAGTCGTTGATGCTATGAGAAAACTTGTTGTTGAAAAAACCTTGATTAAGATTCAGGCGATTTTTGGTGGGTCTAATATGGACAGGCAAATCACGTCGCTTAAACGCGGGGCAAAAATCGTAGTCGGAACCCCAGGTCGTTTAATGGACCACCTTAGGCGAAAAACCCTGAAACTTGACCACCTTAAAATGGTCGTCCTTGACGAAGCGGACGAGATGCTTAGCATGGGTTTTAAACCCGATATCGAAACCATTTTAAAATCCACAAAGCCAAACCGCCAAATGGTTATGTTCAGTGCAACTATGCCGAACGAAATCAAAAAACTGACCGCAACATTTATGCGCGACCCCGTGATGATTAAATCATCCACCCAAGACACCTGCCACGCGTCGATTAAGCAATATTTTGTTGCTTGTAAACGCACCGAAAAGGTCGAAACCCTTATAAACATTATCGGTGCGACCCACCCGTTTGTTTCTATTGTTTTTTGCAACACAAAGCGCATGACCGACGAATTGGCGCACAGTATAAAACAACTTGGTCACCCGACATATGCGCTTCACGGAGATATGCGACAACGCGAACGGAGTCGAACAATGGACTTGTTCAAGCGTGACGGCGGAATCTTGGTCGCCACAGACGTTGCTGCGCGCGGTATCGATGTTAAGAACGTGGACATAGTCGTGAACTTTGATTTCCCAAATGACGGCGAGTATTACACTCATCGAATCGGGCGCACGGGTCGGGCAGGGAAAGAGGGTTCGGCTTTTACGATTATAAACACGGCACAACAAGCCAAAGCGTTGCGTGACTTCACCCAAAGTGTCGGTGCCAAAGCGGAAGAATACCCGTCTTTGAGTTCTATGTCTTTTTCACCAGACGACTTAGATAAAAAGAAACCCAACCGCAATCGCCGTCGACCTAACAACCGAAAGCCTGGGGCGCGCCAACCAAACACCCACGGAGGTCCAAGGCGCACGGGCAACAAAAGCCACGCCCGCCACAATCGCACGGCAAGATAAACGGGAAAAGATTGCAAACTGAAAAAATTAAATCCGCGCGCCCCCTGCTCACCTTTTTGTTGTATTGACAAATCATGATTTTTGTGATACTCTACCACAGAGTTTTATGGATAATATGGTTGAACAAGTGCAAAAAGCACACAAGCGTTTAAAAGGTTTTGTGGATTACACAGCCCTAAAACTATCACGCGCTTTTTCAAAAGAGTGCGATAACACAGTTTTGTTGAAAAAAGAAAACGAGCAAATTACAAACTCTTTCAAAATCCGCGGTGGAGCAAACGCCACATTCATAATTGACGAGGAGCAACCACAAGTGGACTCTGTGGTGACGGCAAGCGCAGGGAATCATGCCCAAGGTGTTGCCGCCGCCGCAACCGAGAAAAACATGAAATCCCTAATCGTGATGCCAGAGTGCGCCCCATATTCCAAAATCAGTTCAACAAGAAACCTAGGTGGCGAAGTCGTTTTACACGGCGCAACATACGACGATGCCTATGAACACGCCCGAAAAATTGCCGAGGAACGGGGCGGAGAATTTATCCACGCATTTGACAACCTCGACGTCATCGCGGGGCAAGGCACAATCGGTCTGGAAATTTTGGAATCTGCACCTGACGTTGACGCAATATATGTCCCAACTGGAGGCGGAGGTTTGCTTGCGGGAATTGCGTCTTATGTAAAGCAAGTAAACCCCAAAGTCAAAGTCTACGGCGTTCAAGCCAAAGGCGCAAATGCGCTTGAACAATCTTTTAAAAGCAAAGAATACATAACCACAGAATCCGTTTCAACAAGGGCAGACGGCATTGCGGTAAAAAAGCCTGGGCAAATCACGTTGGGGCTTATAAACAAATATGTTGATGACGTGTATTCTGTTTCCGAGTCCGAAATTGCCTCGACGTTGTACAAGGTTCACGAAATGGAAGGCACCAAAGTCGAACCCGCAGGTGCGGTTGCTCTGGCCCATGTTTTGGGTGACAAAATGGTTGGTTCAAATAAACGAGTAGTCTGTATTCTCAGCGGTCGAAACATCGACAACACCCAATTCAACCAAATCTTGGAAGAAGGAAAAATTGCTTCTGGCAAGGCACTTAAACTAAGGCTCCAAATGCCAAACCGTCCAAGTGCCGTTTTACCGCTTATCCAATTTTTGGGCGACAGCGGTGTAAATATTGATGAGTTCTTGTTTCCAAAAAATTCTCCGCACGTCACATTGGAATGTTCTACGAAAAATCATGAACATTGTGCTAAACTTTCGCAGACGTTCAAAGACATGGGTTACGAGGTGTGCACATGAACGGAATGGAAAAGATTTACACACTCGACCTTTTTGCGAAGGGGCTGAAGGATACGGACACAGGGTACTCTTGGGGACTTGCCCCAGCCAAGTACGTCGACGAGATTATTGAAATGTATTCTTGGCGTGAAACTTGGTTCACCAAAAACGACATTGGGCAATGGAAAGACTATGTACGACGCAAACGTGAAGTCATATCCGACACAATCATTAACAAAATCCGTGGAACTGAAACACTCTCTGACGCCAAAAGCATGGAGGGTTTGTTGCGCGTGGAATTGAATCGTGAACTTAGACTCCTTGAACACGAAGTAGTTGATAACGGCAAAGACATAAACCACGAACTTGTGCAATCCTATATTAAAGACCTGACAAGAACCCTTGAACGCATCCGTGACGTTAGACGGCCAACAGGCGCAGATTATTTTGTTTTGTTAAACCAAGAAAAGCCCGTAGCAGGAATGGCAATTGCATACCAAGACGAAGAGATCTGGGGCAGAACCAGATACGATGCTTTTCTGAAAAATTTTGTGAGCGTCGAACCAGGTGCAGGCAGTTTCTTGTTACGCTATGTAGAACACAAACTGGCGTTTCTGGGTATCGAAAACCTAAAACTCGACTATTGGGGCGAGAACAAAAAACTTGGCAAATATTACGAAAACATAGGCTTTGAACCCATGGGCACAGCAGGAACCTACGGCGAAGCAGGCGGTACAATCGCAAAGATGCAAAAGAAACTAACCTCACACGGCGTATTTCGTTCGTCCAGAATAGACGATGACATATCGTTTTAACTTGGCGCATATATCTTTGGTATGTATCCATTCGCAAAAATCAAACTCCAATACCAAATGAATTCGCTCGAGCCACACATCGACACACGCACGATGCAAATGCACTACGAAAGATTTTATGGCTCTTATATCGAGGCGTTGAACAAAAGCCTTGAAGGTCGTTCAGTACCTCCGACCCTTACAATCGAGGACATTTTAAAAACCGAGGACGGGGAAGTCACATTTGGTTCCGAGGTAAAAAACCTGGCAAGTGCCGTGTTTAATCACGAGTTTTTCTTTTCCACAATGCGCCCGTCCTCGCGCCAAATTGTAATTGGTTTGTCGGGCAGGTTGCTCCAAGCAATTATCCGTGACTTTGGTTCTTTCCAAAATATGCAAAACGAATTTGTGAGTGCCTCGATGTCGCTGGTGGGGTCAGGCTTTGTATGGTTGTGCCAGTATCCGAATAAAAAACTGGCTATAATCCAAACCGCAAACAATGAAACCCCAATCACGATGGGTCTAAAGCCACTGTTGTGCCTCGATTTGTGGGAGCACGCCTTTGTAACAAAATATATGGACAACAAAGAGGCCTACACCCGCGAGTTTTTCAGTGTCGTAGACTGGGTCAAAGTGGGGGATAGATTAAACTAACTTCTCGAATATTATAATGTTGTGTTTGATGATGTTAGACGAAACTTGTTTACCTCTCTCGCCCAAAACATCTCCAAAGACCCGACGTGCTTCTTCTACGGTCTTAAATTTAAACTGTGTTTTAATCTTTTCTTTGACACTAAAACCTCTGTTTAACATTGAATCCCGAAACTCGGAACTTTCTTTCAAGATTTCATCGAACTCTCCACCCTCATCGTTTTCAACCAAAATAATCTTACCACCTGGTTTAACAACACGCTCCATCTCGGCAAAGGCTTTTTCGCGGACTTCCAAATCCCCAATACAACTTAGGCACCATGTTTCATAAGCAACGTCAAAAAAGTTGTCAGGATAGGGAATTTTGTCTGCGCCTGCAACAATGAACTTTGCGTCAGAACCTTCACCCGCGATAAGAACCTGTTGGGGCGAGAGGTCAATACCCGTAATAAACTGTGTATAGGGCTTAAAAAGGCGGACATATTTTCCCGTGCCACAACCAATATCAATTACGACCTTGCCCTTGATTTCTGGGCGCAATGCTTTTTCAACCAAGCCCAAACTGTCCTCGGCTTCTGCAAAAGACACATACAAATCATTTTTGTCGTAATAGACTTCTGAATTGTCAGACAGTGTCAAACCATGTTCTTTGTCATTTTTGTTTTTCATTTAAGTTCCTCCAAATTTTTAAGTTCTTTCAAAAGGAACTTGCCGTCTTTTCTTATAAGGACATCGTCAAACCAAATCTCGCACTTGAAACCGATACCGCGCAAAATAATATCCCAATGGACGCTACTTTTATTTCCGTTGGGTGTTTCTTTGATACAGTTCCCAACCGCCATGTGTAACGACCCACCAATTTTTTCATCAAACAAAGTATCATTCATCGGCTTTGTGATTCTTGGGTTTACCCCAAGTGCAAACTCACCAATATATCGCGCCCCCTCGTCGGTGTCGAGTTCTTGGGTTAAGGCCTTGGTATTGCTACTTGTCGCCTCGATGATTTTCCCGTCTTTGAACTTGAACATAATGTTGTCATGAAGGACACCTCCGCGCATACTCGGTGTATTAAACAAAATCTGACCGTTGATGCTGTCTTTGATTGGGGAGGTAAAAACCTCTCCGTCTGGGATATTGCTCTCACCCGAACAGATACACGCTTTTTGCCCCTTAATCGAAAACGTAAGGTCGGTATCTTTTGCAACAATACGAACCTTGTCGGTGCGCTCCATAAGGTCTTTCAGCGGTTGCATTGCTTTACGCATTTTTCCGTAATCCATAGTACAAACTTCAAAGTAAAAATCCTCGAACGCTTCATAAGGCATTTGCGCGGATTGGGCCATAGACGGGGAAGGGTATTCAATCAAAACCCAGTTGTGTTTCGCCGCCCGAATGTCGATGTGTATTGGTTGACCATAGTATTTCATGTGGGACAACTTGCGGTCCATTGGCACGTCCGAAGTTTCAAACGAATTTCTGTTTGACAAAATACTGATGTACGCGTCTGCGTGTTCAAACAAAGGTTTTGCGAACTCGCACATGAGTTTCGACAACTCTGGGGTAACGCCCTTAAGGACCTCTCTGGTAACTTGTTCGTCGGCGAGCCTAACAAACGGGTACGCCCCAATCTTATAGACTTGGCGAACAAGTTCAACAACAAGGTCGCGCGTCCGTGCGCTTGCCTCTATGATAATGGATTGCCCTTTTTCAAGTTTGCAACTGTACTCCAAAATATTTTTTGCAAGTTTCGTTAAACGTGGGTCTTTCATTATGATTCTCCTTTAATTTTTATTATTTTATTTGTATTCTTAAAAACGTTTTCTTGCCTTTTTTTACTAGGCACTCGTTCTTATTAACCACATGTTCGACATCTGTGATTTTGTCGTTGTCTATTGTAATTGCACCGCCTGTGATAAACTCGCGAGCCTCACGCTTTGACTTTGCGAGGTTGGCCGCAACCAACACATCAACAACGCTACGACTTGGGCAAACTACACTCACCGTTGGCGCATCGGCACCGCCTGTGTCACCCGAAAACAATTTTGCCGACATCTCTTTGGCTTTCTCGGCACCGTCTTTTCCATGTATAAGTTCCGTCACCGCCAATGCCATTGTTCGCTTTGCAAGCACAATATCTTTTGTACACAATGTTTTTATCTCGGGAACGGGGAGGTCACTGAAGAACAACAAGAGCCTTTCAACATCGTTGTCGTGTGCGTTCACAAAGTACTGATAAAAGTCATAAGCGGTAACACTCCCGCCACTTACCCAAAGTGCACCCTTTTCGGTCTTGCCCATTTTTTGCCCCTCATGGTTCGTCAAAAGGGGAGTACAAAAAGCCATCATTAAAGGCTTTTGTTTTTTTCGCCCAAGTTCAACCCCTGACAAAATATTTGACCATTGGTCACTGCCACCTATTTGCAGGGTACAACCATATTTTTCATTAAGATGCACAAAGTCATACCCTTGCATAAGCATATAACCCATTTCCATAAATGTAAGTCCATTGCCCAAGCGGTTCTTATAGATATCTTTTGACAACATCTCGGCAATGTTAAAGTGCGCACCTATATCAAGCAACGCCGACACATAGTTAATATTTTTGAACCAATCGGCGTTATAGACAATAGTGGTATTTTTAACATCAAGAAACTTTGTCAAAATATTGGAAATATCCCTGGCATTTTTATCCACGGCTTCTTGTGACAACATTTTTCGCATATCGTTTTTAAAACTTGGGTCACCAATCACGGCTGTCGCATTTCCAATCAAAATTATCCCCTTATGCCCGTGGTCTTGCATAATTCTAAAAGCCCTAAGCGCGAAAAAATGCCCAATGTGCAAATTATCCGCCGTCGGGTCAATGCCGAGGTAAAATGTCACTGGACCAGAACCTAGGGCTTCACGGATTTCTTTTTCGTGGCTTGTGCTGTGGACAAAGCCTCTTTCTCTTAAAACATCAAATGCGTTTGTTTTTCCTTGTTTTTTCATACAACTATGTTACTATATATATATGGATATAAGCAATCTAAAAAAAGCAATTGACCAAGAAATCGCAGGCGTCAAAACCGAGGACGACGTTTTTGCTTTCCACCAAAAGTTTTTAAGTAAAAGCGGCGAGATTACGAAACTTATGGCAGGCATCAAAGACATCGCCCCCGAAAAGCGTGGTGAATTTGGCAAGACCTGTAACGCAATCAAACAAGACACCGAAACACGTTTGTTTAAAATCCAAGACGAAATAAAGGCGGTGGCTTTACGTGAAAAACTGATGTCCGACCCGCTTGTTGATATCACAATACCCAGGTTAAATACAAAGAGGGGAACCTTGCACCCAATAACAATCGTAACCCGAGATGTCGAGGAAGTTTTAGAGCGCATGGGTTTTATTGTCGAAGAAGGCAACGAAATAGCAACCGAGTTTGAAAACTTTGAAAGCATCAACATCCCAAAACACCACCCAGCGCGCGATATGCAAGACACCTTTTGGCTGTCCGACGGGCGTGTTTTACGTACCCATACTTCTATGTGGCAAAACTATATGATGAAAAAATACGGGCCCTCTTTCCGCGCGATTTGTCCAGGGCGGTGCTTTCGTAACGAAGCCACCGACGCGACCCATGAAAACACGTTCTTCCAAGTCGAAGGCATGATGGTTGGAAAAGATATCTCGATTGCGAACCTCTTGTATTTTATGAAAGAAATCACAACCGCACTTTTAAAACGCGATGATATAGAAGTTCGTTTGCGCCCAAGTTACTTCCCATTCACGGAGCCCAGTTTCGAGATGGACGCGACCTGTGTTTTTTGTGATGGAAAAGGTTGTCCGATTTGCAAACACAGCGGTTGGATTGAACTCTTTCCATGCGGTATGATTCACCCGCGTGTTTTGGAAATGGGCGGTATCAACCCAAAAGAATATCGTGGCTTTGCGTTTGGTTTTGGGCTGACACGGCTTGCGATGCTCCGTTGGGGTATCAAAGACATCCGTATGTTCAACAGTGGGAATCTTGACTTTTTGGCGGGGGTGACAAAATGAAAATATCACTTAATATTTTAAAGCAATTTGTTAATTTAGATGGCATTACACCCGAGGAAATTATATCTCGTTTTTCATTAACAACCTCGGAAATCGATGGCTATGAAGTAAAAGGTTTAGGTGCCCCTGCAATCGTTGCCGAAATCAAAACCTGTGAAAAAGTCCCCAATAGTTCCAAGTTGTCGCAACTCACCGTTTTTGACGGACAAAAAAATCACCAAGTCGTCTGTGCCGCCCCAAACGTTCGCGTTGGACTCCGTGTTGCGTTTGCGCCAAAAGGTTCAATCGTAGCGGGTATCGAACTTGGAGTTGTAAAACTGGCAGGGGTTGAAAGCCACGGTATGTGTTTGTCGGGGCGCGAGTTGGGTATTTCAACCGACCACGATGGAATTGTAGAATTACCGTCTACCTCAAAAATCGGAGAGCCAATAACAAAGGCACTCCCATTCATCGTTGACACAATTTTTGACTTTGACAACAAAGGCATCACCAACCGCCCAGATTTGTGGGGGCATTATGGCCTTGCAAGGGAACTGGCAACAATATTTAATCGCCCACTAAAACCATTGGACAGGGCAGACCTCTCTATATATAGTAAACTCCCAAAAGTCCCCGTAAAAATCGAGAGCGACAAATGTTTTTTCTACAGCGCCCTAAGAATCGAAAACATCACACGCAAACAAAGCCCCCTCTGGATGCAAACCGCGTTGTTTTATCTGGGTATAAACGCCCACGGATATTTGGTTGATTTAAGTAACTATTTAATGTTGGAACTTGGTCAACCTAACCACGCTTTTGACGCAAGCAAAATGGGTGTCATATCAATCGGTCACGCGCCCGCAGGCAAAAAGTTTATGACCCTAAAAGACACCGAAGTCACAACCACCCCCGAAATGCTATTTATCAAAAGTGACGAAACGCTGGTGGGCTTGGCAGGCGTTGTTGGTGGCAAGAACAGCCAAATTTGTTCCGATACAACCGACACGATTTTCGAGTTCGCAACTTTTGACCCAACAAACATTCGACGCACAGCGTCAGCGATTGGTTTAAGAACCGATGCAAGTACCCGCTTTGAAAAAAGCCTTGATACAAACCTTGCCAAACTGTGTGCGGAGAGAACCATCTTTTTGTTAAAGCAACATGACCCAAAAATGCGTGTTGCAAGCCGTTTTTCATTCACAAAAACAAAAGAAACAAAACCAATCAAAATCAAGGTCGACCGCACTTATGTCGAGGACTTTTGCGGTGTAAAGTTTGATTGGAATATTGTGGTTAAAAATTTAACCGCCCTTGGGTTCGCACCTGTTTTGTCTGCAAAAGCCCTCTCGATTACAACCCCAACATGGCGCGCGACAAAAGACATATCAATGGGTGCCGACATCATCGAAGAAATCATGCGAACATACGGCTATGACAAAATCAAGCCCGTGCCTCCAACCGAAGCGGTCAAAACCGTCACCCAACCCCCATACCGCGCAGGCATAAACCGTATCAAAGACATCCTCACAACCGTCCACGGACTCCAAGAGGTCCACACATATTTGTGGTCTGAAAAACCGTCCGATTTGCGCGTTGTTAATTCTGCGATTAAGGGTTGCGACTATGTACGCGATACTATGATTCCCGCCCTTGTTTCTATTTTTAAGAAAAACCGTGCAAGTCACACAAACATCAAAATCTTTGAAATCGGCAGAGTCGTGCTCAACGGAAAAGAGCAACGTCATCTCTGTATTTGTGTTCCAGACTATAAAGAGTTGTCCGAGATTGTTTCGGACATTATCCCATGTAAATTCGACATTGGTAAATCTGGTTTCCATCCAAAGAATAACGCAAATATCATTGTGAATGGCAAAGTCGTCGGTGGTATCGGTGTATATGTTGGTGTGGACATGGCGGTTGCGGAAATCGTACTTGATGCGATTGACCCAAACCTTTTGGTTCCTGAAAAACTTTTTCCTATGCCAACAAAGTACCAAAAGAACACCCTTGATTTTACCTTTGAACACGACGGAGTATATGGTGAAATCAAAAACGTTTTCGATAAATTCTCGCACAAATACAACATGGGTTTTAAACTTAAAGATGTCTACAAAAACTGCTTTACAGTCCAGTTTACGGTTGCAAGCCACGAAAAAACCCTTGAATCCGAAGATATTAACGACATTTGGCAGAAAATCATTGACTTTGGTAAAGCGAATAGTTTAACTTTGAAATCATGAAGGAATTTGGCGGAAACTCATGAACGAGAATGTGTTTTACGTAAATGCGAAGTCGAAAATCGTAGAATTTTTGATGTCGAATTACGACGACTTTCCCGTGAAATTGCAAAACCGATTCCTTAACTTTTTTCCGCTAATTGCAAACTATCGTGAAGAAGGCGTCCCTTATCACCCGCGTATTTTGTTTACAAACGGCATCGACGCGGTTGCAAAGTGTCTACCCGCACCAAAAAAAATCGAGATGTTTGTTGATAAAAACGAAAATATGTTTGATTCACGCCTAAGAGCCCTGATCCCATTTTGCAAAACCGAATGGTATATATACGTAGAAACCGTACCAGGTCGAACCAGTTATGGTCTTGTTAGGAATATCTCAAGTATCAAAGACAAAGCCCTCGAGGACATAATTTTTTCCGACCAAGCGACCAGTGAAAAAATCGCAGCCAAAGCCTCGGTCATATACGTCTATGCAAACACACGGTGGACCGTCACTATGCAGAGTTTTTATGGCAACACCCTAAATACAAACTTCGCCCTCGACATCATGGGGTACAGCGATATGGACAGCCAAGTTGCCGCCCTCGTTGACGCATCGTTTTCTAAACTAAAGACCACCGCCAGAAAAATGGACGAACTTAAAACCATGTTCCGAAATGTTTTTAAAAACGTGCTCCGTGACATAGGCGGTACCATTTGTGTGGTCGTTGATAAAGACTATGTCTGTGATGAATTTTTGTCCGACGGAATTTGGCTCACCGAACCCGTGAGTCTGTCAAAACTCTTTTTGCAAACCACGAATTATAATGAGCAAAAACTTACCGCCACCGCAAACCTGTTCTTGTCGATGCTCCACAAAGACGGAATCACGGTCATCGACAATACGGGGGATATTCGGGCTTTTAATGTTTTTGTTGAAACAAACCTAAGGGAACTTTCAAATATAATTGGCGGAGCCCGCAAACGCGCGGCCTATACTGTGATACAATCAAAACGCCGCGACATCATGGGCGTGTACTTTCAATCATACGACGGCGAGATTTTCTACGCCGACGTCAAGCGTTAAGGAGGAAACAACTTATGAAAAAACGTACTGACAACACGAAAAACCCCCGCCCTACGGGCACCCCCTTTACGAAAGGGGGAACTGCTTCTGATAAAAATTCCCCCTTATTAAAGGGGGTGGATGCCGAAAGGCAGACGGGGGTTTTTACTTGTAGGCCCACCTGGCAGGAATATTTCCTTGAAGTAATGGCCGCCGCCGCCAAGCGCGCAACTTGTGACCGCGGTCGCTTTGCTTGTGTGATTGCGCGTGACAATGTTTTGCTGTCCACGGGGTATATCGGTGCGCCAAAAGGCTCGCCCCATTGCGACGATGTTGGGCATCTTATGAAAACAGTTGTTAACGAGGACGGAACCCAAAGCCGCCATTGTGTTCGAACTACCCACGCCGAAGCCAACGCAATTTGCCAAGCCGCCAAAAATGGAATCTCGGTTGACGGGGCAACATTGTATTGTCAAATGACTCCGTGTCGGGCGTGCGCTGGAATGATAGCAAACTGTGGTATAATAAGGGTCGTGGCTCAACACAACTATCATGGCGCAAGTTCCGCCGAAGGCTGTGAAATCTTGAAAAACGCAGGGGTTGAACTTGTGATACTGAACGACGTCCCCCCAAGTTATAAAGACCAGTAAGGGTAAAAACCCAGAATAAACCCAAGAACAACCCAGTAATAACCCAAAAATAACCCAGAAAAAACCCAGCAGTTTTCACATTTTGACAAATAGGGCTTTACAAATAAAAACCTTTGTGGTATCATGCGTGATGTCAAATGAAGATTTCGTTGGTCGCGTGGTAATTTCCAAACATGGTCATGACAAGGGAAAATATTATGTAATCGTTCGTATCCTCGATGACAAGTTTTTACTTGTGGCTAATGGCGAGAACCGTCCGCTTTTAACCCCAAAACGTAAAAACATTCGGCATATTTTTGTTACCAAAAATCGCACCGCGGCAACGAGCGATTCGGATATCAAAAAAGCCTTAAAAATCTTTTCAAAAGGAGAGTAGTGTTTGAGCAAGGGCGACCACATCGAAGTTGAAGGCGTTGTTATCGAAGTACTTCGTAACGCGATTTTCAAAGTCAAAATCGCAAACGGCCACGTCGTAACCGCTAAGATAAGTGGAAAACTGCGAAAGCACAACATCCGTGTACTTGAAAAAGATACGGTCAAGGTGGCACTGAGCCCCTACGACTTAACCAATGGAATAATAACATGGAGAAGTAAGACATGAAAGTAAGAAGTGGTGTAAAACCGATTTGTCGTGATTGTATTGTGTCGAAACGCGAAGGACGCGTTATTGTCACTTGCAAAAAACACGCCAAACACAAACAAAGGCAAGGGTAAAGGAGGACAATGTGGCAAGAATAGCAGGGGTAGACATCCCCAAAGACAAGTGCATACGTTATTCGCTTCAATACATCTATGGTATCGGCGACCCGTATGCGAAAAAGATTTGTGCTGACTGTAAAATTGACCCGACCAAACGGACGAAAGATTTGACAGACGAAGAAGTCAACAAAATCAGAAAATTCATCGACAAAAATATGACAGAGTTCCCAGTCGGTGGTGACCTCAAGCGCGAGGTTTCATTGAACATCAAACGCTTGACCGAGATTGGATGCTATCGCGGTATCCGTCATAGAAAAGGACTCCCTGTACGTGGTCAGTCTACGAAACAAAACGCCCGCACACGTAAGGGTCCAAAGAAAATGGTACGGAGGACGACTAAATAATGGCAGCAGCAAAAATCACAAAAAACAAATCAACTACTAATACCAGTACACGTGCGAAAAAGAAAAAAGCCTCGCACACCGACGTTAAGGGACGTGCTTATATTCACGCGTCTTTTAACAACACAATCGTGACTATCACAGACCAAAAAGGCGCGGTTCACACATGGGCAAGTGCGGGAACCAGTGGTTTCAAAGGCTCGCGTAAAAGTACACCTTTTGCTTCACAAACCGCGGCTGAAAAAGCAGCGGCAGCAGCAGCAGAACTTGGCGTAAAACAAGTCGACGTATTTGTAAAAGGCCCAGGTCATGGTCGTGAAAACGCAATCCGTGCGATTCAAACAGGCGGTTTGGAAGTAACATCTATCACAGACATCAGCCCTGTTGCGCACAACGGTTGCCGTCCACCGAAAAGGAGGAGAAAATAATGGCTAGATATACAGGACCATCATGCCGTCTTTGCCGTCGCGAAGGCTGTAAATTGTTTCTTAAGGGCGAGCGTTGTGTAGGACCAAAGTGTGCTATTGAACGCAGACCCGTAGTTCCTGGGCAACATGGTTTGCTTAGGCGTAAAGAAAAAGAACACGGTATTCAATTGCGTGAAAAACAAAAAGTCAAACGCGCATATGGTGTTTTGGAAAAACAATTCCACGCTATGTACGAAGAAGCAGTACGCAGAAAAGGGATTACGGGTGAAAACCTTTTGTCACTTTTGGAACTTCGTTTGGATAACGTAGTCTATAGAATGGGCATCGCCAGTTCACGTGCAGAAGCCCGTCAAATCGTTGCACACCGTCACATCACTGTAAACGGAAAACCTATAAACATTGCATCGTATTCTGTGAAAAAAGGCGACGTTGTTGCAATCAAAGAAAACAAGCGCGCACTTGATATGTTCAAATCACTTAAAGGTCAAAAACCTGTTATGCCAAAGTGGCTTGAATTTTCTGGTGACAAACTTGTTGGAAAGATACTTGATTTACCAAAGCGTGATGATATAGACTTGAATATCCAAGAACACTTGATTATCGAGTTGTACAGTAAATAAGGAGGAAACTATTATGATAATGGAAATTGACAAACCAAAAATCAGCATGACAGAGGAGCACAATGGTGCAACTGCAAAATTTGTGGTAGAGCCACTTGAACGCGGTTATGGAACAACCCTTGGGAACACCCTTAGGCGCACCATGCTTTCAAGTCTGCCAGGTATCGCACCAATCGCAATCAAAATTGCAGGTGTGAACAACGAGTTCTCGACAATCAAAGGTGTTCGCGAGGACGTTACCGATATTGTTTTGAACGTAAAGACTTTGGTTCTTAAAACAACAAACGAGGACCCAGAGTTTAGGACAACGCTTAGAATCTCGAAATCAAGCGGAGTAGTTCGTGCAAGCGATATCGAGAAAAACGCAGAAGTCACAATCTGTAACCCAGACCTTGAAATCTGCAACCTTGACGGCGGTACAAAGTTCGAGATGGACATAATCGTTGCTAACGGACGCGGTTACGTTGTTGCGCGCGAGCACAAAGGCCTTGAAAACATCGGTGTTATCGCGGTTGACAGTTCGTTCTCTCCAGTTACAAAATGTAACTATTACATCGAGAGCGCGCGTGTCGGTCAAAAAATCGATTACGACAAGTTGGTTCTTGAAGTTTCAACAAACGGCAGTATCGAAGCCCGCAACGTTATATCTTTGTCATCAAAAATTGTTCAAGACCACCTCGGTTTGTTCACAGGATTGGTTCCTGCGAGCACTCACCGTGTCGAATTGACCGAAACAAAAGAGGACGCCAAAGTTAAGATTCTTGAAACAAACATCGAGGATATGGAACTTTCTCCGCGTAGTTCAAACTGTCTTAAACGTGCGAACATCAATACTATCGAGGACCTCACACGTAAAACAAAATCAGATATGCTTCGTGTAAGAAACCTTGGTTCAAAAAGTTTGGAAGAAATTATCCTTAAACTTGAAGCAATGGGTCTTGGACTTCGTGCCGAAGAAGACGGAGGGATTTAATGAGCAACGCAAAACTAGGGAAACGTACAGACCAACGGCTTCAACAAATCCGTAACCAAGCGACACAACTTATTTGGAACGGTCGCATTGAAACGACCCTTGCCTACGCAAAGGCGACCCAACGATATGCCGAAAAAATTATTACTTTGGCGATTAAGGGCTATGCCGACACGGTCAAGGTCGAAAAAGACGTTATCAACAGCAAGGGTGTTAAAACCAAAAAAACTGTTGTCCAAGACGGTCCAAAAAAATTGGCCGCACGTCGTAAGATTATGTCTTTGGTTTACGACCTTTTTGAGGTTCGCAGTAAAGATGAATCAAAACGCTCTTTTGAAAAAAGAACAAAAAACATCAACCACCCAGTTGTTGAAAAGTTGTTCAACGAACTTGGGCCTCGTTACGCGAAACGTGCAAAGGAACTTAAACAAGGCGGTGGCTATACACGTGTCTTGAAGTTGGGCGCGCGCCGCGGTGACGATGCCGAAGTCGCAATTGTCGAACTTGTGTAACAAATTTTTGTTCTTGAAAAAGCATACTCGCTGTGGTATGCTTTTTTGTTCGGTAATGTGGCTCAGTCGGTAGAGCAGCGCTCTCGTAAAGCGCAGGTCGCGGGTTCGATTCCCGCCATTACCTCCAGATTTTTCCAAAGATAATCTTGCCAAGTCCAGAAATTTGATGTAACATCTTGATATCATGAGCAACAACAAACCCAAAACAAGTGCCAAACCTGCGACAAAGTCCAGTGCACCAACTGGGCAAGCAGCACCGAAAGCGAGTGCCCCTGCCGCGAAGAAACCTACGGTGCAAAAAGCACCTAGAACCAAAAAACCTAAACGCGCGTCCAATGGGGCTGGAGCCCGTTTTTGGAGAAAAGATTTTTGGAACAAAACCCGTGCGATTGTTGCGTTATGTCTTTTGACAGTTTTCTTGATTGGTGCAATTGTCGGCGGTTATTTTATCTTTCGACCTTTCCGTGCAAGCCCTATGGTTGTAACGGGGTTCGACCATACCGTGGTTCTTCGACGTGACGGAACAGTTTGGGCGTGGGGCAGAAACGAAGAAGGTCAACTTGGTAATAACAACAGAAGAAACCAGTTCACGCCTGTTAGGGTGTTGCGCGAACGCGAGCCAGGTGGCTCTGTTGTTCCTATGACAAACATTACACAAATTGCTTCTCATAAAATTCACACTTTGGCTTTACGAAACACTGGGTTGGTTTACTCTATGGGTTGGAACGAAGAAGGTCAACTTGGGGCAGACGTGGGTTGCAGTCTTGTTGCTATCCAAGTCCGTAACCTAAGAGATGTCGTACAAATTGATGCAGGAATGTTGTTTTCAATTGCGCTTACAAGGAGTGGATATGTCTACGCTTGGGGTCGTAATCGCATGGGCACCGTGGGTTATGAAAACATTGATGACCAGCATCGCGCTCAACGCGTTATGGGTCTAAGTAATATTACCGCAATCTCGGCGGGTCACGAACATGTTTTGGCACTCCACCAAAGCGGTCATGTTTATGCGTGGGGAAGAAACCGTAATGGTCAAGTCGGTTGCGCCGAAATCGACCCAGAAACGATTAACCCAATGTTGCCAGCAGGTACATTTTTTGATATCCGCCCGCCTATGCGAATCCCAAATCTTAGTAACGTTATCCAAGTCGCAGGGGGTGGTTTCCATTCTTTGGCTATGACAAATACAAGACATGTCTATGCGTGGGGGCGCGGTGACCGCGGGCAACTTGGTGTAGGCGAAACCGAACCAGGGCGCGGTATCGGACAAACAAGGGAAGAACACATTGGACCACAAAGTTTACCGACCCCTACACGTGTTGTTGGGCTTGATAATGTTCGCTATATTACATCGACAAGCGGAGATTCAAACATTGCGCTCCGTATGGACGGCACAGTTTGGACTTGGGGCCGAAACCACGAGGGTCAACTTGGTGACGGAACAACAACGGATAGGAACGTACCTATTCAACCGCAGCAAGTTGGCGGCGGGTCACACCTTAGAAACATAGTGGCGATATCTTCGGGTGAAACACATATGGCGGCAATCGACCGCAACGGGCTTGTCTTGACATGGGGCGCAAATTGGGACGGGCAACTTGGGAATGACGGACTTGTCACAAGTATGGCACCGCGCCAAGTAATGCGCGAAGTACGCGGAATCAACGCACCGCAAGGTACTCCTGATTATATTGGTTTACCAGCACCAAGGATTTACCCTTATACCGAATATCTAAGAGGAGTCAGTTCTATTGCGGCGGGGAACTTGTTTACGCTCGCACTTATGTATGAAAACAACCTGGGAGAGAGAAACGTCTTTGGTTGGGGAAGAAACAACCATGGACAACTTGTGATGCAGAACTCTATCGACCACCGAATTGCAACACGTTTGTACGAGTTTAGGGTTCATGATAGGCGCTTCCCGAATTTTTCGCTCACAGTTACTCCTGATGCACCTGTTCCTACAAAACTCCTTAATGACGTGACCGCAATTTCCGCGGGTGTCCAAGTCGGTCATGGCTTTGGTTTGGCGATAACCACCGACGGTTACGCATATGGTTGGGGTGATAACGTAGACGGGGCTCTTGGTTTCACGAGGGCGAGGACACTTGGAGATGTCCCAAAAGACAACAACCCACGACGCATGTTGTATGAACCAACGCCTGGGGCAAGGGAAACATTCACAGGCGCGTCTGCAATTTCAGCAGGCGGGGTTCACAGTCTTGTTTTACGAAACAATGGAACAGTTTGGGCGGCAGGTAACAATAGCCAAGGTCGACTTGGTCTTGGTGATAGTGCAAGGCGTGAAATCTTGACACGTGTCAATTTCCCAGACGGTGTATCAATTCGTTCTATCGAGGCATCAAGTGCATCATCATTTGCGATTTGTACTGCGGGTCATCTTTGGGCTTGGGGAAACAACAGTAATGGACGCCTTGGTGACCGAACCGATACACACAGAAACACACCCCGCAGAGTATTAGGGCCAACAGGCGGTGCAAATGGTTCCTTGACAAACACGGGCGGTCATCAAATTGTAGAGGTTTCGTCTTTTTCAAACCACACTTTGGCACGCGCCGCGAATGGACGTGTTTGGGCTTGGGGTGCGAACTGGAACGGACATGTTGGCGATGGAACGACAGAGGAAAGGCACACCCCAACACTTCTTCCGAACCTATATAATGTAACAGCCATAGCAGCAGGCGACGGTTTCAGCGCGGTCATCAGGGAAGGCGGGCAAGTTTGGACTTGGGGCACCAATAGCAGGGACCAACTTGGTCGTCCGACAAATTGGACTACGCAAAGAACACCTGGGCAGGTTCCTAATATAACCAACGCTACCCAAATCGTAGCAAGTTCCGAACACATTACAATAATCCGAGGCACGGGTTCAAACAACACGGTTTGGTCATGGGGAAGCAACAGTGCAGGCGCGCTTGGTAACGGTGTTACAAACGACGGTGACGCAAACCGACGTGTCTTGCCAGGCAGGGTGTTCGGTGTTCACCAAAATTTCCAATTCTTGAATGTTCGTAACAACGACTTTCCGCCTGTGAGGGATACAGGCAACGACGGTATCGGTGTTACCGCAGCGATATTGGTGACATTGTTGGTGCCATTGGCTCTTATAACTATCGGTGCGGTTGCACATGTGCTTATTGAAAAAGAGCCACTCAAAATCGGCCCAGTAACAATAAACCCGCCAAAGAAAAAATCGAAAAAACGGCGGTCTTAATTGACACAAGCGTTCAGTTGTGATAGCCTCGTATTATGTCTAATCAAAATCAGAACCACCACATGCAGGCACGAACAATTTTTGCTCGGACAAAACGGTTTGTGTGGATTAAACTTGGGCTTGGGTTGCTGACCCTTGCAATCACAATTGGTATCGGTGCAATTGCGTTTCTTATCGCAAACAATATGGCTCCGATTTCGGACTTTCAGTTTGAATACGCAGGCACCGATGACGGCGGGAGCACTTGGAACATGACCGATGGTAATATTGGTCCTTGGATTGGGGCACTTGTTATTTGGCTTTTGTTATCGGCTTTGTTCTCTTTCATAATCAACATCGCATTGCGGTTTGTGATTCGTGCGGCACACGTTGCTGTTGTTGCCGAGGCGACCGCAGGTGGCAAGTTGCCCGAGGGTGGCCTTGTAAAGTACGGAATGGGAAAAGTCCGTAGCCGTGTTACAGGTATTATTGTTTTCTTTTTTGTTTGCAGGCTCGTCACCGCGGCCGCGAACCAAATTATGAATATGTTGCAGCGCGGTGTTACAGAAATGACTGGTCGCATGGGCGGCGGGCGCGTTGGCGGGGCAGGTCAAGTTGTCGGCGCGGGTGTTGGCAAGTTTTCAAAAATTTTCTTGGGTTCAATCACCGAAGTTTCTATGGCTTGGATGTTTCATAGAAAAGACCTAGGGCAAACCCGTGCTGCTTTGCAAGGGCTTCGTATTTATTTCATGAATTGGAAAGCAATGATGGGTGCATCGTTTATGACTGCGCTTATTGTTATCGGTCTTTATGTTCTAGGCGGACTTATCGCAGTTGGTCTTATTGCCCTTGCGATTACGTCACAATTGTTGTGGCTGATTATCGTTGCGGTTGCGTTTGTCATCTTGGCAAAAGTAATCAAAAACGCATTTATCGATTCTTGGATTATGGTAAAAATGGTTAATTCGTTTATGCGTGTGGCTCCGACAACAAGAATAGATGAAAACATGGTGGGGCGTATGCGCCATTGTCGCAAGTACAGAATTCTCGAGGCCAAAGCCGACCAAGATGACCGTGATAATGGGACGCAAAACCCAGACCAAGGAAACGGCGGACAAGGGCAAAACAATCCAAATCCTGGACCTGCACGATTTGACCCACATACTGGTAAACCTTTGCAACCTCGGTTCGACCCGCAGACGGGCGAAAAACTTTGGTAATTTATGGATAAAAGAGTAGAACGAATTTGGAAATTTTATAAGGCGGTAAATCCGCTTAAAAGGAAAACGCGTACGGGGTGGGAGAGTTGGGGTATTACCCCCCCCTCAAATGACGACGACCATGACCCAAGTAGAGAAGTGCGAGGTGAGAGTGGCGGGGAACATTCGAACAGCGCGCAATGGCTTGCGTTTGCAGTTTTTTCCGAATACCCCGACAAATATCCTAATGTAAATATTTTTCGTGTCAGCACGATGTTGGGCTTTCATGAATTAGACGAGGCCACAATCCCAGACTTTACACCTTTTTCGGGAATTACAAAAGAGGAAAAGAAGGCAATGAGCAAGGTGGCGGTTGAAAAGACCGCATCCATTTTGACGCAAGGGAAATTTTTGATTGACCTAATCCAAGAGTTCGAGGACGGAGAAACAATCGACGGACGTTTTGCAAAAATGGTTGACAGTCTTGATGCAGGATTCCAGTGTAAAATCTTTGAAGAACAGGGGCTTATTGATTTGTCGAATCCAAAGGCGCAAGAGATGTTGAAAAAACACGATGTCCATGCAAGGGGTCATGATAGATTGTCGGATTCGTGGCTCGCATATTGTGTCGAGGCATATAATTACGATGATGTTTTCAAGGGCATTGCTAATCAACTGCAACAAACGCGCTCTGAACAGATTTTGAAACTGCACTCTGTTTTAAACAAAGTATCGACCAAGAAACTTATTGAATAAATTATACACCAAGGTTACCTATCTCTTTGTTCTTTGAGGGCACCTTTTGCGATTATCGAGCCAAGAATTACTGGTGTACTGAGTAATAATGCTTTGCCCCCAGTTCTTGCTAGCCTAGTGTTGGATTCTATTATATTCTGATTTCTTTGAAGTTGTTCATCTGACAGATATCTTTCGTTTATATTTGGAAGTCGGAGAAAAAAATTCTCAACGACCCCGATAGATACCGCAGTCCAACCCCCAAGGGCTAAGAGAGCGGATAAAACCAATGCGGTATTCGCTACTTTAATTTGTTTCGACAATTTCATACGGCAAATCTCCCCCATAATCTCATAAGTTTATTGTAGGTATCATACCACATAAATCTCTTTTTGTCAAGATGTATAATTATTTTTATAATTGACTAAAAAAAGGGGTTGACATTTTTTTATGGTTGTGATACTATGGTCAGGTTGTCGTTCCTTTCCGGGCGGCGACAAAGTGAACATTGACAACTGCATATTGTGAAACGAGAAAACAAATATCTAGTTATAGTAATACTATATCAAAGATATATTTCAATTTTTAGTTGGAGAAACAACAATGTTATCAAACAAAAATAGCAAGAAATAAAACTCATGCAATTTAAAATATCAAGCTACAAAGAGCATATGGTGAATGCCTTGGCAATTGGCGCCGATGAAGGACGCGGTAAGCAGCGAAATGCGACGGGTAGGTGCACGCAACCAACGAACCGTCGGTCTCCGAATGAGGAAACTCACTGTGGGTAATGCCACAGTATCATGACATGAATACATAGTGTCATCGAAGGGAACCCACCGAACTGAAACATCTAAGTAAGTGGAGGAAAAGAAAATAAATAAATGATTCCGTTAGTAGTGGCGAGCGAATGCGGAAGAGCCCAAACCAGAGGGGGTAACCCTTTTGGGGTTTGGACTGCATAGTCTGATTGTATAACGATAGGTGAACATTTCTGGAAAGTAAGGCGAAACAGAGTAACAGCCTCGTAACCGAAATCGACATACACAGCGCAGTATCCAGAGTAGCACAGGACACGAGAAATCCGGTGTGAATGAGCGGGGTCCATCCCGTAAGGCTAAATACGACCAATTGACCGATAGAGTATAGTACCGTGAGGGAAAGGTGAAAAGATCCCCGGGAGGGGAGTGAAAGAGAAACTGAAACCGTATGCTTCCAAGCAGAGAGAGGACTATGATTCATGTCTGATCTCGTACTTTTTGTAGAACGGGCCGGCGAGTTACGTTGTGCGGCAAGGTTAAGTGATTAAGTCACGGAGCCGAAGCGAAAGCGAGTCTGAATAGGGCGCCATAGTCGTATTACGTAGACCCGAAACCCAGTGACCTTACCATGTGCAGGTTGAAGTTTGGCTAACCCCAAATGGAGGACCGAACCCACGGCTGTTGAAATAGTCGGGGATGACGTGTGGTAAGCGGAGAAATTCCAATCGAACTGGGATATAGCTGGTTCTCCTCGAAACATCTTTAGGGATGACGTTTCGCGAACTTGTACCGGGGGTAAAGCACTGAATAGGCTAGGGGTCGTCACTGATTACTGAACCTTATCAAACTCTGAATACCGGAATACATGCGCGAGGCAGTCAGGCTGCGAGGGATAAGCCCCGTAGCCAAAAGGGAAACAGCCCAGATCCACAGCTAAGGACCCTAAATCGTATCTAAGTGGTAAAGGATGTGCGTTTGCTTAGACAGCCAGGATGTTGGCTTAGAAGCAGCCACTCATTCAAAGAGTGCGTAATAGCTCACTGGTCGAGTGAACGTGCGCCGAAGATTTCCGGGGCTCAAGATACGTTCCGAAGCTTGGGGTGCAACGAAAGTTGCGCGGTAGAGGAGCAATCGTTTCGGGCTGAAGCCATACCGTGAGGAGTGGTGGACTGAAACGAAGAGAGAATGCCGGCATGAGTAGCGAGAGGGAAGTGAGAATCTTCCCCGTCGATAGAGCAAGGTTTCCTGGGGAAGGTTCGTCCTCTCAGGGTTAGTCTGGGCCTAAGGTGAGTCCGAAAGGGGTAGCCGATGGATATACGGTTGATATTCCGTAACCAGCGTATTGTGATAAAGACCGATGCAGGGACACAGGAGGATAGTACAGCCATGCAGATGGAAAGGCGTGGTGGTTACATAAGGCCGAGGGGTAGTGAAGTACGCCTCTCATTACGGAGTAGTGTAGCCAGGAATGAATAAAGTAAGGAAGTGTATGAATCCACACTGGCGAGAAAATCTGCTAAGGGGCAATAAGCTGCCAGTACCGCAAACCGACACAGGTGCTCGACAAGAGAATTGTAAGACGAGCGGGATAACCATTGTTAAGGAACTCGGCAAAATGAGTGCGTAACTTCGGGAGAAGCACTGCCACCTGAAAGGGTGGT
>Ga0209755_10000185_pt1 | contig 118367 bp, 85 predicted proteins | sample TergutCo191P1_FD_187301 | JGI IMG/M metagenome (GOLD analysis project Ga0209755, IMG submission 187301) | Cornitermes sp. P1 segment gut microbial communities from Petit-Saut dam, French Guiana - Co191P1 (SPAdes) (version 2) | ecosystem: Host-associated > Arthropoda: Insects > Digestive system...
GTGGTAGACATCAAGGCATTCTTCCGCATCGCCGACACGAACCTCGCGGCGTCGCGCGTGGAGAGCTTCGAGGAGCTGAAAAACCAGCTGTCGGGCATTGTGCAGGGAACGGTCCGCTCCGTGCTCGCCAAGTCCAAGTTAGAGGAGATAATGGAGGAGCGTTCCACCTACGGCGAGCAGTTTACCAGAGCGGTGGAGCACAACCTGAAAGAGTGGGGCATCAACGCCATCCGCAACATCGAGCTTATGGACGTGAGGGACGACAAGTCCTCCAACGTCATTGAGAACATCATGGCGAAGAAGAAGTCAGCCATCGAGAAGGAGAGCCGCATAGAGGTTGCCGAGAATATCAAGACGGCCACCGAGGCCGAGATCATAGCCAACCAAAAGGTCGAGGTGCAGCGTGCCGATTCCCTGCGCGTAGTGGGGGAGGCCAACGCCGACTCCGACAAGAAAATCGAGGTTGCCAACGCCGAAGCCGAGCAGGCTAAGGGCGTGGCCAAGGCGGTCGCCGAGCAGGAGATCGGCATCGCCAAGGAGAAGGCGCACCAGTCTATTCAGGCGCAGGCCAAGATTACCGCCGAGAAGCAGATGGAGGTCAATCAGGTCAACGAGGTGCGGGCCGCCGAGATCGCCAAGGACAAGGCGGTCGTACAGTACGAGCAGGAGCGCGAGCAGCTGCGCATCAAGGCCGAGGCCGAGCAGAAAAAGATGCTCATAGACGCCGACGCCAAGAAGTACGAAATCGAGAACATCGCCAAGGCGAACCTCGAGGCCGAAAAGAACCGCGCCGAGGGTATAAAGGCGGTGGGGCAGAACGAGGCCGAGGTCATCAAGGCGCAGGGGCTGGCCAAGGCCGAGGCCGAGAAGATGCTGCAGCTGGCGTCCGTTACCGCGCAGACGACTCTGGCCAAAGAGGTCGGCGAAAATATCGGCTACCAGAACTACATGGTCAGGATTAAGGAAGTGGAAGCGTCTATCGAGATCGGCGTGCAGCAGGCCAAATCCTACGGCGAGGCGCTAAAAACGTCGGACCTGAAAATCATCGCCAACAGCGGCGACGTGAGCAGCGGCATCGGGAAGATCACCGACATGCTCTCAACAAAGGGCGGCCAGGCTATAAACGGCCTGCTCGAATCGCTGCAGCAGACCGAAGTCGGCGGGAAGCTCGCAAGCGGCCTGCTGGACAAGTTGGCTGGCGATAAAAAGCCGTCTTAAAAACCGTTTCGCCGGAACCGGGCCGCGGGCAGGAGGCGGCGGTGCGGTACCGGGGCATTTGGGGGCGATTCTGTGAAAATAGCGCTGATACAGCCCAAGATGAACATGCGCCCGATGGACACGATGCTCAAAACGCGGATGGCCCCGTCGCTCGCCCTCCTGACTCTGGCGAAGATGACGCCGCCGGGGCACGAGGTTGCCGTCATAAACGAAAATATCGAGCGGCTGGATTTTGACACGGGGTTTGGCCTGGCCGCGATAACGGTAACGGTAGACGTATTCAACAGGGCCGTGCGCATCGCCGAAGAGTTCCGAAAGCGCGGCGTCCCCGTTGTAGCCGGCGGGATACACATCACCGCCGTGCCGGATACCGCGGCAGGCCATTTTGACGCGGTTTGCGTAGGGCCCGCCGAGAGGGTATGGGGGCGGATAATAAACGACGCGGGCAACAAGGCGCTGAAAAAAGTCTACCGCGATGACGAGAACTTTTGCGGCTCGGAGATAATCCCCGTAAACTACGCCCTCGCCAAAAGTAAAAAATACCTCTACACCAACGTTATCACCGCGAGCCGGGGATGCCCGTATAAGTGTGATTTCTGCTACAACAGCTGCCAAAACTCGCAGAAGCACGTCAACAGGCCGGTGGAAGACGTCCTCGCCGATATCGCCGCGATAGGGCGGGGCCACATCATGTTTATAGACGACAACTTCATAGGCAATATCGCGTGGACGCGCGAGCTCCTAACACGCATCAAGCCGCTGAGGATCAAATGGAACTCGGCGGCAACGGTGAACGTCCTTAACCACCCCGGCCTCTTAGACCTGATGAAAGAGAGCGGCTGCCGCAGCCTCTTCATAGGCTTCGAGTCCATAAACCGCGCGTCAATCGAGAGCGTGCACAAGCGCCAGAACAACACAGACCGCTACGAGGCGCTGATCTCCGAAATCCACAAGCGCGGGATAATGATCAACGCAAGCCTTGTCTTCGGCCTGCCCGGCGACGGCCCGGACGTCTTCAAGTCTACGCTTGGGTGGCTCGTCAAAAACAAAATCGAAACCGTAACGTCGCACATCCTGACGCCCTACCCCGGCACCGCGCTCTACAACAGGATGCTCAGCGCCGGGCGCATTACCGATTTTAACCTCGAACACTACGATACCGCAAACGTGGTCTTCAAGCCGGAAAAGATGAGCGCGGACGAGCTGTACCGCGGGTACATACGGTTCTACAAAGAGTTCTACTCAGTAAAAAACATCTTCAGGCGCATGCCCGCCTGCAAAGAGCAGCGGGCCGCGTATCTGCTGTTCAACTTCATGTACCGCAAATACGGCAAGTTCACATCCTTCATATCAAAACTAATCCCCCTCGAAAAGCTGGGCAGGCTCGCGTTGAGGCTGTCTTACGGGAAGAGCGGGGGGAGGCAGAAATCGTAATATTCTTGGCACACCACGTTAAAATCATTATATGATTAGTTCCAGTTTCAGCACACACGCCACCCACCCCTCCGTGCCGCTCTCTCCCCTCTGGTTTCGAAAAATTTGGCATTTTGGCGGGAGCGATATATATTATTTATTGGTTGTACGCATTAATGGTAATGGTTTGCCGTCCATCGGCCGATTATATATGGGTATTATCGGTCAAGGGGCGCGTTTCCTGCGGCGGACATGGGGATTTTATGGGCATAACGGCGGCACAGAAAACACGGCTTGGGGTCTTTGTGGTCATCGGGATGATCATACTGGCCGCGTTTATTGTTGTTCCCATAGCCAACAAAATGTCGCACCGGAGCAATACGTACGTGGCCTTTTTTGAGGGCGAGTCGCTGGTGGGGCTGGAGATTGGGGCGGCGGTTAAGTTCAACGGCGTCAGCATAGGCAAGGTGCAGAAGGTCTCCTACAACCCCGACGACATCAACCGGATGAAGGTGGAGATGAGCATTGTTGAGGGGTTCCCGATGCGGGTAGATATGTACGCCACTACCGGGCTTGTAGGCATAACGGGGCTCAAGTACGTAGAAATATCGGGCGGCAGCAACGATTCGGAGGCGCTCAAGCCGGGTGGTGAGGTACCCACGCGTGGCACCCTTTTCGCCAGCATAGGCGAGCGTGTCGAGGTTTTGGCCGATTACGTGGAGACCCTGCTCAGGCAGCTCAACATACTTACGCACCCCGACAGCCTGCACTCCGTGAAGATTGCCATGGACAACGTGGTAGATCTGACCGGGGAGGCGAAGCTGGCCTTCCGCGACATACGCGAGCTGGTCCCGGCGGTGGTGGGGATTATAGATACCGTGCAGGGGGTTACCACTCAGGTGCTTAACGTAACGCGCGACATAAAGGATATGACGGGGATTTTCAGGGAGGGCGTAGAGGAGGGCAACATACCGGGGCTGATAGCGCGTGTGGATTCGACCGCCGCCTCGGTAAAGGCGCTCACCGACAATGTCTCGCTCATGGTCATGCAGACGCGCGAGGACATATCCGTGAGCATGGAGAACCTGCGCGGGGCGATGGAGAGCGCGAACCAGCTGATGAACATGCTCGCCGATAACCCGTCGCTGCTTATAAGGGGCGAATCGAGGGAGAGGGACAGGCGTTAGGGCTTATTGTGATGTTTGGAGAGGATGCATTATGGCGGATGACAGGAATTTTGGGGTTAGGCGGTTGTATCATCGGTACCGGCGGCGGGGTATAGCCTTTCTGCTGGCGTGCTGTTGTGCGGCGCTTGCGGTTGTGGCTTCGGGGTGCGCCAAGCCGCCGCAGAGGCAGTATTTTATGATCAACTACGAGCCGGCCAAAATGCAGCACCGGGCTATGCAGAACCCCTACGCGGCGGTGATACGCCTGCGCGAGTTCTCCATTGAGGAGGCGTACAACCGCCCCCAGATCGTTTACAGGCTCAGCCGTTTCGAACTGCGCTACTACAACTACAAGTCGTGGGCGGTAAAGCCTACGCGCATGCTGACCGACCAGTTTTTCAAGCACCTGAATTCGGCGCAGCTTGTGAGCAGCGTGGTGCGCCGGTTTGACGAGGGGCGCAGGCCGGACTACGAGCTTACCGGCTTCATAGAGGCGCTTGAGGAGCTTGACAGCGAGGATATGCTTTTCGCCCGCGTGGCCTTGCGCCTTACGCTTACCAGGCTGGCCGACGGGTCGGTAGTATACAGCCGTCCCTTCGACCTGCGCCGGCGGGTTTATACTAAGGAGACGCACCATGTGGTCAGGGAGATGTCCCACATAATGGAGTACATCTTCACCGAGGCTATCTCCGACATAGACACCCGGCTGGCGGCGGAGTTCGGGATAGCGGAGTTTGAGGGGCCGGTGTTCGAGACTATCGAGCAGCCCAGTTTTTTGTCTGAGGAGGAGTGAGGTTTACGATGATGTTTACGGGCGGGCATAAGAGTGGGGCTGGCGTGGCCGTTTTGCGCGGGCGCGTGTACGCCTTTTGCCGCGTGTCCGTTGCCGTCTGCCTGCTTGCGGTGTCGGCCTATGCCGCCGAGCCCGACCGATTGCCGGGCGAGGAGCTTACGGACGAGCGCATATTCGGCTCGCGCCTGCGCCGCGGGGATGCCGGGGCCGCTGCGTTAGATACTGCGGTCAGGAGCGTGTCCCGCAACCTGTCGTGGTTTGAGGAGGCCATGAGCACGTGGAACGCGCCGCCCCTCGCCGAGCAGCAGACCGCCGACCACACCAACATCCCCTTCGGCAAGGGGGGCATATTCATCCCCAAAATGACGGAGACCAACTCCGAGCCGGACGTAGAGATACTTGATATGAGCGACAACCTGGTAGGTTCTGGCGAGCCGGGGCGCACGTTTACGCTTGAGCCGGGCGAGTACCGCGTGATGCTCGGCAGCGGCTCAACCCGCCAGCGCATAGTAAAGCAGGTGCGCGTGGAGGAGGGGCGCTCGCTGCCGCTCATACCCGACTGGTCGGGGCTCATAATAGAGGTGGTAGACGAGAAGGGCATAGAGATAAAGGGCGAGTACGAGCTTGTGCGGATAGACGAGTTCGACCCCTACGGCCGCGGCTACGGCGCGAGCATTGAGCTCGGCGAAACCGTGCGCGCGTGGATACTCAAGCCCGGCGTCTACAAGATACTCGGCATAGGCGAGGGGTACAACACTATGGCGAACTTCGTAACCGTGCGGCTCATGCCGGGCGAGTTCACCAACTTTCTGCTCATACAGGACCCTGAGAACAACTTCCGCATACGCGGCGGCGGCACCGTGCACCTCACCCCCACCACAAAGCTGGCCTCCAACTGGTTTTTGGGCGCTAACGTGGGCGCCAGCGTGCAGTTCAACGCCGAGGTCGACCACCAGTCCGAGATAAGCTCCAACAGCTTTACTATGGGCGGGCTGATAGACGCCTGGGTGCTCTACCGCAAAAAACCGTTCGAGTGGAGCACGCGCCTGCGCCTCGACGAGAGCCTCAACATAATAGACGGCGATTACGAGACCATGATAAACAACCCCGACCGCGTGCTGATGTCGAGCATCTTCATCTGGCGCATACTCAGCTGGTTCGGCCCGTACGCGCGCGCTGAGTTCAACACGCGCCTCTTCTACAACAAGGTGCGGCGCGGCAGCAGCGAGATCGGCTTCAGCTTCGTAGGCCCCGACTACATATTCGACGAGGCCGCCGGAATAGACACCGCGTACGTATTCTCGCTTGAGCCCCGGTTCTCCCCCATGATATTCGAACTGGGCGCGGGCGTAAACGCCGACCTCACGACGCGCCGCTACTTCGAGGCCCGCGCCCGCGTAGGGTTCGGCAGCTCGTACTCGCGCTACAACGACAGGCACAGGGTAATAGAGGAAAACAGGGTCAAGTACAACTCGCCCGACTCGCTCGAACAGATGTTTATTGCCTCTAACACCGTTATACTGTATCCGGAGCACCGCGTAAACATAGTAGAGGTCGGCCCGCAGATGTCGGTAAGCGCTATGGTGCGCATAGGCGCGCTGGCGAGCGCCGAGGGCGAGGTCAAGGTGTTCGCGCCGGTAATACCGGAGCCGCGCATAGACAAGCCCGATGTAGAGTTCAACGGCACTCTCTCGTGGCGCCTGAGCCGCATACTTAACCTCGACTACACATACAGGCAAAGCCTCAAACAACCCGCCGAGTTAGACGTCCCCGTACACACGTCCACGCACGGTATCTGGCTGAGGCTCCACTACTCAAGCAGGTAACATCCCCGCTTGGTATTACCCAAAAGGTTGGCTGCCGGGGGGACAGGAGCAGCATCCCCCCTGAAACGTTAGTGCTTGAGTGCGAATAGCCTCGCGGCCCAGGAGAAGTCCCAAATGCTGGGTCTGGCGCAGGGTTCGGGTTCGCTGTCGCAAGAAACGAACGTGGAGTCATCGACGCAGTACGTATCCGCATCGAAGTTGGGGTCGGACGTCAGGCGCTCTATTTCGTCATGTTCGTCTATCACCTTGCGGTTGGGGGAGGGGTGGAATTTTGCGCCCAATGTGTAAAACGGATATAGTGAGGTGTATCAATTTTCCCAAAATGATTGTCAAATTGGGAATGGCGGGAAAATAAAAAAAGGTTTGCTTTTTGCAGAATTATTGCGTATATTAATTAACGGTGATATTTTGTCTTTAGGGAGGGGTAAAATGGTGCGGGAAGAGCAGAACGTCTTTTTAAGCAGGGAGTACGCCGAGGCGGTTCGCTATATGGATAACGCCAGGGAGATGCTGCAGAAGGCTAAAAAGCGTGATGATGGGTTCTATACGGACAAAAAATACGTGCGTACCGCCTGCGGCACGGCGTATAGCGGCGTTTTGGTTGCTCTTGACGCCTGGTTTACATTGAAAGGCGTGAAAAATCCTAAGAAAAACGGCAGAAAATCGGTAGATTTCTATAAAATGAATTTATCGCAGCTTGATAAAAAGATGGCTGACTACTACGACACTGTTTACGGCAATTTGCATTTGTGCGGATATTACGATGGCCGGCTGGATGTTGATACTATTCAATCAGGATTCAGGCGTGCCTGTGAAATCATAGAAAAAATAAAGCCGGAGCACCCGGTCGAGGTCAGGGAGAGCCGGGCGGACGGGATGAAAAGGGCGCTGAACATACTCTTCATATCCGCCGCAGTGATGCTCAGGTGAGCGGGGACGGCAGGCTGTGCGGTTTGCTTTCAATGTGTAACGCGGATATACTATGGCGCATCATAACATATTGACCGGTAACGAGTTATCATCGGCTGGCCTGCGCGTTGCGGATGGTTCGCCGCCCAGCCCGTTTGCGGAGTTTTTGCCGGTGCAGTGGGCGCCGAGCGAGGGCGGGGAGGCTATCTACTCCGTTAAGCGGAACCACGGCATAAGCGGCGCGTTCAAGCTGCACAACCTCAACGACGCGATAAACGACCGTCTGCCGCCGCTCGAAAAGGTGCTTTTGGAGTACCGCATAAACGAGTCGGGCTACCCGGTGGTTACCGTTGCCGACCTGCTATACTCCCCCTACCCGTGGGACACCGCCGCGGCGGGGAACATCCTCGGCGAGGTGGCTGAGCGGATAGCGCGGCGCATAACCAAGTATTTCCTCAAGTACCGCCGTATAAACGGCAAGCGGGGCAAGATGGGCGGGATATTCGACCGGCGCTTCGACCCCAAGTACAGCGACGACTACATCGTGGCCCACTCCGGGGAGTATCTGCTCAAGATTCAGCGCTACCCGAACCTCATAATCCTCAAGCAGACCGGGCGGACGGGGGAGGGGGCGCACGGCAAGTTCGGGTACGAGAATATTAAGGAGTTAGACGGTTTTTTCGACTACCGGTACGGTGGGCGGCGGTACATCCTCGTGCTTGAGAGCAAGCTTGAGAGGGTCAACGTAAACTGCGGCGACCTGGTCGGCAACCTGTTTATGCCGCTGCGGGAGCTGTTTCCCGAGGCCGCGTTCAGCTACGTGCTGTTTACCGACCGTCACTCCATAATCACCCGGGGCACGAACGAGAGCTACCGCCAGCTCAAGGCGCTGCCGGTAAAAATTTACGAGGAGCTCAAGCCCCACGGGATCGACACCCTGTTTTTCACGTTCAACGAGACGCGGGAGGATTTTGAGCGGATCAAGGACTTTTTGATAACCCAGTACCGCAGCATCCGCAACCTTGGTGTGACCCTGCGCGGCAAGACCATAATCACCGACAAGGAGCTGACGGTCTTCGACGGGGGGGAGACACCGCACATAAAGCTGGTAAAAGACGTAAAAACCGGGTTTTGGCGGGAGGTGCCTATGAAGCATAAGAGCTGAAGCCCGTAAATAAAAAAAATTGCATTCCCCCCACCCCGGAATTATATTATATAGATATAATGCCTTATCGTTTGTAACAAAATGGGTATGATTGTATAAAATTAATAATAATAATCAATACAGGAGGATTTTATGAACCGTGTATTACGCGTAACGGTGATGTTTGCCGTGTTGCTGGCTATTTCTGCCGGCACGGTGTTTGCTCAGGGCGCCCGCGGTATGATTGAGCGTAAGGCGTGGTATGTCGACGGCGACCGCAAGGTTGGCGAAATGCTCTACTGGCGTATATTTCTTGGCGACTACAATGTCAAGCTGAGGCGCTCGTTTCCCGGCGAGGGCGAGATTACCGTAGATGCCGGCATGAACTTCCAGTTTTTCTCGGCCGGTTACATAGAAGGCAACGGCACCGGCTCTAAGGGCAGGGTTTCGGCGCTTATGGGGATGCGCATACGCATAGACGGGCAGGTTTCGGAGATAAAGATTGAGGAGATAGACTACATTTACGACTACGGCACCAAGGTGGCTATGAAAGACGGCCGCAAGGGCGAGTTTGTGATGCAGATGCAGCCGGAGAACACGATCCTTGAGCTCAAGCGGTTCCAGCTCTCCGAGTACAAGCAGGTCAAGGGGCAGTGGGGCGAGCTTGAGCTTAAGGAGGTTAGGGACAGGATGCCTATTATAGGTATATCATTCACCAAGGAAGGAGCCGCGCGCGCCGCGCATGAAGCGGTGTCGGAGTAGACTACAATGAACAGATACAAACATGACTTTACGATTCCGGAACTGGGGCCTTGCAAGATTGCGTCGCCGGTGGGCTATTCCGGTGACAATATGACGAAATACATCTCCGACGACGATCGGATCATATTCGACATCCACGCGCGCCCCGGCGAGCAGTGCATGTGCGACGGCAGGCACCTGATTGAGCGCGCCGGGCCGCGGGAGTTTATATTTTTCGACCCCGACAAGGTCCACGCTGCGGTGGTAACCTGCGGCGGCCTCTGCCCCGGGCTCAACGACGTTATAAGGGCGGTATTGATGGGCCTCTGGCACCAGTACGGCGTGCGTAGAGTCTCCGGCGTGCAGTACGGCTACAGGGGCTTTCTGCCGGAGTTCTCTCTCCCGTTCATACCGCTCAAGCCCGACATAGTTGCCGACATCCACCGCGGGGGCGGCACGATGCTGGGGTCGTCGCGGGGGCTTGGCGAGCGTACGGTTGAAATCGTCGACCGTATAGAGAGCGAGGGTGTGAACATGCTCTTCACCGTAGGCGGCGACGGGACGCAGCGGGGGACTTTGCGCATAGCCGAGGAGGTGGAGCGGCGCGGGCTTAACATCGCGGTGGTGGGGATTCCAAAAACCATAGACAACGACCTGAGTTTCATCGAAAAATCGTTCGGTTTCGAGACAGCGGTCTCCGAGGCGGTTAAGGTGGTAACCAGCGCGCACGTGGAGGCGGTCGCCGCGGTGAACGGCATAGGGCTCGTTAAGCTGATGGGCAGGGATGCGGGCTTTATAACGGCGTACACCGCGCTGGGTTCGAGGTACGTCAATTACGTGCTGGTGCCGGAGCTTCCATTTGACCTCGATGGGGAGAACGGCCTGCTGGCCAACCTTGAGCGCCGGCTGAAGGTGCGCGGCCACGCGATGATAGCGCTGGCCGAGGGCGCCGGGCAGGAGCACCTTAAGGCCCTGCCGACGGTGTACGACGCATCGGGCAACAAGAAACTTGGCGACATAGGCATTTTTCTGAAGGACAGGATAAACAGCTACTTCGCCGCCAAGAATATGTGCGTGACCCTGCGTTACATTGATCCGAGTTACACCATCCGCGCGACCAAAGCCAACCCGATAGATTCGATCTACTGCGCCCGTCTCGGTACAAGGGCGGTCCACGCGGCGATGGCGGGGAAGACGAAAATGCTAGTGAGTTATGTCAACGACGCGTTCGTGCACATCCCTACGGAGCTTGCGATATCGAAGCGCAACTGCATAAACCCGGAGAGCTCGCTGTGGCAAGATGTCATGGAGGCTACCGGGCAGCCGTACCTTTTGAAGAATTGAGTACAGGCGGCGGAGGAGGCCCCGGCCGCGCCGCCCCGCCTTAAAATTGGGAATTATACGCTTAACAGTGCCTATACCGTTCGCCGGCATCACTGCTGTAGTGCAGTCGCCGGGCGGTGCAGGTGCTGTTTTTATGTGGAATGATTATAATTCCCGTTTTTTTCGGAAAAATTCATTTTCAAGTAGTGTTTTTATAGTACATAAAGTATTTAATGAATATGGAAGCGGAAAATGTCGAAAATACCGGACCTGCTAAGGGTGGCGCCGGCCATACTACTGTGGATGCCGCCGAGCTTTTCAGGAAGTACTGGCCGATGGTGCTGAGGCGTTGCCGGAGTATGCTGGGCGACACCGACCGCGCCGTTGACGCCGCTCAGGAGGTATTTATCATCGTGCACGAGAAGCAGGACCTGCTCCACGCGGATCACCCGGTAAGCCTGCTCTGGCGCATGGCCACGAACCAGTGCCTCAAGGAGATGCAGCGCTACTCCACCCGCTTCAAGGCGCCGGGCGGGGATTCGCTTTTAGAGCGCATCGCCTGCGCGGGCAACGACGAAAATCGCCACATGAGCCGCGGTGTGCTGCAAAAGCTCTTCGGCCTGCACCCGGAATCGAGTCGGACAATAGCGGTGCTGCACCTTGTGGACGGATTTACGCTTGAGGAGACCGCGAAGATGGTGAACATGTCGGTAAACGGTGTGCGCAAGCGGCTGCAGGCGCTGAGGGATACGTTAAAGGAACTGGAGGGCGTATGAACAAAAATTATGTCCCCGACAGTAAATTGGAGTGGTACCTGCTGAACGCTCTCCCCGATGAGGAGCAGGCGGAGATCGCCGCGCTTGAGCAGACCGACGCCGAGCTGCGCGCGCGCATTGAGGCGCTGCGGGCGAGCGACGCCGAGATTCTGGCCGAGTACCCGCCGTCGCGCATGGCCGAGAGGCTGAAGCAGAGGTACGCCGCAGGGCGCGGAGGAGCCAGGCCGCGCAAAAGGGCAGGCTCGCCTAAGTGGCCTCTATCCATATATATATGCGCCGCGCTGCTGCTGGCTCTGCCGGTACTGGTAATAATGATCCCGGAGTTTATAGATTCTATGGAACACGGGTTGCACGAGGTTGACGGTACCCACGAAGAGGGTGGAACAGCGGTTGATACGGCTGAGGTGGGGGGAGCCGGCGGAGTTGGCGCGGAGATCGATACAATAGGGGTTGATGATGCCGTGGCGGATGGCGGGGATGATGCCGTGCCTGAAAATATGCAGTCGGTTCCGGGAGCGAATTAAATTTACATTTCCCCCCGCGCCCAAATATTATTTTAGGTAATACCGGAAGGGCCACCCGCCTTCCGTCCCTACGGCGCCCCCCGGTGTTCTCCCGGCGGGCTCTCTTGGTACAAATTCGGACCTCGCAGTACAAATTTCCCGTATTACCATAATTAATGCCCAAAAGGCCATTTCTACCGTATTGACTGTATTGCCGGGATATAACCCGTCTTTACGTCAATTTATAAGATATACACTTTTTCAAGAAAGGACATTTTGCTATGTCTGACGAAACAAACATCCCCGACGACGGTTCCGGCGACAGTTCCGGCTCCGGCCCCGACGCCAACCGCGAGTTCAAGGACGGGATGTTCCGCGCTATTTTCAGGAAACGCGAGGAGTTCCTCCGCGTAGCCAGCTACGTAATGAAAACCGACTTCGGGCCGGATACCCCGATGGAGGAGGTTACGCTTTCGAGCCCCATCTATATTGACCGCCGGAACGACGTCTCGTACCTGATCGACGGCCGCCTGATAGTGTTCACCGAGCACCAGTCGGCCCTCAGCCCAAACCTCGCCCTGCGGCTTCTCATCTACGCCGCCGACACCTACAAGACCCGCTACAGCGCCAAAAGCCTCCACGGGCGCAGCCTGAAAATCCCCCGCCCGTACTTTTTTGTGTTCTATAATGGCACCCGAAATCTGCCCCCGGAGCAGAAAGTGCGCCTCTCCGACATGTTCACGGAATGGCACGGCCCGGAAAATCCGCCTTTTTCGCTTGACTTGGAGTTTACCATATACAATATTAATATCAATAAGGCCCCTGAAATCCTGCACAAGTGCGAGACGCTGGCGCAGTACGAGACATTTGTGGAGCTTATGCGCGGTTACGAAAGAGATCACGACCGCAAACGGGCCATAAAACTCGCAACCGCCGAGTGCATGAAACGGGGCATATTGACAGAATTTCTAACCATTCACGGAGCGGAGCTTTTATATATTATGGAATGCAGGCTAACCATTGAAGAAATGAAAGAATACTGGATGGAAGAGGCCAGAGAGGATGCCTTGGAGGAGGGCATGGCCAAAGGCGAATCCGCTAAAGCTGCCGCCATCGCTGTGGCCATGAAAACCGAAGGCGTAGACGTAAGCGCCATCGCCAAATGGACAGGGCTCTCAGAAGACGACATCCGGCGCCTGTAGCCAAAACGCCGGGGACGCGATTCATCGCGCCCGCAACCCCCGTGTCCAACAATTTTCATTTGTCCTATACTCAGGGGCGGCTACACAGGGCCGCCCCTGTAGGCGGTTATCATCAACCCCCCAATAAATTTTCATTTACCACCGGAATGAGAACAGAACCCCAAAAAACAAAAAGTTGCATCCCACCCGAGCAATTAATTATATTGTAGCGGTAGAGTAGATGTACATGTAATAGCCTTAATTTTTGGATTTTTCACATATCAACTATTTGAGTCAACGGAGGTTGCGGTATGAGCGTATCAGTTAGCGGCAGACGCGCAGGTCATAGGGTGCGTGTTGTTTTTGGCGCGGTAGTGGCGGTGGTGCTGTTGTCGGTTTCGGCGGTTAATGCGCAAATGGGCAGTTTTACCGATCCGAGGGATGGCAAGAAGTATCGCACGGTAAGAATAGGTAACTTAACATGGATGGCGCAGAATCTTAATTACGCAACGCCCGGCGGCAGTTTTTGTTATGACGATGATTTATCTAATTGCGAGAAATACGGCAGGCTGTACGATTGGAAAACGGCGATGAAGGCTTGTCCAACCGGATGGCGTTTACCTGCGCGTAAAGATTGGGACAATCTGGCACAGGCAGTAGGTGGTCAGCGGAAAGAATTAGATAACGGCGTTGCTTATTGGAGTGGTGTGGGTAAGAAGCTTAAATCAAAAACAGGTTGGAGCGATGTTTCGTGTGACAAAGATCTGAAAGAGGCTCTCAACGCGCTAGGAGAGGATTGTGTTCTTGGTAAAATGATTGATGGTAACGGAACTGATAATTTTGGTTTTTCGGCTTTGCCGGGCGGCGTCCGTCTCACCAATGGCAGCTTCTACCGCGCCGGCAACTACGGCTACTGGTGGAGCGCCACGGAGTACGGGAGCGGCCTCGCGTACTCCCGGTACATGTACTCGGGCCGCGGCTACGTGCTCGAGTACACCAACGGCAAGGGCACCGGTTTTTCCGCGCTCTGTGTCCAGGACTGAAGCGGCATAGCGCAGTTAAGCCGCCGGCGCGAGCCGCGTTTTTTGCGGCACGCTCCCCTACGGATTATGGCGGTGATGGATGGGACGGGCGCGATGAATCGCGCCCCTACAGGCGGTTATCATCAAATCATCCCCAACCCCCCAACCCCCAAACGCCTCAAATTTTCCACAAAATTATTTTTTCCCACTTTTTTTAAAAAAATTAACATTCGAGTGGCACTTTTGCTCCGCTCGCTGTATTTAAGTGATTAGGGATGGCAAGAGAGGCATCCCGGCGCGTAAAAGCGGCCATTATGTCACTATAAACTTTTGTTGGAGGGTAGAACTATGAAGTACAAGATCCTTATTAAGAGATGCGACGATCCGCAGAGGGCTTCGGCGATTGCCGCTGAGGTCGCACGTTGGTCCGGGAGTCCGCCGGATGTGGTGTACAGCGCCATAACCCAGAAGGCGATCTGCATCCGTAAGGAAGCGGACGAAGACGAGGCGCAGAGGCTGCGCGCCCAGTTCGGCGGCATTGGCGCCGAGGTGGACCTCGTTCCCGTTCAGGATGCCGCGCCCGTTGCCGCCGCGTTTGCCGCGGCGCCTGCGGGTGTAACTGCCGCCGCAGCGTTCGGTGCGGCGCCGCCCACGTCTACCGCCGCAGGGCACGATGGTGATTATGACGATGAGGACGACGAGCCCGGCAGGATACTCACCGACGCCGAGTACGCCGATATGGCCAAGGGGCGCCCCGATGTATTCTACTTCGAGAAGGCGGCGAAGATGAGGAACATCCAGAGCATATGCTTTATAATGGCGGTGCTGCTTTGCGTCTACATGAGTACCCGTACCGTAGTTGAGGTTGCGACGGACTTCTTTGAAAAGCTCCCTGAAGACCGCAAAGTAACGGTCGTGGACGGCAAGGAGATTCAGGCGCAGCTTGAGAAGCAGAAGGAAGAGGAGAAGAAGAAGGAAGAGATCAAGACCGATAAGGCGTCGCTCAAGCCGACCAAGAGCTCCGGCGTCAGTTCCAATACCGGCGGCGGCGACCCCAGGGCCCGCGTTACACAGATGGGCGTTCTCGGTATCGTTTCCGGCCAGATAAAGGGCAAGAGCGTCGCATCGGCGGACATTTTCGGCAAGGGCGGCTTTGCTACCGATATTGACGCTATCCTCTCAGGTGTTGGCGGCCTCAAGTCCGGCGGTGACGGCGGCGTAGGGCGTAAGGGTGTTGCCGGTATCGGTTACGGTTCGGGCTACGGTTCCGGTTTCGGCGGCCCCGGCGGCGGCATTGACGATCTCCTCGGCGGCCTTCTGGGCGGCGGCAGCGGCGGCGTCGACCTCAAAATGAGGACCGGCAAACTCAGGGAGACTTCGGCTACCATTGGCACGGCCTCCTCGCTCACCGGCGGACGCAGCCGTGCAAGTATCCAGCGCGTAGTTATGCAGAACATGGCGGCCCTGCGCCACGCGTACAGCAGGCGCCTGCGCGACAAGCCTGGCCTTAGCGGGACGATTACCGTCAAGTTCTCTATAGACGAGTTCGGCAGGGTGATCTACGCGGAAATGGTGTCGTCTACCATGAGCGATTCAGAGCTTGAGACAACTGTTGTGGCCCGCGTAAGGAGCTGGGTGTTTGAGAAGATTGACAAACCGGGAGACGTAACTGAGGTTACATACCCGTTCGCCTTCGCGCAGTAATGCTTGACGAGTGACAGTATGGTAATATAAACACGCGGACGGGCAAGAGCGCCTGTCCGCGTGTTGTTTTTTAATCAGGAAAATCCTTTAATCAAGTAAATCAAGGTTCAGGCAATCAGTGCCTGCAATTCCCCCAAATTCCCCATTTATCCGCATTTATTTTCAAAAAAATCATCTTACAGTGGCACTTTTATAATACATGGAGTATTTAATAGATGTAGACGCGTGACGCGCCGCTAAACGATGCTTGAAACAAACCGTGCTTACGCTGATTTTGATTAAAAGCCAAATCTGCGCAGGCACAATAAACATATCGCTTATTAATAAGTGAAAGGAGAGAAAGGCCTATGACAAGATAGAACGAGCTATTATAATCATCATCAGCAGCAGTGTTAAAACAAGTTGTAAATTAAATCGGTTGGCATGACCGAATCCCAATAACCCTTTGTTTGAAGGAGGCAGTAAAATGGCTAACAAATTAAAAATGAATGGCGCCGAGGCGACCGACGTCGACCTTAAGGTTTTCATGAACCTGATGGTCGTTCTTATCCCCATGCTTATCGTGTCCGCTGAGTTTGCGAGCGTAGCGGTTATCGACATCAAGCTTCCCGAACTGCGCGGTTCAAATATAGTGGATCAGCAGAAGGAAAAGTCGGACGAGAACAGGGATGAGAAGCTCCTTCTCACGGCGATCATCACCGATTCTGTTGTAACGCTTGGCGCGAAGGGCGGCTTTATGCCCAGCCTGTTTTATCAGGAGTACCACCGTTACATCTCTAAAGACGGCAACCTCGACACGCTGCTTGAGTACACGCCCGGCAAGATGCCCACCCACCCGCATACGGGCAGGGAGCTTACCGTGCACGAGCGTTTTGAGATTTACCTGTACGCTTTGGACGAGAACCGCAACGTGCTAAAGTCGCTCTATACCAAGTTCGGCGAGATGCTTACCGATGCCGATGGTGTTCCCGTACGCAACGTTAACGCCGGCGATACGGTCTTCGCGCTGACGAACCCCCGCCGCAGGATCATCGTAACGAACCCCGGCGAGTTTGACAGCAAGCCGCTTTCGGCCTACGACGAGCTCAAGAACCGTCTGATGAAGATTAAGGAACGCTATCGCGACGCCGTGGATAAGGATGACATCATCATCGCCGCGGAGAACGAAGTGATTTACGACAAGATTGTGCAGATTATGGACGCTGCGCGCAGCGCGGAGTTTCCGAATATTTCCATCTCTAAATTGAGGGGGTAAGCCATGGGACGGTTTAGGAGAAAGAAGCATAACGCGTCGATGAACATCACGTCCCTTATGGACGTGCTGACCATCATGCTCCTGTTCCTGCTCAAGAACTACTCGGCCGACGGCTCTATTCTGACCAACGCCGACAACCTTGTGCTGCCGAACTCGGAGTCTAAGAAGAAGCCGACGGAGGTGAACCTGCAGATTGCGGTGACGCAGGACATGATCCTTCTGGACAACCAGCCGGTTGTCCCCACGGAGGATGCCCGGAACATCCCGCAGGAGGAGGCTGACCCTATCATCATTAAGCTGGAGGAGCGCCTGAAGGTGTGTATGGCGCAGGAGCATGAGATGGTTCGCCTCGGAGCGCTTAACGCGGTTCAGGGCAAGGTTATAGTTCAGGTCGACAAGAACATCGACTTCGACGTTCTTTTCAAGATTATGAATACGTGCGGTAAATCAGGTTACAATAACATGAACTTTGCAGTAATGGAAAGGGACGACGGTTAGCCCCGCCGTTTCCGGAAAGGAATTAGCCATGAAGTACAAAATTTTGATTAAGAAGTGCGATGATCCGCAAAGAGCCGGCGCCATTGCCGCCGAGGTGTCCCGCTGGTCGGGGAGCCCTCACGACGTGGTGTACAACGCCATAACGCAGAAGGCGATTTGCATACGTAAAGAGGCCGGCGAGGACGAGGCGCGCAGGCTTGGCGCGCAGTTTGGCGGCACTGGCGCGGAGATGGAGTTCGTTCCCGTTGGGGATGAAGCTTCGGCAGCTGCGGCGTTTGCCGCCGCTCCCGCTGGGGCTACTGCGGCGGCGGAGGCGTACACGTCTGCCACTGTAAGCCGCAGCGGCTATGATTACGGCGACGGGTATGATGACGACGAGCCCGGCAGGATCCTTACCGATGCCGAGTATGCCGATATGGCTAAGGCGCGTCCCGATGTTTTCTACTTCGAGAAGGCGGCGAAGATGCGAAACATTCAGACCGGCTGCGTTATCATTGCGGTGCTGCTGTGTGCCTACATGAGCACGCGCACGGTCATTCAGGTCGCTGCGGATTTTTGGGAGCAGATGCCTGTAGAGCGCGTGGCGACGCTTGTTGACGGCAAGAAGATTCAGGAGCAGCTTGAGAAGCAGAAGATTGAGAAGGCGGAGGAGAAGAAGCCCAGCGACCGCAAGACGCTCACGTCCACCAACAGTTCGGGTGTAAGTACCAACGGCGGCGGTGGCGGCGATCCCCGGTCGCGCATTGCCCAGATGGGCGTTCTCGGCATAGTCACCGGCGCGGTTAAGGGCAAGACGGTTGCAAACGCGGATATCTTTGGCAAGGGCGGTTTCGCGTCGGATATCGACGCGATCCTTACCGGTGTTGGCGGCCTCAAGCGGGGCGCCGACGGCGGCTCCGGCCGTGCCGGCGTGCAGGGCATTGGCTTCGGCGCGGGCTACGGTTCGGGTTTCGGCGGCGGCGGCGGCATAGACGACCTCCTCGGCGGCCTCATGGGCGGCAGCAACAACGGCGGCGTCGACCTCAAAATGAGGACCAGCAAGCTCAGGGAGACTTCGGCTACCATTGGCACGGCCTCCTCGCTCACCGGCGGACGCAGCCGCGCCAGCATACAGCGCGTAGTCATGCAGAACATGGCCGCCCTGCGCCACGCATACAGCAGGCGCCTGCGCGACAAGCCGGGGCTCAGCGGGACCATTACCGTCAAATTCTCTATCGATGAGTTCGGCAGGGTGGTCTACGCCGAGATGGTATCGTCTACCATGAGCGACTCCGACCTCGAAACGACGGTCGTGTCGCGCGTGAGGAGCTGGGTATTTGAGAAGATCGACAAGCCGGGTGACGTGACGGAGGTTACGTACCCGTTCGCCTTCTCGCAGTAGCTTCCGGCAGTATTTATTGATGGCAGTATGACCGCGGGGACGGGCAAGAGCGCCTGTCCCCGCGTTATTTCTAAGGGATAGTGTTGATTGCGCTTGCTATTTGCGCTGGCATTTTTTATCTTTATACTGTGGGTTGTTTTGGGGCGTATAACCGGGTTTGGAGATTTATGGCTGGTACTGATACATTATTGACGGGTAAAGATACGTTGTTGGCGGTGGCCGATTCGCTTGCGGGGACCGATTCGTTGACTGTTGCCGATTCGCTCTCCGGCGTTGCCGATACCGTTGCCGCGGCGTGGACGGACCGGGTATACGGCTCGGTTGCCGGCTATGTCCATAATCTGGATTTATTAAGCATACTCAGGATGGTCGGGATGTCGCTTGCCGTCATCCTGATACTGTTCGCGCTATCCAAGGCGACGCGCCACCTGTTCATAGTCATAGACCGCAGGCTGCTTGATCACCGGGGCAGCTGGTTCAAGGGCATCCGCTTCCGCAACATAGACATTCTGTCGTCCGCCCAGCTGACCAAGGCCGCGCTCTTCGTTTCGAGGGTCTTGCGCTACGCCATATACGCGCTGCTTCTCTACATCGCGCTGCCGCTGATCTTCGCCATATTCCCGGCAACCCGAAGCCTCGCCGGCACGCTATTCTCGTGGATCGTAACGCCTGTAATCTCCATGCTGCAGGGTTTCATAGCATATCTGCCCAAGCTGCTGCGCATTGCCATTATCATTGTGATTATGCGCTATATCCTCAAGTTCCTGAAGTACGTGGCGCAGGAGATAGAGGCGGGGCGGCTCGTTATCCCCAAATTCTACCCCGACTGGGCGCACGCTACATATACATTATTGCGGATATTCATGATCGCCTTTACCATAGTGCTCATCTTCCCGCTGCTGCCCGAATCGGAGTCTGCGGTGTTCAGGGGCGTCTCGGTCTTTATAGGTGTGCTCTTCTCCATAGGCTCGTCAAGCGTCATCTCCAACATGGTGGCGGGGATGGTCATAACCTATATGCGCTCGTTTAGGGTAGGCGACCGGATAAAGGTGGGGGAGGTATACGGCGACGTAGTCGAGAAAACGCTGTTCGTGATACGGATAAAAACCGTAAAGCGCGAGGTAATAACCGTGCCCAATTCCTCCATACTCTCGTCAAACATAATAAACTACAGCATAGAGGCGCAGGAGAAAGGCGTCATACTCTCGCAGGATGTAAGCGTAGGCTACGACGTAACCTGGCGGCGCGCGCACGAACTGCTGATATCCGCGGCCCTGAAAACGGAGTATGTGCTGCACGATCCCAAACCGTTTGTATTGACAAAAACGCTCGCGGACAGCGCCGCCGTCCACCAGATCTGCGTCTACACAAACAATCCGGAGTTCCAGGCCAGAATCTACTCCGAAATGAACCTCCACATCCTCGATATATTCCAAAGCGAGGGCATAGAAATGGTAGTCCCCCTGTACGAAGTGCTGCGCCAGGATAACTCTAAAGTGCTGCCGGAGGAGTACGGGAAGAAATAATCTGTTTGAGCTATACAGTTAGATTTTTATGTCAGTTAATGGCGTTTCTAAAACTCCACTCCGTCCGGCGGCATACGCTGCCCTGCGAAGAACGCGTGCCCGCCTTTGAGTTCTATGTGTTCGCCGCCGACTTGGTCACTGAAGTATTTTGAGGCCGATACCGGGATGACCCGATCGCCTGTGCCGTGCAGGAAGAGCGGCCTTACAGTGGGGGGGGGCGTCAGCGGGCGGAGGTCGGCCTGCTTCAGGAATTCCAGCCCGCATACCAGCTCTTCGACCGAGTAGTCGGGTATCGCTGCGGGGTCGTATTGTAATTCGCTCCACTCGTAAAAAGATTGCAGAACGGTGTGTTTGTCCTGTTCTAAGGCGCTTATCATTTGATTGATCGCGGCAGGGCGCATTCCGAAGCGGAAGTTGCGCTTTTTGCAGAAACAGGGCGTCGCGGCGAGCAGTATCAGCTTTTTGGGGGGGCATGCCAGCGCGGCGGCGTACGCGAGTATCGCCCCGGTCGACCAGCCGCCAATAACGTAGTAGGCGTCACCGGGTGTAAGGCGGCGCTCACGGACTACGATGTCGGCCCAATCGTCTCTCAGTTTGAGCGAGCGGTCAAACAGCTTAGGCATCATACGGTTTATGTCTACATATTCCGACCCGCCCCAAAACACATCTCGCAGGGCATCCGGCGGAACAGCCCAGCCTCCGAATACAATCGTTCTCTTCACAATAACCTCACAAAATCCTTGACTATAAATTAAGTATAATATATTTTTTTGCAAAATGCAAGAATTTTCTGTAAAAATTTTATCTTACCGCCCCCTGAAACTCCGCCCCGTTTGACGGCATGGCCCAAAAAGCGAATACGGTAGTCCTGTTCATAATTTTGACTCATACCCTTTCAGTATTGATGACGCGAATTCCATATCATCGTCACCAATGCCCAAATGGAGCGAGAACCTCACGCGCTCTTTACCTTTGGGAACCGTGGGGGGGCGGATTGCAGGGGCGGCGATGCCGTTTCTTTTCAGGTACGACGATAACTCAATCGCGCCCTGAGCGCTGCCTGTCAATACGGGGATGATTTGCGTCGTGCTGTCCATGCAGTCCAAACCCATCCCGGTCAGCAAACCGCGCAGTTTTGCCGCTTTGTCAAGGAGCGATTTTCCAAGGTGCGGATTTTTCCTGATGCAGCGTACGGCGACTAAATTATACGCAAGGGCGGAGTGCGGTAATCCCGTAGAATAAATCAGTGACGGCGCGTGGTTTATCAGATAATCCCTTATCTCCCGGCTGCCGGCAAAAAATCCGCCAAGCCCCGCGACGGCTTTGCTCAATGTCCCCATACGTATTTGTACCCCGTCTTCAACGCCGCACTCCTCAACAAGCCCGCTCGCCCGATTCCCAAATATCCCCGCGGCATGCGCCTCGTCCGCCATCACCGCGCAGTTGTGGCGACGGCCCAATTCGCATATGTCAGCCAGCGGTGCGCGGTCGCCGTCCATGCTGAATACGGTGTCGGTAACGATTAATTTTTGGGGGGATGACGATCCGCGCAGCAACTCCTCCAGATGCGCCATATCATTATGCCGGTACCGCAACAGCTTTGCGCCGGACAGCAGGCAGCCGCTGATTATCGACGCGTGGTTCAGCCTGTCGCAGAATATCTCGGTATCGCGATTGCAGATTGCCTGTATGATCCCCGTATTGGCGGCGTAGCCGGAATTGAAGACCAGCGCGCTTTCGCACTGTTTCCACTCCGCGAGCTCATTCTCTAAATCATCATATAATGGTGATGCCTGCGATATCAGGCGCGAGGCCATATTTCCGCAGAGTTGGCTGCCGGCAAGGCGCGCCGCCTCGTCCGTCACCTCGCGGCGGTTTTGGAGATTGAGGTAGCTGTTGCCGGAAAAATCAATAACCGGCTCATTGTTATACGGGGATATCTTGCGGAAGGCCGAGCCGGACTTTCTGCGCCGGTTATCATCATGCAGTAACTCTATAAGCGGTATCGTCATCGCATCACCTCGCCAAGCGTTTCCCGCAGCGCCTCTTTGGTCAACGATAATATCGTATCAATTTCCTGCGTCGTCACGTTAAACGGCGGCATATAGTAGACGGTATCGCCGAGCGGGCGGATTATCAATCCTTTTGAGAGCGCTTTTTGCGCTAATTTGAATGACAGGCGCAGTTCCGGCGGGAATTTTTCTTTTGTCCCCCTGTCCTTGACCAGTTCAAACGCGCCGATGAAACCGAGGTGCCTTATCCCTGATATATGTTCATCGTTATTGAGGGATGACAGCTGTTCGGAGAAATATTTAATGGTTGATTCCGCCGAATGCGGGAGTTTTTTTTCGATTAACTGATTTAAAGCGGCGACGGCGGCTGATGAGGCCAGCGGATTTCCGGTAAACGTGTGGCCGTGGTTCAGGATTCTGTTTGAACGGTAGCCGCCCTTGAATTCTTCATAAATCTCCCCGCTTACTGCGGTGACTGCTATCGGCAGATACCCTCCTGTCAACCCCTTGGCAAGGCACATCATGTCCGGCACGATTTTGGCGTGACCGCACGCGAACATCTCTCCGGTCCTACCAAGCCCTGTCGCCACCTCGTCAGCGATGGTCAATACGTCATACCGTTTGCAGAGATCGACAATCCGATTTAACACTTTGGCTGGATATACCCGCATCCCCGCCGCACCCTGCACCATAGGCTCGAATACGCACGCCGCAATTCTCGCCCCATGCTCTTTGAGGATGCGCTCCAGCGAATCCATACACTGCGCGTCACATGTTGACTGGGACTCTTGCTTTACGGGGCAGCGGAAGCAGTACGGCGAATCCGCGAAGTACTGTTCCTTAAACCGTTTGTGGAATAAGCCATGAAACGACGGTATCGCGCCGACCGACATTGCGCCCAGCGTATCGCCGTGGTACCCATCGCCAAGCGACACAAACGCGCACCGCTCACTGCCGCGTATCGAGTGGTACTGTATGGCAATCTTCATCGCGACCTCCACTGCTGTTGAACCGTCGTCTGAATAAAAAATTTTACTCAACGGCTCCGGGAGGAGCGAGCCAAGAATTTCTGTCAGCTCAAGCGTCGGTTCGGATATGAATCCGGCCATCATCACGTGTTCGAGCCTGTCGAGCTGGCGTTTGACGGCCGCGTTTATTTGCGGGTTGCAGTGACCGAGCGAGCTTACCCACCACGAGCCTGTCGCGTCTATATACTGTTTCCCGTCTGTACCATACAGATATATTCCCTCTCCCTTGCTTATTACTGCAGGCGGGAAGTCTATATTGTCCTGATGCGCCGTAAACGGCATCCACAGGAGGTCAGCGGCGGGTCGCGATTTCATCGAATAGTCCCGTTAGTAACCGTGTGTCTGACGATAAATGCTCTTTTGACATATCATTATAGTTGATATCGAGGCACGGGACCGGGTCGATGTGGTTGCGGATTGTTTTTATGTTGTCTTCGTAGATAAAATCGCGCTCCATATTGTACGCGTTGTTTATGATTATGCCGGCCACCGGTATGTTGTAGTGCTTAAATATGTGCAGCGACATGAATGTTAGGTTGAGCGTTCCGAGCGTGGGGGCGACAACAAGCATGGCGGGAATGGCAAGCGCCTTTATTATGTCGGCAACGTACATACCCTTCTTGTTCAGGGGTGTGAGTATGCCGCCTACGCCTTCTACTATGGTGATGTCGGCGGAGGTAGCCTCATTAAGCTTCTCGTATGCCGACACTATCTCCCCCATGTCTATCTGCCGGCCGCTCATCTCCATAGCCAGATGCGGCGAGCATGCCGGAGCGAACCTGAACGGGGAGTGCAGCGACAGGTCAACGGTTTTGCATACGGCAAGCTCAAGTATGCTCTGCGTGTCGGCACCGGCAAGAACCTCGCCATCGGCTGATTGGGCGCAGCCGGTTTCCACCGGCTTCATGTACGTTACGCAGTGCCCAAGCTCCGCGTAGTTTTTAAGCAGCATCTTGCTTGCATAAGTTTTACCGATGTCAGTCCCGGTTCCGGCAACAAAAACGCTTTTAGCCATTATTCAGCTCCTTTGTTCCTGCATTTAACTGCCAACTTGATATTTATTCAGCTCTTACTATAACCTTGCCGATGACCGCTCTGTACGTAAGCGGCACCGTACCGCCCTTCGAGAATGTGAGCGTGTAGTCCCGGCACAGCTTATCCAGCTCGCTCCTGTTTAAGAGCCGCCCGCCGGTCGCGGTAACGCCCGCGCGGCTCAAACAACCAAGCACAGAGAGCGCGTCCGGAAACTTGCGCACCTTTTCAAAGTGCTCAATATCCTCCACCGCTACCTTGAATCCGGCGCGGTCGAGCATCATTAAAAACTCGCTGACCGTGGGCAGCCATACGACCTCCGGCAGCCCCATGCGCGACCTCATCTCTATCAGTTCCGCAAACGAACCGTCTACGTACACTGCGAAGCAGAAGTGCCCGCCGGGCTTGAGCGCTTGCGCTATGCCGCACAGCGCCTCCTGCGGCCGCTCCGCCCACTGCAGCACCGACAACGCCGAGGCTCCGTCGAGCGCGCCGGGGCGTATTGGCGGGAAATCAATGTCGCCGCATACGGCCATGCCGGCGCGGCGCGACTCTAAAGCGCGCCGCAGCGGCGCAAACGCCAGATCAAGGCATACAAACCGCGCCCCCGCCGATACCGCCAAAAGGCGTTCCGCAAGCATCCCGCTGCCGCTGCCGAAATCGCACCACAGCCCCTTCTCGCCCATATCGCCCCGCATAAGCTCCGCAACCCGCTCCACAATCTCCAGTTGCACATCGGCAACAGACTCATAGGCCTCAACCGTCCGGCTGAACCGGGCGGCTATTCTGCCCTTGGACGGACGGGTTGACGGTAAATCCATATACTATACCCCAACACTATAAGATACGTTTATTGCCCCCTGTTATTATAAAATAATATATGACAGGGGGAATTTTTTTTATTTCGGAAATCTTATAAATCCCTGCGGCCCCGGCCGTCATAATTCAACCAAAGGGCCGCGAGGATAATCCATAAAGCATTACAGTCCCAACATAATGCCCGCACGGTATACGCAAAACGCCGCGAGCCAGGCTACGACGGTCTGGTAGATGACTACGAGAAGCATTCCCTTGAAAGAGCCGAGCTCGCGCTTAAAGGTCGCAACCGCCGCCACGCAGGGCGTGTAGAGCAGCGTGAAGATCAGAAAGCTGAACGCGGCCAGCGGCGTAAATAGCGCTTGGATAGCCTCGGTAAGCGTCTCCTCTCCCGCGCCCGTGAGCACCGCAAGCGTGCTGACGACTACCTCCTTCGCGCTGAAGCCGGTCACAAGCGCCGTCGATATCCGCCAGTCGCCAAGGCCAAGCGGCGCGAAGATCGGAGCCAGCAGGCGGCCCAGATACGCGAGCATACTGTCGGCGATATCCTCTACCGGATTCAGGCGGACGTCGAAGTATTGCAAAAACCAGATGATAACCGTGGCTACGAGTATAAACGTAAACGCGCGCTGGACGAAATCCCTGCCCCTGTCCCACATCAGCAATAATACTGTCTTGGCCGACGGGAACCTGTAATTCGGCATTTCGAGCACAAACGGCACCGGAGCGCCGCGAAAAACCGTCCTACTCATCACCAAGCCAGACAATACCGCCAGCAATACGCCGGTGAGGTAGAGGCTCATCATCACAAGCGCCTGATGCTCCGCGAAAAACGCCGCGATGAAGAGCACGTAAACCGGCACTTTCGCGCCGCAGCTCATAAACGGCGTGAGCAAAACGGTCATCTTCTTGTCGCGCTCGCTGGCCAGAGTACGCGCGGACATTATGGCGGGGACGGTACAGCCAAAGCCCATCAGCATGGGGACAATGCTGCGCCCGGACAAACCTATCTTGCGCAGCAGTTTATCCATCACGAAAGCGACACGCGCCATGTAGCCGCTGTCTTCAAGCAGGGATAAAAACAGAAACAGTATGACGATGAACGGTAAAAAGCCCAGTACCGCGCTCACGCCCTCATACGCGCCGTCCATTATTAACGAATGGATGGCAGGGTTCAGCCCAAACTCTTCCAGCGTGCCGCCAAGCCATTCGCCCAAATGCTCCATGCACCACATAAGGGCGTCGCTTAGTCTGTTACCGAAAACTTCAAACGTCATCCAGAATATCGAAAACATTATTCCGAAAAACACCGGTATCGCCAGAAACTTATGCGTCAATATGTTATCGATGCTGACGCTGCGCCGGTACTCGCGGCTCTCTTTGGCCTTAACTACGCTAGCCCTGCAGGTCTCTTCGATAAAGTGATAGCGCATATCGACTATCGCGGCCTCACGGTCGGTGCCAAGATGCGCAACCATCTCGGTAACCGCGTGCTCAATAGTCTCCTCTTCGTGCTTGGAGAGGTCAAGCTGCTTGAGGATTTTTTCGTCGCCCTCAACAAGCTTGGTCGCTGCGAAACGCGCCGGGATTTCCTGCTTTAGCGCATGGTCCTCAATGAGGTGCGTTATGGCATGAATCGCCCTGTGCGTGGCGTCCGCAGAGCAGAAGTCGATGCGCTGAGGCTTCGTCTTGTGCTGCGCGGCGTGCATTGTCAGTTCTATCAACTCTGCCAAGCCCTGCTTGTTCTTAGCCGATATGGGGACAACAGTTATGCCGAGTGTGTGACGCAGGAGCATAGTGTCGATACTGCCGTTGTTCGCCTGCACCTCGTCCATCATGTTCAGCGCGAGCACCATCGGGATTTGCAGCTCTATCAGCTGCATAGTCAGGTACAAATTGCGCTCGATGTTCGTAGCGTCCACTATATTAATAATAGCGTCCGGCTTCTGCTTCAGGAGAAAATCGCGGCTGATGATTTCATCGCTCGAATAAGACGTAAGCGAATAAATCCCCGGCATATCTACTATAGATACGCCCTTGTGCCCTGCGATGTCTCCCGTCTTTTGCTCGACGGTAACGCCGGGAAAATTCCCGACGCGCCGGTGCGAGCCCGTTACCTGATTGAACAGCGTAGTCTTCCCGCTGTTGGGGTTTCCGGCTAGTGCGATAATCATGCGGCGGCCCCCCTCTCCTGATTACCGGATGTATCTTCGGCAATCTCCTCGACGGTGATATTATTCGCGTCCGCAAGGCGCAGGGTCAGCGAATATCCGCGTAAAAACAGTTCGACGGGATCCCCCATGGGGGCTATCTTTTTGACGGTGATAACAGTCCGCGGCGTAATGCCCATCTCAAGCAGCCGGTGGCGCAAAACCCGCTCGCCGCCGACCTGCAGCACGCGTCCGCTCCTGCCAACACCCAATTCACGCAAAGTCATATTCATATTAAAACAGGTCCTTTCAGGTTAGTGATATTAATATTGCAGACTCAACGATTAAATACCGTAACCGTACCATACGGCGGCCTGCACGTCTGCCATGCGGCCGCACCGAGGTGCGGGTACAACAATTAATCGAGCCTTTAATAATAAATACTGTGACCTGCCGAGGGTACCCAAGAAGCATCCGCGCGGAAATGCGTCAATTTTCGACAAATCTTAGGAAAATAATTCGTGGGATTACTGCTGTCAAGTTTTTTTTTATTTTTTTTGAAAAATATTTTCAGGTTCAATCAACCCCAGCCGCGCGCAGCGTTCAGTCCTGAATGCAGAGCACAGAATAACCGATGCCCAGGCTATAGTAGTTTCCGTACACGTAGCCGTAGCCCGAGTTCATGTTCCGGCTCCACGCGTTGCCGCCCTCGCCCTCCGCAGCGCTCCACCAGTTGCCGTCTAAGCCAACGCTGCCATCACAAGGTTTTACCCCTGCGGCAGTTTCCCCGCATACCCGCCCTTGCCTACCATGACCTCCGCGATGTTCAGGATATGCTCCTTCAGGCGGCGGTAGCTGACCAGAATGTCCGGGAAGGTTGTGCTGAGGAGCGGGTCGAGCTGTGTTTCGGCGATGCGCGCCACGTGCCTGCCGCGCAGCTCGCGTACCTTTTGGGTTATGGCCTCGGCCTGCGCGTTGGCGCCCGCGAGGACCAGTATGTCTTTTCCGCTGTAGGCGCGGTTTATGAGTATGAAGTACTCCGCCACGGCGTCGTGGAGTTCCAGAAGCTCGGTCCGCATGACATCCGGCAGCGCTATGCTGGCGTTTTTGATGCGCAGGTAGAGCTTGAGCTGCGCGGTCATGTAGTCGCTTATCGTTTCGAACTCGTCGGCGAGGCGTATCTGCTTCTGCGCCTCCTCGCTCAGGCTGCGCGGGACCTCGCCCGTAAGCAGGTTCGTCAAAAACGCTGTTATCTCCGTCTGCATGGCGTCGAGCTTGTCCTCTTTTTTGAAGAGCTCCTTTACCGCGTCTTCGCTGGCCTCCTCGGTTGAGAGGATGAGTTTAAGCTCGTCGAACATCTCGCGGTCGATCTTGCCCATATGTATGACCTCTTTTCTGGACTGCGCGATGGCCACCATAGGCGAGTCAAGCATGAGCTTGCTGAGTTTCGTGTGGCGCGGTGGCTCCTTGGCCGGCGTGTTCTTTACGAGCGCTTCGAGAGCCCTCGCGAACAGGCGCGTGATTGGGAGAAAGAGGATCGTGTTCATAATATTGTATCCCGTGTGCACGGCGGCTATCGCGGTCATCATGTAGGGGAAGTTGATGGCAGACTCCTTGGCGACCACCCCGGCCTCCCGGGCCGCCTGGAAACTGGCATACTCGCTGCCGTCTACTATCACTAAATCAGGGTTGTTCCCTAAGATAAAGGTTATGACTTTCAGGAAGAACAGGTGGAACACCGAGGTGATCCAGAGTACTCCGATCACGTTAAAGAATATGTGCGCGAACGCCGCCCGCCGCGCGTTGGTCGTGCCGCCTATGGAGGCGAGGTAGGCGGTAAAGGTCGTGCCCAGATTTTCGCCGACTACAAGCGCCGCCGCAGTCTCAAACGGGATGACGCCGGTCGCGGCCAGGCCCATCGTTATGCCTATGGTTGCCGTGGAGGACTGTACGACGAGGGTGACTATGCATCCCACCAGCACGCACTTCATCAGCCCAAGGTAGCTTGTCGCCGAGAATTTGGTGAACCACTCAAGGTACTCCGGGTTGGCGCGTATCGGCTTAAAACCGTCCTTCATCAGCCAAAGGCCGGTAAACACCATGCCTATGCCCATAGCCACCATGGCGATGTATCGGACCTTCTCGTTTTTGGCGAAGAGGTAGACAAACGCGGCGACGCCCATGAGCAGCAGGCCCCACATATCTATGCTTATGGCCAGCATCCACCCCGTGAGCGTAGTGCCGATGTTGGCGCCTATGATGATGCCTATGGCCTGGTGCAGCCCCATGAGGCCGGCGTTCACGAACCCCACGGTCATCACCGTGCAGACGGTGGAGGACTGGATGATACAGGTGACGAAGCACCCAACGCCTATGGCCATGAAACGGTTGGGGGTGGCCATACCTATGAGCTTGCGCAGCCTGTTGCCCGCTACGGTTTGCAGGCCCTCGGACAGGTTACGCATACCCAGAAGAAATATCCCGATTCCGCCAAATACCTTACAAATCATGAGAAGCAAGTCGTTGTTCATTAAAATTTCCTTATTTTGGGGAGACTGCTGCGGTTTGAGGTGCCGGCAAGCCAAAATGAGCCTCTTGCGGCAAGAGCAGGGCCCCGGCCGCGCGCATAAAAAAGGCGTTAAGCTGCGTTATGACTTTTTCAAAAACCATATGAAGAGATAAAATATATCTCCGGCAATGCGGGATGCAAATTTTTTTATTTGACAATGCCTGCCACGTTTTATAAATATTGCTGATTATGTCAACCCGGGGCGCCGGGGCGGCTTAAATCCAGCCGGCGATAACAGGCGGCGGAAGGGATGGAGGGGGGGCTTCCCCTTAACATCAGGGGGAAAGGGCAAGGCGGACGCCCCTGCCGCCGCGGCGGGCGGCATACTCCCACTCGGCTTCTGTAGGCAAACGAAAACTTTTCCCTGTCGTAATATTGAGGTGCGTAATAAATGTCCTGATGTCTGCCTCGCCGACATTATCAACAGGCAGGTTATCGTTTTTAACGCGGGATGGATTATTCCCCATCACCGTTCGCCACTGGAGTTGCGTAACCTGATATCTGCCAATGTAAAAATCGTCCAAAGCAATCTGGCGCGAGGTTTTTTCATCGGCGTCACAATCGCTGTCCGGCTCCGGCGTACACCCAACCGTAAGCGTGCCGCCCACAACAAACTCCATCTCAAGAGGCACCCCCACCACAAAGATAGTGATATCTTTGCCTCCGCCCCTGCCGCCGCAGCCGGCCAAAACGCAAAGCGCGATTCCCGAAACAACCGCAAATCCAAGCGCAATTTTTTTGGAATTCACAAAAACCTCCTTTATTACGTTTACTGCCCTGCCCCGTTACTGCGCCGCGCGCGCCTCCGCCGGCGTATCCAATTTGGCGTAAATCCGCCGGATCTCCTCTATCTGCTCCCCAAGTTTCTGAAGCTTCTCCCCGTCTAACCTGGGTGTGGCAATCATCTTCTTGTTCAGCGGGTTCATCCACGTGCCGTTTGGCTGCTTGAAACCGAAATGGAGGTGGGGGCCGCTGCTCCTGCCCGAATTCCCGGAAAGGCCGATGACCTGCCGCGCCTTCACGTACGCCCCCACGTTCACGCTCTTTTTGCTCAGGTGTAGGTAGTAGGAGGAGTAGTTGTCGTTGTGTTTTATTGCTATGTAGTTGCCGGACAAATCATCGTAGGCTGATTTCGCGACCCGCCCCTCGGCTACGGCGTAGACCGGCGTACCCATGCTTGCGCGGTAGTCTAAGCCGTAGTGCATGGTGCTCACGCCGGTAACCGGGTGGCGCCGCATACCGTAGGAGGAGGTAATGTGTATCCTGTCGAGCGGATAGCGCAGCCCCAGAAATACCAGCGCCTCGCCTTCCTCGGTGTAGTGGGCGTTGTAGGAGCTCTTGTCGCCGTCAAAGTACTTGTAAGCCCGCATATCCTTAACCCTCGCGCCGGAATACGAAACATAAAGCAACTCCGTCCGCCCCGGCAGCACAATCTCGGCAAGTGTGCCGTCTACGGTGTCGGTGTATACCGTCTCCTTAAGCAGCATCTCAAATACATCCCCTATGCGCGCGTCTGTCCTGAAGGAGATCTTGCACTCCAGAATGTTAGACGCCGCCTGCGCGACTCGCGGCGCCACCCCCATCTCCCGGAACTCCGCGTCAAGCGTTGGCGCGTTGAGCGTTCCCTTTAGCAGCTGATGGCGGATGCGGCTGGGCTTCTCGTCCAAAACATGGACGGCCGACACACTGTCCCCATCGCGCGAAATCTTTATACGGTGCGTGGTCAGCCTGTCCTCGAAATATACAAACTCAAGGATCCGCGAGGTATCCAGACTGTAAAGCGCGCCGAACTTCTCGCCGACCCTAAGCGTGTTCAGGTCGGCCTCGTTGGCCAGCGCGTAAAGTATACGCCCCCTGAGCTGCCGGTCGACGTTCAGACGCTCCATAACGTTAAACGGCCCCTCACCACGCAAAATCGAGTCTAACATGAAGACGGTCGTATCCGGCAAAACCTCGTCGGCAAGTATCTTCGCGGCATGAACCTCACCATCGGAGACAACCTCCGGAATGCCGGCGTCAGGCGCCTCTTTTTTGCACCCGGCGATGAGCGGCAGCGCGATAATCGCGATCCTCAAAAACAGTCTCTTACCCAAAATCTATCCCCAAAGTTTCTATGTGTCTAAAAAAATAATATACTATTTGCCGCCGCTTTGAAAGTTAAGTTTTTGGCTCTCCCAATAAATATTGAAAAAAAATACGGCCGCTATACGTTTTTTTTTGCCAAAATGCTGCCTGCGCATATTTTCCCGTGCCGGATACATGGAGGCGTGGGGAAGAGGCGCCCTTATGATCATGGAAGGGTTTATAAGAGCTGGCTGCCCTCAATCGGGATTCAATATCCGTCAGAGTGCAGCCGCCGAACTTTTTCCCCCGGTACCCGCCGGAAAATATTATTTTACGGTATCAGGGTAATTTACCGAAAATTCACCAATCAATCCCGAAAGAGACTGAAAATGGCGATGGATATATGCGGGCAGCTTGTAAAAGAGCTCAATTTGAAAGAATTTCAGGTCAGGAACACGCTGGAACTGTTCGACGAGGGGGCCACGGTGCCGTTTATCGCCCGCTACCGCAAGGAGCGCACAGGGGAGCTGGATGAGATTCAGATTCGGGACGTTCAGCACCGCTATACATATTATAAGGAGCTTGAGGAGCGCCGGGCGACCATTTTGGAAAGCATAGAGCAGCAGGGCAAGCTGACGCCGGAGCTTAAGGCGCGGATTAACGCCACGCTCAGCAAGACGGAGCTTGAGGACCTCTACCTGCCGTACAAGCCCAAGCGGACCACGCGGGCGACCAAGGCTAAAGACGCCGGGCTGGAGCCTTTGGCGGACTGGCTTGTGGGGTTGGAGGACGGCAATTGCGATATCATGGCAAAGGCAGGTGAATTCATCAATCCCGAAAAAGAGGTTGACACTCCCGAAAAGGCGGTTCAGGGGGCCAGGGACATTTTGGCGGAGCGGCTGTCGGACGACGCGGATATCCGCAAGTGGATGCGCGAGCTGGCTGTGGACCAGGGGTTCATCGTGAGCGCGGTCAAGAAGGAGTTTGAGGGGCAGAAGAGCAAGTTCGAGATGTACTACAATTACAGGGAGAAGGCTGCGGCGGTTCCGTCTCACCGGGCGCTGGCCATGCTGCGCGGGGAGCGGGAGAAGGTGCTGCGGCTGTCGCTTGAGATGCCGGTGGATTCGGCGGTATCCTATTTGGACGGCAGGCTGATAAAGTATCCCGGCAGCGCTGCGGCTGCGCACCTGCACGCCGCCGCCGCCGACTCGTTTGACCGGCTGCTGCAGCCGGCGACCGAGACGGAGATACGCAAGGAGGTGAGGGACAAGGCGGATGAGGAGGCGATTAAGGTATTTGGGAATAATCTCGAAGCGCTGCTTCTGGCCGCGCCCGCCGGGAGGAAATCGGTGATAGGGGTTGATCCCGGTTTCAGGACCGGATGCAAGGTTGTTGTTGTGGATGATACGGGGAAGTTCATTGAGAACGCGACGATCTATCCGCACGAGCCGCAGAAGGATGTCGAAAAGTCCCGCGCGGTCCTGCTGGCGTTGATGCAGCGGTATAACGCGGGGTTGGTCGCGGTTGGAAACGGCACGGCGGGGCGGGAGACGGACGAGTTTGTGCGGGCGGTGATCAGGGATGTCCCTGTTGAGCATAAGCCGGTGTGCGTGGTGGTCAGCGAGGCGGGGGCGAGCGTTTACAGCGCGTCGGATGTGGCTATAAAGGAGTTTCCGGAATTGGATTTGACGGTGAGGGGGGCTATATCAATCGCGAGGCGCTTGCAGGACCCGTTATCCGAACTTGTAAAGATCGATCCCAAATCAATAGGTGTTGGCCAGTACCAGCACGATGTCAGCCAGACGCGGCTTAAAGAGTCGCTTGACGAGGTTGTTGAGAGCAGCGTTAACAGGGTTGGGGTTGATGTCAATCTCGCGTCCGAAGAGTTATTGAAATATGTGTCTGGGTTAAACAGATTGATTGCCGCCAACATTGTCAACTACCGCAATCAGCACGGCGCGTTTTCGGACCGTCACGGATTATTAAAAGTGCCCGGTCTTGGCGATAAAAAATTCCAGCTCGCGGCCGGATTTTTGAGGATACCCGGCAGCGGCAACCCGTTGGACAATTCGGCGGTCCACCCGGAATCTTACGGCATCGTAAAGAAGATGGCCGAGCAGCTTAAAACGACGATCCACGAGCTGATAGGCAATACGGTATTATTGCGGAGTGTCAACAAGAAGGATTTTGTGACGGAGGAGGTGGGGCTGCCTACGATAACCGACATCCTGTCCGAGCTCGAAAAGCCGGGCCGTGACCCCCGCGCCGAGTTCCGCTATGCAAGGTTTAATGAAGAGGTAACCGAGATCGCCCATCTTAAAGAAGGTATGCTTTTGGAGGGAACTGTGACCAACGTAACCAACTTCGGCGCGTTTGTTGACATAGGGGTGCATCAGGACGGATTGGTCCACATCTCCGAACTCTCGAACACCTACGTATCCGACCCCAAAACGGTAGTAAAGGCCGGTCAGGTAGTCAAAGTAAGGGTTATGAAGATTGACGCGGAATTAAAGCGCGTGGCGTTGTCGATGAAATTGGAGGGGGAGCCGGGAGCGCCCCGCCCCCAAAGGCCCAAAGAGGGTCAATCCGCAAGCCGTTCAGGCAGCAGGGGCGGCCCCGCATCTCAGGGCTCACACAACAAACCGTCCCCGCCAAAGCAGGCGTCGGTACAGGACCTGAAAAACAAATTCGGCAAACCGGATACCGGCAGCCAGCCGCAAAAAAAGATGAAATTGCCGGTAAACATAAAAAAATTGTTACCGTGACATTGAATCTTATTTGCTCAAATTGTAAAAGGTAGCCCCCGCTGCCAGCGCCGTGGCCAGCGTAGACACTATCGGCAGCACCACCTGTATCCAAAACTTGTACTGCATTGATGCCGGAACCACAATAACGCTGCCCGGCTCAATGCATCTCGGCTCAATGCTCTGCACCACGTCTCCGTATTTGAGAAACACCTGCACGTTCGACTTGTCGGCGTTTGGCGCGTACCCCCCGGCCTGCGATATGTAGTATCTGCTGTCGCGCCCCGGCAGAAACGGGTACGCTCCGGGCGCTCTTACGGAGCCGCTCAGGTAGACGAAGGTGTCTTTTTTGGGGATGACGATCTGGTCGCCCGGTTCGAGTATGATCTTATCCGCGTTGTACAGTATGAGTTTGATTATGGTATAGTCAAGCGATGAGGAGGCCATGGAGATTGACACTCCGCGTTCCGGCCTTACCACATTCATCTGCGCCGCGCCGGCGTTGAAGCGTTCGGGCAGGTTTCTGAGCGGGCGGATGACCACCGCCTGATCGACGTTGGCGGTTATTTTCATGCCGCCGGCTTTGTCTATGAGCTGTTTGGCGGTGGTGGCGTTTTCGATTATGGGGTAGTGCCCCGGGCTTGCGACTTCGCCCGCTATGGAGACCGTGTACATACCGGGGTGGTTTTTGATGACCGGTATGGTGATGGCGTCGAGGTCGTTAAGGGTGATGTCTGTCTCCTCGGCGGAGAGCGTTTTGGAGGTATTGTCAGCCGACTGGTATATGATGATGTTGTTTGTGTCGGCGGTGTTGTCGAGCGTGAACATGGTCAGGAATTGCCGCAGCGTCTCGCCCGGTTTGAGGGGGTAGAAACTGGGGAAGGGCGATTTTATGGCGCCGCTTATGAATACCTTGGCCGTTGTGGGGTTCACCTTTATCTGGTCGCCTGGGTATATGTACGGGTTTTGGGTGTTGTCGCCTTTGTGGAGGTAGTCCATGAGGTCGTACACAGCGGCGCTGTCGCCTCTGTACAGGACGATTTGGCGCAGGTCGGCTTCGGACGGCTGCGGCAGGTCGCCGTCGTTTGCGGTGCGTATGGCGTCTAAGAGGCGTGTTGACCCGGGGAACTCGTATGACCCCGGGAAGCGTATTCTGCCGGTGAAGGAGACGGTCGCGTTTTTGGTTTGGATGAGCGTTACGTACACCTCGGACGGGTTGCGCATTTTTGAGGATATGTGGTCGGCGATGATCTTTTTTGCCTCGGCGTAGGTGGTTTTGCCTATTTTCACGAGGCCGACATTTTGGACAAAGGCGCGGCCGGACTGGTCTACCGCAGCGGTGTAGCGGATATTGGGCGACTCCACGACGGCCGCGAAGAATACGTCGCCGCTGCCTATGATATATTCATGGGGGTCTATGGAGTTGTCGCTTGGGAGTATGGTGCCCGGCTGCATGAACGCCGAGGCTGCCTGAGCCTGAGTGAACGGGTTGGCGCCTGCCTCGGAGACTAAGGACGAGCTTCCGCTTAATGGTGAGGCGGGTGTAGCGGATGTGGAGGGGGTACGGCCGGGAATGCCGGAGAGCGCGCCTTGCCCGAAGGCGGTTGTAAAAACGGCAAATGCCAGCATCAGAGTGGCGGCCCTGCGCGTGAATCTTGATTTCATGCCTGTCCTTGGCGTTAGGGTGAAAACGTTAAAATCAATAATAAATTTACATTATGCCGCGGGCGAATTGTATATTTTTAAGATGATTTAATTTTGGCGTGCGGCAGGCGCGCCGTTTTTCAAAAATGGGCGGGTGTTGTTATGATGTTTGATTTGAGGCCGTATATTCTGCTATTGTGGAAAAACCGGGTGTTTTTGCTGGCGAATTTTGTGCTCGCCTCAGGCGTTGCCGTGGTGCTGGCGTTTTTCGTTGTTAAGCAGGAGTTCAGCTCCCAGGTGACGTTCCTGCCGCCTGCCGCCAGTCCGGGCTCCATGCTCTCCATGAGCACGAACCCGCTAATGGGCCTCCTCTCCGGCGATGAGGCTGGCGACAACATCGACGCCGTCTTCGACAGCAAGATACTTAAGCGGAGGATTATAGAGAAGTTCAACCTGTACGACAATTACGACCTGCAAAAGAATCCGAACAAGTTTGAGCAGGCGGTGAGGCGGATGCGCCGCCAGGTCATGCTGTCTACCGCGCTCAAGGGAAAGGGCATCGGTATGAGCAAGACGGTTTCTTACAGCGTGCAGTGTTACCACACCTCTCCCGACACCGCGCTGATGATGGCCGAATTCATATTTGCATGTCTGGATTCAGCGATGATAGACATCAGCATAAACAAGGCAAGCCGCAACAGGGCGTTTATAGAGGAGCAGTACCGGACCAGCCATGAGAAGTTAGACAGCATACAGGATGCGTTCAAGGAGTTTCAGGTTACCTACAAGGCGTTTGACATCTCCGAGCAGACCAAGCTGACGCTGAAGGTTTACGCCGACGTAAAGGCGGCCGCGGTTATGAACGATCTGCGGCTGATGACGCTGCAGAGAGAGTTCAGGGGGAACTCCCCCGAGATAACCGCCGCGCTCAACGAGAAAAGGGTTTTGGAGAGGAAGCTTGCGGAGTTTGAACAGAAAGAGGAGTACAGCGTGCTCCCGTCGCTGAATATGTCGTCTGAGCTTATGCCCAAGTACACCAATCTTTACAGGTCGCTTGAGGTGCAGAATCAGATCAATTTGCTGCTTATACGCGAGCTGGAGCAGGCGCGCCTGCAGGAGGCGCGGGACGTGTCGCCGCTTGTGCTTATAGACCCTCCGTATATGGCCGAGTACAAGTCGCGGCCCAAGCGTATTCCCATGGTAATGGTAATAACGGTCGGGTATATGTCCGCGCTGATGTTCATCATCGTGGCGTATGCGATGTTTACGGATTTTCTCAAAAGCGGCTGGCTGGCGGCGAAGCCGGAGAAGTGATCGGCGGGGGCGGCTATGGCTACAATATCGGATAGCGGGCTGCGAACGGCGGCCCCCGCGCCGGGCGGTGAAGCGGCAGCGTTGCGAAAGAGCGATCGGCGCCGGCTTGTAGTCTGCCAGATACTCGGGCTGGCCGCGCTTGCGCTCATAGCCTACGCATCCGTTTCCGGGGAGTACCGCTTTCTGCGCCACGCTGCCGTCATAGCGCTGGCGCTGCTGATCATCCCCAGGTCGGATTTGGCTCCCTACATCTACATCTTGAATTTCTTCACGCTGTACACCATCTACCGAAATGGGCGTATGCTCGCGGTGTTGGGCTCGGACGTGATTTTTTTAGTGTTGATTCTCGCGTTTATTGCTTCTAACAGGTTTAATATCAGGGCTGCGTTATGTGAACAGGGCCGCCTGCTTTTCATACTGACGGCGTTTATGCTGTGGGCCATACTCAGTTACGCCTTGAACTTCTACTCGCACAGTATGCTTGTGAACATCACCTCCGCGTTCTTTATATTCAATTTCGTCCAGATAATTGCCATAGTGGTACTGTTCTCTCAGCCGCAGTGGAAGCCTTATCGGGAGAAGGCCATCTTTTTCTATGTGATCCTCGTAGTTCTGGAGATTGCGGTCACGCTGGCGAGTGAGGTTTTGGGCGGCGCCAAATCCCTGTCCGATTTTTCCAAGATGACCGGTACGCTGGGCGACCACCACGGGTTGCTGGCCAATGTCATGATCCTTTCGTTTGGTGTCGCCATGGGCGCGTATTTTATGCTTAAAGGGCGGTTTAAGAAGCTGCTGTCCGCTTGCGCGGGTATCGCAAGCATCGCGCTGCTGTTCTTATCGGGCAGCCGGGGCAGCCTGCTTGGCCTGATGGTTGCGATGCCGGTTACCGCGTTTTTAGGCTACCGCCTCAGGAAGAGCACGCTTATTCTCGTTTTCGCGGCGTCGGTCGCAGCGGGTATCATTTTTTGGATTTCACCAATGAGAACGCTATTGTTCAACATGATGAATATGCAAAGCGCCGAAAGCGTAGACATGAGCGCCTATGGCAGGATTATTATCTGGGAACGTGTCTACGACCACGCCGTCAACGGACCGTGGATGCAAAAGATCTTCGGAATAGGCATGGGCACCTTCAATACGCTGCCGTTCGATCACTTCGTAGAGGTGGGTACGTTTACCACGGGCGCGCACAACAACTTCATGCACGCCTTTGTGGAGCTTGGCATTGTGGGCCTTATTCTTTTTCTGGCAATTTTTGGCGAGATAATACGCAGGCTGGTTATATGGAGCAGGCGCGGTGACAACACGGCCAGATGCTTCCTCATATCCACGCTGGCGCTGCTGTTAAGCGGCATGACCCAGGAGACATTCTGGTTCAATACCTCCTTTGGCCGGTTCTGGGTCATGTATGTACTTTTCTATGTAATGCTGTTCAATTTCAGGGATAATGAGCCGGAGCCAGCGTGTACTAAGTAGAAAAACAGTTCAAAATACGCTTGCTGTTCAAAATCATTCCCTCATTGGTTGCATATTATAGTATATTTATAATCTATAACCCTATACTTTTTTAAGGAGAGAAACAGATGGAAACAGTTCGGACCCTTGCAATAATAAAGCCCGACGCCGTGCGCGCCGGGAACGCGGGGAAGGTTTTGAGCATGATCGAGGGAAGCGGGCTGGCCGTAGAGGCGGTCCGAATGTTCCGGCTGACGCGTGAGGCCGCCGGGGCGTTTTACGCCGTGCACCGGGGCAAGTCGTTTTACGGCGAGCTTCTGGAGTTCATGTCGTCGGGGCCGTGCATCGCGCTGGTGCTGTCCGGCGAGAACGCTGTAGCCCGCTGGCGGGAGCTGATGGGCGCCACCAACCCGTCGTCGGCGGCGGATGGGACCATACGCAAGCTGTACGGCACAAGCGTGCAGTTTAACGCCTGCCACGGTTCGGACGCGCCGGAGACCGCGCGCCAGGAGGTGGCCTTCTTCTTCTCGGGCGCGGAACTGCCTGTAAATTGAGGGTACGGGACGGGCTTTTGGGTGCGTTGACGGACCTTTTTGGGAGCGCGGCGGCGGCAGTCACCGCGCGGGTCCGGTTATGTGCCGCGCCCGCTCTGGCCGCCGCCGCGCTCCTGATGCCGGTATATGCCGATGAACCCGTCGGGCCGCCCGTTAGTGCGCCGTCCGGCACCATCCCGCAAATAGGCAGCCGCAGCGATCTGACCGACACAGTCCACTACGAGTCCGACTTTATAGACTATGATAACGGGGAGCAGATACTCTACCTCTTCGGCAAGGCGCGGGTCAAGTACCAGAACATTTCCCTGCTGGCCGATACCATAGTCTACACAGTCTCCAATAACCAGTTTCAGGCCAGAGGGAAGCCCACGCTCATAGAGGGCAACGATACCACTGCAGGCGACTTCATGGCCTACAATATCAAAACGAAGCGCGGGCGGGTGAGCTACGCGACTACGCGGTTTGACGATACCTACGTTACGGGCAGCAATATCATAAAAACGCCCGACAACTGCCTCTACATAGAGCAGGGCGACTACACCACCTGCCAGAACCCGGAGCACCCGCACTATTACTTTTACGGGCGGCACATCAAGTTCATCCCCAACGAGATGGTCATCACCCGCCCGGTGGTGTTCAACGTGGGCGACGCGCCGGTGGCCGTGCTGCCGTACTTCATAATGCCGCTGCAGCGGGGCAGGCGCAGCGGCTGGCTCACGCCGTCCTGGGGGGGCAGCGTGGCGCACGGCGGGTATGTGGATAACCTTGGCTACTACTTCGCCCCAAACGACTACTACGACCTCACGCTGCGGACGAAGGTGCAGGAGTTCAACAGCTTTGTCTTCAACGCCGGCGGGCGGTACGCGCTGCGCTACAGGCTCGACGGGCAGATATCGGGGCGGTACGTGGTAGACAACCGCTTAGAGACCAGCTCGCAGCAGTGGGCGCTCGACTACCGGCACAACCACCTGCTCACCCCCGACGGCAAAACGCGCCTGAGCGGGCAGGGGAGCATACTCTCTACGCGCACATTCAACCAGATGTACAGCGACGAGACGTACGACCTCGAAAAGCAGCAGCTTGACGCCAATATGTCCCTGTCGCAGAAGTTCGACAAACTGAACGCCTCGGCGAACCTCACGTGGCGCAGGAACCACAACCTGACAACGGACCGCATAATCGAGGATATGCCGTCGTTGGATTTCAATCTGCAGAACAGGGCGTTTATACCGTATAAAACGGGCGGGCCTAAGGACGAGCCGTCGTGGTACAACAACGTCTACTACTCCTATAACACAAGGGCCAACCTGCGCCGCGACGCGTACGGCAGCGACTCGCTGCCCGGATTCATCCGCCCCGGCATGGATCACAAGGTCAACCTTACATCGTCCCAAAAAGTTTTGAAGTACCTTGATATCTCCCCGTACTTCAATATGCGCGCGTCAATGTTCTACGGGGCTATAGATACGCTCGTGAGAGACACGCTTTACCTGAGGGATACGCTTGTCTATCAGGTCAAAGACCCGCTTGCGGATACAAGGGCGCCGGAGTACAGCTTAATCAGCGCGGTGCCGGAGTACTTTATCAACGTAAACGGCGACCTCGACACGCTCTACACGGTAGTAAAGGTAAGCCCCGAACGCCGGCACTTCGTGCGCGACACGCTGAACAACGAATTCAACACGGTCAGCTCGTGGAATACCGGCGTCAATATGTCTACACGTATATATGGACTGTTCCATATGGGAGGGATACTGGGCGTAACGGCCATACGCCACACGATGACGCCAACGGTGGGCTACGCGTACGTGCCGACGCACGAACTCAACAGGACGTTTTACAACGTGGGCATTGATTATGACAGGGCCCGCCCGAAAGCGCAGCAGCTCGTGAACTTCAGCCTCTCCAACACGTTTCAGGGAAAGAGAACCGTAAGCGTAAAAGAGACGGGCGGCGGCAGGCGTCCCGGCGGCGCAAAAGTCAACACCGGCGCCAGGCATAACGCCGGAGGGATCGACGCTGAAAAGATCAGCGTGGTAGAGGAGATGACAAGCGATGGTAACAATGTCGGCTATGCGGATGATGCCGAAAGCATAAACAATGTCAATAACGTCAGCGATATCAATAATATTAATAATATCAACAATGCCGGCAATATCAATGATACCAATAATATCAATAATACCAATGATATCAATAATACCGGTGATGCCGGCGATGGCGCGGACGGTATCAACAATATTGAAGACGCTGAAAATATCAGCCCCGACACCTCCGCTGCGTCCGCCAAAACCGCCGCGGCGAAAAAGGAGGAAAAGTTCGATCTGCTTACGCTATCCGTGAGCACCTCCTACGATTTCGAGGCCGACAGGCGCAATTGGCGCGACATCAGCCTCAATGCCGGCACGAGCGTCAGCATCCTCAACGTCGGTTTCACGTCGGCTTTCTGGCTGTACGACCAAAACGACGAGCTTAAAGCGCCGATAATGCGTTCCTACAGCCTTGACTTGACCTCCGGCAGGCTCGGCGCGTCGGGAAAATTTTGGGACGGCGACCTGCTCAATCTTGATATGACGGCGCCCGGCCAGCCGGTAATGCGCAACAGGGCTGGCGCGCGCGACTGGAACGTGAACTTTTCACCCAGCTTCAGCTACCGGGCCAGCCGCAGCACGCCGGACGAGATGTTTCTGCCGGCTAAATCTTTTAACATAAGCTCGTCTGCCGGGCTTAACCTGACGGAGGCGATATCTGTAAAATGGAACGGGAACTACGACTTCTCAAGCAGCCGGTTCTCGCACAACAACTTTACCTTTTATATGGACCTTGAGTGCTGGGAGATGCGCTTTACGTGGAGGCCGGAGAAGATCAATCCGGGGTTCCATTTCGTAATTAACATCAAGAAGATCCCGGATATCAAATGGGAAGAGCGGGAGAGCCGGACTACGCGCGTTCTTTAACCATGAAATCAGCGGCCGCCTTTTCGAGGTTCATTATGCCTCCCCGCCGCAATGAGCGGTTTATATTTTGGCAATGGCTGCGCTGTTACCCCAAATTAACCGTGTCTCTCTCCCTTACGACCGGACGCGAGAGCGACAGCATTATCGTACCGTTTTTGAAGACGTTTACCGTGCCGGTTGATTCTGATATTGTTATTGCCAGCGCCTGCGTGCAGGCCGATATTCCCGCCGCTGCGGCGTGGCGCGCACCGAGGCCGCCGGGGAGGAGGGTATCCTGCTCTTCTGTCTGTTGCGGGCGCAGGTAGCTGCCCGCCGAGAGTATTACGCCGTCGCCGGTAACGATGAACGCTCCGTCTATCGCGGCGAACTCTTTTATTGTTTCTACCAGGCCGGGGTCAAGAATATTCCGTTCCGACTCGCTGTATCCGCGGAACGGGTTTATGATAAGCTGCCTGACGTTGGCGTTTACCGAGTTGGTGTCGCCGAGAACGAATATTGTGCCCACCGCCTTGCCCTCGCGCCCCTCTACTGCTATCTCGCCGGCGAGGCCCATAACCCGCTCGAATACCTCAGGCTTTATGTCTGGCGGAAGGAGGCTTTTGGACGTGAGGAAGAAGAAATCGTATTCGCGCGCGATGTCTACGCTTACGACCGTGTCGAACATGGAGCCGCTGTTTGTGCCGCCAAGGCCCGATACGCATACCACCTTGTCTTCCTTTGTGAGGAACCCTCTTGACATGGCAAGGAGTATGCCGATTTTGAGCTGCCCGGTTCTTGACACGGGGATGGGCGGGGCCTGAACGAGGCCCAGCACACGCTTGTCTTTGGCCAGATCAAAGCGCGTTTTGTTGTTGGTTACTATAATGAGTTTGTGGCGCTCGCCGAGCTGGTCTAAGAAGTCGTTGTCTTTTACCACGTCGGCGAATACGATAATCGCGCGCGCCTTGAGCTCTCTGGCCATGTTGACCGCCGCGTTGAGTACCGGCGACGACCCGTTTTTCGCGGTCGGGTTTTTGCGCAGTTTCTTTTCCGTTGTCCCCTTCTTGAATGCCGCGCTCAACGCCCGCAGGTCGACTGAGGCGCCGGGCGTCAGGATTTTTTCGCGCACCTCGCCCGATTTGAAAAACGAGGCGAGCTCGGAGAGTATTTCGAGCTGCCGCGCGATGTCGGCGTCTTCGCGGGAGACTAACAGTATTACGATATTTACCGCCGCGTTGCGCGCCGCGTCGTAGTTTATGCCGTTTATGCTGCGGCCCACTACTATCGCGAATTCGTTTTTGATGGCGCAGCCTCTGGCGTGCGGCAGTGCCACGCCGTTGCCTATGAACGTAGACGCGCTCTCTTCGCGCTTGAGTATCTCTTCGACAATCAGCTTTTGGCGCCCCACGTCTGCCGACTTGCACAGCGCGGTGGCCAGCTCCTTGAACGAGCCGGTTTTGTCGTCGGATACGATGTCGATTACGTTTGGCGTTATTAAATAGTTTTCGAATCCTGTCATGCCGCAGGTTCCTCCGCGTCAACAGCCGCCGCAAAGTATTCTATTAAGTGACGCTTGCGGACACTCACTTTGCCCTCGCCTTTTTCTGTCGTTATCGCTTTGAGTTTTACTAATTGTTTGATGCCGGCCTGTACGATCTCATGCGGCGTCATGGAGTTCAGCGTCTTGCAGTTGCGCCCGCTCCCGGCGAGGCTTTTTTTCCGCGTTTCAGCGTATGACTCAAGGTGCGCTGTGCCTATGCCTTCTCCGCCCTCTTTTATTATTGACGATACAACATGCACGGGCAGTATGCGGAAGATGGACACGAACTGTTTGCGCATATGTTCGCCAACTATGTCAAGCGACGCGCGGTGCGCGGCGAACTCGTCTCTGGCGCCCTGCACGCGGTTTGCTGCCAGGTCGACAAGCGCCCGGACCGGCACGGGGGCCGCGTAGTCCATGTATGCCGCGCCGTACCTGCCGCGGCGCTTGAAGAACATGAACGGTCCAAACGCCAGTATATCGGCGCCGAAGTAGTATATCGCGCCAACAAACCGCCTGACAATGTTGTTGGACTTCTTGCGCCGGTTTTTGCCCTTGAGCAGCATCGGGAAGTGGGGCGCGTCCGGCGGGCATTCGTACGATACGGCCGCCGGCAGCAGGTAAACGTCCCTGTCGGGGTTGGCAGCCTGCAGCATGAGCGCGGCGTTGAGTATACCCCCGCGTATGTCGAGCATGGCGCCGGTGTAGCTGCGCCCGCCCTCGGGGAAGACGAGCACCGCGTCGCCGTTATCAAGCATGGCAACGACCTGCTTGCAGAGGTTGCGCACGTAGTTGCGGTCGAAGCCGGCGTCGCGCGACACCGAGAACGCCCCGAACGCCAGAAATTTCGGCCCGATCCACGGCAGTTTGGTCAGGTTGTCGCCCGCGGCGAAACGCAGGTTCCGAAAGCCCATCCTCACGAAGTAGGAGCCCACGAGGAAGTAGTCCACGTGGCTGCGGTGCGTGCTCACGAACATAAGCGGCGATTCCTGTATCTTCGCCGGGTCGAGCGGCGGGCCCTCTACGTACACCTTCGTGAACACCTTTTCGAGATGGGCGATAACGCCGCCTATGACGTTCGCTACCTCATCGTGATACTCTTTTCCGCTCTCCGCGCCCTGATTTTTGGATTTCTTGCTCAAAACGTTCTGCCCCGATATTGGTTTAAAATCGTATCTCCCGATGCCCGGAGCCGCCTCGCCCGCACAGCCCGAACGTCATACATTAGCAAAAATATATCGCGGCGATGTATTTTTACAAATATGGAAAATACTGCATTGCCGGCGGCGGAGCAAATCCGCGCGGTCCGCAACAAAATACGTGTCGCCCTCAAGCACGAGGAGCGCAAGCTCGACAAGCAGAGGGCCGAGGCGAAGGAGGCGGGCCAGTGCGTAAGGTACGGGCAGATAGCCGACTCGCTCATGGCCGCCCCGGCGGCCGCCCCACGCGGCACGGTCCGGGCCGAGGTTATAAACGTTCACACCGAACAGGTTGAGGAGGTCGCCATAAACCCCGCCTTCGACGCCGTAGAAAACGCCGAACTGCTCTACAAAAAAGCCCGCAAGGGGAAACGGGGGCGCGATATAGCCTTAGACAAGGTGGCGGAGACCGAGGGGCGGATTGGCCGGCTGTCGGCTATTATAATAGGAATAGATGAACTCACGGCCCAAAAGCGCCCGGAGGAGCTGACGGACGTTGACGTTGAGCGCGCTGCGGAAATAGCCGCAGAGTTCCTGCCGGAGGACAGGGCCGCCGCCGGCAGGGGCAAGGCCGCCGAGCCGCCCGTCCCCTACAAAAAGTACGTCATAGACGGCTGGGAGGTCTACCTCGGCAAAAACAGCGCCCAGAACGACGAGCTCTCCACCCGATTCGCCAAACCCTCCGACATATGGCTCCACGTGGCCGCGCACGCCGGCAGCCATGTCATCATCCGCCACAGGAAAAACACCGACAACCCGCCGAAAACGGTTATAGAGAAGGCGGCGTCGCTCGCCGTATGGTTCTCGAAGGCCAAACACACCTCCTACGCCGAGGTCCACGTAACCGAGGCCCGCTTTGTAAGAAAACGCCGCCACGCCCCCCCGGGGGAGGTCATCGCCGAACGGTGCAAAACGGTGCGGGTGGAGCCTAAGGACCCCAAAACGCTGTTCGGTGAAGTTTGAAGCGCGGGGCCCCGGAGTACTGCCCTTAATTCGTTATTAAAAAAAATTAACAAATTTATCCCACTTTATTGCGTAAATGTTTATATTAATATTATGTATGGAATATTGGGTCCGTCAGGCCCCGCAAATGCCCGGTTTTGAAAAAAAATTCTGTACAGAGTAACAAAATGAGCCGCCTCAGGGATTTATTATATATGGGCGGCGTCTGAGGGGGGCCTGTGCTGTCTGCGCGGGTAGGGGTTGTTCTGCGGCGTCAAAGATCTTTTTACCTATATATTAATGAATAGGGGAGAACCGATGAAATCAGTCAAAACCCTTAAAATCGCCGTTTTTGCGGCGGTTGCGGTTATTGCCGGCGGCGCTTGGGCCCAAAACCCCAATTTGCCGAATACAATCAACGTACCGGTGACGTATTACGACTTCCGGTCCGACAGGTCGAACCCGGAGTTCGAGCAGCCGCACGACAGCAGAATTCAGACCTACGGCCAGACCGGGCTGCGCACGGGCATGGTGGCCGAGCGGTTAGACGCCGACAACAAGCCCCAAATCGGGCCGCGCCCTTACCGCAACTACGGTATCGCGCACTGGTTCCGCGACTGGAGCACATATATGACGGGCCGGTACTCGCGTGGCACAAACATAGCGCCGAGCTACACGCCTACCCCCGGCATCCGCCAACGCTACGACAACGAGTGGGGTGCCAATGTCGTCTACAACGGCGATATCAATGTCGGGCACGATACGTCGTTCAAGAACATTGTAATCCGCGACGAGCTGGTGTTTCAGCTTTCCAACGCCGCTACCGGCATGTACGAGTTCGCCCGGCGCAGCGGGAGCGGCGGCCAGCCGTTCTTCCCGCTCAATAACCGCGGTTTCGGCAACGAGTGGCGTTCGTCGGTTGAGGGCGGCGCCGCCCCCAACAACTACTCGTTCACCATGGAACTGGAGTTCGGTTTTCAGGTCAGGGCCGATATGGTGTTCAACTTCGCGGGGGACGACGATGTCTGGGTGTTCATAAACGACCGGTTAGTGCTTGATCTTGGCGGCATCCACGAGGAGATTTCCGGCAGTTTCAATTTGAACGATTTCAGCTCATGGCTGCCCACCGGGCAGAACGCCACGCTGCGCATATTCTACGCCGAGCGCCATTCCGATGGCTCAAATATCCGTATTCAGACCAACATTATAGCCCCGCCCTCGTCCATAGGCATCAGCACGTCGGGCAACAGCGGCGGAAACGTTCTGCAGCCGGGGCAGTCTATTGAGAAGCCCGCCGACGAATCGCGTACGCTCTACAGCGTGGTCTACGACGAGAACGGGCTGGTGCTGGTCCCCGGCGTGGACTATAACTGCGACCACGTTACCTGGGTTATCAACAACCGTGAAGTGGGCCGCGGCTGCGCGTTTGTAGTTGCCGACTCGGTGGCGGGGGCGCTCAATATCACGGTTACCTACAACAACCGCGTAGACCCGCCGGTAAACAGGAACGCCACGGTCAACGTCAAGGCGCTACGGCCGGCGTCCATACACATACAGCGCTCCGATGCCGCCAAAGACCCGCTTACAGACAGGAATTTCAGCGACAATATCTACTTTGCCCCGGGCGAGGAGCGGACCGACGTATACGCGGTGCTTTACGACAGGTACGGCAACAAAGTGGGTATGGCCGACCGCTATGGCACGCAAAACAGCGCCAACGACTGGTGGAGCGACGGGGCCGCAGTGTGGACCAGTATGGATCCCGAAGTCGCCACAGTGAACCCCAACATCGGTTCGCGCGTACTCGTTACCAAGGAGGCCATGGGCGCGGGTACTGAGGGCCTGATGGTGGTAGTTTACGAGGCATGCCAGATGCTGGGCGGCAGCCGGAACTGCATTACCCTCACCGATACCGTGGGCGTGGGCAGCAGAAGTACCGGCGCAATAACCGTGGGCCCCAACCCGTTTACACCGGGCAGGACGCAAATAAGCGAAATCTACAAAAACACCCCCGAAGTGCTGAGGTTCTACGACAGGGTGATTAGAAACACCGGCGGCGGCACCGGCAGGGGAATACTCATAGCCGTAGACGCTCCCGCGCCCATTGTGCCGGGGCCCGGCACTGGCGGGTCCACCGGCGATCTGCCGCACGGCAAAATAATAATCTACGACGCTGTGGGCAACGTGGTACGGCGCGACGCACTGTATCAGGCCGGAGCCAGAAGTTCATACGGCTACGTATGGGACGGCAAGAACACGAACGGCAGATATGTTGGCCCGGGCACATACCTTGTGCGCATAAGCGGGAGGGATACCGATGGAAAGGCAATCTCGGTACAGAGAAAAATAGGCGTTACAAAGTAACAGTTCCGGGTGCTTGAGGGATTTATATATATAGGGGGGCGGGCCTTAAACCCGCCCGGCAGTGCCGAATAGCAAAAAAAATGTTGTATTGTGGGCGCCATTATGTTATATTCATATAATATGGCGCTGTTTTGGAAATTATAATGCGCCGGCCGCGGGGGTGGCGCTTTAACGATAGCAATTAATGACTTTAACGATAGCAATTAATGAAATGAAGGGAGCTTTTGTTATGTCAGCCAAACGTTTGAGTTTGAGTGTAATGATTTTGTTGGCGCTCTTTGTCGGGACGGGGTTCGCCCAGACAATTTATGTAGCTCAGTGCGCCGGCAGCGCGAATTGCGACGAGCGCGCGCAGTACAAGACCATTCAGGAAGCCGTGAACAGGGCGCAGCCGGGCTGGGTCATCCAGATACTCGATACCGAGATCTACAATGAGCAGGTAACGATCGACGGGCGGGAAACCTCCCCGTGGACCGCCGCGCACCACCACGGCGTAGCCGTGGTCGGCGGCAAGAACGGCATAACCCTCAGATACGTGCCGCCGGCGGGATCCACGCCAAACGGGAATTGGGCGCGCCCTACGATACGGCATCGGGATATTCAGAACACGAGCCCCAGATCAAGGACGGAGGCCCAAAACCCCGGCGAAGTTCCCGGGACATCCGGCAACTTCGAGACGTCCGGTGCACTGCGCATATTGTCCGCCAGAAATGTCACCATAGACGGCCTTGCGGTTGACGGCGTCAGCGCGTTCCCCTTCGGCGCTGACGGCGTATGGTGCCCGCCGGCCGGCGGCAATTGCCACCCGCTGTTCCACGGCAACGCGGCTATAACTCTGGCAGTATCCGGCGGCACGATTATCAAGAACTGCGACATCAAGGGCGGGTACTTCGGCATAAACGTCAAAGACAGGAACACGGGCGGTGTATACGGCAACCCCAACCCTGCCGACAACGACGTTACAGTGCCGCTCTCGGGCTTCGGCACCGTGGGCAACCACCTCTTCGAGTACAACCGCATCCACAACAACTCCGTAGCCGTATTCTTCGAATCGGCATGGGACTTGGGGTCTACCGTGCGCTACAACCTTATTTACAGCAACAAGCACACCACCCTGCCCACCATTGAGCCGAACAACCAGAGCGCGGGCGCGTTCCTGTTCAAGGATATGTACCTCACGCCCATCGCCATTTATAACAATACGCTGTACGACAACACCGGCAATTTTCTGGGCAACTGGCAGATAGGCGGCCAGCACCTTATATTCAACAATATTTTCAGCCGGTCCAGGCCGTCCGACAACCCGTCCCCGTATATGGTCATAGACGCCCGGTACCCCAACCGGATGCACAACTCGGTGTTCTCGGCCAATATAGACATATCCATACAGTGTCAGGACAACTTTAACTGCAGCAACGACTTCGCCCCCAACGGCTGTTTTGTGAACGACGTGAGGCTTGAGGGGTTCACCAACCCCACCAAAGGGTCTGCGGCGCTTAGGGTGTGTAATAACGGCACGCCCACCGGCCAGACGCAGTCTACGCAGCTTACGCAGCCCGGTGCGTCTATTCCGGGCGCTGAGGGCGCAATACCGAACTTCCCCGCAGGCGCCAATGTGCGCTGGCTTCAGACCGAGGGCGGCCGGGTTCAGCAGGGCAGCACTACCGTAACGCCGCACCCGAGCCTTCCGCCGCTGTTCCTTTCGGTCGACCCGGCCAACGCCAACTTTCTGGTGCCCGACTGGAACCACCCGTATGTAGTGAGCTACATAAAGAATCAGGGTTGGGTGGATATAGGCGTCCGTAACTCCGACGGCTCTATCGCCGATCTCGGCGCCATACCCTCTACCGGCAGGCAGCAGACCACTCTTACGAGAATAGTTCCCGTGAACGTCGTGCTCATAAGCGGCGGCACCGCCCGCGCCGATGTCAGGATAGAGGCCATTAACGGCGGGGAGATAAACAACCCCACTATCAGTTTCCTGCGCTGGATCGCCCCCCTCCCAGAAAACAACGTTTCGGGCAAGGATTGGGCGAACAATTTCGACATAGTGCCGGCCACATCTATTCGTGACCTCACGTCGCAGGCGCGCGGCACTGCGGTAACCTACGGCCGCCACCAGTTCTCTTTCAATTTGGGCAACGCTGCGGTTCCCAAATACGGTTTCTTTGAGGTGGTAATATCGGGTACCGACGCCAACGGCAACGCAGTTACGTCGGACGTCGCTTTCCTGCCCTACCGCGAGCTCACGCACTTCCTCGACATTGAGGTTCACGCTTTAACCGGCACCATAGGTTCCGGTACCCGGCTTACCGAGGTGAAGGCCGGCGAAGTCGTGCGGCTGCGTGTGTCGGCGCGGGAAGGCAATGCCGCGTTCCCCCATAATGTCAATGAGATAACCTATTCTTTGTCCGACGTTACGACGAATATGCTCTGCGTGGGCGGCCAGTGTCCCGCCCCCATAAGCGACAGGCCGCTTACTTATGACACCGATGTGGAGCGCAACAGGACATATCAGGTCGTATTTACCAAGGCCGGCCTTGAGACGATAATGGGCGCGGGGCTATACGTATCGGGGAGCAACCGGTTGTCTTTACTCGGCATTACCGATATTCTCGTAAGGCCGGGCGACCCCGAGAAGCTGGAGTGGAAAAACCCGGTTCCCAAGGCCAGTTTGGGCGGGGGCCTGCCGCAGATCATAAACCGCGGCGCGAACCTTGAGGTTACTGTAGAGGTGCAGGACAAGTTCGGCAACGCGGTTGATGTGGCCACGCAGGTGAATATTGTCTCCAACGACGCGGCCATCGGCGACGCGGGCGCTCCGGGAGCCATAGCTACCAAGAATGTCATGACCAGCGCTGCGACCGGCCTTGCCACGTTTAACGCGGTTGTAACCAACGGCGTTGTGGGCCAGACATTCGACATGACCGCGACGCTGGCCTTAAACGGCGCGACCGATGTGGGCTCGCTCAGGATAGGCCGTACGCTTGATATGCTTCAGGTGTTTTATGCCGACACCGGTTCCGGCTCGGCGTGGCGCAGTTACTACGACCCTACGGCCGAGATAACTGGCCAGTCGGGCCAGTGGTTCCAGATAACCGTGAAGGCGGTTTCGCCGGATACGGTGATAAGCACCAAGAACGGCTGTGTATTTGTGGAACCTCCTCAGGGTATTATTTTCTCCGCCACGCAGGGCGGCGCGGAGGCTACCACGTTCCCTATGACTGCCGGTGTTGCGAGGTTTTGGGTGAGTTCCGCTCCGGGTCTTGCGACAGACATTACCGACGCCTGTCTTGACGTGTACATGAGGCAGGCCGACTGCAGCACGCAGGATAACGGCATACAGCCCGGTAACCGTTGCGGCATATCGTTTATCAAGCCCACTACCTCCGTCCTCAACGCGGTTGTGTTCGGCGACGGCCAGGGGCGGCCCGACACGGTGTATGTCCGTTTCAGCCTTGATGCCGGCGCGAGCTACCTTAACGGGACGGTAGATATGCCCGACTCGGTGCTGCTCAAGTGGCCGACGGTTGCCGATCCCGGCGTAATGGCCAGGGGTTCCCGGATCACGGCGGTGAACGATTCTACGTTGCGGGTGGATTTCCGCGAACTGAATACGTCTTTGGGCACCCCGCTCCCCACCGGGCATACCAGTATTGCCTCCGGCAGCCTTGGTCTGGTAACGCTCTATGGCGGCGTTGAAGGCTCGGCGTCTGTGTCTGATCTGTTTACGACGCTCGACGGCGTGGGTCCTGTTATAGCCGATTCGAGGGAGATGATTTCCGGCAGGAGGAGCCCGGAGATTGTTGAGAACCTGAACCCGGGCGTTACGGCCGACACGATCATCCTCCAGCTGTCGGAGCAGATATTTGACGAAGACGCGTTTGTGGGCGGCTCGTCTATCTTCTACTCGCAGGCATTGGATCCTCCTGAGCCTGCCACGGGCGGTACGCCGCTCAATATCGCCGCTGCGGTTGTAGACATTTTAGGCGGCGGGTTCAAGCTGGTGCTGGCTCCTAATTCGCCTGTTCCGGCCGTGGGCAACTGGATACGCATAAACCCGGCATCGAGCCTCAGGGACATAGCGGCCAACGCGTCGCACGGCCACGCGAGCAACGCCGCGCACATGAACAACCGCTGGGTGCAGGTGAGGGAGAGGGCTACCCCGCCGGATATCGTGAGCGCCTACTACACGAGCAACGACGCTATAGGTTTTGTTGACTACGCCTACATAACGTTCAACAAAGAGGTGCGTCCGCTTGAATGGTTCACCGACGGCTCCATCAGGTTCCAGTTTACCGGCTCCACAAACGCGGATAATGTTGCGGTGGGGGCGGATCCGGGCCGGTTCCTTGAGCTTGTAAACGGCGAGCCTAACGTTTTAAGGGTTGACCTGAGTTTCTTCCCCGGCCTTAACAGGGGCATTATGACCGGCGGCGGCATGAACGTAACGGTCGGTTTCTCCCCGTCGCTTGCCGACTGGGTGCCGCTTACCGCTCAGGTTGTGGACAGGGCCAGTCCGGTGCTTGCCGATACGGTGCTGCTCAAGATAGGAGCCGCCGGTACGGACGGTGCGCCGGATGCCCCCGATACCCTGGTGATTGTATACAGCGAGGCGCTCTCTACCGGGGCGTTGAGTTTGAACCAACCGGTTATAATCCAGAAACTGGGCGGCAGGGAGATTCCCGTAACCCTTGGGGAACCGGTGGTATCACTCGTATCCGGCACCTCGTTCCAAAGGGTGACGTACGTGATAACTACGCCTATAAACCCGGATGACTTCCCGGTAACCGGCGATAGGGTTTTCATCAACCCGCTGGCGGGTTTGGCCGACGGGGTAACGCCGCCCAACGTTCAGGAAAGTCAGAACAACCTGCGCCAGCCGCTCAAAGTAGAGCGCGGGCCGCTCAAGTGGGGCGTAACGATAACCAATAACCCGTATATGCCCGGCCACAGCGACGCATCAAGGGTAACGCTGTCGCCAAACGTCAAGGGCGGGAAGGTGGAGATCACCGCCCACATCAGGCTCTACAACAACATGGGTAACGTCGTCGTAGACACGCTGTTGGAGAAGGTTGACAACGTTGTGAACTGGACTTGGGACGGGTACAACCGCAAGGGCCGCCAGGCGGGCACCGGCACGTACCTGATGAGGGCCACATGCAACGCGATAGTGTTCGGCGCCGACCTCGTAACGGAGGAGAGGCGGGAGCGGTACACGGTGCAGAGGTCTATGGGCGTTGTGCGCGGAAAGAAGTAAGTTACGCGGGCGGGTGCGTCCGCCCGCTTTTTAAAGCTGTGAACCGTCAAAAGGGGCGGACCAAAGCGTCCGTCCCTTTTTTGTAATCTCTTATTAACAAAAGTCTTGCGTTTTTGATGGAAATTACATATATTATATATACTGTACTATTACTTTAACCGAAATAATACCGGTTTACGGAGGTTATGCCCTATGTCGTTCAAGCGTTTAAGCCTGTTAATCGCCGTAGTAATGTTCTCCGGCGCGGCCTTTGCCCAGCAGCGGCCCGCCGATCTCACCGTCTCCAAAGCCCAGCCGTCCGACAACTTCGACGGCGGTATGTTCCGCACCATACAGGCCGCGGTGAACGCCGCGAAACCGGGGCAGATTATAGAAATTCTCGACAGCGAGGTGTACGAGGAGCAGGTGACCATCGACGGCCGCGGGGAGTGGGACGAAAATAGCGTATGGACCGGCGTGAAAGGCGGCAAGAACGGGATCACCATCCGGTCGAGCAACCCTACGAGGCTCGACAGCAGGCCGACTATCAGGTTCAGGGATACGCAGAACCGCAGCCCGAGGACTTACGCGGAATCCAGGACGGACGGCGAGCTGCCGGGGTCGTCCGGCAACTTTGAAACATGCGGCGCGCTGCGAATCATACGCGCGCAGGGCGTTACGATCGACGGCATCATAGTTGACGGCGGCGGCGCGGCGCCGTTTGGGTGGACGGCGATTTGGGATAACCAGCACCCGCTTTTCCACGGCAACGCCGCTATTACGCTGGTTGTCGCCAGCGGCGCGGTTATCAGGAACTGCGAGATGAAGAACGCCTATTTCGGCGTGAACGTAAAGGACAGGAACACGGGCGGTGTGTTCGGCAACCCCAATCCCGCCGACAATGACAACACAGTTCCCCTTTCCGGGTTCGGCAAGGTGGGCAGCCACCTTATAGAGTACAACAGGGTTAACGGCAACTCGGTGGCGTTTTTCTTTGAGTCCGCGTGGGACCTGGGGTCTACCATCCGCTACAACCTGATTTACGACAACTTCCATACTGCGGCTACTTTGACTGCCCTCAGGGATTTGGGAGGCGATATTACCTCCGGCGCTGCCGACAATATACCGGGTAATCAGGTAAGCGGGGCGTTTTTGTTTAAGGATATGGTGTATACGCCTGTCGCTATTTACAACAATACGCTCTACAACAACACGGGGACCTTTTTCGCAAACTGGAAAGTCAGCACGCCGCACCTTATATTCAACAATATATTCAGCAAGCCCTACTATGCCATAGGTACGGCGCAAAACGCGAAACCCAATTACCTGAACGGCATGGGCATAGACCACGCGTTCCCATTCAGGATGAACAACTGCCTGTTTTCGGCCTCCGACCAGATACAGTCCGATAATGTGTATGTTTCGGCCTGCCGCAACACCACCATTGAGCCTCAGATTCACGGGCAGCAGATACCCGGCATTACCCGCGTGAGCGTGCATTATCAGTTTACCGCAATTACCGGCCAGGACATTACCAGCCAGATTACGTGTTTGCCGCCTATTCAGGATATGACCGTCAGCACTACCGGTTTTGTACTTCCCGGCGCGCCGCTTACCAGCGCGCAGATTACGGCGGATAAGGGTTTGCGCTGGCTTGAGACCGTGGCCACGACGGGGATCAGAGTTACTGAAGACCTGTTTGTGTCTACCAGCCCCGCGTCGCCCGATTTTTTGAGGCCCAAGTGGGATCATCAGAATGTTATCAGTTATATAAAGAACAGGGGCTGGGATGCCGCGGGCATCCGCAACTCCGACGGGCAGATAGCCGACATCGGCGCTATACCGTCTACAGGCCGTCAGCCGGCGACCGTGGCCCGCATAAAGCCGTCCAATGTAGTGCTCATAACCGGGACTACGGCCGACGCTAGTTTCTACATTACGCTTGATCAGGGCCAGCTCAACAATCCACGCATAAAGTTCCTGCGCTGGGTGTCTCCGCTGCCGGTAGTTACCGACAACTGGGGTTCCTCCGCGCCCATAGTGCCGTCCGCGTCTGTTATAACGGTGCAGCCGCCCGCGAATTACCAGCTTAGCGTGGGCGGGAACAACACGCTGCGGTTCACGGTTCCGCCTGTTGCGACCGGGCCGGCACAGACGTACGGTTTCTTCGAGATGGTAATAGAGGGCACCGACGCCAGCGGCAATCAGGTAACTACCGACGTAGGTTTTTTGCCGTACCGTACGCTCTCGCACTTTCTCGACATTGAGGTTCACGCTTTAACCGGCACCATAGGCTCCAATACCCGGCTTACCGAGGTGAGGGCGGGCGACACCGTGCGGCTGCGTGTATCGGCGCGGGAAAACAACAGCGCGTTTCCCTACAATATCAATGAGATAGATTATTCTTTAGTGTCCGACGCTACGGCGGCAATGCTCTGTGTGGGCGGCCAGTGTCCCGCCCCCATAAGCGGCAGGCCGCTTACCTATGACACCAATGTGGAGCGCAACAGGACATATCAGGTCGTATTCACCAAGGCCGGCGAGGAGACCATAAGGGGGGCGGGGCTTTACGTATCGGGTACCGGCAACAGCCAGCAGCGCTTGTCGTTCCTAGGCATTACCGACATTACCGTAAGGCCGGGTAAGGCCGAAAACATTGTGTTCAAGGCGCCTATTCCCAAGGCCCAGCTCCCGCCGGGCGCGCTTCCGCAGGTTATAAACCGCGGCTCGGACTTTGAAGTTTTGATTGAGGTGCAGGACAGGTTCGGCAACGCGGTAGATACTGCGGTGCGTGTGGATATTGTTTCTAACAACACGGATATAGGCGATGCTGGCGCTCCCGGAGCCATAGCTACCAAGAACGTCATGACCAGCACCGCGACCGGCCTTGCCACGTTTAACGCGCGTGTAACAAACGGTGTTCCCGGCCAGACATTCGACATGACGGCGACGCTTGCCTTAAACAACAAGACCGATGTAGGCGCCCTTCGTGTAGGCCGAACGCTTGATATGCTGCAGGTGTTTTACTCCGATACCGGTTCCGGCGGCGCGGCGTGGCGCGACTACTACCGTCCCGAGTCTACCATAAACGGCGCGACGGGCCAGTGGTTCAGGGTGACCGTAAAAGCGGTTTCGCCGGACACGGTGATAAATTCGAAGAACGGCTGCGTGCGGGTGGAGTCTGACATGGGCATAGTGATGTCCGCCGAACCCGACGGCGTCCCGGCGACCACGTTTGCCATGACGAACGGCGTGGCGAAGTTTTGGGTGAGTGCGGCGCCCGGGCTTATGGCCGACATTGCCGATGCCTGCCTTGATGTCTATATGATGCAGACGGACTGCAGTACGCAGGACAACGGCATACAGTCCGGCAACCGGTGCGGCATATCGTTTATCAGGCCTGTTACTTCCATACACAACGCGGTTGTATTCGGCAACGGTTTGGGTCGTCCCGACTCTGTGTACGTCCGTTTCGCGATTGATCCCGGCGCGGGTTTCGTAACCGGGAGCGGCGTGCTGCCCGATTCGGCGATGCTCAAGTGGCCGACGGTCCGTGACGACGGCGTTCTCGCGAGGGGGGCTCGGATTTCTGCGGTTAACGATACTACCATTAAGATTGATTTCGCCGGTATAAACACGGCGATTGGCAACTCGTTGCCGATGGGGTATACCGATATTCCCACCGGCAACGCCAGTATGGGTCTTGTTACGCTCTACGGCGGCTCGGAGGGCCCCACGTCGGTGGCCGACCTGTTTGAGGTGCTCGACGGCATTGGCCCCGTTATAGCCAGCACGGATGACTATATTGCGGGCCGGATAAGCCCGATGATAGTGGAAAATCTGAATCCCGGAGTTACGCCCGACACGCTTATTCTCCAGTTGTCTGAGCAGATATTTGACGAGATAGATTTTGTTGGGCAGACATCGGTGCTGTATACTAATGAGGCGAACCCGCCAAACGACAACAGCGCGACCGGCGGTACGCAGTTGAATGTTACCGTCGCGCTGGTTGACATATCCGGCGGCGGTTACAAGCTGGTGCTTGCCCCCGGGTCTGCCGCGCCGGCGGTTGGAGGCTGGGTAAGGCTCAACTCGGCGTCTAACGTAAGGGATGTCGCGGCTGTCGCCCGGCATAACCATCAAAGCAACGCCCCCCACCCGAACAGCCGTTGGGTGAAGGTTGAGGAGAAGCCGGTTCCGCCCGATATTGTGCGGGCCTGGTACACGGCCAACGTTGAGACCGGCAAGTTGGATTACGCCTATATAACGTTCAATAAGAGTCCGAACCTGAGCACGTGGTTTTCCGGCGGCTACTTCAAATTCAACAGCGACTCGCTCGCTGTGGGTGCGAACACGTCCGCGCTGGTGCTGATGGACGATGGGGTTACGTTGCGAATTGACCTGAGCGTGGCGCACCCGAGTTCGCAGAGGGCGGTTATGACGGGCGGCGGCATGAGCGTAACGGTGGGTTTCACCCCGGCTTTCGGGTGGATGCCGCTCAACACACCCGTAATAGACAGGGCCAAGCCGGTTTTGGCCGACACGGTGGTTTTGAAGATAGGCGCCGTAGACGCGAAAGACACGCTGATTGTGGTGTACAGCGAGGCGCTCTCCGAAGCGGCGTTGCGCTCCAATTCTCGGCCGGTGATAATAATAGGCGGCGTAACCCTGATCCTCAAAGACCCTGTTGTGTCCAACGTCAGCGGCACTTCCTACATGAGGGTAACGTACGTAATAGACGAGGATATTTCGGTTGAGAACTTCCCGACCACCGGCGATCAGGTTTACATCAACCCCGACGCGGGCCTTGTGGATATGTCGACGGAGCCCAACACGCAGGACGATCCGGCCAACCGCAGGGTTACGCTGAAGGTTGAGCGCGGAAGCCTGAAGTGGGATGTGATTATAACGAGCAACCCGCTATGGGGCGGCAACGGCAACCGGTCGACGGTAACGCTGTCGCCGAACGCCAAGGGCGCGAAAGTGGAGATTACCGCCAAGATCAGGCTCTACAACAACATGGGCAATGTGGTGATAGACACCGTGTTTAACAAGGTTAATGATATGGTGGAGTGGGCGTGGGACGGCCACAACCGCAGAGGTCGCATGGTCGGGACCGGCACATATCTGTTCAAGGCCGTATGCGACGCGGTAATTTACGGCGCGGATGGCATGACGGTGGAGAAGAGAGAGCGGTATACCGTAACAAAGCCTATGGGTTTTGTTCGCGGCAAGCGGTAGGGGCGCGATTTATCGCGCCCGTGCGTGTATGCGCGGAGAAATGGTAATTTTACGTTTATTTTGAGGATATTTGCAATATGGAAAAACTGGCGATAGGCATAGACCTCGGCGGCACGGCTATTAAGGGCGCCATAATAGGCGTGGGCGGCATAGCGGGCGATGTTACGCGCGTTCCCACCGATGCGCACAAGGGCGGGCAGCAGGTTTTGAGCAACATTTTGTCGCTTATAGACGAACTGATAAAGGGGAGCGGCAGGGACGCGTCTTCGTTTGTGGGCGTGGGCATAGGCACCCCCGGTTTTGTGGGGAGCGACGGTACGATTTTGGGCGGCGCCGAGAACCTGCCCGGCTGGAAGGGCACGCAGATATACGCCCCCATAGCGGAGCGTTTCGGGCTTGGCGTTTCTGCGGCGAACGATGTTACGGCGGTAGCTCTTGCGGAACTGATGTTTGGCGCGGGCCGCGGCGTGAAGAACATTGTATGCTTCGCGCTGGGAACGGGCGTGGGCGGCGGCATAGTTACCGACGGAAAGCTCTACAAGGGCACTCACGGCATGGCCGGCGAGATCGGCCACATAGTGGTGGAGACAGACGGCGTACAGTGCACCTGCGGCCAGAAAGGGTGCGTAGAGCGCTACGCCAGCGCCACGGCGATAGTTAACATGGCGGTAGATATGTCCCAGGACGCCAAAGGCGACGACCTGACCCCCTTTGCGGCCGAGGTGCGCAAAAATCCCGCCGACGTAACAAGCAAAATGGTTTACGAATACGTGGCGAAGGCAGACCCCATAGCCATGAAAGTCCACCACAAAGCCTGTAAAATGCTGGGCCGCGCGGTTGGGATAATGATAAACGTCATGTCGCCGGACAGGATCGTGCTGGGCGGCGGGGTGATGATGGCCGGTGACATAATTTTAGACACCGTAAGGTCCTACGCCGCCCGCCACTGCTGGCCCGCAATATTTGAAAGGTGCGAAATCGTCCACGCGCAGATGGGCGAAGATTCGGGCGTTATGGGCGCCGGCGCGCTGGCGTTTGAGGAATTCGGTTGATTTTGACGTTAATATTCCCATGTTTGAACAGCGAATATTAGAGCTACGCGCCATCATCAACCGGTACAACGCCGCCTACTACGGCCGCGCCGAGTCCCTCGTTTCCGACCAGGAGTACGATGCCATTTTCGCCGAACTCGTAACGTTGGAGAAAAACTTCCCGGAGTTCGATTCCCCCGACTCCCCGACGCACAAAATAGGCAGCGATCTTGATACCGTAAAATCGTTCCCCAAGGTCAGGCACAGCGTACCCATGATGAGTATAGACAACACCTACTCCGCCGCCGATGTAACCGACTGGGTAAACCGCGTGGTTAAGGCGCTTGCGGACGAAAAAATCCGCTTTATGGGCGAGCTGAAAATGGACGGCGCGGCAATATCCATCGTTTACGAAAACGGGCGTCTGGCAAGGGCGGTAACGCGGGGCAACGGCGTAATGGGCGACGACGTAACCGCGAATATCCGCACCATAAAATCCATACCGCACACGGTTGATTACAGGGAGGACTTCGAGGTGCGCGGCGAGGTTTTTATGACGTTCGAGGATTTTTCCGTTTTGAACGCCGCGCTGACCGAGGCCGGCCAGAAGCCGATGCAGAACCCAAGGAACACGACTGCGGGTACGCTCAAGCTGCTTGATTCGGAAGAGGTCGCAAAAAGGCGCCTGAGTTTCGCCGCCTATTTTCTGCTGTCCGGCGATAAGGCCAGAACAAAGAGCCTGCACGACAACGTGAAATTCCTCGCCAGGCTCGGATTTCCTGTTGTCAATCACTCCGGTTTGTTGAAGGAGATTGACGGCATACTTGAATTTTGCGCGGAGTGGGAGGCGAAGCGCCACTCGCTGCCGTTTCCCGTTGACGGGGTAGTGGTAAAGGTGGACTCTTTTGACCAGCAGGAGCGGCTTGGGTACACGGCAAAATCCCCGCGCTGGGTGATAGCGTACAAGTATCCGGCGGAGAAGGCGCTTACTGTGGTAGAGGGGATAGATTCTAACGTGGGCCGTACCGGCGTAGTGACCCCCATAGCGCGCCTTCGCCCGGTATTTCTGGCGGGGACGACTATAAAGAACGCGACGCTGCACAACTACGACGAGGTCAGGCGGCTTGACGTGAGGGTGGGCGACACGGTGGAGATAGAGAAGGGCGGGGAGATCATCCCCAAAGTAATAAGGGTAGTTATGGAGGAGCGCCCATCCGGCTGCGCCCCGCTGGAGCTTCCGGGCGAGTGCCCGTCGTGCGGGTCGCCTTTGGCGCGTTTGGACGGCGAGGTGGCCCTGCGCTGCCTGAGCCTCTCCTGCGGCGCCCAGCAGTTCGCCTCGCTCGAACACTTCGCCTCCCGCACCGCTATGGACGTGAGGGGCTTGGGCCCGGCGGTGATAAAGCAGCTGTTGGACGCGGGTATCATCAAAAACGCGGCGGACCTCTACGACCTGACGGCGGATAAAATAAAAGACCTCGACCGTCAGGCCGAAAAATCGGCGGCTAACCTGATTGCCGCGCTGAACGAGTCAAAATCCCGCCCGTTGGACAGGCTGATACACGGTTTGGGGATAAGGATGATAGGGGAGAAGGCGGCCAGGGACCTCTCCGCCTTTGTGGAGGACCTCTCGGACCTCTACGAAATCTCCCCACAGGAGTTAGAAGAGATAGACGGCATAGGCGTGTTAATGGCGCAGAGCGTAAGGCTGTTTTTTGACCGGGCGGAGAACAGGGAAATGGCCGAGAGGCTGCGCGCCGCCGGCCTGAACCTGAAGGGGACAAAGGGGTCGGCCCCGGTATCCGGCAAATTAACCGGCAAAACCTTTGTGCTGACGGGGTCCCTTGAGAAATACACCCGCGAAAAGGCCTCGGACATGATAATGCGCGAGGGCGGCAAGGTAACCTCAAGCGTAAGCAAAAAGACCGACTACGTTTTAGCCGGCGCCGAGGCTGGCTCGAAATTGGACAGGGCCGTATCGTTAGGTATTAAGATAATTAATGAAAATGAATTTGAGGAATTGCTGGGGATGATGTATATTTAATCATATAATCTATCAATCCTGTAAAGGGGGATAATTATGCGTAAAAACCTGCCGTTCCTTTGCATATCGCTGATTTTCACCCTCACATTATTGTCTTCCTCCGCCCGCACCCAGCCGCAAACCTTTGTCTGGGGCAACGTAATGATGGGCGGCGGCGGCTTCGTTTCGGCCATAATAACCTCCAAAACTCAAAAAAATCTGATCTACGCCCGCACCGACGTAGGCGGCGCCTACCGCTGGAACGACTCCGCAAATTCGTGGGTTTCCATAACCGACTGGATAGGTCCGAACGATATGACACTTATGGGCGTAGATGCCCTCGCCCTCGACCCGCAGAACCCCTCCCGCGTTTATATGCTCGCCGGGACCAGCTACTGGAACGACGGCAAGACAATGATTTTGCGCTCAGACAATTACGGCGAGACGTTCGACACAATAAACGTTACCGCGCGCTTCAAAACGAACGGCAACGGCATGGGCCGCCAGAACGGCGAGCGGCTGGCGGTTGACCCGAACAACTCCAACATCCTCTTCTGCGGCACACGCAACGACGGCCTGTGGAGGAGCGCCGACCGCGGTGATACGTGGGCCAAGGTGGCGTCTGCCCCCACGCTTGCCAATGATTTGGGGATTTGCCTTGTGCTGTTCGACGGGAACCATGTTGCCGGCGGCAGTACGTCGCGCATATATATAGGGTTGTCGAGGGATGCCAATAATCTGTATGTGAGCAACGATGCCGGGGCGACATGGGAGCCCATACCGTTTCCGGCGGGGCTGTCGAAGAATTTGATGCCGCAGCGCGCGGTTTTAACGCCGGGCGGGCGTTTTTTGTATGTAGCTGCGGCGGCATACGCGGGCCCTCACGGCAACGGCCCGAGCCGTGGGGCGCTGCTGCGGTACGATACGGGCGCAAAGACGTGGTCTGACGTATCTCCCGAAAACCTGCTCGACGACCCGCCGCACCCCGAGCTTTCCGGCCAGACGCAGTGGGACGCTTACCTTGGCGGCGTCGGCGGCGTTTCCATCAGCCCGGCGGATACGAATTTTATTGTGGCGTCTACCATCAATGCCTGGAAGCCGCAGATTTGGGAGGGCACGGGGGCTAAGGCGTGGGGCGACAAGATTTACGCATCCAAAGACGGCGGCGCGATGTGGACGAGCGTTTTTGGCGACTATGCCGACGGGTACGCGGCGTCCGGCGACGAACCGGCTGCCCTGCTCCACAAGAACGGGTTTAACTGGATAGAGGGCGAATCCATACACTGGGCGGGGAGCATAGAGATCGACCCGTTTGACCCGAAGCGCGTGTTTGTTACGTCGGGTAACGGGATTTATATGGCGGATGATTTCAGGGCGGCGCCCGGCGAGCGGTTCCGTTTCAGCTTTACGGTGTGCGGTATCGAGGAGACGGTGCCGCTTGATCTGGTGAGCATACCCGGCGGGCCGCTTATTACGGTTATTATGGATTATGACGGGTTTGTGCACGACGACATTACGAAGCCGGTGCGCGGCTCGCGGCACAGCCCGCGCATAGGGAACACTTACGGCATAGATTACGCGAAGCTGCGCCCAAGCGTGGTGGTTAAGGTTGGCGGCGACGACAAGCAGGCCACGCACGGAGACTACCGTTTCCCGCTGCACTACTCGCAGGACACGGGCCGTTCGTGGACGCCTTTTGCCGTGCATCCCGGCCCCGGGCAGAACTACGGCGGCGATTTGGCGGTGTCGTCCGACGGGCGGGTGGTTGTTTGGGCCCCGCACGAGCGCGGCGTGCTGCTGCGCACCGCAGACTGGGGCGCGACATGGGAGCAGGCAGCCACAGGGCTGCACCGCAAGGCGTTTCCCAGTGCGGACCCCGTTGACCCGGCGGTCTTTTATGCCTTCGGCAACGGGGTGCACAGGAGCAGCGATACCGGAAAAACGTTTATAAGGGTGGGCGGCCGCGCCGGCATGGACTGGACTAACGATATGCAGGTTACGCCGGGCGTTAAGGGGCATGTGTGGGTGGTGGGGTACGCTTGGGACGGCGTTAACGGCGGGTATCTGGCGCGGTCGGTTGACGGCGGCGAGACATTCCACGATGTTGACCCGGCAAGCGATTCGAAGTACACGCAGCGCGTTCAGCACGCCGAGGCGGTAGGGTTCGGCAGGGCGGCGGAGGGCAAGAGCTATCCGGCCATTTATATTTACGGCACTATAGGCGGTGTGAGGGGGATATGGCAGTCTGTAGACGAGGCCGCGAGCTGGGTGCGTATAGACGATGAGAGGCACGCGTTCGGCGCGCTGGCGAACGGCAATTTCGTGCGCGGCGACATGAACACGTTTGGGGTGGTGTACCGCTCTACTGCGGGGCGCGGTGTCGCGGTCAGAATGCCGTCCGAGTGGTATGAGGGGGCTACTGCGGTTCGCCGTGCGCCTGTCAGGCGCCATGTCTCGCCGCATATAAGGCTGAGGGGGCAGGTATTGACGCTTACGCCGCCGGGCGGGGATGTTTTTACAGTAAGTGTATACGATATGAGGGGCCGGCGGCGGTTTAACCGGGCGTACTCGTCGCCGGCAGTGTTAAAATCGCGCGATATGGTCAGGTCAAAAGGAAGCTATATGGTAACGGTACGCGGGGCCGCCGGGGAAACGGTTTTCAGCGGGAAGCTTACCGTCATCAGGGATTAGGGGATGGATAATCATGCAATTGAAACAAAAAGCCGGTTTTGTTAAGAGCGCCGCGCCGCGCTGCGTAAATACGCGTCGTGCGGTATGTGTGCCGTTTGCGGCGGTGTTATTGTTTATGCTTGCGGCAGCGTTCCCCGTGCGCGCTAACCAGCCTGCGGTTGTGGATTCGCTTTTGTTCACAATACCTTTAGTGGACGACTCCAGCAGCATCTTCTTCGCCAACTGGACCGACGAGCTGCGCAACTCGCTGGCCGGCCCCGTGTTCATGGCCAACCAGACGCTGCTTTTTCATTCGAAGAACGGCTACGCGCTTTACAATATGCACGGCAAGCTGCTTGAGGAGCACTCGCTCATAAAAGATAACGCCCGCGCGATCGCCGCCGGCCGCCCGCCCACGTATCTTGCGTACCCTATAGACGCCGAGACTATAATCTACTACACTGACCACCCGAACAACGACTCGGTGCAGGTCTTCCGCAAGAAGCTGAACAAAAAGGGCGGGCTTGACAGGATCCCCGCCGCCGAGATGGAACTGTACAGGGATATGTTCAGGGGCATAAAAACCTCCGAGCCGCGCAACATTTTCCGCAGCGGCACCACCGAAGACGTAGGCCGTAAGGTATTTTTGCAGCCGCACCTCGCCGGCTTCACGTCGCTTTCCGGCGGCAGCAGATGGTGGAGCTTGGATATGTTTTTCTCGTTTACCTCGCCCATGATAATGGAGACGGAGGGGCGCTTTACCTCGTTTTTTCCCGGCTTGCGCGACAAGGAGAGCGGCGGCAACTGCGATGTGCCAATAAAGCTCATAGAGCCTATAGGCGTTTTCCAGAGGGAGGGGCGCTGGTACTATGTGGGCATTCACACCGTTACCGGCACCAAGGAAGACGAGTATTTTCAGACGGTAGTGCTGTGCGATCAGGCCGGCAACGTGCTCTACTGCAGCCAGATGCTCAAGCAGGAGATATCCGACGCCATACTGCACACACGCATGGAGATAATGACCCACTTTACCGTGCGCCGCCCCGGCAAGCACGTATTCATCCCGGCGGTTGACGCGTTCGGTGATATATTCTACGGCATTATAGCGTGGGAGTGGAAGAAGTTCGAGGTATACAAGCGGAGCTTTGAGCGGTTCCTTCAATCGCCTGTGGCCCCGGCCTTCGGCGACGCTTTTGACCGCGAGAGCCGCCGCAGTTTTTTGCCTATAAAAATAGACTGCTCCGCCGCGTCGCGCCGGGGGATTGTGCCCGAAGTGCTGTATAAGGACGATCAGGGCAAGATGGAGCTGTTAGATACGGAAGGGTTGTCCAAAGACAACTTCTTCGTGATGGTGCACCGCCTGCCCGACGAGGACCTCAAGAGAAAATCATCGCGCGTGGTCCCCACCATGCCGCAGGCCATAGGCGCGATTCAGGACTCCATATCCAAGCTGCAAACCATATGGTGCCCCTACGGCATATCGCTCAACCACGCCGGGCAGGGCGCGCTCTCTAACCTTGATTACGGCTTTGGCGATATCGTCGTCTGCTCGTGGGTGCTTGGGATGAGCAAGGCGAGGAACGTGTATGTGCGCGTGGACCTGGAGGATTGGGCGGAGGTGCTGGTGTTTACTGAGAATGGGCAGTTCATAGAGCGTTTCACGTTTAACAATCAACACTATAAGGACCGCAGGGATGTTGTGGTGCTGTCCGGGACGGGTGCCGACGAAATTTACGAGCGCGACTACGAGGCCGGTTTTAACGTGAAGAAAAAGCAGGCGGCCGGGCACAGGTTTGTGGTATGGAAGAAGGGGACTTTGCCGATACTCTCATCCGTAAAGGAAGCGCCGGGGGCGGGCAAGAAGCAGCCGAAAAAGAAGAAGTAGGTATGGATGACAATTCCGATTTATTATCTACCCTCAACCCCGAACAGCTGACAGCCGTTACCGCCCCGAACAGGGGTTCGCTGCTCGTATTGGCCGGCGCGGGGTGCGGGAAGACGGCGGTGCTTACGCGGCGCATTGTGTTTTTGGCGCGGTCGGGCATAAGCACAAAACGCATATGCGCGCTGACATTCTCCAGAAAGGCTGCGGAGGAGATGGCGCACCGGCTGGAAAAGTTAGACCCCTCATGCGGCGGCGCAAACGCGCCTTTGGTGACGACGTTCCACGCTTTTGCGCTGCGGGTATTGCAGGAGAAGTTTGAGGGAGAGCGCAATTTCGGCAGGATAGGGTTCGACGGAGACGCGCAGCTGCTTGACACGCGGCAGCGTTATGAATTGCTGGCGCAGGTTACTACTGCCGCGACGCGGAGATCGCTGCGTATGGGGTTGACGGAGATAGACAGCGCTTTGAGTTTGCTCTCGTCATTCCGCGAGAAGGCTGTTAAGAAGTGGGAGGACGGGGAGGTATCTATATTAACGCAGATAGAAAATGATTTCTCCGGGCTGCGCCGGGCGCGGGGGCTTTGGGACTTTTCGGATCTGGTGGAGGGGTGCCTCAAACTGTTTAAGGAGCATCCCCATGTAGCAAAAGCGTATGCCGGGCGGTACGACGCTGTCCTCGTTGACGAATTTCAGGACACCAACCCCACGCAGATCGACCTGCTCGACATCATGCTGACATCCGGCGCGACGCTTTACGCGGTGGGGGACGACGATCAGGCGATATACGGCTTCAGGGGCGCGGACATCAGGCCCATAATGAACTTTACGGCAAGGTTTAATGATGCCCGCATAGTCAAGCTGCAAATAAACTACCGCAGCATCCCTGCAATATTGAACTGCGCCAACAGGCTCTGGACGGATAAGCCGGCGGAGTACAGAAAGACATTAGTCACCGGCCTCGCAGCCCTGCCCACAGGCTGCCGCAAGCCGCAGACCATGCGTTTTGGCACACAGGCGCAGGCGTTGGAGTGGATACTCGGCAAGGCGCGTTTCATCCGGCGAAGGGAGAACATACCCATAAGCGATATGGCGGTGCTGTTCAGGATTAACGACACGCTGACATCCGCCGCGAACCATTATAAGGGGATGGGGCTGCCCGCAGAGGAACAGCCGCAATTTCTGACGATACACGCGAGCAAGGGCCTTGAGTACCCGGTGGTATTTTTGTGCGACCTTGAGGAGGGCGTCTTCCCGCACTACAAGATACCAAAGGAGGCGCGGATAGATTCATGGATGGACCTGCTCAGGGCCGTCGTAAAGCCCAAACCCGGCGTACGCGCGGACGCCTCCTGCGACATTGACGAAGAGCTGCGCCTTTTTTACGTAGGCGTAACGCGCGCCCGGCGTTTCCTGTATTTCGTAACCGTCTCCCAAAAGCCCTTCTACGGCCGCGCTATGAACTTTATCCCGTCGCGGTTTTTGAAGCTGGTAAAATAAAAAAGTTTGTTTCCCGGATTAGTAGGAAAGGTTTTCAGGAATTATGAAAGGTGTACGGTGTTGGCCGCCGGGCATATCATACTGTAAGCATGGGAGTTAGTTCAATGTTCTTCCGGGCGGGGCCGTACCCATTCCCGTATAAAGAATTTTGGGGTTTTGGCAAAAAAGTACTTGCTTTTCCCGCCGGCGCTATATATTTTATAAGATTGTCGTTAATTTTATGGTAAATCCGGCCCCTTTTTCCGGGCGGATAAAAAACAGAAAGGTGTTTGCCGTATTATGAAGAATGCAGGTTTGCGATTCGGCATTGTCATCGCCGTTTTGGCGCTGACGGTATGGTTGCTGGTACCGTCTATTCAGTTTTACGCCCTCTCCGAGGCGGAGCAGGAGAATATCCGCCGCGATACGCCCCACAAGCTCAAGCGTATTCTCAATTTGGGCCTCGACCTGCAGGGCGGCATGCGCCTTGTGCTCGAAATTGACGGCTCCAAGCTCGATGACGACGCCAGAAAAGACGCTATTGACAGGGCGTACGCCATCATCGAAAACCGCATCAACCAGCTCGGCGTAGCGGAGCCCATTCTCCAGAAGCAGGGGCGCGACCGGATTATTGTCGAGCTGCCGGGCATCAAGGACGAGAAGGTGGCCAAGGAGGTTATAGGCAAGACGGCGCAGCTTGAGTTCAATCTGGTGCGCGACGATGCCGACCGCGAGCGCGCGCTGGCTATCATCGAGGCGACCGTGAGCGGCGGCAAGAGCCCTGATGACGAGGCAAAGTCTGCCGAGGCCGCAGAGGCTAAGGATCAGGCTAATCAGGAACTCGCCGACAAGTTGTTCGGTGGCAGCGACACAACTGCGGCCGATTCCGGGTCTGCGCCCGCCGGCGGGGACGATGCGCTGAACGACCCCTTCTCGGCAGCCGGCACTTTCCGTTCGCTGATTGAGATGATGGGCGGCATGACGGTTGTGAAGAATGAGTCCAGAGCGCGGGTAAACGAGATTTTGAGGCGCGACGACGTCCGCCGCGCGCTTGACCGGGCCGGGCTTGGCGGCAACTCTTTTTTGTGGGGTTACGAAGACCTTCCGGCGAGCAACTCGTCCTCGACCTATAAATACCTCTATTATGTGAAATCCGCCCCCGAAATGAAGGGCGACGTCATAAAGAACGCCATGGCCACCATCGACCAGAGCGGCGGCATGAACGCCGGCCGGGCGAAGGTTGACTTTGAGCTGAACGCGGCGGGGGCCAGAAGCTTTACAAGGGTCACGAGCCACAACCTGCACAAACAGCTCTCCATAGTGCTCGACTCCACGGTCTACTCCGCGCCGCGCATCCAGTCGCGCATCTCCGGAGGCCGCGCCGAGATCACCGGCAGTTTTACCATGGAAGAGGCCAAGGCGCTCTCCATTATCCTGCGCGCCGGCGCACTGCCCGCCCCGGTTAATATTATAGAAGAGCGCACCGTAGGCCCGTCGCTCGGCCAGGACGCCATCGAAAAGGGCATACTCGCCATGCTCATAGGTACCGCGCTCATTATCGTGTTCATGATCATCTATTACCAGATAAGCGGCATCATCGTGCTCTTCGCGCTGTTCCTGAATATGCTCATAGTGCTGGCCACAATGGCCGCTTTCGGCGCGACGCTCACGCTCCCCGGCATTGCCGGCCTGATCCTGCTCATAAGCATGGGCACCGACGCCAACGTGCTTATCTTCGAGCGCATAAGGGAGGAACTGGCGCAGGGGCGTACCGTGCGCAGCGCCATAGAGCAGGGTTACCAGAACGCGCTGTCGGCCATTTTAGACGCGAACCTGACCTCCATCGTGGTAGGTTTCATCCTTATGTGGAAAGGCACGGGCCCTATCCGAGGTTTCGCGGTGATCCTCGTTATAGGTATCACGGCGTCGCTTTTCACCGCGCTGTTCGTATCTAAACTTTTGATGACCTCCACTTTCCAGAAGAGGGCGAAGATCAGCATTTGATGCGGTGGGTGTTTATTGGACGTTATGTGTATATGGATTGACATTGTTTTGTCGGGATGGTATGGTGGTATTATTATAGATTGACATCGTTGCGGGGGCGGGTTTAAAAACCGCCTGCGGTGCCGGATAAATAATACCGTACAGATAAACGGTAAAATTTTTTATCAATAATAAAAGGAAAGAAAGATGTTACAGATTTTCAAGAACACGAAGTACGACTTCCTCGGCTATTCAAAGCTCGCTATCGGGCTGTCGCTGGCGTTTATAGGGGCCTCGATCATAATGCTGATTTTGAACGGCGGGTTCAACATGTCGGTTGACTTCGCCGGCGGCACGACGATGCAGATAAAGTTCGATCAGCCGGTGCGCGACCAACTCCCTGCGATCAGGGCCGGCATAGGTGATCAGGGGTTCGGGCAGCCGGAGATCAAGACCATTGGCCTCGCCGACAATAACGAGATACAGATCACGGTGCGCACCCAGCCTGAGGGTGTAGACGTTGAGGGGGCCATACGCTCGGTTCTTGGGTCGGCGCTTGCCGGCAACAACTTTACGGTGCTCAGGGTCGAGAGCGTAGGCCCCAAGATCGGCGGCGAGCTCACGCGCGACGCGGTCATAGCCTCCATATTCGCGCTCTTAGCCATTCTGCTCTATGTCAGCATACGCTTCAAGCCGTCGTTCGCCGTGGCCTCGGTTATCCCGCTGTTCCACGATGTGCTTATAACGCTTGGCATATTCGCCATATTCAGGCTTGAGCTTACTCTGCCGTTTGTAGCCGCGGTGCTTACCATTATCGGTTACTCTCTCAACGATACCATTGTGGTTTTCGACCGCCTGCGCGAAAACTCGAAAAACGGCCTGCGCGGCAGAACGTTCCGCGAGGTGGCCAACGGGAGCATCAACCAGACGCTCTCGCGTACCATCATAACAACCGTTACGTCGCTCTTCTCGCTCGTTGCGCTCTATGTCCTCGGCAGCGACGCCATCAAAGACTTCGCGCTGGCCCTGACGATAGGCGTGGTGGTAGGCACCTACTCCACCCCGTTCATCGCGGTGCCCATCCTTGAGTGGTGGCACAAGAAGTGGCCGATTGTGAAGTAATGGTTGGCGCAGTTATTGTATATTATAATATTTGGAGGTTTTTATGGCGATAAACTTGAAGGATAAAGTAAAGCCTGTTTCATAACATGAAGCCAAAAGCGTCTAACCATAAAATGGAAGACGCTTTTGTTTTCATGGAGATCATAAAAACCGCAGAAAATGATATCTAAAACGGCAGGGTGAGAAAAGCCGGTAACATATATTAATTTATACCTGTTCACTAATTTTTAAGGAGAATTGTTATGCGCCTCAAACCGCTGTCGTTCGCTGTAATGCTTTCGATGCTGTCTCTGAACGCCTTTGCCGCCAAACCCATTTCGCTTGAGGGCGGGTTTGAGGTTACGGTTTTTGACGAGGTCCCCGGCAGGGACATGGGCGTTGAGCTGTTTGAGGGCGGCCCTATGACTAAGGAGCAGCGTCTCGCTTTCATGCCCGGCGGCAAGGCCCCCGCTGCGGTGAATGTCTTTGTGGTTAAGACCCCCGGGAAGACGTACCTTATAGACGCCGGCTTCGGCAACGCCGTAAAGGACAAGAGGGTGGACCCCGCAAGGATTGATGCCGTCCTCATCACGCATGCCCACGGCGACCACATAGGCGGTCTCCTGAAAGAGGACGGGACGGTCAACTTCACCAAACCGGTGTTCATATCAAAAACCGAGAGCGACTACTGGCTTGACCCGAAAACGCAAAACTCCGATCTGCCTAAGAAGGTTGCCAAAGCCTACGAGGGGCGCTACAAAACTTTCGCGTTTGGCGATACCCTCGCCCCCGGCATTGTGGCCATAGGGGCGGAGGGGCATACGCCGGGGCACACGGCGTTTCTGATAGGCACGGGCAAGAAAAAGCTCTTAATTGCCGCCGACTTCCTGCACGCCGCCGCGCTGCAGTTCCCCAATCCCGAAGAGTGCGCGAGCTTTGACGTAGACAGGAAAAAGTCGGTAGAAACCCGCAAAAAGCTGATACAGATGTGCATAGACAACGGATGGCTGATAGGCGGTATGCACATCCCCGGCGGGATAGGTACGGTCAAAAGCAATGGCAAGGGCGGGTTTGAGTTTACTCCGCATAAATAATATATATAGAAATATGTTAATTTTCAATTAATGCGTGGGCGGGTACGGTTATTTGCCGCAGACAAAAAAGTACGCCGCCGCGCCATACATTAATTATATTTGTATCATGGCTGTTACCGCATCTCAGATAGACTTTCTCACGCAACTGACGAAAATCCCCGGACTCGGCCCCAAACGGCGCGCGGCGCTGGAGGCGGTTGGGATCAAAAGCCTTGGGGACCTGCTGTACTATTATCCCGTACGCTATATCGACAGGTCAAAGCGCGTTGACATATGTGAAGCCGGAGGCTTGGGCGACGAGCGCGTAACCGTGCGCGGGGTGGTAGACAGGGCGCGCACGGAGTACTGGGGGCGGGCCAAGTTTCGGGTTACGATTAAGGATGATACCGGCGCTTTAGACGCGTTATGGTATATGCCGGTTATGAAGATTGCGGCGGGGGAGACGCTCTCGCTTACCGGCAAGGTCATCAACAGCAACGGCAGGCTGCTTATGATACATCCGGCGCTCGAAAAGATTACGGAGCAGACCGACTTCAAGCCGGTCATAGCGGTTTACTCAATAAAAGAGTCAATGCGCGACGCGAGCATCACCCAGAAGCTGATTCGCAAGTCTGTTGAGTGGGCGCTTAAAAACACAGGCTGCTATCCCCGCGTACTGCCGGAGGCCGTCGAGAAAAAGCACAGCTTCCCGCCGCTTGACGAGTGCCTGCGTAATATCCATATCCCCGGCGATTTACTGTCGCTTGACAGGTACAGGGAGCGCCTTAAATACGAGGAGCTGTACAGGCTGGCGCTCAACCTGCGCTGGAATAAAAAGAAGTTCGCGCTGCCGGGGTACGCTATGGCGGCGGGGGAGTTGGATAAAAAACTGCGTGAGCTGCTGCCATTTGAGTTGACGGAGCCGCAGGAGAGGGCGGTTAAGATTTTGTACGATGACGCCGCCAGGCCGGAGAGGATGCACAGGCTGCTTCAGGGCGATGTGGGGTCGGGGAAGACAATAACCGCGCTTATGGCGGCGCTGCCCGCGCTTAACAGCGGCCGTCAGGTTGCGTGGATGGCGCCTACGGAGGTTCTCGCGAAGCAGACGAAATCGGTCGTTGAAAATTATCTGGGCCGGCTGGGGATTGGCGTTGAGTACCTCGGCGCCGGAGACATGAGCGGCAGGCAGCGCATACAGAGGGACCTCGCGTCTGGCAGGCTGCGGGCGGTTGTGGGCACGCATGCGCTGTTTATGCCGTCTGTCAAGTTTAAAAATCTGGGAATGGTGGTAATAGACGAGCAGCACAAGTTTGGGGCGGGGCAGAGGCTGAAATTGCAGGAAAAGGGCCCGGCGTCTGATTTTCTGTTGATGTCCGCAACGCCTATCCCCCAGACATTAGCTAAGACATTATATGGGGACCTCGATATAGTGGAAATAACATCAAGGCCGGGCCGCGCGCCGATATCAACACATATTGTCCCGGATAACAAGCGCGCCGGCATGGAGAAGTTTATCCTTGAGCAGGTAACATCCGGCAACCGTGTTTTTTATGTCGTGCCGAGAATTGATCAGCGGGGAGATGATGTTGAGGATGATGACGATGATGATAAATCAGCAAAGAAATCATCCCGCGCCGCCGAAGACAAATCCGCTCCGATATCAATCCGCACGGTCGACGACGCGGCAGATAAACTGATGGCTGGCCCGCTCGCATCAGTCCCTATCCATAAAATACACGGCCGTATGTCTTGCGACGAGCGCGAAGAATCAATCACCGCCTTCCGCAGCGGCCCGCCCGGCGTCCTTGTGGCCACTACCATCGTAGAGGTAGGCGTTGATGTCCCCGACGCCACGGTGATGGTCATAGAAAGCCCGGAGTTTTTCGGCCTCGCGCAGCTGCACCAGATACGGGGGCGCGTTGGGCGGGGGGAGAGGCCGTCGTACTGCTTTTTGCTCCCCGGCGCTAATCAGAACGAGCAGACTGCGGAGCGCCTCAAATTTCTGTGCGGCTGTTCCGACGGCTTCGAGATCGCCGAGTGGGACCTGCGCAGCCGCGGCCCCGGCGACACGGCGGGGTATCGTCAGTCGGGTTGGGACGACCTGCGGGCGGCGGATATTTTGGAGGACGCGGGGATGTTCAGGGAGATTTTGGGCGAAATTGACACAATTTTCGCTCCTGATGCCAAAACTCGCAGTTGACGCATATTACCGCCAATATCCTACCCGTGTAATATGTTTACATAAAATACAAAAAAATTTTGCATGATAATTGCGCAAATATTATATTACTTTGTTCGTAAAACTCATAAGAACCCCGCTTACGGTGCGAGGACGCTGGTTTTGGGGGGCTGTGGGCGCTTTTTTAACGTAAAGGTATCAGATGATTGCTCTTGTTATTGTGTGTTGTCTCTATGTGTTGTGCTCCGCGCTGCTTCTCGGATACGGATTGCAGTGCTACATTCTGACCTGCTTCTTCCTGCGGAAGCGTAAGGGTAAGATCGCGGCCCAGCGCGAAACGATGCAATATTATTACGGGATAGAGGATGACTCCGCGTTCCCCAAGGTGGTAACGCAGCTCCCCATGTACAACGAAAAGACCGTCGCCTCCCGCGTGATAAGGGCCTGCGCGGCGATGGACTACCCGCTCTCCCGCCACGAGATACAGGTCTTAGATGACAGCAACGACGAGACGAAGGGCTACATAGACGAAACCGTCGCCGAACTCCAGGCGCAGGGCGTAAACATCAAAACTATCAGGCGTGCCAGCCGTGCGGGGTTCAAGGCCGGCGCCCTCCAATACGGCCTTGAGCAGACCGACGCCGAGTTTGTGGCAATCTTCGATGCCGATTTCGTACCGCCGGCCGATTTCCTCAAGAAGTCGGTGGCGTTTTTCGTAAACAAGCCTAAGCTCGGTCTCGTGCAGGGCCGCTGGACGCACCTGAACAAGCAGGCGTCCATGATTACGCGCGGGCAGGCCATGGGCATAGACGGCCACTTCATGGTCGAGCAGGCGGCGCGCAGCTGGAACGGCTGGTTCATGAACTTCAACGGCACCGCCGGCATCTTCCGCGTTAGCGCCATACACGCCAGCGGCGGCTGGCAGCACGACACCCTCACGGAAGACATGGACCTCTCCTACCGTATGCAGCTTGCCGGCTGGGAGACCGAGTACGTGCCGGAGCTGGCCGTGCCCGCCGAGATCCCCGAAGACATGAACGCCTTCAAGAACCAGCAGTTCAGGTGGGCCAAGGGCTCCATCCAAACCGCCATGAAGATCATCCCGCTGCTCATAAAGCAGAAGGTGCCCCCGTTCAAGTTCATACAGGCCGTGTTGCACCTGACCCACTACGTTGTCCACCCGCTTATGTTCATGATAGCCGTGCTCACGATGCCTGTGCTCTTCTTCGTGAAAATCACGCTCGCCCCGATGTGGCTCGTCATGGTCATCTCCGGCATGATCCTCGCGACAAGCGGCCCGTCTACCATGTATATGGTCTCCCAGCACTATCTGGGCAACCGCGCGCGCAAGCAGTTCCTGTTTATCCCGGTTATGATGCTCATAGGCACCGGCTTGGCCGTAAACAACTGCAAGGCTGTCCTTGAGGCTGTCCTCAAAATAGAGTCGCCGTTCAACCGCACCCCAAAAAAGGGGGAGGCCAGGGCCAAGGCCGGCTACAAGCCGATAAAAGACATAACCTGCATCGTAGAGATCGCTCTGGCGTTATACTGCTTCATAGGGTTAAAGCTCTTTTTCGGCTACACGAACTTCTTTGTGACCCCGTTTCTGGCGCTCTACGCCTCCGGCTTTCTGTTCGTGGGCATCCTGTCGATAGCCCACTTCCGCCGCCCAGAGTCCATAGACATGAAATTTTTTGGCCGCAAGATTAGCGAGGCCCCGGTGTTCAAGCTGTTGCCGGTGCTGCTGCCGCTGTGCTTTTTGTCGTAAATTACCATTTGCATGTTCCAAATTGAAACGTTTAATTTGCGAATATGTACCATTATAATATATAAATATGTACCCACCCCCAATTTTTACCCCAATTTCGCCCTTTTTCCGGCTGGCACGGGATTTGATATATTAATATCATTCGTTCAAAAAATCATCTATCAATCATCAATAAAAACTTGCAGGAGGTGTATAATGGGAAAGATTATCGGTATAGACCTTGGGACTACCAATTCGTGCGTATCCGTCATGGAGGCGGGTAAGCCGGTGGTTATACCCAACGCCGAGGGCGGGCGCACGTCGCCGTCCATTGTGGCGTTTACCAAAAACGGCGAGCGCCTCGTGGGCGCCATTGCCAAGCGCCAGGCGGTTACGAACCCGGAGAACACCGTTTACTCCATCAAGCGGTTCATGGGCCGGCGCCACAACGAGGTGCAGTCGGAGGAGAAGCGCGTGCCCTACAACGTGGTGGGCGGTGCCGAGGATCCGGTAAAGGTCAAGATCCAAGACCACGACTACTCCCCCCCGGAGATCTCCGCAATGATCCTGCAGTACCTCAAGAAGGCGGCTGAAGACTATTTGGGCGAGCCTGTTACCGAGGCTGTAATTACGGTCCCCGCGTACTTTAACGACGCCCAGCGCCAGGCTACAAAAGACGCCGGCAGGATCGCCGGCCTCGACGTGAAGCGCATTATCAACGAGCCCACTGCGGCGTCGCTGGCCTACGGGCTTGAGAAGAAGAAGAACGAGAAAATCGCGGTGTTCGACCTCGGCGGCGGCACGTTCGACATATCCATCCTCGAAATCGGCGACGGCGTGTTCGAGGTCAAGTCCACAAACGGTGACACGCACTTGGGCGGCGACGATTTTGACGAGGTACTGATCGATTATATAGCCGAGGAGTTCAAGGCCTCCAACGGCATAGACCTGCGCAATGACAAGATGGCGCTGCAGCGGCTGAAAGAGGCGGCGGAGAAGTCAAAGGTTGAACTGTCGTCTGCGATGCAGGCGAACGTGAACTTGCCGTTCATCACGGCGGATTCGAGCGGCCCGCGCCATTTGGACATCACAATCTCCCGCGCGAAGTTCGAGCAACTCGTATCGGGGCTCGTTGAACGGACGGTTGAGCCATGTAAGAAGGCGCTGGCCGATGCCAAGCTCAAGGCTTCCGATATTGACGAGGTGATTTTGGTAGGCGGCTCAACGCGCACCCCGTCGGTTCAGCGCAAGGTCGAGGAGATCTTCGGCAAGGCTCCGAACAAGGGTGTCAACCCGGATGAGGTGGTTGCCGTGGGCGCGGCAATTCAGGGCGCGATTCTTGGCGGCGACCAAAGCGTTAAGGACGTGCTGCTGCTTGATGTCACCCCGCTGTCGCTGGGCATAGAGACGAAGGGCAACGTGATGACGAAGCTAATTGAGCGCAACACGACGATCCCGACCAAAAAGAGCCAGGTTTTCTCTACTGCTGCCGACAACCAGAGCGCGGTGACGATCATGGTTTATCAGGGTGAGCGCGTGATGGCCGCCCACAACAGGCTTTTGGGCCAGTTTGACCTGCTTGGCATCCCGCCCGCACCGAGCGGCATACCGCAGATCGAGGTGTGCTTCGACATCGACGCCAACGGCATCCTGAAAGTTAGCGCCAAGGATTTGGGCACAGGCAAGCAGCACGAAATCCGCATTGAGTCGTCAAGCGGCATTTCGGAGAGCGACATACAGCGTATGGTCAAGGAGGCTGAGGCTAACGCCGCGCAGGACAAGGAGGAGAAGGAGCGGGTGGAGGCCAAAAATCAGGCTGATCAGGCAATCTACCAGACCGAGAAGATGCTCTCTGAGCACGGCGATAAGATCTCCGACGGCGACAAGTCGAACATCCGGAGTGCTCTGGAAGACCTGAAGCAGAAAGCCTCCGGCACCGATACCGCCGCGATAAAGGCCAGTATGGAGGCCCTGCTCAAGGCGAGCCACGCAATGGCCGAGGCGATGTACAAGCAGGCCGGCCCGGAAGCCGCCGCTGCCGGTTTTGGCGGCATGGGCGGAGCCTCAAACGTCCACCAGGGCGCCGCGCAGGACCAGCAGCAGCAAAGCGGCGGCGATCAAAAGAAGTCCGGCGCCGTAGACGCCGACTTTGAGGTCGTAGACGACAACAAGTAAACAAGGCAAATGGCGGGCCAAAACGGCCCGCCGTTTTTATCAGTGCCAACCGGATTGTCAACCATTTTCCCGACATCATAAAAATGCTGAAAATAATGCTTTTCAGGACTCATAAAAATGTCATTAAAATTTAAAATTATAACAATTAACAGCATTTTTGGGCTCCGTTTTTCCTGATGTCAGGAAAAACCGCAGAAAGCATCAAAAACGCAGAAAAGTACCTTAAACAAGAGGTTTTTTAAATGGCAAAGCTTGAAGCAAAAGAATATGAACCGTTTTAGCTAATTAAGCAAGTTAGCGAAAATGGAGGCGAATTTTGGTATGCACGGGATTTGCAGGAGGTGTTGGATTATAATAAATGGGAAAACTTTTCCAAAGTAATTGACAGAGCCATGCTCGCGTGTAAAAACAGCGGGTTCGATATCGGCGGTAATTTTGTCGATATTATAAAAGTGATAAAATTAGGCTTGGACAGGCAAAAAGAGGTTGCTGACTACAAGAGACCCGCTACGCCTGCTACCTGATTGTCCAAAACGGCGACCCCCGCAAGGAGATCATCGCCCTCGGCCAAACCTACTTCGCCATCCAAACGCGCCGTCAGGAACTGGCCGACACCTTCAACCAGCTCGACGAAAACAATAAGCGCCTCGTGGTTCGCGGCAACATTAAGCAGTGGAACCAGCTGCTGGCCGAGGCCGCCCGCAGCGCAGGGGTTATTACCGACGAAGAGTTCGCCATATTCCAGAACTCCGGCTACATGGGCCTATACGGCGGCCTTGCCGTTGCCGATATACACAGAAGAAAGAAGCTCAGGGAAAACGAAAAAAATCTCGACTTCATGGGCAGCACCGAGCTCATAGCCAACCTGTTCCGCATATCCCAGACCGAAGAGAAGCTGAAAATCGAACAGACGTCGTCCGCGGCGGAGGCAAACGATATCCACTACAGAATAGCCGAAAAAATCCGCGGCGCCATGATAGACATGGGTACAACCCTGCCGGAAGACCTGCCCGTACCCTACAAAAGCATCCAAACCGTAGAGCGCGAGGAGATCAAACGGCTCAAGAGTGCGCAGGCTGTGTTGATGCTTGATGAGTAGGGTGGGCGGGAGGGACCGGTTAACCTGTTTAACCCAAATTGTCCATTAGGTGATTTGTTTGCACGCTTTGCAACTGTAACTCATTATAGATCAATAACTTGCTCTAATGGTGTCCATTAGAAAATACCCCAAAAAGAGAGAAAAAACGGCTAATGGACAATTTGGGATAATCATGCCTACAGACTTATTTTGGGACAGCCCCATAAAAAATTTGACACAAGCTTTAACCATTTATTATTTTTATATCTAAATAGTTGGAAAACTTAATATCATTAAAAGAGAGGTAATTTATGAGTAAATGCCTGTATATAAGTATACTATGTCTTATATGTACGTTGTTTCTCATTGGTTGTTCAGAGGATCTGATAGACGAGCCAGTATTTACTTTCTATAACAGCACAGGCACCAAAATAGATTCTGTCCAAATAGCCATTTCCGGTGGTTCGTACGCCGAGAAAACATATAACATCGAGCCTTATGAAACGGTAAGGCACCGTTTTTCTCCCCCGGAAGAAGCGGTAAAAGGTGAGGGTGTTGTGCTTGAAATGTTTATGGATACTGTTTTTAGAAGAAATTATGTTGGAGAAAGCGGGGCAACCTTATTTTCTAAGCGGCTTTTTGCCGACGATAAGTTAAATTTTACGATACTTGAAGATGAGAACGCTATCGTGAGATTTTGGAAAGATGCGTCTGTGAACGACTATTACGCGAAACGGTACGATGTCCGCCATATTTTTACGGAAATCATTTATAATCCGGATACTATGCCCGGATTTGAAGCACAGCCATTCATCCGGCAAGCCGGTGATACTCTTATCATATCGGATTATTGGGCTATGAATGATTATTATGATATTGCAATTTCATTTGATGACCTCTATGACTGTTACGGAAATATAAAATTACGCTACACAATAACATCCGCATCACGGCAAGTAGCGGAAATTGCTGCACCCACGGTTGAGGTAACAGTAAAATTTACCGGGTTCGAGAGTTCGTATCCGCACGAAACACTTTCTGTTTCTGCAAATGTAAGGTCTGGTTACCAATATACCAGAACTCCAACAGATTTGGAAAAAGAACGAGGGTTTCGCAGCATGGGTGGAAAAATCGAACAGGTATCAATTCCGGTTCTGTAAGAAAATAAGTTTTAAATGTGGGGTCATATAGATAAGTTCTATAAAGAGGTCAGTTATAAACCCAAATTGTCCATTAGCCTTTTTTTCTCTCTTTTTGGGGTATTTTCTAATGGACACCATTAGAGCAAGTTATTGATTTATAATGAGTTACAGTTGCAAAGCGTGCGAACAAATCACCTAATGGACAATTTGGGCTAATCGTGGCTTCAATAATCAATACCCTCAAACAGCGGCTCTATGACCTCCGCCAGTTCCGCCCCGATCTTTGCCTGCGCCTCTGTCCCCGGATGCCAGTCGCAGCCGGAGAGGCGTTTGGGAACCTGACTGTATGAGTAGAAGTGGATTTTTGTATTCCCCTCGGCCTGCTCCTGCCTTACAAGCTCTTCAATATATGTCCTCACCGGTTCCCGCGCGGACATTACACATACGATCTTCACTTTGGGGTATCGTCCCCAGAGTTCGTACAGGAAGCTGCGGTAGTGCGCGGTGTAGACCTCTTTGGGCGGGTACGGGCGCGACGAGAAGTCGTTGGTGCCAAAGTTCACCACCGCTACGTGCGGTGTCCACGATTTAAAGTCCCATAGCGCCGTGGAGTCGTTTTTGAGCGTACGCGGGTATTGCGGGCCGAACGGGCGCGGCGCGGCGATGAACGGCGACTGCCAGTTGCGCATCAGCCCCTTGCCCGTCATCGTGGCCATGTGGGCCTCGGCGCCCAGCGCGCGCGCGGCGGTCAGGCCGAAGGCGATGTAGGCGTTGGACCAAACAGCCGGCGTGTCGCAGTGGATGGTGCCGGCCTCCGCGCCGAAGCCGAGCAGGTTCGATCCGCCTATCAGCTCAATCCGCCGGGCGGGGCGCGGGTGGGGCAGGGGATGGAGGGACTGCCCGGCATCAATATAGAACCCCTTGAACTCCGCGATCTGCCCTCTGGCGCCCTCGAACCGCTTGAATATTCTCACATAGTGCGTTGACTCCCCGTCTAACCCTGCGGCGAGTTGATGGACGCTTTCCGTTGTGTCGAACCGCGCCACAAACGCGCTGTCGTTGACGGAGATGTTGTACTGCCCGCCGTCCCCCCGTATTTTTACGGCGCAGGATGTCCCGCCGAACCGCAGTTCTATCATGCTCCCCGGCCAGTCGAAGCGGATGTTTTTAGGGTTGCGGGCGTCGAACCTGCCGGTGTAGCGGATTTGCGGGTCCGACGGGGAGATCAGCGCCGTCCCCGGCGGCGCTGATGCCGGGGACGGCGCGCACAGCAATGCCAGTATCATCATCAGAGTTGATTTGAGCGTTTTCCCGCGCCGCATCCCGGCCATTGTCTCCATCAGCACCCGTTTTTTGTTGATTTATGGGATCAATACCGCCAATATCAATAATCCATGAATATAATATATATTGATGCCCCCATTGACTTTTAACGCCTGCCCTTGTATTTTTTATATGTACCCTGTTTTTGGGCGTACCCCTGGAACCGCCGGGCCAGCGCGTATATGAACGCCGCCGCGCCCAGGTTCAGGAGGGCGTCCACGAACCAGGGGGCGGGCCTTTTTTTTGTGAACATGTGCGCAATATCCTTTCATCAATACAGGGAGCGGTTATATATGGAATATACTACAGGCGCGGTGGGCAGGTGTGTATGTATTCGCCTTCACGAGGGCGACCCGGTCTATGCTACGATTCAGGAGGTCGCCGACAGGGAGGGCGTGAACGCCGGCGTGGTGTTTGTGATAGGCGGGGTGAAGAACGGGGCGGTGGTGGTGGGCCCCAAAGATCAGGACGAGCGCCCGCTGCGCACCAACGTCGAGAACTTCTCCGACGCGCGGGAGATTGCGGGGGTGGGGACACTTTTCCGCAACGAGGCGGGGGAGATGAAACTGCATATGCACGCCTCTATAGGCAAGGGTACGGACCCGATAGTGGGCTGCCCGCGGCTGGGGTTAGACTGCTGGTTAGTTACCGAAGTCATAATGCTGGAACTGACCGGGGTGAACGCGGTGAGGGCGAAAGAGGCGTCGGGGCTGGAACTGTTGACGTTTTTGCCGCGGTGAGCCGCGTACAGGCGGTTTCCGCGGGCGAGGTGGCCATAGGGGTGGATGCCGGCGGGATGAATCCCCGCAAAATCAATGTGTTGTGGCGTACCCACACCTTATCCACAAAATATTGTATAGAAAAATTTGACATCCATCTCCCGAAAACCTATTTTAACCTATGCATAAGTTATGCATCAAGACAAAATAATCCGAAAAGAAAGAGACAGGAACCCAATATGGCGCAAAAAGCGGCATCTACCGGCAATGTTGTAACCGACGTTCTGAGCAAGACCGTCAAATCCGCAGTCCTCACCGCCTCGGCCCCGCAGCCGCAGGACGGCGGGCTGAAGGAGCGGCTCATCCAGAAAAAGGCCGCGATCAGCGCAAACGCGCGGGTCGTGCTCGAAAAGCGGTACCTCCTTAAGGACGACAACGGGAACGCTATCGAGGGCCCGGAGGACCTCTTTTTCAGGGTCGCCGAGAACATCGCGTCCGCCGAGAAGATTTTTAACGAAGAGGTGAACGTGGACATCTGGACGGAGCGCTTCTACAACGCCATGGCCGGCCTTGAGTTTTTGCCGAACTCCCCCACGCTGATGAACGCCGGCCGCGAGCTCCAGCAGTTAAGCGCCTGCTTCGTCCTCCCCGTTGGCGACTCCATGGAAGAGATATTTACGTCGGTAAAGAACACCGCCCTCATCCACAAGAGCGGCGGCGGCACCGGCTTCTCGTTCTCGCACATCCGCCCCAAAAACGACCGCGTAAAGTCCACCAAGGGCATATCGTCCGGCCCGCTGTCGTTCATGCGCGTTTTTGACATGGCGACCGAGACCGTAAAGCAGGGCGGCACCCGCCGAGGGGCCAACATGGGCATACTCTCGTGCAGCCACCCGGAAATCCTCGAATTCATCGAGCTTAAGGCCAACGACGGCGTGATGGCGAACTTCAACATATCGGTCGGCATAACGCGGGAGTTCATGGAGGCGCTCAAGAAAGGGGAGGAGTACCCCCTGCGCAACCCCCGTACCGGCGACGAGATGGGGCGGCTCAAGGCGTCGCGCGTATTCAAGAGGATAGTCGAGCTCGCGTGGAAAAACGGCGAGCCGGGCGTGGTCTTCCTCGACAGGATAAACGAGGGCAACCCCACCCCGCACGTAGGGCGTATGGAGAGCACGAACCCCTGCGGCGAGCAGCCGCTGCTTCCGTACGAATCCTGTAATCTGGGCTCCATAAACCTCGCTAAGATGGTTTGTGCAAAAGACGGCAAAAAGGCCATAGACTACGAGAAGCTCGGCTCGACCGTGCAGACCGCAGTCCGCTTCCTCGACAACGTAATAGAGGTCAACCGCTACCCGCTGCCGGAGATAAGCGAGATGACAAGGGCCAACCGCAAGATCGGCCTTGGGGTTATGGGCTACGCCGATATGCTGATATCGCTTGGCATAGCCTACAACTCTACAGCTGCGGCAACCGTGGCCGAGGAGGTTATGAAGTTCATCCACGAAGAGGGGCAGAAGGTCAGCGCGTTTCTGGCCCGCGAGCGCGGCACGTTCCCCAACTTCCGCGGGTCGGTTTACGACAAGGAGGGCGGCCTGCAGATGCGCAACGCCACGGTCACCACCATCGCCCCGACCGGCACTATAAGCATGATAGCCGGCTGCTCAAGCGGCATCGAGCCGCTGTTCGCCATCGTCTACGAAAAGAACGTGCTCGACGGCAAGCGGTTCCTTGAGGTGCACCCTGAGTTCATGCAGGTCGCGCAGAATGAGGGCTTTTACTCCGAGGAGCTGATGAAGATGGTCGCCGAGTGCGGCAGTTTGGATAGGATCCACGGCATCCCAAAGCGCATAAAGGACGTGTTTGTAACCTCGCACGACATCGAGCCGCGCTGGCACGTGACGATACAGGCCGCGTTCCAGAAGTATACGGACAACGCCGTCTCAAAGACGGTCAACTTCCGCCGCGAGGCCAAGGTGGAGGAGGTGGAGGAGGTGTTCCGCTACTCCTACGAGCTCGGCTGCAAGGGTATTACCGTTTACCGCGACGGGTCAAGGCAGAATCAGGTGCTCACAAGCGGCGGCTCCTCCGGCGCGCCCGCCGGCGAGAGTCAGTACACCGGCCTGATCCACCCGCGCCCGCGCCCCGACGTAACGCACGGCCGTACGTACAAGACCAAAACCGGCTGCGGCACGCTCTACGTAAACGTAAACTCCGACCAGCACGGCTTCTGCGAGGTCTTCAACCAGATGGGCAAGTCGGGAGGCTGCGCCGCGTCCAACGCCGAGGCGGTCGCGCGGCTCGTATCTTTGGGCTTGCGCTCCGGCATCGACCCCGGCGTAATAGTCAGTCAGTTGCGCGGCATACGGTGCCCAAGCCCCACATGGCACGAGGGCGAGATGATCCTCTCCTGCGCCGACGCAGTGGGCCGCGCGCTCGAAAAGGCCATAAGCGAGACCAACGGAAAGGCGTCGGCCATGCAAATCCCCTACACCGGCCTCGACATGGGCCACTGCCCCGACTGCCCCGACTGCGGTGCCATTCTGGAGCACGAGAGCGGGTGCGTGTCGTGCAAATCCTGCGGGTACACGAAGTGCTGAGGCCGTGGGGGGTAATCCCGCGGTTTTGGATGGATGACAACAGGTAATGACTGCAGGGGACGGGCCGACACGCTCGTCCTCTTTTTTCATTACACTATAGTGGTGGACGATGCGAGTACTCAACACACTCCCGCACAAAATCATTTACTCACTCAGTAATTTTTTCAGTAATTCTTCCGGAACATCCGATAATTTAACCACAATGAAATCCTGCGCACGTTTCACGCAGCCGGGATCAACCGGTATGGCTGGCGATGTATTGACCCGCGGGGTATCATCCCCTCCAAAATCCTGCCGCCGCGCGGCTCCGGGTGTTCCCGGCGTCCGTCGGTTTACCCAAAAAACCGTTTTTTACCGTATTCCGACGGATAATCTCTTATCGCCGTAAGTCGTCTGATTTTGGTAAGTTACGAAAATTAATATTAATTATTACCCCCCCGCCCGCGCCATATAATATTTTATGTAGGGGCAGTGTGCCCCGGAAAAGGTGCGTTTTATGCTCAAAGAGCTTCTTACGCCTGAGATTATCCAGCTCATCCGCGAGCGGAAGTGGACTGATATGCGCGAGGCGCTCATCAGTTGGCCGCCGGCGGAAGTTGCCGCGCTTATCCAGTCGATAGAGGAGCCCACGCGGGTGCTGCTTTTGCGCTTTTTGCCGCGCCAGTACGGCGCGGAGGTGTTTTCTGAGCTTACGCATGGGTCGCAGGACGACCTGCTCAAGGAATTGTCGAACCACGAGGTGCGCGGCCTGCTCGCTGATTTGAGCCCCGACGACCGCATCGCGCTCATCGAGGAGATGCCGGCGGAGGTTACGCGGCGGCTGTTCAGCCTGCTCTCGCCGGACGACCTGAAGGAGACCCGCCAGCTTTTGGGCTACCCAGAGGGCAGCGTTGGCAGGGTGATGACGCCGAACTTCGAGGCCGTAAGGGCGGAGTGGACGGTCGAGGAGGCTATTGAGCACGTCCGTCAGCACGGCGTTGAGAGCGAGACGATAAACGTGGTCTACGTTACCGACGAGGCGGGCAAGCTCCTTGACGAACTCCCCCTGCGCCGGTTAGTCCTCGCGCCGCCTGATAAGACGGTCGAGGCCATAATGGACAAAAATGTCGTTTCGCTGAGCGGCTACAGCGATCAGGAAGAGGCCGTGGCGATGATCAAGAAGTACAACTATCTCGCGCTGCCGGTGGTAGACTCGGCGGGGATACTTTTGGGCATTGTGACCATCGACGACCTTATGGACGTGGCCGAGGCGGCGGTGACTGAGGATTTTCACAAGCTCGGCGCCGTGAGCATGGAGGCCGACGGCGAGGGGCCCATAGAGAGCATAAGGGAGGCGGCGGTGTCGGTGCTGTTCCGCCGGCGTATCGTGTGGCTTGTGCTGCTTGTTTTTGTGAACATATTTTCGGGTTTCGGGATGTCGTTTTTTACCGAGACCATAGCCTCGGCGGTGGCGCTGGTGTTCTTTTTGCCGCTTCTTATAGGCAGCGGCGGGAACGCTGGGTCGCAGTCGTCTACGCTTTTGGTGCGCGCCCTTGCCACGGGCAACGTGAAGATGCGCGACCTCGGGCGGATGCTCGGCAAGGAGCTTTTGGTGGCGCTCCTGCTCGGCCTGACTATGGCTGCGGCGATATCGGGCGTCGCGCTGTTCAGGGGCGGGCTGCGTATCGGGATTGTGGTGGCGGTGTCTATGGTGCTTATAGTGACGACGAGCTGCCTTGTAGGGCTGTTGCTGCCGTTTGTGCTGCAGAAGCTCGGCAAGGATCCGGCGTCGGCAAGCGCGCCGCTTGTTACGAGCATGGTTGATATAAGCGGTGTATTGATCTATTTTTCCATAGCGTCAAAAATTATTACGTAAGGGCTGCTGCCCTTTCTTTGGCGCGAAGAGTTATTTTTCAGGGCGGACATTGTTCGCCTGTCATTTGCGGCAGGAGGCTGGGCTGTATGAAAAGGGTTATGGTGTTGATGATTGTTGCAGCTGCGGTGTCGGCCGGTTTTGCGCAGTACCGGGCGGTTGACAGGCAGGCCGGCATGATGATTGAGGGGCGTCCGTTCTTTACCGACGCCGCCCGCTACAACAGCTACGACCTTGCCGGGTCGCCGCTTGGGCTGTTCGATATTAACTCGTCGGAGAAAATGAGCGTTGACCTCGGCTACAGGTACTACGGCCTCGGCGACGAGACCGGGCACTACCTGAGCGGCCAGACCATAAGGATGGGCCAGCCGGGCCGCTCGTTCTTTGAGCTGTTCTACGGCCCCGACATCATGTCGGACAAGAACAGCCGGTACAACAATAACAAAATAAGCCTGCCGCTGCACCGTTTTGGGCTGACGCTGGCAACACAGGATGCGGAGGGTTCTTTCCGTACGTCAATCATGGCCGCAGGGTATGCGGGCGGGCAGGAGTGGGAGCGCGGCGACAGCAGCAGGGCGCTTATGGGGGTTGAGAAATTGAGGCTCGACATGGGGGGGCGCGTGCACCCGTTTTTGAGGATAGGTTTCTTCATAAACTTTTCCGGGCATCTTGATACGCTGTATGTGCCGGGGGTAACCGACGATATGCGCAGGGACTGTCCGGCCCAGTTGAACCTGCCGGAGTTTGGCGGTAATATAGATTTCGGCGATGATGATATGCCGGTGCGCAGCAACCTGTCGGTGTCTTACGCGCTCAGCCGTTTCGTTTATACCTCAAAGTGGCCGACAGGTTTCCCGCCTGCGGATCAGTGGGGTAACGTTCCCCCCATAATGGGCGACAGTTTGCGTGTTGCCTGGCTGACGCAGGGGGAGATACCGGTTTTGGGGGATGGGTATGTCGCCAGCCCCGGCCTGCTTTTGGGCTATTTCGGCACTTCCGGCACGTTGCATGACCCGCATCCGGAGAGCAATCCCCTGCAGCCCGGTCCCGCCCGTCCCAATACCGATTACAGCCTGTCTGGGTTTCACTTTGGCGTTGGCGCCGGTTTTAAGGCCGACAAGTACGCCGCCCTGCATTTCGAGTACTCCGCCGCGTTCATGTCGCTTGAGTGCGGAAGCGCTTACCCCGCTCCAGAGGTAAAATCACGCAATCTGCACAATGTGTCGTTTGGTGCCTCGGCGAATCTGCATGATTATTTGGAACTGCCGCTTGAAATCACACCGCGCATAGCGTATTTTATATCGGGATCGGCGCGCGGCGCAGGCACAGCGCACTCTGATCTGTGGCCGATGAATGCCGCGCCGGGCAGGAGCAAGCAGGGGCTTTATATGCCCAATACATATCTTACCGGCTTTACACGTACGAATGGTTTTACATTTGGAATCGACGGCCTCGCGCTTGAAGAGATGCTGTCGGCGTCGTTTTGGATGACGTTCCTGTCACACAGCATTATTGACAAGGGCGGGATGGAACTTGGGCTTTCGTTCGGGATAAGGATGTAACAGTGGCGATAACGGAGAGAAAGCAGGCTATGGAAAAAAGTTCGCACAGGGATTCTCGCAGAGAGACGCTTAAAGACGCGCAGCGGGAGATGCACTACAACGACCCTACGTGGATGTACCTTAACAATTTGGGGCGCGTTCCGCTTATGAACCGCGGCCAGGAGGTCGAGCAGGCCATACTCATACACTTCGCGCGGCGCAACCTCTTAGATATGGCGTTTCGGGAACCTGTTATACTTGATACCCTGTACCGCATCGGCGAGCAGCTCGAAAACAGCGTTATTGAACCGGCGGATGTTCTGAGGGTAGACGAAGACCAGATAAAGGACCCCGTGCAGGTCGAGAAGATGCGCGCGGCGTTTCTGGCGAGCATCAAGGATATAAAGGCGCTGTGCGGCGAGGCCATAAAGCTGCGGAACATCTCCGGCGACTCAAGCGAAGACGCTTTTTTGCACAAGATAAGGGATTTTGAGGATCAGTACGTGGAAAAGTGCCAGCAGCTGCGCCTCAACACCAGGCAGATAAAGGATGTTCTGGAAAAATACAGGGAGTTTTTGCAGAATAACAAGTTTAACCTGCTCTTAGAGAAATTTTCATATTGGGAAGGCGAGCGCAATCAGGCCAAGTGCGCCATCATAGAGGCGAACGTGCGGCTTGTGGTGAGCATAGCCAAGCGCTACGTGCACAGGGGTATGGAAATAAGCGACCTGATTCAGGAGGGGAACAAGGGGTTAATAACGGCGGTCGACAACTTCGACTACCACAAGGGCTACAAGTTCTCAACATATGCCATCTGGTGGATCCGCGAGGCGATATCCCGCGCCATACACGAGAAATCCAAAACCATCCACCTGCCTGCGAGCACGTTTGACCTCGTGAACAAGGTAGAGCAGTACAGCCGCCGCTACAGCCTGCAGCACGGATCGCAGCCGTCGGTAGAAAAGATAGCGGAGGACCTCAAGTGCTCGGTGGAAAAGGTGGAGTTTGCGCTTGAGTGCGCGGCTAACCCCATATCGTTAGATATGGAAGTAGGCGGCAACGACGGCACGACGATAGGCGAGTACATAGAGGACACGCGCAGCGAAGACCCGTTCAACCGCCTGTCGCTGGATAACCTGCGCGAGCATATAAACCTTGTGCTTGAATCGCTCGACCATAAGGAACGCGAGACCGTAATAATGAGGTTCGGGCTTGATGACGGCCGTATCAAAACGCTCGGCGACATCGGCGCGAAACTTAAGCTCACAAACGAGCGGGTGCGCCAGATTGAGATCAAGGCGCTCAAAAAACTCAAGCAGTCGGCCATTGTGCAGGAGCTGGAGTCGTGGCGGGAAGATTTCGGCAATATTACGGAGAAAGAGCATGAGGACTGATTAGGTGGAATCCAGTATATGCGGCCAGACGAAATGCGTATGCCTCATCGGGTGCCCTGTAGCCCACTCCATATCGCCGCAGATACACAACCACGCTTTTCGCACGCTGGGCCTGCCTTATGTCTACATTCCGCTTAACGTCCCGCCGAAAGATTTGCACTCGGCAATATACACCCTGCGCGCCGGGATGGCCGGGGCGAACGTCACCATTCCGCACAAGGAGGCGGCGTTCAGATACTGCGACGAGGTGTCGGAACTTTCTATCGCTACGGGGACGGTCAATACATTATATATGAGGGACGGCAGGCTCTGCGGCACAACTACCGACCCGGCGGGTTTCTACAGGGCGCTTGAGTCGGCCGGCCATGTTTTTGGGGATGATGATGTTGTGATGCTCGGCAGCGGCGGTACCGCCAGAACGCTTGGCGCGGCGCTGCTGTTAGATAAGAAATGCCGGTCGCTGACGATTGCGGCGAGGTCCGCCGATAAAGCCGCCGCGCTGGCAGCGTCACTTAAAAAATTGGGGTCGGCGCCGGTCAGCTGTTGCGCGTTGGGGTCGCCGGAGAGTGAAAAAAACTTTGCGGGCTGCTCCCTGCTTGTCAACTGCACAAGCGTGGGTATGCATCCCAATATCGGCGATACCCCGCTCGACAAAAAGTTTTTTCATTCGGGGATGATGGTGTTCGACGCCATATACAATCCCGGCGTTACGCGCTTCCTTAAAGAGGCGGGCGAGGCCGGCTGCAAGACGAAAAACGGCGTTATGATGCTGCTTTATCAGGGCCTCGCGTCGTTCCGTTACTGGACAGGGGTAAACGCGCCTGCCGATATTTTTGATGAGGCGCGGCTGCTGTCATTAATTGACAAAGGAAAACCGGTATGAAATGGATAATACACCCTTCGCCCGTATCCGGCGAGATAACTATTCCGCCCTCAAAGTCGCACACGGTCCGCGCGTTTCTCGTTGCCGCGCTGGCCGGGGGCGAATCTGTAATACGGCGCCCGCTGCTTAAGGGTGACGGCGCGTCGGCCATGAGGGCCGCGGCATCGCTTGGAGCGGTTGTGGATGTAAGAGGCGAAGACGTGTACGTAACCGGCACCGGCGCCGACATGAGCCTCGGCGCCGACATGATTGACATGGGGAACTCCGGCACCGGCCTAAACCTCTTCTGCTCCGCCGCTGCGCTCGGCGGCAGGATGAGGCGTTTCGACGGCGACGCTTCCCTGCGGTCGAGGCCCGTAAAGCCGCTTTTGGAGGCGCTCGACCAGTTAGGCGTAAAAACTGCGGTTTTGGGCGAAGGGCAAGACCTGCCGTTTACAGTGCGGGGCCCCCTCACCGGCGGGCGCGCGCAGGTGAACGGCATCTCCTCGCAATACGTATCAAGCCTCCTCTTCGCCTGCCCCATGGCGCCGGAAGATTCGCACATAACGGTAGTAGACCTGCACGAACAGCCGTACGTGGAAATCACGCTCTGGTGGCTGGCGAATCAGGGCATAGAGATCGAATCTTCCAAAGAGCTTACAACGTACAACATACGCGGCGGGCAGCGCTACAAGCCGTTCGACATGGCAATTCCCGCCGATTTCTCCTCCGCGGCCTTCCCCGCCGTAGCCGCTGCCATAGGCGGCGACGCGATAGAGCTGCATGGCCTCGACTTCTCCGACCCGCAGGGCGACAAGGAGGTTTTCCGCCATTTGGAAGCGATGGGCGCAAGGGTTAAGCGCGACGGCAACTCGGTAACGGTATACGGCGGCAGGCTTTCCGGCGCGATACTCGACCTCAACTCAATGCCCGACGCGCTGCCGGCGCTGGCGGTAGCCGCCGCTTCTGCAAATGGCGAGACGGTATTTATAAATGTCGAGCAGGCAAGAATCAAGGAAACCGACAGGATAGCCGTGATGGCGGCGGAACTCGGCAAGATGGGGATTGACGTGAAAGAGCTGCCCGACGGAATGGTGGTGCAGGGCGGAAGCCTGCAGGGCGCGAACGTAAACAGCCACTACGACCACCGCGTGGCAATGGCGCTGGCGCTGGCTGGGATGAACGCGAACGGAGAGACCGTTATAGAGGGCGCCGAGGCGGCGGAGATTACGTATCCGTCTTTTGTGGAGGATTTCTTGAAATTGGGTGCGCAGATTGGAGTCGTCAATTAGTATGAATATGTGGACTATTGATGGTCTTAAGGGCGTTGTCTGTAATTGGGAATCGCTGGATGGTGCCCGTGCCGGTGAATTTCTGGCGTTGATGAACGGGCGCTTTCCGCCGGAGGTATTTAAGGATCACCTTGATAAACGCAGGCGCGCGCTTGAAAATATCGCCGCCTCCAAAAAATTGCTTGACGGCGCGGTTCAGAGCTTTCCTGATGTTGTTGGGCACCAGTCGCTCAACAGCTCGTTTGAGGATATGGCCGGGTTTGGGATAGTGTTTACCGCCGGCGGGGAAGGGGAGCGGTTAAGGCTCAGCCTGCTTGACAGGGGGGTACCGGAGGAGTCGCTTCGGGATTTTACGAAAGCTACGTATCCTCTGAAAGGATTTTATGAGGATTTCGGCGCGCTGCAGATAAATTTGGCGATGGTCGGGTGGATATGCCGTCGGTACGGGCTTGATATTCCGGTGATAGTTACCACGGGGCCAAAGGGTTCTATTACCGACAGGGTCATTCCGGCTATACTCAAAAAACATAACAATTTCGGATTATCGCACGTAAAGGTAGTGCCGCAGGACGAACGCCTGCACTTTACGGTTGATGAAAAAATCGCCGTACAGCTGACAGGCGGCAGCCCATACCCGGTTACCCAGCCCGACGAGACCGGCGGCCCGCTTATGAAACTGAAGGGCGGGTCCGGCGGTGTACCGGCGCTGCAATGGTTAGCTGATTTGGGGTGCGAAAAATTATTAGCCGTGCAGGGAACGGCGATATACGAGCCTAAGATGCTCGCCCATATGTCATTTGCCGCGAAAGGCCACGACTGCGTTGGCGTGGGCATCCCCAGAGCCGCCTTTGACGCAAAGGACCCGTTCGGGACATTTGTTTGTATTGATAAAGACGGCAGGCGCTCGGTACGCATCATAGAGCAGGATATCCGTAATGACGAGACGCGCTCGATTGTCAACGAAGATACAGGCGCGTACCTGCCGTTCAACACCGGGCTGTACGCGATTGACTGCCGGCTGTTGGAGGATAACGGTTTGCCCGACTACGCCACTCCGCCCAAAGAGGTGTTGCCGGGATTACCCCGCTCCCCCAAAATCGGCTACGCGGCGACGGACATCCTCCCATCGGCAAAACATCCGCTAATACTGACGGTCGACCCCGATATGTACGCCGTCATCAAGACAGCTGAGGATTTAGAGACTATGTCATCAACCGCAATCCGCTTTGGCCTGCGTGAGATGGCCGCGTCTCCCCCGTGAACCGGTTAAAACGTGTCCCAGTCGTCGTCCTCGTCAACATCGTCGTGAATCTCGGCGGAGACCGCCCTGATAAGTTCTTCCACCAAATCGTACCCGATAAGGATCTGCTTGCCGGCCTTGCGTTCCATCTCCATAATATCACCCCGCTCATTTAAATGTGTATATTTTTCCCATCCTATACATAAATATACCACCCCAATGTGAAGATTAGAGGCCCCTTTGTGTAAAATCTGCGTAATAATTGGGAGGGGTGCCCAGTTATAGCAGTTTCAGTTATCGAGCCTCTGTCTTGCCGCAGGCTTCGAGCAGGTCCTTCACCGTGACGATGCCGTGGTACCCGTTTTCATTTTCCACGACTACAGGGTTGTGGAGCCTCCCGTAGGGCCGCTGCATGGCGAGTTTTGCCGCGTCGCCCAACGTCATGCGGTGGTCGACCTTGAGGAACTCGCGCCCCTGCACCACTTCGCGGATGGCCTTTTGGGAGTAGAAGCGGTAGCCGTACCTGCTGTTCAGTATCTCGTTAAACGCGGTCTCCGGCATGAAGCCCACCACCCGGTTGCCGTCCACGACCGTGAAGTCGGTTATGGCCGGATTGCGGTTCATGGCCAGAAAGATCGCCTCGAAACTCATCTCCGACTCAAAAGTGTGCCCGGGCCCCGATAGCTGCCCGACGGTAGTTTTCATCTCCATCTCGATCTCCATCATACCCAACCCCCTTATTTAGTGTGTGGATTTACCCGACAGTAAGAATATACTATTCCAATGAAAAATCGCCGGTGTGGCTGCGTAAAACTTTTGTAATAATTGGTGGGCGGGTTCCTGCGGGATATAAAATTTACTTTTTTGCCTCCCCCGTCTTCCGTGTGGCGCCGGCGGTGTACGTCCGGGGCGGATTTTTGGCCGCGCTAAAATTTCCAATTCCGCCGCGCCATGAATTAGTTTTATATTATATGAAGATAATTTCAGTCCTCAATCACAAGGGCGGGGTGGGGAAGACCACTTTTACGGGGTGCGTGGCCCAGGCTCTGGCGCTTACCGGGGCGCGGGTGCTGGCCGTGGACAACGACAGCCAGCACAACCTGTCGTCGCTCCTGAATGTCGGCGTACGGCAGCCCAACATCCTCGATGTATACAGGGCCCCTGCCGGCGAGGCGCCCAAGGCGTTTCTTAGCGCTGTGGTCAAGACGGAACTGCAAAACCTGCACACGGTTACATCCTGCGGGGACCTGCTCGACGGGGCCGTGGGCGACGTGTATCACCTGAAATCCGCCATTGACGCTTGCGGGCTGGAGCGGTATTACGATTTTGTGCTTATAGACAACGCCCCCGGCCTCGACCGCCTGCAGGCGTTGGCGGTAAACGCGAGCCACGAGATTTACGTGCCCATAGAGCTGAAGCAGTTCGCGGTAGACGGCCTCGTGGAGATGGAGCGGACGCTTGAGGCGCGCTGCCCCAGGGGCGGGCGTATCACGCAGATCATCCCCAACTACTACCGCAACATCCGCCGCCACAACACGTTCCTCGCGGCGCTCAACAAGATGTTCCCCGGCAGGGTAACGGCTACGTGCATACCGGTAGACTCGGTGTTCGATGAAGTTGTTACCGAGGGTAAGATACTGTTTTTGCACCGCCTCTACTCAAAGGGCGCGGCCTGCTACATCAAGGCCGTGCACGAACTCTTTACTGTAGACGAGGAGGGTATGTGGGATTCGATGCTGGGCAAGCGCGGCGAGCACATCCGCGACCGGGCGCGCGAGAGGTACTACAGGCAGAGGGAGGGGGGCGGCGAGGATGGCCAGTGAACGGGCTGGCGAGCGTGTATTCACGAATATCGATCAGGCGCTTGCCGACAGGATAATATCGCGGTCTATGGAGAACAGCAGGGAGGCGGAGCCGGTATTCGGCGCCGCAGCTGAGAGTGATTTCCCGCGCGCCGGCGCCGCCGGGGCGGAGTGCGGCCACAGAGTGGATGATGCGGGGCCGCAGGGGGAATCGTTTGGCAAGGTAATAAAAATCGCTGCGGCGGCGATTGCTGTGCTGGTGTTGGCGGTATTGATTTTCAGGCGTAGGAGGAAGTAAGGTGCTTAACCGTTGGAATGATGTTGACGCGCGGGAATATTTGTCCCGGCATGATAACCGTTTGGACGGTACGGATGATGACCTGCTGATGATGGCCTGCGCGACAACGCTTTTGGGGGCGGATAATGATTTGACGATGCACGGCGGGGGGAACACGTCCGTCAAAAAAATCATAGCTGGCGATAGCGGCGATGGGAGGCGCGCGCTGTACGTCAAGGCGTCGGGGACTTCGCTTGATCTGTTTACGCCGGATTGTTTCGTCGCGATGGACCTGGATTTTCTTGAGGGGCTAAGGGGGGGCGGCTGGGTTGACGATGAGACGATGGCGCGGGAGTTCAGGAGCCATCAATTAATACATAGCGACAGGCTGCCGTCTATTGAATCCCTCATGCACGCGTTTATACCCGCAAAATTCGTGGCCCACACGCATCCCGCGGCTATATTGAAAATTGTCAACAGGGCTGGCGGGCGCGATCTTCTTAAAGAGTGTTTTGGCGATGATCTTGCTGTTATCCCCTATACGAGGATGGGCTACGACCTTGCGCTGGCGTCGTCGGAGGCCGCGCGGCTTAATGCCGGCTGCCGTGGCGTTGTAATCGCGCATCACGGGCTTGTTGTTTGGGGTGATGAGGTCCGGGCGGTTTATGACCTGACGATTGATTTGATAAACAGGGCCGAAGAGTTTTTGTCCGCAAAGGTTATCCGCTCGGTTGCGCCGGGGCCTGCGGTGTCGGCGGAGGTATCCGCAAAGAGCTATGAGCTGGCCGCGCCGCTTATAAGGGAGTGTTTGTCGCAGGCGTCACGCGGTATTGACGGCTCCGGCGCGGGCATCCCGGTTGATAAGGTCGCGCTTGCGCTGCTGAACACGCCCGACATGCTTGAGCTTATAAATTCGCCCGACGGCAGGGATATAATCAGCGACCCGCCCATGACGCCCGATTACCCTATGCTTACGCGCATATTGCCGCTTTGGTTAGACGAGGCCAACCTGTCGTTCATGGCGTCCATTGATACGTTTGTGCATGATTACAGGGTGTATCTTGACAGTCAGGGCGCGGTAAACGTAACCGCCGCCGAGCAGCTGCCGCAGGTTGTCATAATCCCGTCTGCCGGCGCGGTATGTTTCGGCGCAAGCGAGGCCGCCGCGCGCCGTACCGCCGATTTCGCCCGTCAGGCGTTTTCGATACGGCGGGCCATTTTCGAGACAGGCGGCGAATACGAGAGCCTGCCGGAGCGGCACCTGTTCGATATGCAGTACCGGGGGTACCAGCAGGCGAAGAAGGGCGGGGGCTGATTGCCGCCGAATCCCGCAGACGGCGCACAGTTTTTTTGATAATATGCGTTATGGGCAGTACGGATGGGGACGGCCGCTCAGTTGGCTGTTGCTATGGGTGGAAATTATGTTAAATATCACTAATTCTGCAAATTGCCGCAGCTGCGCCGGTTTGGTAAAATAATAATTTCGGCAACTAAACGCATTCCGCTAATTTATATTATATGGTATGGAAAAACATCTTGATCCGAAATCACAGCAGCGCTATAGCGTAAACGAGGCTGCCGCGGCGGCCAATCCGTACAATGAGAAGCTTACCGTTATGCCGGCCGTCGGCGACAAGCTGGGGCCTAATACCATTCAGGCGCTTATAGGCGAGGGCGGCAGCTCCAGCGTGTTCAAGGTGTGGCACGGGGAGCTTGAGGTGGTGCGCGCCGTCAAGATACTCAAGCAGGGGTTCAAGGCCGACGCGCGCGAGCGGTTCTTCACCGAGGCCAAGATCCTGGCCGACATCCGGCACCCGAACATCACCGATATCTTCGGCATAGGCTATACGGATGAGCAGGTGCCGTATCTTGAGCTTGAGTACGTTGACGGGGTCTCCATAAAGGATATGCTGACCGCGGGCGGCAAGATGCCCGTTGCCGCGGGGCTGGCCATAGCGTACTTTGTCTGCCAGGCGCTGCACTACTCGCACATTAAAGACTACACGCTCTACGGCAAGATCTACCGGGGCCTCATACACCGCGACATAAAGCCCGAAAATATTCTGGTGTCTATGGACGGCGGCGTGAAGCTGATGGATTTTGGCATCGCGCGCCCAAGTGAGGTGAGCCTGCATACCGTTGGGGCGAAGGTGATGGGTACGCTTGTGTACCTGAGCCCGGAGCAGCTGAGCGGGCAGGCGCTTGACCACCGCAGCGACATATTTTCGCTGGGGACGGTGCTGTACGAGATGATTACGGGGAGCCGCGCGTTTCCGCAGAAAACGCTTACCGAGATAGTGCAGAAGAAGAGCGCCGGCCAGTACCGCTCTATAACGAGCTACGGCATACCGTTCCCCGACCGCCTTGTGCGCGTGATGGAGAAGTCTTTGAGCGTAGACCCCGCCGACCGCTACAGCAGCGCCTCGGAGATGGGGGCCGCGATATACGGCGTGCTCAAGGAGGTGTCTGACCTGTCGCCGTACGATGTGGTGGCGTCTTACATGAAAGACCCGCTCTCTATCCCCGAATGGAAGCCGTCCGCGCAGTCTAAGGAGTATGTGTTTGCGGCGGGCGAGCCAAACAAAAAAGCCGGCCTGCCCTGGGCGCTGATAGCGACCGCAGCGGCGGCGGGCGCGGCGGCGGTGGGGATAATGTCGCTGTTTTTTGTGGGATCGTAAGTAATATCGCAGTACCATATAACAAATAAAACGGAGCAAAGCATGAACAAAGTCGTCAAAAAGAAAGCCGGAACCAAAGCAAAAACACGCGCCGGAGCCGGCGATGCCGTCTACACCCCGCCGCAGGCGCTGCTGAAAAAGTACGCGGACGTGATGATCAGGTTCGCCCTCAACGGCGGCGCGGGAATCAAAAAGGGCGATGTAGTGTACCTCGTGGCCCAAAAGCCCGGATTGCCGCTTGCCAAGGAGATGTACAAGACTATCCTCGCCATGGGCGGCTTCCCCATAGTAAGCACAATCGACGACGAATACAAGTTGCTGCAGGTTACGCACGGATCCAACGAGCAGCTATCATTCTTTCCCGAAAAGTACTACCGCGGCCTCGCCGACAGCATAGACCACTGGGTGCGCATAGTTGCCGACGAAGACCCCATGTACCTCAAGAACGCCGACCCGGCCAAGGTGCTTATGTCTAACCGCGCCGCCAAGCCGTTCCGCGAGTGGCTCGACGAAAAAGAGGACAAGGGCAAGTTCACGTGGACGCTCTGCCTCTACGCAACCGAAAAAATGGCTGCGGAAGCCGGCCTGTCGCTGCGCGAATACTGGAGCCAGATCGCAAAAGCCTGCTACCTGAACGAGCCCAACCCGGTAGCCAAGTGGAAGAGCGTGTTCAAGGAGATGCAGCGCATGCTCGACAAGCTGAACAAGCTCCCCATAAAGCGCCTGCACGTAGCGGCAAAGGAGACCGACCTCTGGATCACCCTCGGCCAAAAGCGCAAGTGGCTCGGCGGAAGCGGCAGGAATATCCCGTCGTTCGAGTTCTTCACGTCGCCCGACTGGCGGGGGACCGAGGGAAAAATCTATTTTGACCTGCCGCTGTACCGCTACGGCAACGTCATAAAAGACATACGCCTCGAATTCAAAAAAGGGCAGATTGTGAAGGCCACGGCAAAGCAGAACGAGAAGATGCTGAAAGAACTTATCAAGCAGAAGAACGCGGACAAGATCGGCGAATTCTCGCTCACCGATACGAGGTTCTCGAAGATTACGAAGTTCATGGCCGAAACGCTGTTCGACGAAAACTTCGGCGGCAAGTACGGCAACACGCACCTCGCGGTTGGCAAGAGCTACCACGACACGTACGCCGGCAACACGTCGAAGATGACTGAGGAGCAGTTCGAGAAACTCGGCTTCAACCACGCGCCGGAACACACCGACATCATCGCCACAACAGACAGGACCGTTACGGCGGAGATGAAGGACGGGAGCACTATGGTTATATATAGCAAAGGAAAGTTTACGATTTAAACCGGAAATTGGCGGTTGAATTTACGCCGCAAATTTCACACATTAAGCCATGCAGGGGCGGCCGCCATAGGCCGCCCGTTACTTCTCGACGGGATAATATGCAAACCTCAAAAAATCCTCCGCTAAAGAAAATTCTTGATGATATCTACACGCAATATCACCACCCAAAATATTTGGGGCTTGATCCTTTGATATGCGTTCGCAGATTTAAGGACAAAGGGAGCCGCGAGTGCACAGGGCTGCTCGCGGCATCACTCGCATACGGGCGGGTGGAGATTATCGTACGTAATATCAACAGCATAATTGACGGGGCGATGGGCGGGGACCCTGTCAACTTTATTACCAACACATCGTACAGGGACAAATCGAAATCCCTCGCCAAATTCAAACACAGGTTTAACGACGGGCAGGATATCGCCGCGCTGCTGGAGTCTATAAAAATTATCACCAAAGAACATGGCTCGATAGAAAAATGTTTTTGCGACTGCATGAAACGCGGCGATAACCAGCTCAAATCCGCGCTGACATCCTTTACCGACATCCTCAAATCCAGCGTCCGCAAATACGTTGACTGCCGCGCGAGCTTTGAATACCTTATACCGTCGCCCGGTAAGGGGAGCGCGTGCAAGCGGATGGTGCTTTACCTGCGCTGGATGGTACGGGAAGACGACGGCATCGATCTCGGCGTGTGGAAAACTGTGCCCACATCGTGCTTACTTATACCCGTAGACACCCACGTAGCCAAAATAGCCCGAGGGTACGGGTTTACAAAGCGGAACTCGGCAGACTGGAAGATGGCGGAGGAGATAACATCTGTTCTAAGAAGATATGACCCGGATGATCCTGTACGGTACGATTTTGCGTTATGCCACGCGGGGATGGTTGATATCCGGAGTTAACGGCAGTGGCTGTTGCGGTCTGTGCGGTATCAATAAACATTTAACTGAAGGAGGTTTTGCGTGATGTTAAATTTTGTAAGAAAGAACTTTCGCGTTTTTGTGGAAGTATTGCTTTGGCTCAACCTGGCTGCGTGCGCCGCAGCCGGAGCCATATATGGGAGGGATTTGGGGGGGAACGTGTATTTGGCTGTAGGCCTGGTTGGCGGCGCCCTTGCCGGTATTTTAACAAACACTCTTTGCGGCGGGTTTATAGCAACTTTGCTTAATATAGACGCGAGCCTTGAAAAAATGGCCGGCAAAGCCGGCAATGCAGTTAATATAAATGCAAAACATGAAACAGCGCCAAACAACCATAAAAGCTCCCACAAGAAGCCTGACAATGCCGTATATGGCGTTCATGGCAATGCCGAAAAATCATTAATTAAAGGCATAGAGGTCGACACAATATTTGTTGCGCCTGGAAAAACAATAAAAGGCGATATAACACCACAGGGTAAGTACAACGTTTACCATGTTGTATTGGCACAGCCGGGCAAACTTTCTATAAACGTAGCCAAAGACGACGAAAGCAGTGTATCCGATATTGAAACATATATAAACATACTTGACGCAAACGGCGCAAGGATTGACGAAAGCGGCAAGCTTGAATTCCCCTATAGTAAAGAGGTGGAGCTGAAAGAGGCTGGCAATTATTTTATAGGGATAAAATCATCCGGTACGGGTGCGTATAATCTGACGGTTCAGTATTAGCTGCGACAGGCTATATCTTATTAGCTGTAACGCGCGATGGGCGGCCGGAAACGGCCGCCCCAGTAAAATATTCTGCAATATTTAGTACACCGCGCCTGTCGGTTGCGCAGGGGTGGCCGCCTGTGGGGGCGGTAGGCCGGACGGTGGTTACAGGCGCAAGATGTCGTTGACCGTGAGACCGGTCATCTCCTCAATTTCCTCGACAGGCTTGCCCTTGGCCTTCATCCTTTTCGCGATCTCCTGCGCTTTTTCTATCCGACCGTTTTCTTTAGAGGAGCGCATATTTGACTCCAAGTCCGATTCGAACTTTCTCCTGCTCCTGAACCGGGCTCTCTCATCCTCATCCGTGCTTATTGCCATTAACAATTCGGAAGCCATGCCTACCTCCATTTTGGTTTCTATTATAGAGTTAATAACATCCCGATATTTTGAATCTTCCGCAAATTGGAAAAAAACCGACCACATTTCGAGCGATGTCAGTGCCTCTATCGGTTTTTTCAGCACATCGCCAAGTTTGCTCATTTCAACAATGACAATGTTGATTTGATCGCTGAACTGTACCCCGTCCTCAAAGCGCAGCGTGGCCCTGTTGACAAATCGCGGCCTTTCCGGCAAGACGGTATAGCAGCAAAACGTAACTTGATACGTTCGCACCAATTCATCGTATTTTTTACCTTTCGACGGTTGCGATGAGTGCAAGTCCGTCCCATAGTATATATACTTATTTTTAAAATTTTTGTGCCCATGATCCTCGCCAACCTCCTCCATTCTGGAACTCTGCATCTCCACATTGATCTGGTCGCCGCCGTCTATGGTGCAATTCACGTCTAAGCGTTCGCCTTTCTCTTTGACGTCAGATATCGGCAATTCCGTATTCTGTACCCGCACATCCACGACCGGTCGCTCTATTACCGACGAGATGATATCCATCAAGACACGCTTGGCATCCGGATGCGTTAGCAGCGTCTTGAAAATGTGGTCATCAGACGGCGGCAGGATATCCGCATCTGTCGGTAATTTGGCCATCGGTTAGCTCTCCCTCTTCTATATAATATACACTATCCCCGCCCAAAAAGCAAACTTCAGGCAAAAATCGCCCTACACCGATGATCCAAATTCAGATTGCATGCCGTATGCATTGACTTATATATCAAGGACTTACAAGCATATATGTGGAACAGAGAATGGGGGAACGGCAGGGGCTGGCCCAGAAGGTTTAATATAATATATCATTCGGAATCACTTCTTTACAGAAAATTATTTACACTCCCGTACCACCCGACCCAAAGACCACACAACTACCGGCCACCCTGCCACCACAGAGTGATTTTTTACACCCACCGTGGCATCCCCCTACCGCCACCGGCGGCGGGGACGATACCCCGATGTACTGCGCGGATTGGACACGTAACACCATATAAAATAATGTGTTACGATATATCCCTGTAAAAGGTTTGATTTTTCGGGGTTCCCAATACTACACTTATACCGATACGTGCGACGGCTGTTTGTTCGCTACCTAATTCCAATAACAAACAAGGAGTAGATTTATGACAGTATGGGTATATAATCCACCTGATACAGCAGAAAAAGTTGATTTTGTATATGCTTCGCTTAAAAAAGGTATTTCCAGATATGGGTGGAGTTTTATAAAAAATGGTGATCTAACAATGCTGAGTAAAAAAGGTTACGCTAATTTAAATAGTGAAGAACTGAACTGCTATAACCGTACAAAATTTCTTTCATCAATTGAAAAGGGTGATTGGATAGTTCATGTCAATGTACCTAAATGGGGAGAATGTACCGCAGGGGTGGTAAAAGGAACCTATAAATGGGATGATGAACCAAATAAAATTGGTGTTGGTGAATATTCGGAAGACGGCGATCTCCGAGCTACGATAGAATTAGACATTAATACCATTATAGAATTTAATAGAAAGGATCCGAATATTACCCCGTATGTCCGTCTACGACTTGGGCTTATGGGGGCACACTGGAGAATACATGATACGGATGAATTTATGAGGTCGGTGGACAATCTCAGAAAAAAAACTGTAGATACAAAATCTAATGTTGAATATGGCCTTTACTATTTAAAAGAAGATTTTAAACCGCATTTAAATAGTATTGCAATGTCTATTCACAAAAACCATCCCGGTAAAAGTTTAGAGCAATTAATTGCTTTAATATTTGAAAATGTTCCAAATGTAATCAATGTAAAAGCAAACGGCAGTGGTTTTGGCACCGATTACGGAGCGGATTTAATTGTAACTTATTCAACCGGCCTGCCAATAGACAGGCTTCAAACAGAAAAAGTACTGGTGACTCAAATCAAGTCTTTTTCTGGAGTACATTATGAAACAGATGCCGTTGAGCAGATAGAAACAGCTATCAAGAAGTATGATGCGGATGTTGGTCTAATAATATCGACGGCAACAGCATCTACAGAATTAATGAAACGAGTTGAAACAGCCCAAGACAAAATGAATGTACCCATAGCTCTAATGTGTGGAGAAGAAGTGGCTGCCTTTATACTGAAATATGGTTCAGAGTATGTGTTGTAAAAAACAAAGGCCCTCGCGCCCCACTCCGGGGCGCGGGTGTGTCCCCAAATCCGTGTAGACTTATAAACGAGGGCGGGACAGACCCCGCCCTATCAAGATAGGCGTTTCCAGTCTTTTGCCAAATCGTCACCATTAACACTACCGTCCAAAAATTTATGAAGCAGTCCTTTTTGGTCTGTGGTTAAACCCAATTCTGTGCTGTTCACAAAGGCCCGCGACATCATATCGGGTAGAATCATCCAAACCGGTACACGGATATTTTCGTTCGGTACCTGTGCTGAAGGATATCCCAACTGATTGTCGACACACCAACGAAGACCTAAACAAGGTCTATAGTCTAAACGCTCTGGAGTATCGCTGTAATGCAGCGCAACAACAGCCCAACTGTCTACCCCTGTTTCCGTTGTTCTGTTGCAAACTACCAAATACGGACCCCACACCTTGTCTTTCGGATAGTTAATTTCACAAATCTTGCGGTCATTCATACTGCCTACTCCTTTAATAAGGTTAATTTTGAATTTGATTTATTCATAATACGGTTACTAATTCCATAACGCACAACTAACACATTTTCCACCGCCTTTCCGTAGCCCAAAAGTTCAAGATTTAGTAACCGCCGTGCGGCGACAATATTAAAAAGCAAAATCTAACGCCCCGTACCGCAAAAACACGCGGCTCGCGGCAGCGGCTTGGCTACGCCTTGCCGCTTCAGTCTCAACGAACACACCGCGCCGAAACACGGATACTCTTCGAGCGTATGTCCTCGCCCACGAGGGCGCTGACCGAGCTCATGCGCCGGTACCACGCGGAGCTCCCGCCCCCCGTGGCGCTCCACCAGTAGCCGTAGCTGCCGGCGCCGCCGAAGTTGGCGCCGAGGACGTCGCCGCCGGGCAGAGCCGAAAAGCCAAATTCATCCCTGCCGTTCCAATTCGGTAATCTTGATTTAAGTTTTGTACCGGCAACATCACCGCCTGCAACCTCAACCAGTCTTCTCCAATCAGCAGTATCAGGCAATCGCCACCCCGCCGGACAAGCACTCATCGCGGCATCCCAAGTATACAACCGGCCATATTTTTCACAGTTGGAAGGGTCATTATCATAACACCAACTATCACTCGTCGTGTAATTGAGATTCTGTGCCATCCATGTCAATTCACCGATTTCCACAGTATAATATGTTTGGTTTTGACCATCACGCGTATCGGTAAAACTGCCGTATTGTTTAAAGTTCGCGGTTAGCAGCAAAGTACTGTTCATTGTAACCGTTACCGGGTTATCCATAGAGGTCAACTCACCGGACCAGCCGTTGAAGTAATAGCCAGCATTTGGTGTTGCTGTCGCTCTATTGCCTACAGACGTTACAGTCCCTGTATTGGGAGGATTAACGTTCATCTTAATAAAGTTCGCGGTTAGCGTTTGTTCATTGTTCATAGTGACAGTTGTCGTAGCACTATTGGAAGTTGACGCACCAGACCAACCGCTAAATACGTAATCGGCATTTGGTATTGCTGTTGCTGTATTGCCTGATGTCCTTACAGTCCCGGCATTTGAGGGATTTACATTGGGTTTAATGAAATTGGCAGTCAACATCTGATTACTATTCATCGTAACCATTATAGTGATGTTATTGGACGTAGACGCCCCCGACCAGCCACTAAACACGTAATCAGCATTGGGAGTTGCCGTTATATTGACCGCCGTTCCGGGGGAATAGCAAATACCCTCGGTTATGGAGAGCGTACCACCATGTTGGGGATTAACATCTGCCGCCAACGAGTAGCCATAATCGCCACACTCTACAATAACAGTACCCCCATCGGGACTTTCGCCAAAATACCGCAGAAACTCATTCACCCCGCTACTATCCCCGCCCCTAATCCAGTCATCCCCGCACCCCGAAAGCATCACCACCGCAACAACCGTTCCAGCGCAAAGCAACCTCAACATAAATTTTGTCATTATATCCTCCGTGTTAATTTAATTGGTTAATGTCATTAGTAATTACCGCAACCCCTTAGAACTTCATTCCCGCGCCAACCCGAAACATCAGCCCGTGTCCAAGCCTTGTCTCTGCCGAATAATCCGCACTTCTGTCAACGCCGTCATTCTCAAACTTGTTCGCCGTCCTCATCCCGTAGAGCAATTCGCCGCGCAAATAGATTGCATCGCTCACATCAAAATCCGCGCCCCCGCCAAATTTAAACCACAACGCGCTCAAGTCGCCCGCCTGTTCGTGCCGCCTGTCGCCGCTTCCGAAAACGTATTTGCTACCGTTAGACCGCACAAGCTGTCCGGCAATAGACAATTCATAATCAACGCCTAACAGCGGGTAGAGCCGGACATTTCCGAACTGTCCGAGGGCAAACGGGTACTTCCCGAACACGCCAATGCTCACGGAAGAACGCGACATATCGAACAGGCTGTCGGGGTGAACGTTGGGGCTGTCCCACTTGCCGCCGCCGGTGGAGTAGGCGACCGATACCTGCGCGTATTTGTAGTCTAAGAAGAGGTACGCCCCGCCGCCGTAGTACGGCATTGTAATCTTCCCGGCGGATGAGTTCCATCTTATCCCTCCGCCAAAATCGGTGGACAGCAGTCCGCCTACGCCAATGCTCATGCCCGTTTTCTTCCTGCGCGGCACAATCCCGCCGCCGAACATGCTTTCAACAACCTTGTCGGAAGCGTCCTTGAGGTCGTCCATCGTCTTCAGGGGGCTTGAGGTCTCGCCTATAAGCGGGACTTCTGCGCTCTCCACGTCAACAATGCGGGCGGAGACTTGATATGTTCTGAACGCTTTGGTGATGTCGGCTATGCAGATAAACTTTGCCCCCGCCTGCTTTCCCAGTTGGCTGATTTGATTGTCGTCTATCGCCCCGCTGCGCTGCTTGATGTGTTCTTTGTCCACTTCGGCGAGGAACGATTCATTCCGCTCTATCCCCCTGTACTTCCCGCTATTGACGAGGGTGGCCAACATGATTGTCCCAAACGCCTTTTTCTCGTTATCGGGAACATCGCCCGTAACGTAGACGGCTATGGGCGGCAGGTCTTGGGCGAGGGCCGAGGCCGTCAGGATGGCAAACGCGGTTAGAAACAGCGTCAATTTTTTCATCATTTAATGGTTCCTGTCTTGGGGGATATGGTTAATGGAAATTTGCCGTGATACCGTGGTAGGGGCGTTGCGCGCAACGCCCTTTCGGTTGGATATGGGAGAAATGGGTATTTTTTCGGGATATAGGGCTTTAAGGCTCTCACGGCGGCGCAGGCGGGCGCGAATATCGCGGGCGTAATTGTCATCATATCCAACACCATCTTATAATCCTTATCAACCCAACCAGTCAACGAATCCACCAAAAGCGTCTCCCGCAGCCCGCCTGTCCCTACCATAATTATAGATTACCGCGCTCTGAATATCAACAAATCGCCAAAAAATCCCCGCCTGTAGCCAACCTCCGGCATCTCTCTCCCCTATAGGTAGCCACAATGCCACTGGCGGCCGGGGTAATCCCGCAAGAAGCGAAATATTAGCTGTTTTGGCGGTTATTGTGGGGAGAAGGAGCTAATTTTGGCTATTTTTTGCTTTTTCGGCGGGAATTTAGTATATTATAGGTAGGAGGGATACATGAAAACACTGCATTCTGAAGAGGTAGAAACCGTTTTTTCATCGTTGTTGCAGGATATTGAGGATGGGGACGAGGTAACTATCACGTCCGGCATGGATAAGCATGCCGTAGCTGTAATAATCCCCTATGAAAGATGGAAAAATGGCCAAAAAAGAGTTTTGGGGACGCTGGAGGGGAAGATGTCGGTAACATTTGCGGATGACTTCGCCATGACCGATGAGGAGCTGGCCAGCGTTCCCCAGACCTAATCCGGCATGACCGCGTAAAGCACCGTCTCCGCGCAGCTGGGGAACAGGTTGTGCTGTCTTACGTAGAGTTTGTATTCCGGCACTAATTGGTGTATGTATTCCGCGATTGTGACCATCTCCGGGTTGCTGTGGTATATGCAGATTGCCAGTTTTGGCTTGTCGCGCAGGATGGTCTCTTTCGCTCCGTGAAGCGCTTTCAGTTCCGAGCCTTCCACGTCCATTTTTATCAGTGTGACTTTTTCCTTAATGCCGGCGCTGTCGATTTTTTTGACGGGTACTTTGAACCTGCTTCCGGCGGCGGATTCGGCCACGTCGCCGTCTGTTTTGCTTTCGTCTACCAGTAGTGACCAGAAGTTGCCCCGCATTTCGAACAGCAGTTCGCCGTCTTTGTCGTACACGCCGGCGTTGACCGGCATTATGTTTGGTTTGTCGCCGTATTTTTTTGTGAGCACGCCGAAGTTGCCGGCGTCCGGCTCGAACGCCACTATCGCTTTGTACCCGCCGCAGTGTTTGAGGAATGCGTCTATGGTGTCGCCGTTGAACGCGCCGCAGTCTACGAAAACCTCCTCTTTGCTCAGGCGCAGTTCGTCTATGAAGTACTGTCTTTTTACGCAGTATTTTGACGGGAAGTCTTTTTTGAGGCCGGTTTGACGGAATTTTACGAGTCCGAGGTAGGTTTTCTTGCTTTTTTCGTCGGCCAGCAGTTCTGCTATGGCGTTTACCCTGCCGGTGTTTTCGGCCAAAAAGTTGTCGCGCCGGGCGTTTGCGAAGGAGCCGGTGGTCTCGCCCGGTATGACCGTTACGCGGGTCATGGTGAGCCGCTGGAAGCTGTGGTACAGGGGTATGAGCCCCCTCAGAACAATGTTATTCTGGAAATTGTGTTTTTTCCCGAATACGGTGATGGCGGCAAAGATTTTTCCGAGCATTAGTGTCCCCGTGTTTGTACCGGATGTTCGCGTTTTTATAATGATACAACAAAATATAATATAACGCGCGGCCAAATATTATATTATATGACAATTTTCGTTTACGGCAAAAAGGAGCTTTGCGCAAAAATGGCTGAAAAATTTATCTATTACATGGATCGCATGACCAAGGTCTACCCCAACAAGAAGGAGATTCTGAAGGATGTCTGCATCTCTTTCTACTACGGCGCGAAGATAGGCGTGATAGGCGTCAACGGGTCGGGAAAGAGCACACTGCTCAAGATTATGGCGGGTATCGACAAGGAGGTTCAGGGCGAGGCGTGGCTTGAGCAGGGGCGGACGGTGGGGTATCTGCCGCAGGAGCCGCAGCTCGACGAGAGTTTGGACGTTAAGGGCAACGTGGAACTGGCGGTGCGGTCGGTCCGCAGGCTTCTGGAGGAGCACGATGAAATCTGCATGAGGTTAGGCGAGGAGGACGCGGACAAGCGTTACGCCCGGCTGTTGGACGAGATAGAGGCGGTGGACGGCTGGAATTTGGACCGTCAGCTTGAGATTGCCATGGACGCTCTGCGGCTTCCTCCGGGGGACGCGAAGGTCGACACCCTTTCCGGCGGTGAGCGCCGGCGCGTCGCGCTGTGTAAATTGTTGCTGGAGAAGCCGGATTTGCTGCTGTTAGACGAGCCGACGAACCACCTTGACGCCGAGTCTGTAGCGTGGCTTGAGCGGCACCTGAAGGAGTACGCGGGGTCTGTAATTCTTGTAACCCACGACCGTTATTTCCTTGACAATGTGGTTGAATGGATTTTGGAGCTTGACCGTGCCCGCGGCATCCCCTGGAAGGGCAATTACGCCTCGTGGCTTGATCAGCGGACGCAGCGCATGGCGCAGGAGGAGAAGGAGGAGAGCGTACGCCAGCGCCGTTTGCGGCAGGAGCTTGACTGGGTGCGCATGTCCCAGAAGGCCCGCCAGTCCAAGGGTCGCGCGCGCCTGAACGCCTACGAGGAGCTGCGCGCGCTTGAGACGCCGGACAAGGTGACGACGGCGAGCATCATCATCCCGCAGGGCCCGCGTCTGGGCAATACGGTAATTGTCGCCGAGAATCTGTCTAAGGCGTACGGGGACAAATTGCTGTTTGAGAATTTGAGTTTTACGCTGCCTCGGTCGGGGATAGTGGGGGTGATAGGGCCCAACGGTGCTGGCAAGAGCACGCTGATGCGCATCATCACCGGCGGCGAGAAGCCGGATGCCGGGAGTATGACCGTTGGCGATACGGTGGCGCTCAGTTATGTAGACCAGTCCAGAGACGCGCTTGACGGCGGCAAGACGGTATTTGAGGAGATAACCGGCGGCGGCGATACAATAATGCTGGGCAAGTTCGAGGTAAACTCCCGCGCGTACGTCGGCAAGTTCAATTTTTCGGGCGCGGATCAGCAGAAGCTGGTGAAGGATCTGTCCGGCGGCGAGCGCAACCGCGTCCACATGGCGAAGCTGCTGCAATCCGGCGGCAACGTTTTGTTGTTGGACGAACCTACGAACGATTTGGATGTTGAGACATTGCAGGCTTTGGAACTGGCGATTGCCGATTTTTCGGGCTGCGCGGTAATAGTATCCCACGACAGGTGGTTTTTGGACCGTGTAGCCACGCACATCCTCGCCTTTGAGGGTGACAGCGCGGTGTATTTCCACGAGGGCAATTACGCCGATTACGAGGAGAAGAAGCACGCGAGGCTGGGTACGGACGCGGACCAGCCGCACCGTATCAAGTACAGGCCGCTGCAGAGGTAGGGGCGGGTTTCAAACCCGTCCCCTATTTTTGAGATGCCTCGTCCTTCAATTTCGCATCTGCAATGCCGAGCCATTTTTTTGCGAGGGCGTGTTTCGGGTTTATCGTCAGCGCGGCCCTCAGGTCTTCGGCGGCCTTGGCGTACTCTTCCATTTTAGCGTATACGACGCCGCGGTGGTAGAGCGCAATGGCGTTTTTGGGCAGGTATTTTATTATCAGGGTGTAGTCTTTAATGTCTTCCTCATAAAAGTCCCGCGCGTTTCTCCGGTCCAGCCGCATCGCCTTTTGGTAGAGGCTGTCGGTTTTGGCATCGTCGCCCATGTATGCGTATAGTATGCTGTAATTGTGGAACAGCATGGGGCTCTCTTTAAGTTTTGCCGCCTTGTCGTAGTCCGCCGCGGCTTTTTTGTAGTCGCCCATGGCGGCGTGCGTGAGTGCGCGTATTATGTGCGCGTCGACGTTTGACGTATCCATACGTATGGCGCGTCCCGCGTCGGTTACCGCTTTCGCGAACGCGCCTGTTTTGTAGTACACGCAGCCGCGGTTAACGTACCGGGCGGCGTTATTGGAATCTAACGCTATCACGCGGGTTAAGTCATCTATGGCCTTTGCGTGGCCGCCTTTTTGTAAAGACGCGGTGGCGCGGTTATGCCATGCCAGCACGTTGTTCGAATCTCTTTCTATTGCCACGTTGTACAGCGCGGTGGCTTCGTCAAAGTCGCCACTTCGGAAACGCCTGTTGCCCAGCGTGACAAAATCGCTTGCGGGGACCTCTTTGTACGCGGAGAAGAAGAGGTCGTTGTTCCTTATGCTCACGCCGGACAGCTTATAGCCGCCGTCCGTGCGCGAAAACTCATACTCGTTATCCCTGCCTAAGGCGTCTTCAAGGTTATTGGGGATAAGCCTTACCGAAAATACAGGAATGGAAGTATAGTTTATCTCTCTGTCAATCGTGTGTTTGCGTGTAGTATCCGACAGTGCCGCCAGATCATTTTTCAGGATATCGAACACCTTGTCTGTAAGTTCCCGGCGTTCGCTTTTCCAGTTCGCGCTCACGTTCTCGTCGTCTCTTGGCTGCATAGAACATTCAACGCTGTCAGGCATGGCCTCCATAAGTTTTTCGGGCGTCAGGTCCTGCGCGAGCAGGCTGTTTTTGAGCCAGTGTATGAACTCTTTTTCATAGTGGATAAAGGAGTAGAACCCACCGCCTTTCGCCGGAAATGAGATGCGCGCCGTTGTGTCCGGGTGGGGGATTTCGCTTTTTTCTATTGAGAAGAAATTAATATTAATGTCATCGGCTGAAAAATCTTCTATCAAAACATTGTTCAGCGTGTCTATAAGCAAATGTTTGCCGCCTGTAAAGGAGCGGTGGTCGTCGCCGTCGCAGTTGTGCCTGCCGCGTTTCGCGTCTTTCAGCGCCGCTGTCATGCCGTTTGTTACTTTGCTTAGAGCGTTGTATTCGGCGGGGATAGCGGCGTTGCCGTATCTGTCGAGCATCCCGGTCATCTGTTTTTTCCTGTCCTCAAATCGTATAAACCCTTCGCTTTCGTGGTCGTAACCGTTGTCGAAAACGTATATGCTGTCCCTGCCGGCGATCTTTCCGCTCTTTGTAAGGTAGTAGCGGTTCCATCTGAGGCCGTCATGCTCCGCGACCGCGATGATATGGTCAAAATCGGGCGCGTCGAAACCGGCGGTGTGGCTGAAAAACCGGGGTTCAATCCTCACCGCGCCGCTTTTGTCCTTATAGCCCCACAGCATCGGGTTCTCGTCTTCGTCCGTAAAGGCGAGCCACGTGCCGTCGTCGGGGCCGGGCAGTATGGTGACGGAGTCGGGGCGCCAGGGCGCTACGGCGTGCGACAGGTCCGCAAGCCTCCTCTCCAGGTCGATCAGGTGGCTGTTAAACGCCGCCTGCGCGGTTTCGAACGCTTCATATTTATTCTCATATCGATACAGCACAGAGTAGCAGAGCATAGTATTGTGGACGTCGTTCCCCAGTTTGTGGAGCCTTTTATCAAGGCTGTCGATTTGGGCCGGCGTTATGCCGGGGCGCTTTTCGGCCTCCGCCGTTATGATTTCGGTTGCGGCGGCCATCTTTTCCATAATTTGGGTCATCCACTCTGTGTAGAGCGCCTCTGTGGCACTGTCAAGCCGGTACAGCAGCGTATCAATATTTTTGTTGGGGTCCTGCGCCCCCGCTTTCAGGGACGTTTTCGGCCCGATGCACCCCAATCCCCCAATGGCGATGGAGAGGATGAACACGGCGGCGAGGGCGGTGAGTATTGGTCTGCGCATAATAATCTTACACTTTCTCGGAAAAAGGCTTGCAATGGGCCGGATAACGCCGTAAACTGCCTCATTTTTACATTATATGCCTCATTATAGTATAAAATGAGGCGGATTTCAAGAAAAAAGTGGCAGATTGGTGGCGATGATGCGGAATTTTGCCTGTCCGCGTACCTGAGAGGCCCCAAAAATTAAAAGGGGCCGATCCTGAGATCAGCCCCTTTGTTTTCCTCTATGTAATAAATACGAAATTGATTACTGAAGAGGCACGACATCCTTGGCGCCGGGTCCTTTGGGGCCGTCAACAACCTCGTACTGAACCTTTTGGCCCTCTTCGAGTTTCCTGAAACCGGACTGCAGGATGGCGGAGAAATGTACAAACACGTCACGCGCGCCGGGTTCATCCGGCGATATGAAGCCAAAACCCTTGGCCTCATTGAACCACTTCACTGTACCTGTAGGCATACAACTAAACCTCGTTTGAAAAATGAAACATTCCCAGAGATGCCTCTGGACTACACGTAAATAAAAATAGCATTATGTACACCCGGATTGCAAGAAAAATCTTTGTAAAGTTTTTGTTAAGAAAAATGGGGTCAAAATAAATGTCTATACTGCGTGTATATCTATTATATTTATGTATAGTGGTTTTGGGGGTGTAACGCTAACCCGGAGAGGGCTTAGAGTGGTAAATCCTGCGAAATTAGTGGTTTTTGCGGCCTTGGCGTTGGCTTTTACGGCCTGTACGCCCAAGCCGAAACTGGCGTCGTCAGCGCGGTGGGCAGGGGGGGCAGACGGTCCGCCTCCGCTGCGGAGCACCGCCGCCGACAGGCACGCCGTGGAGGTTACCATCTACAATGACGACATTGGCCTCGTCAAAGAGACCCGCAATTTCACCCTCCCCGCCGGCCCCGGGGTGCTGCGGTTTGTGGATGTCGCCGAGCGGATAGACCCGGTAACCGTCCTGATCACCCCCCTCTCCGGCGGCGGGGATTTCTCCGTTATTGAGCAGAATTACGAGTACGACCTGATCAGCCCCGCCAAACTTTTGGAAAAATATGTCGGCAGGGAGATCAAGCTCATGGACCGAAACGAGTACCACGGCCGCCAGACCGCCGTCAGCGCGACCCTGGTGAGCGTGAACGCCGGCGAGGTATATAATATAGATGACAGCATCCATCTCGGCCATCCCGGCATAAAGGTCCTGCCTGAGATCCCCGGCAACCTCATCAGCCGCCCAACCCTCTCGTGGCGGTACGAGAACAAGGCTGCCGCCGACTATAAGCTTGAAGTCTCCTACGTTACCGCCGGGATGAAGTGGGAGGCCGACTACATCCTCTTCGTACCCGCCCCCGGCGATACGGCGGGCGTCACCCTCACGGGGTGGGTGACCATAGACAACCGCAGCGGCGTATCTTTTGAGGACGCCAAACTTAAGCTTGTGGCCGGCGTGGTAAACAAGGTGCCCAAGCTCCAGGACGATGCGGCCGTCGCGCTGTTTGGGGCCAGCGAGGGGAAAATGTACGCGTTTGAGTCGCCTGAAGTCTACATGCTTGAAGGTGCCGCCGGCGGGATCGACCACGATTTTTACGCCGAGACCGCCGCGCCCCGCTTCGAGCGGAGCGAGATGTTCGAATACAAGATGTACGACCTGCAGCGCCCGACCTCGTTTCTGCACAATCAGAAAAAGCAGGTAAACTTCATGGAGGCCCATGGGGTGAAGATGGAGAGGGAGTATGTCGTTAATTTTGATTATAACGCTGAGCATTCGGCGCAGGCGGGCCGCCCCACCAGGTATGCGGTGAACGAACGCTTCAAGTTTAAGAACTCGGAGGATAACAAGCTGGGCGACCCGCTGCCTGCCGGTACCGTAAGGATATACGCCGCCGACACCGCTGGCCGCAATTTGCTGACAGGTGAGGATAATATAGGCCACACCGCGGGCAACGAGGAGGTTGTTTTGCGGGTGGGCGGGGCGCTTGACATCGTAGCCGAGCGCACGGAGGTAAATTTCAGGCAGATATCCGGGAATGTCACGGAAAGGGAGTTTATGATATCCGTGCGCAACCGTAAAGATGCAGACATTGCAGTACGCATAGAGGAGAATGCGGGCGGCGAATGGGAGATACGCGAGGCCTCGCACAAGTACGAGAAGGTGGACGCGGTGACGTTCACGTTCGACGTGCCGGTGCCCAGGGGGCAGGAGGCAATCGTCAGGTACAGGATAAGGTCGTCGTGGTAAATTGCCTGAATCAGGATTTACAGGATTAGAGGGTTTGCAGGGTTAATGCCCGTTCAGGCAATGGCGGCGCGGGATGAGAAAATAATAGTTGAATCTTTATATATGGAGGATTTTGGAATGATCAGAATGACGAAAATTGCATTGTTGGCGCTGGCTGTGGCAAGCTGTGCCGCATGGGCGCAGGGGCAGGCTAAACCCGCACAGTCCGCAAATAAGGCGAAACCGGCGCAGGCGGAGCAGGCAAAGCCCGCGCAGGCGGAAGAACAGGCAAAGCCCGGCAAGCCCGCCGAGGCTAAGAAGGAGCCGCTCAAGACCACTATCGACGACAGGCAGTCCGTTGATGTTACCATCTACAGCAGGGGCAGCAGGCACTCCGGCACCGGGCTTGTTAAGGAGCTGCGCAAGGTGAACCTGCCCGCCGGCCCCGGCGAGCTGCAGTTTATGGATGTCGCCTCGCAGATCAACCCCGTAACCGTCCACATCAAGCCGCTTTCCAACGCCGCCGACTTCTATGTGCTTGAGCAGAATTACGAGTACGATCTGATCAGCCACGCAAAGCTGATGGACAAGTACATAGGCAAGGAGATCAGGCTGATAGACCGCAACGAGTATCATGACACCCGCCGCACCGTAAACGCGGTGCTTTTGAGCATGAACGGCGGCGAGGTGTATAAGATTGACAACGAGATCTACCTTGGCCATCCGGGGATAAAAGTTCTCCCGGAGATACCCGGCAACCTCATCAGCCGCCCGACGCTGTCGTGGAGGTACCGCAACAGGGTTGCCCGCCAGTACGATCTCGAAGTTACCTACCTGACAGGCGGCATGAACTGGAACGCCGACTATGTGCTGCTGATAGACGAGAGCAAGGATGGCGCTACCGGCCTTTCGGGCTGGGTGACGCTTGAAAACAGCAGCGGCGCCACTTACGAAGACGCGAAGCTGACGCTCGTGGCCGGCAGCACGAGGGACGGCCTGTACATCTACGACCTTGGCCGCCCCACCACGATAGGGCAGAACCAGACTAAGCAGGTAAGCCTCATGGAGGCGCAGGGCCTCAAGGTGGAGAAGGAGTATTTGGTTAACTCGTCGCCGATCTGGCGCAGCAAGGTGGACGGCGCCGTCAAGCAGACGGTCAGCACGTTCTTCAAGTTCAGGAACACAAAAGGGAACAAACTGGGCGACCCGCTCCCCGCTGGCACGGTGCGTATGTACACCGCCGACATAAACGGCAGCCAGCAGTTCATAGGCGAAGACCGCGTTTCGCACGTCCCGCGCGACGAGGAGGTCCGCCTCAGGGTCGGCGAGGCGTTCGACATAGTGGTCGAGCGCACGCAGGTCAACTTCACGCAGAGGACTTCGAAAAGCACCGAGACCGAGTGGATGCTCTCCATCCGCAACCGCAAGAGCAGCGAGGACGTAACCGTGCGCATAGAGGAGAACGCGTCCGGCGAATGGGAGATACGCGAGGCGTCGCACAAGCACGAGAAGGTTGACGCGAGGACATTCAGGTTCGATGTGCCTGTGGCTAAGGGGCAGGAGGTCATAATCAAGTATAAGGTAAGGTCGTCGTGGTAAATTCAGGTTCCGATAACAGCGGCGCCGGATAATTAAAATAATCGTTTATTATGTTATGGATGGAGGATTTCAAAATGGTCAATACAGTAAAAATAGCGTTGACGGTGATAATCGCGGCGGCAGGCGCCGTGTTGGCGCAGGGGCAGGCAAAAGCGCCGCCCCCTGCCCCGCACAAGACCACCGCCGATGACAGGCAGGCCGTTGAGGTTACCATATACAACAGGGATTTAGGTCTCGTAAAGGACCGCCGCAAGGTAAGTGTGCCCGCCGGCCGCGGCGTACTGCAGTTCATGGACGTAGCCGACCGGATCAACCCGGTAACAGTACACATCAAGCCGCTCTCGAACGCCGCCGATTTCTCCGTGCTCGAACAGAACTACGAGTATGATCTCATAAGCCACCACAAGCTGATGGAGAAGTATGTAGGCAAGGATATCAAGCTGATTGACCGCAGCGAATATCAGGACCACCAGCGCACCGTCAACGCGACCTTATTGAGCATGAACGACGGCGAGGTGTACAAAATCGACAAGGAGATATACCTTGGGCATCCCGGCATAAAGGTTTTATCCGAAATTCCCGGCAATCTCATCAGCCGCCCGACGTTATCGTGGACATATACTAACAAGACCGCCCGCGACTACCAGCTTGAAGTCTCCTACCTGACAGGCGGCATGAACTGGAACGCCGACTATGTGTTGCTGGTTCCCGACGATTCAAAGTCTCCCTCCGGCCTTTCGGGATGGGTATCTATAAACAACCATAGCGGCGCGGATTATGAGGACGCCAGGCTCAAGCTCGTTGCCGGCGTGGTCAACCGCGTGCGCCCGGAGCCGATGCGCGCCCGCGCGAGGGCCATATCTGCGGATATGGTAGCGGTGGCCGCAGCCCCGGCACCCCCGGAATTTGCGCAGAGCGCGATGTTCGAGTACTATCTGTACGACCTGCAGCGTCCCACCACCATCAGGAACAATCAGACAAAACAGATAAACCTTATGGAGGCGCAGGGGCTTAAAGTGGAAAAGGAGTACATTTCCCAGCAGATGGTAACTGTATACCCCATGCATGGCGGCTCCGCCATAACTCAATCGGTGGACACGTACTTCAAGTTCAGGAATACTAAGGAGAACAAGCTCGGCGACCCGCTCCCCGCCGGCGCGATACGGGTCTATACGACAGACGACAGAGGCCGCCGGCAGTTCCTCGGCGAAGATCAAATCCGGCACACGCCCAGAGACGAAGAGATCCGCCTGAACGCAGGCAAGGCGCTGGACATAGTGGTAGAGCGTACGCAGCTCAACTTTACGCAGAGGACGTCGCGGCAGACCGAGACAGACTGGCAGATATCCGTCCGCAACCGCAAGGCCGAAGATGTTACCGTACGCTTGCAGGAGACTGCCGGCGGGCAGTGGGAGATCCGCGAGTCGTCACACAAACACGAAAAGGTTGACGCGTATTCGTTTCGCTTCGATGTTCCCGTGAAGAAAGGGCAGGAGGCTGTCGTCAAGTACAAGATACGGTTTGACAGATGAGGACCGGAAGCGTACGCGCCGCGCTTCTGCTTGTTTTTGCATTGTCATCCTGCGCCCTGTTTGCCGAAAGCGGGGCGGATCCGAATAAACTGGACAGCGACGGAAGGACAGAGATGCACCGCCCGTATCTGTGCGATGGGGAGATTCGCGCGCTTGCCGAGGCCGGCGGCGATGTAAACGCCGTTTGCGGCAAAGGCCTTACTCCGCTCATGTACGCGGTATCCGACTATGAGGCTGAATGTGTGTATTCGCATATAAAGGAACTGCTTGAAC
>Ga0209755_10000186_pt1 | contig 118293 bp, 87 predicted proteins | sample TergutCo191P1_FD_187301 | JGI IMG/M metagenome (GOLD analysis project Ga0209755, IMG submission 187301) | Cornitermes sp. P1 segment gut microbial communities from Petit-Saut dam, French Guiana - Co191P1 (SPAdes) (version 2) | ecosystem: Host-associated > Arthropoda: Insects > Digestive system...
CTTCTTTCCATGCACTAAAGAATAAATTTGCTACTTCTATCAAAATAGGTTCAGTGGGTTTCATACCCAATTCTAAAAGCATAAGTCCACAACCAAGGGCTGAAAAAGGAGTGCCTTTTAATAACCTGTTATCGGGTGTAGTCCAATAATCAGCACCAAGGTCGAACCTGTGAGAAAGTATTTCTTCAATATCAGCCTTATATTTTGCAATCATATTTTTACTCCTTATATTTATCTACTTTAAGTCAAGTAATATTTTCCATTATTTTACAGTAAATCTTAGCCTTCCATTTCGCATAACGTTCTAGGTAACTGACGTTTTTGCTGTTGCGATAAAGGAACTGTGCAAGCAGTTCCACGCAACAGCAAAAATGTGGCTACACAAAACAGCACAAAGGCGCTTGCGCCGACTGCTGTTTTGTGTAGCCCGAGCCGCCCAACAGGGAGGCGCAGCAGTTACCGTGTGTTATATGCCGTTTACCCGTACGCCATTCGTTCATAATAATTTTAATTTATAAAACGTGTTGTCTTTTTTTACAACCATAATACCCAACGAAGATTACTCTTTAAATAATCTGTTTATTATATTTCTCCTCTATCTACCAACCCCTTTATTTCCTTTGTCAGAAGTTCCTCCAAGTTTTTTATATTTCTATATATTAAACAACGTTGTCCTTGAACATCAAATTTTAATTTTTCGTCTTCCTTTACTAATAAAATTGTGGGCTTTTTAATTCCCCAAGCATAGCCAACCTCTAGGTATACATTAGGATTTGATAATGTTAAGTCGGCAACAACAGCTGAACACGATTCTATTTTATTCTTAATCTTTGCCAAAATGTCACCAATAAATATATCTTTGTCTATTCTTTCGCATAAAAAATCATTATCATTAATTGGCTTTTGTATACCATAATAAAAGGTATCACTCATATGCTCATTGAAAGGCATTGCAACAAAGATATGGCGCTTGGTTTCAGACTTCGCTATAGCCCCAATGCTGATATTGCTCCCATCAAATTTCAAATTACTAAGTCGGATAGAATAAGTCCATTCATTATGATTTCGCTTAACTATTTTATTTTTGCTTAAATGTTGGTCTATTGCTTTTCTCACACGAGTTAGCCTATCATGATTATTTTCTATAATGGTAATTTTTTGTAAATTTTTAGGGAAATTTCCTAATTGAAGAGCTTCAATAACTCCAGTAACTTGAGAAATTGCTGCCTCATTTTCGTCAAGTCCATAACCAGCACCATGAATTGTCATTGCAACATGTGAAATGTCTGGTTTGTTCACAGATAATATATTAAAAGCATTTTTCATTAGCTCTCTAATTTCCCTGTATCCAAATTCATCAAGGAAAGGAACACCAATAAAAAGAAAATTTTCAAAATTTGTTGTTCCAACATTTTTAACCAAAGCGAAGTCTCCAATTGGGGGGCTAATTGTCTTTAAGTCAAGCTTTCCAACTTGGTTTAAATCATAAGATATAATTTTATCTACACCAAAATTACTTTGAGCATATTTTAGAACCAAAACATCGGCCTTGAATTCTCTAACATCGGCAAAGTCAAGCGAAAAATCAATGCTAGCTATCTCGCTAGTTGTAAAAAAAGTATCTTTTATTGCCATCTTTAACTCCTCTTCCTATTTTTAACACAATTACTGAGTTATTTCAAGGTATTTTAATATTTTATTTTCCAATACTGCCTATAGGGTAAATGGCATATAACGTTCTAGGTAACTGACGTTTTGCCAACCTGAATAGGGGCTTGCATAGCAAGACCAGGGCTGGCAAAATGTAGGTGATGGAGGCGTGGGAACGAGCGTAGCGACCGACCTATCCGACCAAACCCCAGACCGCCGAACAAGCGGCAGCACAGTTACAATCCAGTTACTCAAAAACTAAACTAAAAAATATTTCATGCCAATACCCATGTCAAGAGCTTTTTCACATTTTTTCGATAGACATCGCCTTATCGACCGGCAGACTACAGATAGCACCGTTATCTGGGACGTTTCAGAAAATCCAAAATATACTTTACCGTCTAGTATTGTCTCAAAAAGTGTAATATTTGATGTGAACCTCACTCTTGCCAGCAGTACCTCGACGGGTGGGCTGTGGTGTACCATCTGAGCCGGTACGACCCGCCCCTTCCCTACACCTCCGGCAGAGCGGTTCCTGCTGTCGGTGGTGCAGGGAGGTTTCCGTTCATTTTCGGGATGGGATATAATGTCCGTTGCTCATCGGTCTTACGGGCATTAAGCCGCTTGGACCACATCCTCGTACTTGGGGTATTGCGCTCATGTTTGGGGGCAGTACCACGAGCGCGGAGGTATCTGGGGGGAACCTTTTATTTATATGCGTTCTGCCTAACCTCAATGTCAAACATGAAAACGATTAGCACACGTTTTTCTATTTTATAGAACAATCTGTACTCCCCGGTTCTAAAGCGATAGATACCCTTTGTATTTACCCTTTAACTTCCTTATGTTTGGACCAAAAAATGGATTCTTTCTTAATATAGGATAGACATCATCAGATATTTTTTGGTAGAGGCGGGCGAACTCTTTTGAGGTAACTTTATTAACGTATTTATCGGCCTCGGCGATCCTGTACTTATCCAACGACTCTGTATTTTCCCGCATTTATATCCTCCAGGCCTACGTCTAAATCTTCTTCGAAAGACATGATTTCGTCCATTTCTTCGTCATCTACAACATTGCTGGCAAAAATATAGTTTACTGCGGCGTGCTCAATAAATTTTGACATTGTCCGTCTGTCCCCATCGGCGGCTCTCCTGATAGTATCGTAGATGTTATCATCGACTTCCAGCGTTATAGTCTTTGACACGCTTCAAGCTCTCATGAAAATGGTGCGAAAAAAGCCCCTAAGACTTTGATTCTCAGGGGCTTTTGATTTATACACCATTCAGGATTCGAACCTGAGACCCGCTGATTAAGAGGGTTTTATCAAGACCTCTAAGTCATTGATTTTGTTCAAGTATCTAATTGGTGCAACTATGCGATTACTATAGTAATCGCGTCCTATAACCTTAAAATAATATATTCCGTGGCACCACACACACATTTTTTTACTTTTTTTTCGCCTCCTCAATCCACCTCCGCGTATGCTCCGGCTTCACCCCTTGGGTTTTCATGTAGCCGATGAACTCCCGGAGCTGTAAGGGTCGGTATAAAACAAAAAATTATCTTTGGGCTTGACTTTTTTCCGCCAAAAACCGTATATTTAGAGTAAAGGAGCGTTTTATGCCGACATTCGAAGAAAAGATTTTACGGGAAGAACTTGAGAACCTGCCCACGGTGTCCTACCCCCAAGAGGTGGTAGAGCGTTGGATGAAAGAAGCGGAGATTACCCGGCTAAAAATCGCGACCGGGGAATTTATTCCCAAAACCGTTGATGAATTAGCGGCAGAATTGGGAATAAACCTTGATTAATTACACCGCAATTCCGTCTCCATATTTTGAAAAAGAACTTTCTAAATTGTCGGTTATCGACCAAAGTCTTGTCTTAAAAAAAATCAAAACTCTGGAATCTAACCCGTTTTATCCATCCCTCCGAACGAGAAGAGTAGAGGGAACTACCGATGCCTATGAGAGCAGCGTCAATATGGATATTCGCCTAATCTGGAAATTTGAAGAGAACAGAATCATCTACATGTTGGATGTCGGCCACCACGACGTCCTGAAAAAATACTGACCCCAGCCGCCTCAACGCTGCCTTTCCCTCTCCTGCCTCCGTTTCTCCCTTTCCCGCTCCCGTTCCCTCTCAACCGCCTTATTCACGACCTCTCTGGCCTCCCCTCCCTGACCTATCAGTTTTTGGGCGTAGGCGCCCCGCTGTTCGGTGGTGCGCAGCTTGCCGGATTCCGCTTCCGCGTTGGCGCCCAGCTACGCCTTCCTTTGGGCCTGTTTCGCGGTAGACTCAGCCGTCTTCTGTTTCCGCGCTTCCGCCGACGAACCCTCAACCGTATCATTCGACATCCGGTAGAAGCGCCGTACCGGTTTACCGACTACCGGCACGGCGTGAGACTTCTCAATCAGGTTCATCTCATTATCCGGGTCAGCCATTTCCATCAGCTTGTATATATCAATAAATGCGTCAAGCCCCATCTTCGACCACGACCATCTAAGCAGCCGCACGGCCTCGGCGCCCATCCCCTGCGTACGCACGTTGTTTGAGAGTATGGGCCTTCCGGTCCACGAGTCCATCGGGTTGTCATTCCCGAAGAACCACTTCGCCCACGTGGCCCCTACCTGAAGGAGCGGGATTAGGCTGTTCTCGTCGAACGGATTATTGTCTGAAATAATTGACTTGAACGCCTTGCCAGCCTCCGCCTTCATACCCTCGCCCGTCTTCGTTATCTTTCCCACTACCATCTTGGCCATGTGGTACGTCGCGGCGCTGATCGCCTGCCCCTCGTAGGACTTCGGCACCAGGAAGTAACTGACCTTGCCGGTCTCCGGGTCTATCCCCGTGGGTATGGCCAGAAAACCGGCCTTGTGGTAGTCAGGGATTGCGTTTATCATCGATTCGACCTTTTTGGCCAGCTCCTCTGTCCCGCCAAAGGCTTCAAACAAGGGGGTCATAAGCGGGGCCAGAAGCCCGCCGGACGCGAGGGCGTAGGTTACAGTGGTAGAAACGTCGCGGGCCAAAAACTTCTTCGCGTACGCCGACGGGTTTAACTTCATGGCCTCAATCGTGCTGTACATACCCTGAATTCTTGAGTTCAGGAACAGGAACACGTTATTCGCAAGCGGAGACAGGCGGCCGCCCGCAACCACGTCCGACGTCCCCGCCATTGTCCGTACCATGTAGTTGCGCATGGCGTCGTCTACCCTGTATATCGGGCGGCCCTTTTTATCCACCCTGCCCGTCTCTACGAAGTGGCTTTTGTACTTTTTGCTTACCCCCTTAACATAGCTCGCGGGGATATCGGCCTCTTTCAAAAAGTTGTAGGCAGCCAGCTTCATACCCTTTTCCTGTATCTCCATCACCTTGTTTATCTGCCGGGACGCTCCGGCCACAAGCCCCCCGCGCTTGCCGTCGCCAACATTATACCGCGCCATTGTCCGCAGCAGTTCGGTATCTATGCCGTCGGCATCGCGCCCCACGTACGCGCCGCTGGAGACCATCGTCATATCCCTTAAAGCCGCCCGCATCTCCGGGGTTACCTTGCCGGTGGTTACGTACGCAGTAGCATCCAGCATAGCCTTAGCGTAGTATTTAGAGAAATCCCCAATGCCGGTTATCGACGTCGGCAGGTTCTTGGTGGTTTGTGTCCAGTCGCGGGGTACGTTGTACGCCCAAAAACCGGGGTTTTTGTTGATGAATATGTCCCGCGAAACGTCTCCCAGAACCCGCAGGGCCTTGATCCAGTCAGCCTGAGCCTCCGACCGGTACAGCAGCACGTCGCCGAACTTCGCATTTACGTCGTAAGCCTTGTACACGCCATCCTCAAGAAAAGATACCGTCCGCACGTCGCTATTGTCCCTTATTACAAACTTTCCGTCCGCTCCGCGCTTCGCGGGAGTTACCGTAAGCCCGGTGGCCTCCTGCGCCTCTTCGCTCATGAATTGGAGCATGGTGTCGCGGACAGCCTTGTTTCGGGCGGCGCTCTGCAACAGGCGCATATCGTTTTCAATCGTAGCGGAAAAAGCGTTTTTAATATCAGCAAGCGTACCCGCCTGATGCTTTATGTCAAATACCTGATTGGCCCCGGACTCCCCCATCTTTCCCGTCATCTTCTCTATGACGCGGAAGGTCGCGTAGTAATCATTTTCCATTATATACTTCTTGAGCTCAGGCGTAAAGCATTCCGGCCTCGTCAAGGGTGGAAATTATGAGGTCTTTGCGGATTTTATCGTATTCCTTCGCGGCGGCCTGTAACTTCTCGTAACGCTCCGCGCCTACCCGCTTCTCAAACCGCTTAAGCGTGCGCGCCGCGGTCTCCGAGTTGTGCCCCTCCGGGTTGAATATCTCTGTGCGCTCATGGATTACGCGGTTGCAGTACATTACTATACCCATATCGGAAACATCAGCGTCGGCAAGCTCCTTACCGCCGGTTACGCCTTTCATCATATTATTGATGTCGGCCAAATACAATTCCTGATGACCGCTTACGCGGGGTATGGCACGCATCTTCCAGTAGCCGTCATTGGTTACCAGACCGGCCTTTCGCAGGATATTTTCATAATTATCAATGAGTTTGTACTTGTCTACGATGGATTCTACGAGGCTGACGCCGACCTTTTTAGCCGTGATCTTTGCCTCCTCCGCATCGGTCTTCGCCGTTTGCTTGTCAACCTCCTCGCCCTTCTTCTGCATCGCGTACAACCTGTCAAGCCGAGCATCATCAACCGCGTCATCCCCCCTGCCGTACAACTCCTGCATCTCCTTATAGACCGCGCTGAACGGATTCCGGGCATCTTCCCAGTCATTAAACACCCGCCAGAAGATAGGAGTTTCCCTTTTCAGGAGCGCAGGGTTGGTCATGTAGACGGCCATTGCGTCGGCGTATATCTCCTCGCCTTTTTGCCGATATATAAGATGCGCCGCATAGGCTTTCGCGGCCTCGTCATAATCCTTTTGATTCTCGAAATCAGACCTTACAGGTTCCTTATCTAGCGGGCGAATCTTCAATGAGAGGTCGTACAGTTCATCGTAAATCTTCTTGAGCTCCACCAGTCCCCGCGCCTCGGCTTCGGCGTGCAGCGCGTCCTTGTACGCCGCCGAGACCTGCTCTTTCGTCGCGCCGTCCCCAAGTTCCCTGACTACCCGCGCGCGTATGGCCCCGCGTTCCTTTTTTGTGAACATTGCGTCGGGGGACGTCCCCGGCCCGCTCTCCATGAACTGATTAAGCTCGTGCGCCGCGTTCTTGATCTTCGTGGCGACTGCCTTGAACTTCCCGCTCCCGCCGTACTTCGTGGAGGCGTGGCCTATCTCGTGGGCCAGCACCTTACGCGCCTGGTCCCAGCCGGATTTAGGGAGGTCGGGGGCAAGGCGGATGCGCGTCCACTCCCCGTCTATGCCGCGCATGGCCAGCCCGCGCACGCCGTCTTTCATTGGACGTACCTGAATCCGTACGCCGAGCGCCTCGGCTATTTCTACCATCTCCGGGATGTCGATGGGGTAGCGGTCATCATCGGACGCTCTGCCGGCGTCCACGTCTTCGCGGTAGACCTTGGTCACCTCGGCGGCGTCGGTTTGGGCGGTCTCCGGGTCTTTGGCGTACTCTCCACGGCTGGCTTCGCTCAGAGCGTTTCCGCCGAATTTTGGTGGGGTAGAAGATTTTTTGTCCTGGGTATTGACTTTCGGCGGCGATTGTTGTATCTTGTTATTAAGATGCTCTTGCACAATGTCCGATACCGTTCTTTGGGGATTAGATTGATTCGCGGCCGTGGTCTCTGGTACTCGTACCCTCGAATCTTCCTGATCCCCAATTTTTATAGCATGATCGTAATACCGCTTGCCGTTGGTGTCCTCGCGCACCACAAAACCCACCGTACTCGGTATCCCATCAATAGTAGCTCTCGCCGCAAAAACGTGGCTTTTAAGAACTTGAGGGTCATTTAGCTCCGCACTCGTAGCCTTACGGTACCCGCCACTGCCGTCTTTTACAGTAGCCTCAAGATACACACCGTCTTCTATTAAATCCGGTGCATACTCCAACAAGGCAACCTTGCCGTCCATCGCACCGTGACTTATTACATTTTTGACGCTGCGCCTATTAAAGGTAACGTCCCAGTCCCTATCAGTATTTTTATAGTCACCTAATGCGTCCTTTTGTGTAAGCCAATCAATGACGCGCCCAACAAACCCTTGCCCGCGCTGTATGTTTTTGACCTCGGCGCTGCTAACCTCCGGCGACGGGATAGCGTCGAACTTGGCGCGGGTTTCGTTGGCCGCTTCTGGTCGCCCCTCGCTCCTTGCATACTCCCCGATACTTGCCTCTCCCCTAACGCGAGGGGAACGGGCCGGCTGGTCGCCATGTTTGAAGTAGTTTGGGAGCGGAACATATCCTTCTGGCTTTCCCCTAAAATCTTCGTAATCGGATTTACCATCACTAATACGGTGCCCCATTATAAAACCGGCAAAATCTCCATTGGCATCTTTAATTACTATGCTATCGAAACTCCCATATTTGGCACCATAAAATTTTAGACCCGGTTTATTAAACAAGTCGGCATACGCCTTACTTACGATGATAGGGGTATTCGCCCCCTCAAACATCAGCGTGGCGTTGTGTTCCTGTTGCTTTCCAGTCTTACCTATGGGGATGTGGATTTCCGGCGCACCAAGCTCTTTAAGCTCCCCCTCAGACGCCTCCATCACCATCTTCAAAACCCGCTTACCGGTATCGTTTGACCTATTGGTCAACTCCTCGCCGATAATCTGGCGCACTTGCTCAACCTCTACCGCAGATGACGGCTTGACTATGTTGCCATTGGTGATGAATATCTGGCCGTCTTCTCCCTCAAGCATCCCGGCGTTACGGTTTTGGCGGCTATCAGTCTTGAAAAGACTCGCCTCGGAGCGAGTCAACGGAGCGGATTCGGGCGTAGTTTTTGGGGGCTACGCCTTACGTTTCGGCGGCGTTTCTTCACCGTCCTCAATTCTCGCGTTTAAGCCCGTTTCCTCGTCCGCCCTACTCCCGATATTACCCGGTTCGATAACTGGCTCCTGTACCCGCCCATGCGCGACTACGGCGGGTTCTGATGGTATGGCGTCGATATCCCTCTCGGCATTCCGCGTATCCGCGTCAAGGCGATGCTGCCTAATCCTTGCCTGATCTATCGCCTGTCCTACTCTGATAGCCTGATGACCAGCCTCCAATTGAGCCTGCGCCTCGCCGCGTGTGGTTAGCGTGGCAGGGTCTACAATCTCTAACTCGTGCCCCTCTTTACCGTAAAGCCACCCGCGCAGCTTGCCTTTGTCGCGACCGCTCAATCCAAGCGCATTACCGACCTCTCCGCGCTGCTTTGCCTGTTCGAGGGAGAAATGATTACCACTGGCCACATCCCGGATCGCGAACCCAGCCGACGCCGCGAGGGAAGCCACCGTCTGGATCCACCACTCCTTGGACCGCGTGTCCTGCCCCGTCGCCTTTGCCACCGCGTACTCGTATGCAAGGTCGGCCAGCGGCTGGCCTATGATCTGCGCCGCGCCGGCTGGGAGAATGATCTCTGGGATCATAGAAGCAAGCGCCCCTCCCGCCCCGTGGGCAGAATTCCAGAAGCCCTCTTCAAACGTGGCACGGTCGAGCGACTGCCCTGCGGCAAGCCCCGCGCTCGTTACAGTAGCCGGAATTGCGCGCCGGGCAAGCGCCGACTTCGACATTACATTGGGGGCAACCTTGCCCGCGACAGCGCCAACGGCAGCGCCGCCGGCAATTTCTACGATGCCGGCAACTACGGCAACTGGTGGAGCGCCACGGAGGGCGATGCGAGCTACGCCTGGTACCGGTACATGTACTACTACAGCGACAACGTGTACTCGTATTGGGACTACAAGATGTTCATGTTCTCTTTGCGCTGTGTTCGGGACTGATGCGGCAAGGCGTAGCCAAGCCGCCGCACTACGGCCTGCGCGACTACGGCACCAATGGACAATTCGGCCTTGAGCAATCGCCGGCAGCAGGCCGGGCGACGTGGTGCTCGACCCGTTCTTTGGAGCGGGTACGACCGGAGTGGCTGCGGTCTCGGTGGGGCGGGAGTACATCGGAATCGAATTAAACCCGGATTACGTAACCTTAGCCAGCGAGCGCCTTGGGCTGTTCGCGGGGGACTTCATAGAGAGGATGTAAAAATGGTAGAAAAACAGTATTATACAAGCAAAGATATTGCCGATATGTTTCAGATATCCATCTGGACTGTCATTAAATACCGGCACAAAATCGTCGGGTGCGAACGTGTCGGTCGACTTTGGCGTTTTGACAAGGATAAGGTTGATGCCCGGCGGAGAGCCGGAAAAAAAGTATGGATTGAATTTTGACGGTATCGTGCCAATATGCTATATTATGCTCATGCGCACGGTGCTATAGGAGTAAAAAGGAGAGACCTATGGCATTAACAAAGATCGGTCCTAATAAATGGCGCGTCAAAGCGTCCGTTTGGGACAAAAACAAGGGGTATCCCATATCCAAGCAGACAACCGTTACCGGCACCCGTGCCGAGGCGGTCGTCGTGGAGGGGGATATCCTCAAAGAGCTCAAGGCTCGCACTTTGACATCTAAATACGCAAGCACATTCGGGGAGGCGGTTGACCTATACACAGAAAACCTGCGTCTCCGGGGACGGCTGTCCTACCAACACGAGAATATGGTCAAGTTTCTGCGTAGCGAGCTCGGACACGTCAGGATCGAAGTTTTCGCCGATCACTTTGAGGTGTACCGTCGTAGGCTTATGTCTGCCATGACAAAACAGTGTAAGCCGAGGAAGAGCGCGTCAATAAACCGTTATACGGCTATTGTACGGGCTGCGTTTGGCCATCTTGTGGGGCTTGAAATCCTCGACAGGAACCCAATCACCTCGACCCGCTTCCCTAAGATGAAATAACATCCGCGGGACCGGTACTTGTCATCGGATGAACGACTCCTGCTGCTGAACACCATTAAGGAACATCGTCCGTATATACTGCCCATTATTATGTATATGCTGATGGTACCTTGCCGCGTAAGCGAGTTGGTGACAGCCAGGCGGGATCAGTACATCCCAACCGCGAAAGTTATAAAAATACCGAAGTCTAAGGCTGGCATCCCCATAATCAAATCGGTGCCGGAGAATATGCGAGAGTACTTTCGTAGCATTCCTCTGGATTGTCCATGGCTGTTTTATGAGGAAACCGCTCCGGGCCGGTATCGCCCGCTTACGCACCTGCGGTACGCTTGGAGCTTCTGCCTGAAAATGGCGGGAATATCTGACCTGCGCGTCCACGACCTGCGGCATATCGCGGTCACAGACCTTCACTATGCGGGTAACTCCGAGCGGGTAATCGCGGCTCAGGCGGGATGGAAGTCGACGGCCATGATGTCCACATACTGGCACTACGACGAACTCAAGGCCGCGCAGGAAATGCGTTTCGGATATGGTAACCATAGTACCGATATTGCACAGCAACTGACACGATCAGCCGCTGGATAGCAATAAAAAGTCACTATGAATGTCACTATGAAACGTACAAGAAGATGCAAGAATATGCAATATCAAAGGGAACCGGGACGGTATCAGGATAAATAAAAAACCCTCGTAAGTCTTTGATTTTACGAGGGTTTGATTTATACACCATTCAGGACTCGAACCTGAGACCCGCTGATTAAGAGTCAGCTGCTCTACCAACTGAGCTAATGGTGCTTGTTGTTCAGTAATGGGCGGCGGCAGGACGGAATTGCCCTATCACCGTACATAAAATAATATATGGCAATGGGCGATGCAAGTTATTTTTTTATGGATTATGATTTTTTATTGCCGGATTAACATAAACCCTGTGCTGCCCTATATCCACAAATAACTGCAACCTCCGGCAATAGATGGTCATTTTTGCCGGGCAAAATTTGCCGGCATAGGCAAAAAATTCCTGCCATCGGCAATTTTTGCCTGTTTTTGTGGGGTTTCATCCGCTTATTTTTAGGGATATTGCCCGGATATGGGGCCGATATGCCCTTTCATCGTCAAAAAAATCAAAAACTTTAACCTAAAATCAAAAAAATCCGCGAAAAACGGGTTTTTGGCACGGGGCTTGCTATTTTATAGTTATGGCGAGGGAGAAATCGCCGTGAACTGTTGAAAGGGTGAGAGAAAATGAACATGCTGAGCCAGACTATCGTTGGAAGGACGGGCATTCCGGTATTATCGGCGGCCAGGGACGCGGCGATGCTGCGGGCGCGGGTTATATCGAACAACATAGCCAACGTCAACACGCCGGGCTTTACGCGGGTTGACGTCAAGTTTGAGGAGGAGCTGCGTCAGGCTTTGGACCGTACGCGCATAAAGGGTACGCGCACCGACGGCGGGCACATGAAGATCGGGCGTTTGGACCTCTCGGATGTGGGGCCCAAGGCGTTCAGGCCTTACGACGCGACCCAGCCCAGCGGCGTGAACAATGTGGATGTCGACACCGAGATGGCGAAGCTTGCTGAGGCGCAGATAATGTTCAACTATCTGCACAAGTTCCATCAGGGGTCGTTTAACAAGCTGAACTCGGCGATTTCGGCGAGGGCGATACAGTCTTAACAGTATTAGTGAAGTTTGGAATTGGAGTTGAAAATTAACAGTGGGCGGATGGGTATCCGGCCATATAAATAAGGGAGGGCGGTATGCCGGGAGTTGGCGGAATTTTCAGCGGTCTTGAGATCAGCGCGTCGGGCATGAGGGCGCAGCGGGTGCGTCAGAACACGATCTCGTCGAACCTGGCGAACGCGGAGACTACGCGCACGGCTGAGGGCGGGCCTTACCGGCGGCAGTTTGTGGTGTTTGACGCGCAGTCCAACAGGCGCGACACGCGTATTCTGAATCCGCACGTAGCGCTTTACGGCAACACCACGCACGAGAACCATTTGCCTATTCCCCCGTCGAACTTCCCGCGGGACGAGCGGTTTTTCGGGCGGGGCGTGAATGTGGCGGAGATACGCGAGGATTCGCGCCCGCCGCGGCTTGATTACGACCCGGGGCATCCGGACGCAGACGAGAACGGGTATGTGGCGAAGCCGAACGTCAACGTCATAGAGGAGATGACGGACATGATCGCGGCGACAAGGGCGTACGAGGCGAACGTTACGGCGTTCAACGCGATAAAGGGAATGCTTATGCAGTCGCTGCAGAGTTAAGCAGGCAGAGTTTCTGCGTAACGGGAATGATGTTAAACAATAAGATTGATAACGGATTGACGTAAATTAATACGGGAGAATAGAGATGAATATCAACAGTATAGGAAGTTCGGCGGCATCGTGGGCGCAGTTTGTGAAGATTTCGCAGGCGGCGCGGGAGCGCAACGGCCTCCAGCCCGATTTGGCCGGAGGGCTTCAGAACAGCGGCGCGGGGTTAAAGAACAGCGGCATCAATAACGCCGGCGGTGTGCAGGATGTAAATATTGCGTCTTTTAAGAAGGCGTTTAATGTATATTCAGAAAAACTGGTTGCGCCGGTTCCACCCGTCACGGGAACGCAGGCGCCACCGTCCATAAGCAAGTCGGTGGGCGGGATGTTCGACGCGTACGCGTGATACCGGCGAATACGCCGATAAACATTGATAATATCGCTCGGCCGTTTTTGATGGCCGGCACAAAATAAGGAGGTAATCATGGAAGGTTTCGAATCAATCGGCCCAGTGAAAGCCGGATCGCTGCCCAGGCAGACCAGTCCGGTGTTCCGTCAGGAGGGCGCGGGCGGCTTGTCGTTCAAGGAGACGATGAACAACTTCTTAAACGACGTCAACCATCTGCAGAAGCAGTCTGACGAGTCGGTGAAGAAGCTTGTGTCCGGAGAGATCACCGATGTACATCAGGTGATGACCGCGTCGGAGGAGGCGAAGGTCGCGTTCAACCTGATGATGGAGATCCGCAACAAGGTGATGGAGGCGTATCAGGAAGTCATGCGCATCAGGCTGTAATGTCCCGGCCACGGTGAGGTGCGCGTGAAAATACGGTGGTCATCGTCGGCAAGGGGCGGTGGTCACCGTAACTTTTTTAAAAAAAATTAAAATTATCAAAAAAAGTAGTAGATTTTTTTTTGTCAAGAGTGCATAATATATATTAATATGGATTATTGAGGACACGATTAAATATTGCGCCCGTACCATGGGGGCGACTGTACGACAGCAGTGATGCCGCCGGACAGCACAGGCGGTAGCATTTAATCGTGGAATCCATAGCAGTCATACACCATAAATCTGGGCGGTTGGCATGTCCGAGTTTTTCAAACAGATAATGACCCAGGTCGCTGCGCTGTGGCAGAATTTGTCGCTTCAGCAGCGGCTTATAATCGCGGCGCTTGTCGGCTTTACGCTTCTTACCCTTATCGGCCTCCTCTTTTTTTCGGGGTCGGACGGTGGTGGGGGCGGTGGTGGCGGGCGGGGCGGGAAGCCCAGCGGGATGTCTGTCCTCTACTCCGACCTGGAGCTTGAGGAGGCGGCGCAGATCACCGATCAGTTGACCAAGGGCTCCTACAAATACACGCTGGCAAACAACGGGCGCAATGTTCTTGTAAACACCAAGCAGCTGCACGAGATTCGCATGGCTCTGGCAAAAGAGGGACTGCCGCGGCGGCGCGGGGTGGGGTACGAACTGTTCGACAAAACGAATTTGGGCGCGACCGACATGGTGCAGCGGCTGAACCGTCAGCGCGCCATAGAGGGCGAGCTGCAGCGCACAATCGAAAATATGGACGAGGTGAAATCGGCCCGCGTGCACATAGTGGTTCCTGAGCATACGATTTTTCTCGACCAGCAGCGGGACGCCAAGGCCTCCGTGGTTATCCGCCCCACCATCGGGCGGTCGCTCACCAAAGACCAGGTACGCGCCATCACGCACCTTGTGGCGTCGAGCGTAGACGGCCTCAGCACGCAGAACATCTCCATCATTGACACCGAGGGAAAACTCCTTTCGAGCCCGTACGCCGGCGATGATGGGGCTATGGCCTCTTCGCAGAACCGGGAGCTGCAGCAGAGCGTGGAGAAGCACCTTGTGAGCAAGGCGAACCAGATGCTCTCCGGGGTGCTCGGCCATTCCAAGGCGATTATTCAGGTTACCGCCGACCTCGACTTCGACAAGGTTGAGAAGGAGATTCTGACATTTGACCCTGAGAGCCGGGTGATCCGCTCGGAGGAGCGTCAGGATGAGAACACGAAGAACGCGCCGGACGGCGACCACCAGCGCGAGCGGTCTGTTACCAACTACGATATAGATAAAACGGTTCAGCGGGTTGTGCAGGAGATAGGGAACATAAAGCGGCTGACTGTGGCCGTGGCCGTTGACGGCCGTTACGATTTTGCTGAGGGCAAGCGTACGTTTGTAGACCGCGCCATTGACGAGCTGCAGAAGATAGAGGAGCTTGTGAAGAACGCGGTGGGCTACGACCTCGCGCGCGGCGACCAGATAACCGTCGCGTCTATGCGGTTTGACAACGAGGACGCGGTTATGGCGGGGATACGGTGGTCGGAGGAGGAGAAGCGCAACCAGCGGGCGACCTACATAAAGCTCGGCCTCGCGCTGATTGCGGGCATCACGGTTCTTTTGCTGATGCGCTCCATGGCGGGCGCGGTGGTATCTGCCATGAATCCGCCGCCGCCGGCGCTTGAGGAGCTCGGGTTGGAGAATCTGGTTGAGGAGGACGCGCCTCCGTCTGAAGCGGAACTGCGCGCGGCGGCCATATTGGAGCAGGTGGAGCTGCTTACGAGCCAGTCGCCGGCGAATATCGCAGCGATCATTCGTCAGTGGTTAGTTGAAGGTGTTGGCGACAGCAAAAACCAATCATAACGGGAAACGGTAAATAATGGCAAAGAAGAAAAAGCCGAAAAAAGGGGAAGAGAGCGAAGACGAAGGCGCCGGCAGCCAAATTACCGCTTCGCAATTAGCCGCGCTCCAGAAGCCCAAGAAGACCGTTGACACGAGCCGCATCCCCGGCCCTGTCAAGGCGGCCATTGTAATGGTTGCGCTGGGCACCGAGGCGTCCAGCAAGGTCTTTCAGGTGCTCGACGACGTGGACATTGAGCGCCTTTCGACCGAAATCGCCCGTTTGGAGAACATATCGCAGGATGTACGCGAGGCGGTGCTTGAGGAGTTCCACAACCTCGCGCTCGCGCACCAGGCCTACTCTCAGGGCGGCCTCGACTACGCGCGCAAGGTGCTTGAGGCGGCGCTTGGCCCCGCAAAGGCCAAGGAGTTTTTGGAGAAGGTGCAGCAGAAAATCCGCACCACCGGTTTCAACCTGCTCGAAAACATCGACCCGAAGCAGTTGGTCAACTACATACAGAAGGAGCACCCGCAGACTATCGCCATCCTTCTGGCGCACATGGAGGCGCCAAACGCGGCGGGCATCGTATCGGCGCTGCCGCAGCAGGTGCAGATAGACGTGGCCACTCGCGTCGCTACAATGGAAAGCATATCGCCTGACACGCTGGCGCAGATCGAAGAGGTGCTCGTAACGCAGATGAAGTCGCTCTTCGGCGGCGATGTGTCGGAGATCGGCGGCGTGAAGGCGGTGGCCGAGATTCTGAACAACGTAGACAGAAATACCGAGAAAAATATCATCGGCAACCTTGAGCGCGAGAACCCGGAGCTTGCCACCGAGATCAAGAAGCTCATGTTCGTATTCGAGGACGCCCTGCTTTTGGACGACCGCTCGATGCAGCGCCTGATGAAGGAGATCGACACGAAGGAGCTTGGCATGGCGCTCAAGGGCGCGTCGGAGGAGCTGCAGGAGAAGTTCCTGCGCAATATGTCGGGGCGCGCGGCGGATATGATCAAGGAGGATATGCAGTTCATGGGGCCCATACGCCTCAAGGACGTGGAGGAGGTCCAGCAGAGGATCGTGGACGTCATACGCAGGCTGGAGGAGGACGGCGAGATCGTCATCAGCGGCCGCGGCGGCGACGACAACGTCGTTGTGTAATTGCGGTATTGCGGGGTTCATCATACAGGATAATTGGGTACTATGGGCGAAGAAATGGTCAACGAAAACGTCTCCGTGCTCCTCGATCAGCTGCTTAAGACCGAGGACCCGGCGACTATTGGCATCCGCCGCATCATCAAGAACAAGATCGACGACAGCAACAGCTTCAACGTAAAGGCTCCGCACATGGAGTCGTTCGGCACAGACGGCAAGCCTGCCAAGAAGTCGGCGGTCTTCTCCGAACAGGAACGCTCATACCTTGAGCTTGAGAAGAAGGTCCGCGAGCTGGAGCGGTCATTGACTCAGGAAAAAGTAGCCGGCAAGCGGGCGGCGAACGACAGCCTCGAAAAGGGCAGGCAGGAGGGCATAGCCGAGGGCGAAAAGAGGGGGTTCGACGCCGCCGAAAAGAATTTCAAAGCCGAGATCGCTAAGCTGAAAGATCAGGCCGCCAGCTACTTCAAGCAGGTGGAAGACTCAAAAAAACAGATGACGCTCAACCTCGACCACATACTGCTGAAGTTCTGCATGGAGCTGACTAAGAAAATAGTGGGATGCGAGGTTACCACGAATCCCGAAATTGTCCTTGCGTCAATCAAGAAAGCGCTGACGATGATAGCCGACCGGGAGAAGATACTTATCCGCGTAGCTCCGGGGGATATGGTCACGGCCAGCAGCGGCAAAGACTTTTTCAGCTCGGTAACGGAGCGTTTGGAGAATGTGGAGATAGAAGAGGACAAGCGCATAACTAAGGGCGGGTGCATAATAGAGTCCAATTCGGGAATGGTCGACGCGCGCCTTGGGGTGCAGTTAGATGAGGTTGAACTGCTGATCGAAAAGGCGTGGGAATCGTCGGATATGCCAATGGATGCGTGAGTTAAACGGGAATTTGTCGTTAACAAAAATTTTACGGATAAATAACATGGTTTTTGAGACAGACACGATCGCCCGCCATTTTGACTCCTACCTTGACTTCGTCAAGTCGTTTGAGGCCGCGCGCGTGTACGGCAAGGTTACGGAGGTTATCGGCATATTGATTGAGAGCACCGGGCCGTCGGCGTCTGTGGGCGATGTTTGCCATATAGAGAAGGCGGGGCGGGTGGTTTGCCGCGCGGAGGTTGTGGGGTTCCGCAAAGACCGCACACTTCTCATGCCGCTTGGGCCGATTGAGGGGATACATCCTGGCATGGCGGTATCGGCGACGGGGCGGCCGTTATCCGTACAGGTCGGCGACGGGCTTCTGGGCCGTGTGCTTGACGGCCTGGGGGATCCGATTGACGGCAAGGGTCCGATAAGGGCGTCCGCCAAGCGCTCGGTATTTTCATCCATCCCCAACCCGCTTACGCGCAAGCGCATCCACGAACCGTTTGAAACGGGCGTGCGGGCGATTGACGGGTTGGTGGCGGTCGGCAAAGGGCAGCGTTTGGGAATCTTCGCGGGCAGCGGCGTGGGCAAGAGCGTACTTATGGGAATGCTTGCGCGCAACTGCCGCTCCGACATCAACGTCATCGCGCTTATAGGCGAGCGCGGGCGCGAGGTGCGGGAGTTTATTGAAAGGGATCTCGGCGAAGAGGGCCTGCGCCGTTCCGTCCTCGTAATAGCAACGAGCGATCAGCCGGCGCTTATCCGCATAAAGGGCGCGCTTGTAGCCGCGGCAATCGCCGAGCACTTCAGGGACCAGGGCAAGGACGTTTTATTTCTGGCGGACTCGATAACGCGCCTCGCCATGGCCCAGCGCGAGGTCGGCCTCGCTATCGGCGAGCCGCCGGCGTCTAAGGGGTACACGCCCTCAGTATTCGCGCTGCTGCCGCAGTTCCTCGAAAGGGCTGGCACGTCCGACAAGGGGACCATCACCGGGCTGTTCACCGTGCTGGTTGACGGCGACGACATGGAGGAGCCGATAGCAGATGCCGTAAGGTCTATCCTCGACGGGCACCTCGTGCTCTCCCGCAAGCTCGCGCACCGCAACCACTTCCCCGCTATCGACATTTTGCAGAGCATTTCGCGCTGCATGTCGGACATTGCCACAAAAGAGCACCTGACCATAGCCGGCAAGATAAAGGACGCGATGGCGGCGTACAAAGAGAGCGAGGATTTGATACAGATAGGCGCGTACGCCATGGGGTCGAATGAGCGCATAGACAAGGCGATTAAGGTCAACGAGCCGATAAACGAGTTTTTGCGCCAGACCCGCGATTCGTCGGCGACGGCGGCGGACACGTTAAGGAAGCTTGAGGGGATAGCGCAGAACGGCGGACTGATCCCTCTGCCGGGCGCGAAAAAGTAATTGAATATTAATACGGTATTGATGTTCGGGCGTTACAGGCGGATGACTTGTCCCCCGGAAAAATTCTTTAATGACGGAAAAGGGGGTAAGCTGTGAAAAAATTTGTGTTTCGGCTTGAGGCCCTCCTTACCGTCAAGAGGAACGCGGAGGAGGAGATAAAGCAGCGCCTGGCCGAGAAGAACCACGAGGCCGAGCTTGTGCGTCAGGACATTGCGGCGGCGCACGACAGGCTGAAGGAGTTTATGGCGAGCGTGAAGAGCGACCGGCGCGGCGGCGGCGAGAACGTTATGGCAATGCGCAGCTCGGTGGCCCACAGGAATCATCTCAAATTAGAACTGCTCAGGGCCGGGCAGAGGCTTGACGAGGTGATGGTATGCATCTACGGCATCAATCAGGAGTTGATTAAGGCCGCGCAGGAGCGGCGCGCCGTAGAAATCATAAAAGAGAAGCGCTTTGAGGAGTGGAAGCGGGGGAACGCGGCGGCGGAGCAGAAGTTTATTGACGACCTGTCGCAGCAGCGGTTCATAAGGAATCAAAACAGTAAGGCGCAGGTATAATATTTAATCGTATAATCTATAATTAAGAATACGGGGATTGATCGCGGGATAATATTAATGTCTACAAATAATCCGATACCGGAAGTCATTGCCGCGCTGGCGCTGCTTGTGTTTTTTGCTGCGCCCTCTGCCGCTGCGCCCGTTATTATTACCGGAAAGGATCTCCCCCACCTTCTGGGCCAGCCCATCGCCTCGCTCCGTGTACTCGATATGGCCGGCAACGTGATCCCGTTTCAGATAGACGAGGTTACCGACGACGGCGAGTACATACTTGACATGGGAGAAGCGCCCAACACCGGCGCGGGCACTGGGCTGCTTGATATGCGGGACGAGATCGTCTTTTTATGGGAGGACGCCGACAGGGTTCCGCCGCCGGAATTTATCCCCAACAACCTTGTAACGCTGACCCGCGGCGGCAGTTCGCGGTCGGTGCTTATCCGCCCCGACCCGTCGCTGCCACTGTCTCCAAAAAGATACGTCGAATACGACCACGCAGCGCAGCGTGTCGTCACTCCGTACTACTACGCGGATTTCGCCAAAGACCGCTTTCATTTCGTAAGGGCCGGGGTAATGGACTTCGGGCGCGGCGGCTACAGGGACCTGACAAACGAGCTGCGCGTCGAGATCCACCTGCGCACGCTCTTTGGCCTCATCCCCATACGCTACACGGAGGAGAGCATCGTCTGCCTCGTACGCCGGTACAAGGCCGGCCCCATACGCCTTATACGTCGCGGCGATTTCCATCTGAATCTCGGCCTTGGCGTTAAGGGGAGCAAGGCGGCGGTGAACCAGATCTGCTACTCGCAGGCCGTAAAGGTCCCGGTGTTCGTAAACCTGCCCATCCGCTTCCGTACGCTTTTCGGGCAGGCGTATATTGAGATGACGCCGGTGATAAGGGAGGCGGGGCGTCCGTTTACGTTCTCGGTGCCATCCCATAACCTGAGTTATCCGATTAACGGCCCGGCGATTGACACGCTGCACGCCGTGATGCCGATGGGGCGGATTTTTACGGTGCGGGACGGGGCTGCGGGGTACGGCTGGCTGTTCAACACCACCATGGCGCAGGAGCATCTTGGGGGCAGCGGCTTCCTCATGCGGCGGCCGCCGTCGGGGCGGGCCGGAATAGCCGAATGCGGATTTCGATTAACAGTTCGGGATGTACCCAAGGGAAGTTATTATATTACTAATTGGGTCCTCTTCTCCGGCGGTAAGGAGGGGGACATAAGCGCTCTCGGGCGCGCGGTTAATCAGCCTGTTAAGGTTGAGCTGTAGCCGGAAACGATAACAGCGGGCATGATCAAAGGAGAGCGGGCGGTGGATATTATTGAATTGGAGAATAGCGGCGCCGGTGATACGCTCAGGGAGCTTTGCGGCAAGGTTCTGTCGTTAAGCGTACCCTACGACGATGTTGCCGAACAGATCGAGGACCTCGCCTACCTGGAGTACGGTCAGGGCGGACTCGAGAACGCCGTGGGCCAGCTTGAGGGTTTGACGCATTTCTTTGAGGGATTGCGCAACAAGAACGAGGAGGTAAGCCGCGATCTTGCGCAGGTGTACCTGCTTATAGGTCAGATATACCAGTATGCGGGGATGTTCGAAGAGAGCATCGACTGGATCAAAAAGTCTATAGTGGTCGACGATATGGACCCGGTCGCGTACCACTGTCTCGCGCACTCGTTCAGCAGCATCGGCGATGAGTCTATGGCGGTAAAGAGCCTTGAGCAGGAGATTACGGTGGCGCCGGGCAATTACTATACGTATCTGCTGCTCGCCGATATGCACGAGAAGAGCGGCAGCCAGGAGAAGTTTGAGGCGGTGCTGCGGCGGCTTTTGGAGCGCAACCCCGACAACATTCAGGGCCTGCACAAGCTGATACGCCATTGCGAGCGCGACCCTGAGCATACGGACGTGGAGCTCCTTCGCCACAGGCTTTTGGAGCGCTCCGAGGGTTTGAGCCGCATAGAAGCGGTGATACGCGCGTACCATCTGATGCAGTCGGAACGGACTGAAGAGGCCGCCGGGTTTCTGGCCGAATGGAGCCTGCGTTCACCCGATGTCTCCATAATCCATCTGGCCAACGCGCACATATATGGGCATACGCACCAATATTACAGGAAGCGCGACGAGCTATCGATATTTAAGAGAAAAAATCACGGGCGCGAGGATGTGATGGAAATAAAGCTCGCCGAGTTTGCCACGGTGTTTGGAGATGATGCGGCGGACAGGCTACGGCAGAGGCTTAAGGTGGTTTATCCGGCATCGATGTGATGTATATCAGACAGTATCATCCTCTGAACCGGAAGCCGGTTCCGGGGTGGCATTATAAAAAGCCGCAATAGGTATTAACAGCATTTGTTGGCTGACAAGGGAGAATAGATATGAAGAAGGTTGTTGCAGTATTTTTGTCGATTTTGTTTATGGCGGGCTACGCATTTTCGGTCGGGCCGGACAACTACGCTGCCGGCGCGGCGTCAACGCAGCCGCGCACTTTTGGCGCCATCCCTTTTGACGGTGCCTTCGGCAACCCCGCGCTTGTGGGTCTGGGCACGCTTCCGCGCAGCGGGCTGTCGTTTTTTCCCACGTCCATCGGTCTGTGGAGCAACAGGGATGTGCCGCCAACAGACAGTATCTTTCCGATAAACTTCTTTGACCTTCGCGGCGCGACCGACCGTTATATGGACGCTTTCTACAGAAACAGTTTCGGGATAAACGAGCGACTCGAACCGCGCGATGTTTACGAGGCATTGACGGGCGACAAGAACGGCGTGATATCCGTTTACGCCGGGCTGCGCTCCTCGCCTTTGGCCGTGGCGACCCGAGGGTTCGCGCTCAACATAAACACTTCCGCCGATATCGACATTAATGTTCCGGGAGCGTTTTTGCTCCCCAGATTTTCGGCTGCGGGCGGATTCCCCGATGGTGCGGTTTTTGATATCTCCGGCTTGAGAGCCGAGGCTATATGGGCGACCGAGGCAGCGGTTAAACTTGGATTTTCGACAGTCGTTCCGGCGTTTCGCGACCACTTGAAGCTTGACAGGGGCGCTGCGGGACTCGGACTTAAACTTATATTGGGGCACAGCTACTTCAAGGCCGAGGCGGCGGCGGGCAGCGAACTCACTTACGACTCCGCCTCATACAAGTTCATTCCCAGAGCCTCGGCCGACGTTATAAGCGTGGGCACCGGGTACAACGGCGACTTCAACGATTTCGGCGCGTTCATCAGCGAAACGCCCATAAACGGTCAGGGCTGGGGGGTAGACCTCGGCTCCATATTCCACAACGACAGGCACTTCATCTCGCTTGACGTGCAGGATTTGGGCATGATATTCTGGAACGGAAAACAGACGCACAAACGGACCGTCGTCTGGGATACCGAGTTCCCCGTGACCGAGCTGCAACAGCGTATAGACGAGGTTCTTGAGCTGGACTCCATGACGCTGGAGAACCAGTCGTTTTTGACGTGGCTGCCGGCGGCGCTTAACATCGGTTATAATTATCACTACGCAATCCCCGAAGAGAGCGATATCGCGTTTTTGATACGCTACTTTACGTGGAGCCTTGGCTACAGGCAGCAGCTCGCGCTCGGCCCCGGCAGGAACACGTATATGCCGAGAGGCAGCGCGAGCGTTACGCTTGGACTTTTGGACGGCGCCCTGCCGCTGCGCTACGGCGTGATAGCGGGCGGGCCCGAAGAACTGGCATCCGTAGCGGGCGTCAGCTTTGATTTGATGCACACCTCTCTTGACTTTTACTACAAGGTGATCGGGAGCCCGGTCTTTACAGGTAAGAAGGGGTTTGAAATGGCGGGCGCCATGACGTTCAGGTGGGGATGGACAGATCACAAGCCCAAACGTGGCAAGGCGATAGCCGTTATGGAAGACCCCGAAGAGGAGCCGGTTGAGGAAGATGTGCCGCTTGAGGAAGAAGAGCCACTTGAGACGATTGAGGCGGTTGAAGATATCCCCGTGGAGGAAGAGAGAGTTGAGGAGATTGAAAAGGTCATCATCGCGGAGGATAAGCCTTACGTACCGACGGTGATACACATGACCATGCTTCCTCCCCCGCCGGCGCTGACGGTTGTGGAGAGACGCCAGATAAGCACGGCGCAGCGCGCAATAAACTTCAGGTCTGGCGGCGCAGAGCTTACACCCGAATCGTATGAGGCGCTTGACGCTATAGTACAAGTGATTAAGCACTACCCGCAGGTGCGCTACGAGATACAGGGCCATACCGACGCGCAGGGCGGGCACCTGCCGAACCTGCATCTTTCGGCGAGGCGTGCGAATGCGGTGAAGCAATACCTTATATCGAAGGGGGCGCCGCCGGTGAGCCTTATTGCCATAGGCTACGGCAAGAATATGCCTGTAGCGAGCAACATCACCGACGAGGGGCGCGCGCAAAACAGGCGCGTGGAGTTTATGCAGATACTGTCTCAGGAGCAGTACGATACGCTGCGCAAGCTTGAGGCGGAAATACAACGTTATTTGGGGAGAGAGTAATGAGTAATATTGATACAGACAGGCTGATAGGCGCACAGATCGCCGGAGTGACCCTTTTGGCGCTGCACGGGCGCGGGCACACCGGGATGGTCTTTGTCGGTTTTCAGAAATCGCTCAAGCGCAAGATCGCCGTAAAGCTTGTACCCAAGGAGAAAGCGACGGCGCAAAGCTTTATGGACGAGGCGGAGGTTATAGCGGCGCTTAACCACCCGAACATCGTAACGGTACTTGATGTGGGCGAGTATGAGGAGTTTCTCTACATCACCATGCAGCTTATAGAGGGCGACAGTTTGCAGGCCACGCTCAAGCGCAAGCTCCTGCACCCCATTCCGTCGCAGCGCTGTTTAGACGCGGCGTTTACGCTACCGGTTATGGCCGCTACGCTTGATGCGCTTGAATACGGGCATACGCAGAGCGTCATCCATCAGGATGTCAAGCCGGGCAACATACTTATAGAGAAGCAGAGCGGCAGGGCGTATCTGGTTGACTTTGGGATAGCGCGTACGGAGCTTACGGAGGATGAATCTAAATACGTCCACGGCACACCGCTGTATATGCCCCCGGAGCAGGCGCGCGGCCACGTTACGGACGCCCGCGCCGACATATTCGCAGTGGGCGTTACCATATGGGAATGCCTGGCGGGAACGCTGCCGGCGCCGCAGCTGCCGGCCATAAAGCTCGTGGGGATGAAGGCGCGCGCGCCCGAAACGTTCTTCACAAAAAGCCCGTCTCAGAGCAGCCCGCGCATAGACCAGCGGCTCGAACAGATCATCCTTAAGGCAACGGCGTGCGACCGGGAACAGCGTTATGCCGGATGCGCGCAGTTCAAAAATGAGCTGAGCGCGTATGCCGACGAGAAACTCGGGATACGAATTTAAATAATATTTATACATTTTTTCCCGTAAATATGATATAATTATATTATGGCTACCATGAAAAAACTCAACCTGCATATCGCCTCCGTCCCCAACATCGTGGCTCAGACGGAGATAGTAAAGATGATTACCGCTTCCAACCGTAAGATCTCCAGGCAGACCGCGCTTGATATGGTGAAGAATCCGCCGTTGCTGCTCCTGCGCGACTTGACACCCGAGGCGGCGGATGAGTGCAAAGACAAAATGGAGAAGCTTGGCGTAGGATTCTGGTTCTCCGATTCGGAATCTGCGGACCAAAGCCCCCCGCCGGACGACGGCCTTAAAGAGTTCGCCGACATCAAGGCGCACAACAGGGATGCAGACAGGGACGCTAAGGTAAAGCCCGCGTCCGTACAGGCAGTTGGCGCGCGCAATACCGCCGGCGCCGTCAGTTCCGCCGACGCGGAAGACCTCGCCGGCGCCGTCAATGAGACTCTCAAGCCGGCAACGCCTAAACAGAATATTACCCCCAAGCCGGCGCAGGCAGCGTTTTCGGCGTCGTCAGCGCCAAAACCGAAATCGACACATACGGCGAACCTGTTCCAGAACACCGGTTTAGGCTCAAGCCCGGGTTCCGGCGGCGGCTACCAACAATTACGCGGCGTACGCATCGAAGGTCTCGACAGGTTTGAGGCCATGAGGCTGCAGGAGCTGAAGGCGAAGCGGACCTCCACGGTTTTCTCAATAGTGTCGGCATTAGTAGTAACCGCCGTAGCGCTGGTACTGGTCGTTATACCCAAAGATTGCGGTACGAAGCCCGCTGCAGCAAGCAATTCGCCGTCAAAAAAAGCGGCCCCGGCGGCGCAAGCGGCGGAACAGGCATCATCGAAGCAGGCAAACCAGCCGGCAACATCCACCGCAGAGCCTAATCAGCAGGCTGCCGTACCAGATCAACAGACTGCCACGGCGCAAACGGGTAACGAGACTAAGGAGGAACAGCGCGGCAGTGTCAGCAGCCTGGACAAGCAGCAGGCTAACGACTACATAGACTCGGCACGCGCGACCGGCGCCAACCGCGACCGCAGTATCAAGTTCTACCGCATAGCCATATCCTTAAACCGCTACAACCTCTCCGCGTGGCAGGGATTGCTGCAGGCCTACCGCGACCAGAACATGACAAAAGAGGCGCAGGAAACCAATGCGCAAATGCAAGAAATCTTCGGCGACAGGGTGGCCTCCGTCAGCAACCTCGTGCGGGCGTTCGGAGACATCTCGGATACCTATACCAACGAAAAAGGGACCTACCGCGTAGAGTACCGAACAAACAAACGCAAACGCAACGAAATATTAAATGAGGTATTCACCATGACGCGCTCGGTGCGCACCGCCTGCGCGTGCCAGGACATATCCATATTCGCGTCAACCGCGCCGGGAAAGGGGATGCTGGTACACAGCACGCCGGAAACATCGGTGCACTCACTGACGGCGTTCAGGCACCATGCGCAAATTGTATGGACGGAGTGATTATCCCATCAAAAAGTCCAATATCGACGACGCGATATTGTTGAGCGCCGGATTGTACCGCTCGTCTTCGCAGTATATCTGGCACATCTCGATAATCGCCAGAAACTCGGTACGCGTGAGCGACGGCGCGCCGCTTTTCATTTTATCGATTATACCCTCCAGGCTGTCGTAGAAGAACACGATCCTGCACTGTTCATCCTCAATAGCGTCCGCCTCGTCCATAAGCATACAGGCTAATACGGCAATGGCGGCCCTCTCCTCTTTTGACAGATCGACATCAATATGCTCGTGCGCCGCGTTGTCCGACATTGTAATGTCGTTGAAGTTGAAGCGCTTCAGGCGCTCGATAAAATCTGTTTGCCGCAGCGTGTAGAACCCGCCGTAATACTTTTTGTCTACCTCGAAGTGCTCCTCTATCAACTCCTTCGCGGCGGGGAGCGCATCTTTGTAGACCATTACGTTGAACGCCTCTATCTCGGTGGGAACGGGGACTATGCCGAATACGGAGGTATCCACTACGCTGTCGGACTGCTCAATATGGGTGAGGTCGTGCTTCACCATGACGTACGGTATCTTGCTGTCGTGCAGAATAGTGTTGGCTATGACCGCGTCGGCCTTAGCGAACGGGTGGTCGAGCGGCACAAAGTCGTCGCGGTTGAGGTTGCGCGCGGCGGCATCGGCGCAGGCGGCGGCAAACTCGGTACGCTCTGCGGCCGCAACCTTAGCGTTGGGGTCTATACCGCGGCGGGCCATCTCATCCCCAAATATCACAAACGCGTCGGGATGGTAATCCTCGCGCTGGTTGCGGTATATGTCAAGAAGCCTCTCGTCGGTAAAATCCAAAACGGATTCGCGCAGCAATTCCATGTCCATAATAATATCCCCTTTTTGCCTGAACCCGGATTCGCCTTCAACCCCGCCCAGACCCCTTAAAAAATTTTATCGCCTTATCGACATTATCCATATCAACACAGGTATTAACGCAAGGGCCATGAGGCCGGTCGTTAATCACCCCGTAAACCGGCACCGGGTGCACATCCTGTATCCCCAGCGTCAGGTCGCGCTCGCAGGCTACGGCTATAATGCCCTGGGGCCGCCACGACGCCACGCGCTTGCGCGCAAGCGTCCCCCCGTTTACCACCTCTATCTTCAAATCGTACCTCTCCCCCGCCTCAATAAATTCGCCCACGGGGCACTTGCCGCAGCGTATGCAGTTGGATAAATCAGTGGTGATCTTCCTGTTGCACACGTCAATCTGCAGGCAGTGCGGGAGCAGCACGAGTATCCTGTTGCCCCTGATCCGTTTGGCCTGAGCGATCGTCAGCGAATTATTGACCCTGACAAACGACGCCATCAATCTGGCCCGGTCAAACCGTATCAGTTTAGCCAGCATCACCGCTATCGGGAACAGATATTTTACGGTTATGGAGCGCTTGCCGTGCGGGTAAAGGAGGTCTATGCCGGTAAGCGATGTAACGGTGATGAGCGTCAGCCCGCCTATGAGGATAAACAGGACTCCCCCCGCCGCGGCCAGAAAAGCGTACAGGGGTATATCACCCAGGGCCACAAGCCGCGGGTATACGAGGTACGTGAGCAGCAGCCCGGCAAGCGCGACCAACGCCACGCTTATCCAGCAGAACGCGAGGAACGGGAACCTGCTCCACGCCGCCGGCTTCACGGCTTTATTGGCGGATGCGCCAGCCGCGCCCCTGTCAACAGCGGATGATGCCGCGCCGGTATCCGACGACATCGTTACCGTATGTTCTCAATGCTTTTGATTTCGGGTACGCGCTCTTTGATGATGCGCTCGACGAGCATTTTAAGCGTCATGGCCGCGCCGGGGCAGCCCGCGCAGGCGCCCTGCAGCTTCACCTGGACCACGTTGTCTTCGGTGATGCCCAAAAACTCAATATCCCCGCCGTCCGCCTGCAAGCGCGGGCGGATCTCGTCGATTGCTTCCATTACCTTGTCCTGCATGGTGCTCTGACTCCTTTTAAGTTTACTGTTGATTATATTAATATACTACAAACCCCCGCAAAAAATCAATCCCCCCGCAAAAATCTTCCCCAATCCCCCATTCGGCATATTATATTATGGATATGACCAGAACCGCCGCCATAATAGTAACCATAATCGCAGCTCTGGCCGCTGGCGCTATTTACGCTCAGGACGGCCTGTCCCGCGTCCCAGCCGGCACATTTTCCCGTGGGTCCAACGACGGCAAGGAGGACGAGCGCCCCGTCCGCTCCGTGCAGATGTCATCTTTCGCGATGATGGCGCGGGAGGTTACGGAGGGGCAGTACAGGCGCTGCGTTGATGCCGGGAAGTGCACGCCCGCCCGCTACGACGACGGCGGCTGTATGGCGTGGACGGGGCGCGGCTTTCAGCGCGTGACGGTTCCGGCGCATCTGCGCGGCGACGGGCTGCCGGTGGTCTGCGTGACGTGGCAGCAGGCGCGGGCCTACTGCGCAAGCCAGGGGATGCGCCTGCCCACCGAGGCGCAGTGGGAGTACGCGGCCCTGGGAGGAAAAGCGGTAAGATACTCGTGGGGAGACGCCCGCCCCGACGCCTCGCGCTGCGCGATGGGCACAATAAAACAGGCCGGCAGCTTCGCGCCGAACGGCTACGGGCTGTACGACATGACCGGGAACGTGTGGGAGTGGACGGCGGACTTCTACGTCGCGGACTTCTACGAGACGTCGGAGCAGGCCGACCCCAAAGGGCCGGGGGCGGGGTACTACCGGGTGATACGCGGGGGCGGGTGGTACAGCGGGCCGTCGGAGATGCGCATACAGAACAGGCACTGGTTCGCGCCGGCGTTCGCCGAGGTAAGCGTGGGGTTCCGATGCGTAAAATAATCATCTTTATAATGATATTGACGATAGCCGCCGTCGGCCACAGCCTGCCGGCCGGCAGGGGCGATAACACCATACACCGTACCGGGCGCAACATACAGGTCGACGGGTTCCTGTTAGAGTGGAAGCGCGCCGACGCGAGGCCGTGGATGGAGACGGGGTGGGAGTGGGACGCCATAATCACCGCAAACGGGATATCGGGGTACATAAGGGCGGGGGCAGCGCCGGCGTGCAGCGCGTGGACGTTCGACATAATCCCCAAAGAGGACATTCTGGCCGCCGACTATGCAAATCAAACAACGGAATGGCTGATATACGATACTGGTATAAATAAAATAACGATTAACGCATACAGCGCCTGCGGGGATACCCTGCCGGCGTTGACGCTGCCGGTCAGCCACACGCCGCCGGCAGCATCGCCAATACTTCTTTACGCGGTGATAATAATGGCATTCGCGGCAGTATTGACGGTGGTGATTGTTATTAAGAGGCGGCGCCGGAAAACAGCCTGAACTACCGTTTAAAATCAAATACCGCGCCACGGTTGGCGCCGGCTACGCCGTAGTATTGGTTCGTGACTTTCTTGCCCGACTGCAGCTCTTTGATCTTGCGGCGCGCTTCAAACACCTTCTCCTGACACGCGTTCATCATCTTCCTGAACCCCAGGGTGTTCTCCTCATCCATCGCCGCGATCTCGCGGGCGATCTTCATGCACTCCCCGGTCATGGGGCCGAAGTTGCCCCTTATGTAAGACGCGATGAGCTCTTCGCGCTCGTCGATAGCGTTTATAACGATCTCGGCATCCTGCGTGGCTATGCCGCCGCGGATGTGGGAGGTCTTGTCGAGGATTGCTTCCAACAACTGCTTTTGCTGAATCATGCTCATACCGTCAAATATAAATCAGTGTGCGTACAAAAGTCAATATCAACCGCCGCCCATAAGCTGCGCGAGGCTGCTCTGCTGCGACTGCATCTTCGCCATAGCCGTCTCCATCCGCGCAAACATCGCGTAGTAGGAGTCCTCCTGCCTGTACCAGCGCTCAAGGAGGGCCTGTATCCGATCGTCGTACTTGCCGATCTGCTTGGATATGACATTCTCGTTCACCGACCCGTCGTTCTGCATACCGGCGCGCTCAATCAGGTAGCCCTTGCTGCCGTAACCGGCGGCGGTTGTCCTGACGGCGTCGTTGAGTATGTCGTTCAGGCGGTTCGCTATGCCGCTCTCCGATATGCGCTTGTTGCGGTTGGGCATATCGGTGTCGGAGATGGACGAGTTCTTCGTGAACAGCGCGACCACCTCGTCGAACTTGTTCTCGAGCGCGCTGTTGAGCTTGGTCTCTTCGATCACAAGGCGGCCCTTGTCCTGCCAGCTGCCGGTCGTGATGCCGATGTCGGCCATAGAGATGCCCACGCCCTCAACCTTGGTATATATCGCCTGGCGCATATTGTCGAGCAGTTTGCGCAGGTCGGAGTCGTTGCCGAGTATGCCGAGCTTGGCCTTATCCTCGTACAGCTTGATCTCCTCCTCGCTCATGGCCTTCCGCTCGTCGTCGGAGAGCGGCTGGTAGTCGCGGTTTTTCTTTGAGCTGATGAGATCGTTTAACTGGTCGACGATGCTGTTGTACTCGTCAACGAACGCCTTGATGCTGCTGATCATCTCGGAGGTGTTCTTGCCGACCTCTATCTTGATCGCGTCAGACGGGTTCGCGAGAACGATCTTGCCGTTCGCGTCACGGTCAGCGCTGCCGTCACTGTCTTCGTCCTTAGTGTTGAACGTGTCGTGGAACGTGTAGGTCATGCCCTCGTACGTAAACGTGTTGCCGGGGCGGGTGAACTCCACGCCGTTTATCACCGCTATAAGGTTCTGGCCTTCCTTGCGCTGGCTTGCGTCAAGGGTACCGGAAGAGGCATCACCGAGGCCCATCGCCGAGAAGAGCTTCGCCGCGTTGCCGCCGATAGGCTGGATGTTGCCCGCCGAGCCGTCCTCCTTGCTCGTGAGCGAGAACGAGCTGTTCGCGCTGTTGTAGGAGAGCGTTACGCCGGCTTTGGAGCCGTTGACCTTGGAGAGCATTGTGCTTATGGTATCGGTCTTGTTCAGCGTTATGAGCTCGCCGTTTATGGCGATCTCGGCCTTGTCGCCGCCGGAGAAAATACCGCTGCCGGCAAACAGCTCGCCTATCGTCTTGTTGTTGACGGATGCGCTGCTCGCGCCGCCGCCGGGGAAGCCGAGAGCTTCAAGGACCGGCTCCATGCTCACCGCCGCGCTTGAAATGGAGATGTTCGAGGCGGTCTTGTTGAACATGAGCTTGCCGTCGGTAAGGGACGCTATGTTCTGATAGTCCTTGCCGTAAAGTTCCGTAATCTTTGTATTAAGAGCGTTGACGAACGCTTCCGCCTGGCCGGCCTTTGCCGCCTCCGGGGTAGTGTTGGGATCAAGCTCAAACCTGTTGTATCCGCCGCTACCGTTTAGAAGGTTGAGGTGGTCGCTGAATTTCTGTAACTGTTCATCGGTCGGATTCGCAATGGCAGCCATATGTTCGTCACCGCCCAATTCTAAAATCTCATTAGCAACGGCAAAGATGGTTCTGCCTGGAATAGTCTGGAGATAATCGCCAATGGTCATGTATTGGTTGCTTTGGAAAATATACGTATTGTCCAAATCATCCCGCGTAAGCGTAGCGTACTTGGCAGGATCAGCCGCTTTCATCGATTCATTGTTCTTCAGGATATCATTAATCTCGGCGCTTGTAAACCGGACCGTCCTGCTGACGCCGTCGATAGACATATTAAACGTGGCGGACATGCCAAGGTTGGCAAGCTTGTCGATATCGAACTCAGAGCCTGTAATCCCCTGCATCCCCTTGATAGACTCACCGCTGTACGTGTCGCGGGTGGCTAACTGGGCGACAGCCTGTACCGACTGGTTGAAGTTCTTGAGGTCGCCGTTTGCGGTAACGCTCAGTTTGGACGCGGCGGAGTTTCTGGCGTCGTCGGTTTTGAGGCCGTTCATCGCGAGGTTGAACGTGAACTTCGCGAAGGCGTTCGGCGAGCGGAAGTTGCTTGCCGGGTTGGCCGTGTTGAGGTTGCTCTTCTGAAAGTTCTGGACGGTGCTGATCATGCTGCGCAGCGTCTCCTGCCTCCAGACGGCGGTCTGCCTGTCGCGCTTGACGGCGTCTACGCGTATGGTGTTGACGCGGCCCAGATTCTTGATGATCGCGTCTGTGTCAAGGCCTGTGGCCATGCCGGTAAGTCTCAACTGGGTATTCATATCCATCATAACAGGCCGTCCTTTCCCCTGAATTAGCGGGCGGCTTTCATGTGTCCGCCCCAAAATAATTGTTAAACGCGTAAACAGGCTAAAAATGCGGTATCCCCAAAAAATACGCCGCCATATTACTGTTATCGGCACAAAAGGCCGGGGACTGTAGCCCCCGGCGCACTATTTACGCTTTCTGGTCTATGAACAAGCCCGCCAGTTCCCACATTTTGGCGATCATGTCCTGAATCTTTCTGGGCGGATACTCCGCGATAACCTCTTTGGTCTCCGTATCCCTGATGGTGTACATCAGAGCCTTGGTGACGTTGTGGATTTCGCGTTCGATCTGGCGGTGGAAAGGCTCTAAGGCCTTATTCGCCTGCTTGATCGGCTCCTCCATGATCTTTTCGAGCTCGGCGTCTTCCATGGCGGCCTTGCTGCCGGCACCGGGCAGCACGATCGCGTTCTGCAGCTCGGGAGAGGCCGACGCATGAATCGAAACCGGGGCCGGAGCCGGTGCCGGGGCCGCCTGAGCCGGGGCATTATTAACCGGGGCCGCCGTCGTTACTGTCTCTCCGCCGGTATATACCGGGGCCATCGTTGCGACTGATCCTACGTTTGTGACTGTCATGGTACGCCTCCTTCCCGGGGTTGCCGAGATTTCCTCTTATCTTTAATTATCGGCATAATATATAATATAGTTTAGCGGAAAATAAAAAATATTAAAAAAAATTATAATATATATTCAGGCAATTTCAGGCCCTTAAACGCTGCCGCATGCACTCGTACATCAGCACGCCGGCGGCTACGGAGGCGTTCAGGGATTGGCCCAAAGGTGCCATGGGGATGGATATGCAGGTCCCGCATAGCTTTTGGAGGTACGGGGGTATGCCCCGGTGCTCGCCGCCCATTATCAATATGGTCGGCTTCCTGAAATCATACCCGGCGGGGGCGGTTTCGCCACCCATTGCCGCGCCTGCCACACTGAACCCGTTATTATTGACATAGTCCCCTATCAGCCCCTCAAGGTTCCTCGGTTTGACGATGCACAGGTGCTCGGCCATGCCTGCGGAAGCCCTTGCCACCGTTGCGTTTAGGGGTACTGTGTTCTTGCGTTCTAACAAGAGAGCGTCGGCGCCTAAGCAAACACATGACCTTATGATTGCCCCAAGGTTGCCGGGATCCTCTATTGAGGCGGCTACCACGAACAGCGGGGCGGGCTTTTTTTTGAGGATTTCGTTCAGGTCTTCTACGTCATTATACGGCCTCGCGCTGCAAAACGCCACCACGCCCTGATGCTTCATGGTACCGGCCAGAGCGTTCAGTTTGGCTTCGGGGACTAAGTTGTAAGACAGCCGCTCCCGCCTGCATATCCTGAGCAGGTTGAAGAGCGGCTGGTTCTTTTTGTCCTTGTCGAAGTATACGTGCTCAATGTCGCGCATGCGCGCCGCGAGCAGCTCTTCGACCGGGTGTATGCCGTATATCGGAGTGTCCTGCGTCATCGCTTTTTAAAGAACGCGTCGATTGCGTCGACGACGTCGTCCCCGTTTAACATGTCGTCTTCCTGCATTTCGGCCTGCGGCGGCGGCGTTTGGGCCGGCGGCGCAGGGGGGGGAGGCGGGAGCGTTTGAGGCGGTTTCGGCATCGGGGGCGGGGGCGCCGGTATATTTTTCGGCGCCGGGGGCTGGGGTGCCGATATATTTTGCGGCGCCGGCGCAGGAATCCTGAACGCCGGTGTTTCCGCCGGCTTGGGCGCCGGGGCTGGTTGCGGAACCGGCGCGGACGGTTGCGGCGGCACAAAAGGTTGCGCCGCGGCCTGGAACAGCGGCTCGTCGTCATCTTCAAGCTGCGGTTCGGGTACGGATATCTGCTGCGGCGGGGGCGGCGCCGAGAGCGGGATTTGCTTTACGGCCAGAGCGGCGGCTATCGCCGAGCGGTCTATGGAACTTGTCTCCGTCATGTGGGCCTCTTCCGCCGCAGGGCGGAGTATGGGCATGGGGATCTCCATAGTCGGCGTCTCTACGCTGTCTATCACCTCGGATATCTTGAAAATACCCGTCTCCGTGAGCGCAGGCGAGCTCTGCTGCAGAACGGGGAATCTGCCGGTCTCGGCGTGATCGTTCACGGGCGGCGGAGGCGCGGCAGGGGCAGCCGGAACGGGGGGAGGCGGCAATATAGCGGGTTCCTGCACCTCAAACTGCTCGAACGCGGCCTCGAACTCCTCCCATGTGTCGGCTTCGGGGGGCGTCTCATCATGTTTGGATGCATGATGCTGGGGTATGGGTATATCCCCTGCGCCGCCGAGAATAAGCTCCTCCTCCGGCTCAGGCCCGGGCGCCGGTACCTTCCCGGGTTCGGGAATTGATATCTTTTCCGGCGCGGGAGCGGAGAAATCCTCCGGTTCCGGCTCGAATTCGGGGGGCGCGACCGGGGGCGCCTCTTTCGGCAGTTCGAAACCGTCGTCTATCTCATCTGCCTTTATGGCGGACAGCTTTGTTTTGGAGTCGGGCACAAACAGAGGCGGCGGAGCGCCCGCATCTTTCAGGGACAATGCCTCGCTACCGATATCAAACGATTCGCCGGTGAGCGGCGCGGTGGGGTTTACCAGACCAGTCTTGCGCCGCTCCGGGTTTTCGAGCACACGCAGGTACTCGTGGGCCTGCTGCTCCACGAACTTTACGTAGAACACGTCGAGCAGGTGCATATTGGTGCGCAGCGCCCGCATAACCGCGTTGATCTTGTCGCCGAGCTGCCGCTTAAAATTCTCCGGCGAGAGCGCGCCGGCGCGGAAGCCGGACTCTAATGCGTCGGTGTCGGCCAGAAGGCCGTTTATGTACTGGAGAATCTCCTCACGCTGGGCCGCGTCGGCGGCAGCAGCCTTGCTCTTCTTCCCGCTGATAAGCGCCCAAACGCCGGCCATAACGCCGCAGCCGGCGACAAAGCCTGTTATCAACATCAAAATGCTATGACTCATGCCGACATTTCCCTTTCAATGCGTTGAAATCAAATAGACACCCCCACGTATATTATAAATGATGGGCAGGGGCGGTGTCAAATCTAAAATGGTTAATCGTCAAAAAAACCTCGCCGCGAGGCGATATCGTACACACGGCGGTACTTGGCAACGGCGGCGTCCCACGAAAAAGAGCCTAAGGAGTCTATGCCGTTTATGATCATCCTGCCGTAGGCGTCGCTGTCCCCAAAAATCTCAACTGCCGCCAGGAGGGCCTTTTGCGCCTCGTCGACCATTGATTTGTAAAGGGGGACCTTTATCCGGGCGACCACGGGGGATTCGAGTATCGTTTTCCAGTCGTCGTCGGAGTGTTCTTCGGCACTTTCGCGGTATAAAATCCCCGTCGCGTCAGACAGGGCGGGCGGCCCTGCAACAGCGCTCACGCCATTTTTATCGTTGATACCGTCAATACCGTGGGACCTGACCTGCACCAGAAGGCCGCCGGTAGCGCGGGCTATAACCGGGGCGCCGTGCATAAACCCCTCCGTCGCCGCGCCGAACGGCTCGTAAAACGACGGCATCAGCAAAAACGAGCTGCCGAGCAGCACCGAAACGTAATCCTCCGGCGATACCCTGAACGGCCACGCGACAATATCGCCGGGCATCTCGTCCGCAATCTCCTTAAAAAACGCCAGCTCCTTAGAGTGTTTGGCCTTATCCGCGCTGCTGGGGCAGAATATCAGCCCCGCCTTGCCGGGCGTTAATTTTCGTACTGCCTGAAAAATGACGTCGAAACCTTTCTGGGAGAGGTCCAACCGGCCCGACATAAAGAATATCGGCCGGCCAACATCCCCGCCCTTGCCGCAGGTCTCCTTCAATCCCCCTATAACATCCCCCCGGCTCTGCATGGCCCGCACCACGTCAAGCATACCCGCCCTAAAACGCGCCTTCTGTTTCAATAACTTGGAATAATTGCCCTGACGCGCCCATGAGAGTGACGCGTATGTGTATTTCAGGAAGGGCTTGCCGAACATCCCATTCTCTATCCCCGCCGGCTGGTTGACGTCAAACACATCCTGCAGGTGATTTGTAAACACGGTCCGCTGCAACGTATCATACCGCAATTCATTGGCAAACGGAGCGCTTACGGTTGTGAGCGGAGCGTTCAGCAGAGGAATCGACGCCTGCAAAATCGTATCGCCGTTGATGTTAATGCCGCCGGATTTCCTGCCGGAGGAGCCGCTGCCGCCCTCCTTGTCATCCCCCCCGTCATCTTTAGCCTTAGCCTTCTTAGCCCTGGATTTGTCCTTGCCCCCGGCCTCCGCAGCCGCATGGCTGTCTATACCAAAATACAACTTCTTCCGCGCCGCCCCAATCCCGCAGTCAAACGAATTATGCAGCGTAAGAACAGTCCGCGCGCTCTCAAGGACCCCGTCAAGTATCGCGATTTTCGATGTAAGCGCTATCGGCGCCGTCTCCCAGTCTTGCGCGTGGAACAGGATATCTTTCGTAAAACCGAGCTTATTGAGAACAACCGGCACCGCCGCGCAAAACGCCAGCGCGTCATCCAGCAGGTCGTCGGGGTCCGCATAAGAATATGGATTGGCCTCGGCGGTGAACCTGCCGCCTATGCCTATATAATACGCTTCCACCGGCGCGCCGGCATTGCTGTAGCAGCAAAACGTCCCCTTATACGCCGCCGACCGCAGCTCCTGATCGGGCAAAACCTGCACGAGCGCCCCCGATTCCATAGCCTCCTTCACCCGCGGGATGTTTACGTAAAGCGGCGTCATCAGCACGACATCTTCGCCGGCCTTTCTGAGGCAGGCCGGCAGCAGGCGCATAACGGCGGCAAGCCCTCCAAGCGGCGCAAAATGGTTCTCGAAGGTGAGCGCCACTATTTTGCGGTTCTCGGCGCAAAACAGGCGGTCGCGGTCGCTCAGGCGCTTGAAGCCGGCGGGCCCGAAAGTCTCCAAAAAGCCGCGCGGATACGGCTGCCAGGCGTCGATTCTGGCGGTAAAGGCGGCGTCGCTTGCGGTATAGGGTTTACGGTGCATCTCCGTAAAATAATATATGGAAAGGATGATTTACAACATATTCACCGGATCAACGTCAACTATGCACCGGTACGCCGACGGCAAATCGGCTGCGGCGAGCTTTCTTATAGACATAAGCGCCTCGCTCAAGGCTCTGGGGGACGGGGATTTGAGCAACATGGAGTAGCGGTTTACGTTGTCGATTTTGGCCAGTACCGCCGGGGCCGGGCCCAGTACCCTTACCTTTTTTTCGTCGGATGATATCAGCATCCTCGCGCACTTGTGCAAAAATCCGCTTATAACCGCCTCGTCAGCCCCCTCGGCGACAACCCTGGCCAGTTTTCCGAACGGCGGGTACGACAACTCCTGCCGGTTTTTTATCTCATAATTATAAAATGAAAGGTAGTCGTGCGTCATCGCGAAATGCACCGCCGGCTCGTTTGGGCAGTAGGTCTGTATGACCACCTCGCCGCGCAGTTCCGCCCGGCCCGCCCGGCCCGCGACCTGCGTAAGCAGCTGAAATGTACGCTCAGACGCCCGAAAATCAGGGAAATGCAGCCCCGTATCAGCCTGCAGGACCCCCACTAAGGTGACATTGGGGAAATTAAGCCCCTTGGCGACCATCTGCGTACCGAGAAGTATATCCGCCTCCCCCTTTTCAAACCCCTCCAATATTGACAGGTGCGCCCCCTTGCGCCGCGTGGTATCCTGATCCATCCTCAAAATCCGCGCCTCCGGGAATTTCTCCCTCAAAAGCTCCTCCGCTTTCTGTATCGCCGTCCCCTGGTACTTGATCTTTGCCCCGCCGCATTTAGGGCAGGTTGACGGCGCCGGCTCCTCGTGGCCGCACAGATGGCACTTCATAGCCGTATCTGCCTTATGAAACCTCAGGTTGACTGAACAGTTGGGGCAGGTATGCGAATATCCGCAGCTCTTGCACAACAATACCGTAGAGAATCCGCGCCTGTTTAACAGCAGGATAATTTGATGCCGGTCCCGCAGTTCCTCCCCCATCCTCGTCACCAAATATCTTGATATTGCCGTCCAGTTATTCTCCTTGTGCTCCGCAGTCATATCTACCACCCTTACATCCGGCAAACGGGCAGCCCCGAACCGTTCGTTCAGCGTCAGCAGGTGATATTTCCCCGTCTGCGCGTTATAGTAACTTTCCAAACTCGGCGTCGCGCTGCCGAGCACAACCGCCGCGCCCTGCATCACGGCGCGCACCACGGCGGCGTCACGCGCGTTGTACCGGGGGTCGGTGTCGCTCTGCTTGTAAGACCCGTCGTGCTCCTCGTCTACAACTATCAGCCCCACATCGTCCATCGGAACCAGAAGCGCGCTGCGTACGCCTATGACCGCCCGCCGCCGCCCGGTTACTATCTCCTGTAAACTGTCCCGCCGCTCGCCGTCCGACATCCTGCTGTGTATCACCGCGACCGTGTCCCCTATCGCGGCGCGGAAGCGCAGTATCGTCTGCGGGGTCAGCGAGATTTCGGGGACGAGTATGATTACCCCCCTGCCGGCGGAGAGGGCCTTTTTGGCCAGCTCGGTGTAAACGTGCGTCTTGCCGCTGCCGGTTATGCCGTAGAGCAAAAAAGGCTTGCCGGGGGCGGAAAAAGACGCCGCGACCCGCTCTACGCAGGCGAGCTGCTCCGCAGAGAGGGTCACGCAATCGATCCCGGCGACATCGACGCCGAACTCATCCATATCTCTGTGGACGGTTTTCTGTTCCCTTATAAGAACGCCCTTCCTGCACAACGTGCCGATTTTTGACGGCGTCAGGCCAAACCGGGATTTCAATTCGGCGGCGGTCGCCGGCGCGTTGATTTGCGCGAGGGAAAGCGGGTTATCGGGGACGGCCGCCCCGGCATTAGCGTTATCAACGCCGTCCGCGCCGGCGTCAACACAGTTATACCGGTAAACCGTAACCGTTTTTGCTTTTTTGTTGATGATTGACTTGCCGACAAGCGGCTTGAACAGCCTCCCCATCGGGCACTGGTAGTACTTTGCCATCCATTCATACAATTTTAACAGCGACCGATTGGAGTCGGTCCAGTGCCCCTCCTTTATTTCAAGTATCTCCTTAAGCTCCCCAAACGCCGACCCGCCTTTAACCTCCAAAACCACGCCCCATATTTTGCTCTTTCTGACCTCTACCCGCACGGGCAGCCCCACCGTCACCTTGCCCGCGAATACCGGCGGTATGGCGTAGTCGTACACCCCCGATATTGCTACCGGAAAAGCCACAGCAGCCACCGGCCCGGTGTACGGCGCGGAAGAAGCGTTATTTTTATATTGACTGTCGGCGTGTATCATAGTATATTATACAATATATATAATATCTTGCTGCGAGAGTATACCTAAATTTGGGGCCGGCTGTCTGATTACTGAATCGCGCTCGCTCGGAAAGAGTTTTATGGCAGACGTTACAAACAATATTCCCGATGATACGGGGGGATTGCCTGATTTTATTGATATTGACGTGCGTGTCGCGCCGGACCGTATGTCCGCGCATATGCACCTCCATCCCGTTGAAGGCGCCGCCGGAACGCTTACCTTAGAGCACCTGCGCGCCGCGCTCAACCGCGAAGAAATCGCCCGCGGCATAGACATAGCCGCGCTGCGGAATGTGGTTGATGACTGGAACAGGCGCCCGCGCGAGCTTGAGACCCAACCCATAGCGCGCGGCGGAGCCGCGTCGGCAGCCAAGATCGGGGCGCTCAAGGTGGCGGTGCGCTGCCTCTCCGCGCCGGGAGACGTCACCCTGCTTCTTTCAAGCAAATACTACTGGCAGATCGCCTCGCTGGCGGCGAAATTCCAGCGCGTGGACCATGGCACCATAGTCGCCCGCCGCGCCGCAGGGTCGCCAAGCCTTCTGGGGTACAACATATTCGGCAAGGCCATAGAGCCCGAAGTGCAGGGCACGGGGCAGCCGCAGCTAAAGAGCATACAGGAGCATGGCAATGTTTTCGTGGCGGGGAACACCTATACCGCATCGGCCACCGGCATCGCCTACATTGACCCGGACGAAGAGATACCCAAGGTCCACCCCATAGACTTCGACAGCTCAGTCGAGGTGCGGGTGTTCGCCGACAAGATGTCGGCGGAGCTGGTGCTTACGCCCGCCGGCGAGCGCGGCAAAAACCCGTCGGAAGAGGCTATACGCACCGCGCTCAAGCAGGCCAGCGTACTGCACGGCATAAACGAAGAGGAGCTGCGCGTCTTTCTGGCCCGCTTCACAAAGAGCGGGGCCGGCATAACCACCCCACAAAGCATTGTGGTAGCGCGCGGGGTACCGGCTGTTCAGGGGGCCGACGGGTACGTTGACTTCTCCTTCAACGTCAATTCGGCGCCAACGCCCACGCTCAACCCCGACGGCAGCGCCGACTACCGGAACATCAACATAGTGACATCGGTAGCTGCGGGAACGCTCCTCGCGCAGCTAATCGCCCCGCAGTCGGGCACGCCGGGCAGGGACCTTGCCGGGCGTACGCTGCCCGCGCTGCACGGCTCGCCGGCCAAACTGCCCGTGGGCACCAACACCATGATCTCCCCCGAAGACCCCACAACCCTCGTGGCCGTCTCCGACGGCATCGTGCGTTTCGACGGCTCGGCGGTCAACATCTCGGAAGGGTACATGATCCCAGGCGGCGTAGACTACTCCACCGGCAACGTAAACTACGAGGGGTCGGTGGGCGTAAACGGCGACATAAAGGCCGGCTTCGACGTATACTGCGGCGGCGACCTGCAGGTCAACGGCCTCGTAGAAGACTGCAAAGTAACCGTAAAGGGGCACGTACTCTGCCGCTACGGCTTCGTAGGCAACGGACGGGGCATCATAGACGCCGGCGGCGACGTGAATTTGGTATACGTCAAAAACCAGACCGTCGTATCCGGCGGCACGGTAAGCATAGCCAAAGAGGCCATAAACAGCAGCATTACCGCGCGCAAATCCATAAAAATCTATGGCCACAACCTTTCGGTAGCCGGGGGGACGCTCGCCGCAAACGAGTCCATAACCATCAAAACCGCCGGCAACATAAGCGGCGTAAAAACCATCATACAAATAGTCCCCGAACCGGAATTAGTCGCGCAGCTGGAATCGTTTCGGACAATGACAGCGCAGCACGAAGAGAACATCAGAAAACTGTCGGCCACGTTAGACACACTGCCGCCAGCCAAGCGGATCGACAAAGAGTTCGTGCGCAAACTGAAAAACGCCATCATCATGATAAAGCAGGAGGTGCTGAATATCGAAGAAAAAATGCGGACGCTCATGGTAGAAATGAACAAGTTCGACAATTCGTTCATACGCATAGACAGATGCGCCTACCCCGGCACCATCTTCTCCATAGGCCCGCGTAACATGATAGTAACCGAGCAGATGAACGGCGGCAAAACACTGCGCCTCATCGATCAGGAAATTAAGGTCATATGAACCTCAAAGCGCCCACCTAAACGAAAATCCCACCGTTATCACCGCTACCGGATATTGTTTCACAATAGGCCAATAAAACACAGGCCTGAGCTCCATGCCTACCGACATATCCCTGAGTGAGTATAACGAGTGGTCGGCGTCTATAAAACCCAGGTCAACCTCTAACCCGAACACGCCGCCCACCCCCACGCCGTAATCGCCGTGCGTCACACGTTTCAATTCGATATGGCCCGTTGTATCGGGCGACTGCGGCACGTTTTTCTTGCTCGTACCGTACCAGCCGAAAACAACGCCAGAGCCAGCGTACCACCCCAGCACCCCGTCGTCTATGTCAAAGCGCCACTCGTACATCCCAACCGCTTCAAAGTACGTCAGGCTGTAACCGTCGCGCCCAAAGCCAAAGCCCAGGCCCACACCGGCGTCTATGCGCTGCTTCTCGGCAATGGGAACCTTAAAGTACCCGCCTGCCCCAATGGCGTTGCCGAAGTTGATTCGCATACCGATAGCGCGCGTGTTCTCAAACTCGCTGCCGCCCTTCTTCGCGGTATCCGGCGCCGGGGTTTCCGGCGTCTTCTCCATTATAATAATCTGGTTTTTGGGCACAAACTCAACCACGCCGCCGTCTGCGGGCTGCTCGTTCAGCTCGCTCAGGGCATCCGCAAGCCCGCCAACGTCCTCCATCCTGCGCGGGCGCTCGCGCACGAAATCCTCCGCCTCAATGTCCTGCTCAATTACTATACCCTCAGGGGTATTGATAATACGGGGCTGGTTCTCAGCCGCCGCAAAGCCCGCAGCGGCCATAACCGCCGACAACACAAACATAATCGTTCTGTTCATAATCACCTCTTTTTTGGCCTGTTCTGCCAGATATACATCTTTTTCCTCACCGCCATGGCTACAGACGGATAAATTTTTATATAGCACCAGGCGACCACAATCCCGCCAAGGTGCGTTATGTGCGATGTTCCGCCCGCGCCCTCGCGAAGCGACATAAGTACCGATATAAGCGCGTAGCCTATCACAAGCGTGCGTATGCGCATGGGTATTATGAAAAACAGCAGTATCTGCCGGTCGGGGTAGTAGTGCGCAAAGGCCGTAAGAATGCCAAGCACCGCGCCGGAGGCGCCTATAACGAGCACGTTCGGGTTGATGAACAGGTAAAATACCGAGAAAAAGCCGGCGCCTGTGCCGCACACGAAGTAAAATGTAAGGAATTTTTTGGCGCCCCACATCTCCTCAAGCTCCATGCCGAACCACCAAAGGGCGAGCATATTGAAAAGGATGTGGAAGAGCATATCGGGAGAGTGCAGGAACATATAGGTTACGAGGCGCCAGGCCTGATAACCTATGAAGGCATCGTAAGGGTTGTTGCCGCCCCAGTAGGTAACAAAATCGCCTACACGCGGCAGCATCTGCACGATAAAGACGATTACGTTTGCGGCGATGAGGCCCTTTATGCAGGGGGTCAGCCGCGGTGATTCGTAATACATGGCACCGGTTCCAAATCATTGTAGGGGCACGGTTTACCGCGCCCGTGATTTCAAAATCAATATATATTATTTCGCCGACATCTTCTCTATAATTCTCCGTTTTACCGATTCGGGCACAAACTCCCCTATCTCCCCGCCGTAACTGGCTATTTGCCTGACAAGAGTTGAATTTAAATATGCGTATTTGGCGCTTGGCATCAAGAATACCGTCTCGGCCGATTCTAACATATTGCGGTTGGTGAAGGCCATCTGGAACTCGTAGTCCAGGTCGGAAACCGCGCGCAGGCCGCGTATTATCGCCGAGGCGCCGTACTCCATCACGCAGTTTACTATCAGGCCCGAGTAGCCTATTACCTCTATGCGGCGGATGCCGGTGCCGGCAAGCGCCTCCTTCGCCATATCCACGCGCTCGTCGGCGGAGAACATCGGGCTTTTGGACGGGTTCGTCGCCACCACGGCTATTACCCTCTTAAAAATATTCGAGGCCCTTACCGCTATGTCTATGTGGCCATACGTTATCGGGTCAAACGTTCCCGGTATCAGCGCTGTCGGCATTCTCTTCCCTCTTGTAAATTTCGATCACCGTATCGGAATAGATACGCGCGTCGATGATGTTTGTTTTACCGCCGGTATCCGCCGATCTCTTCTCGTGGCGGGCGCGGCGGCGCTCGTATATCAGCAAACCACCCTCCTTCAACAGACAGAGCAGCCTTGGTGTAAGCCCGCGCAGCTCCTCGTTGTCGTAAGGCGGATCGTAGAAGATGATGTCGTAGCGGCCCTTTTCGGCGTTATCGGCAAAACGGCGGATGTCGTCGCGTATCACCCTTACCTTTTTGCCGACTCCAAGTTCTGCGGCGCTGGCGGCGATTATGTCCGCCGCGCGCCCGTCGGCCTCCACAAAGTCGGCGGACGCCGCCCCCCTGCTCACCATCTCAAACCCAAACGCTCCGCTGCCCGCGCACAAATCCGCCGTAGCGGCGCCCCATATTTTCCTCTTGACAATCTCCGCGACAGACTCCCGCACACGCTCCTGCGTAGGCCGGTACGCCGCCCCCTCCCCCACCGAAACGCAACGGCCCCTCAAATCGCCGGAAATAATGCGCAACTTTGTCATTTCACCCCGTCAAAACACTCTTTTTACCGTTATGCCTGTTTACTGTTACTTATTACCGGCCATTCATTACTCCTTAACCGTAAACAGAATCTCCGCCGTCACGCTCACCTGCTCATCCCGCACCGCCCTCAAAGAGGCTTTTTTCAGCGCGCAGGGCAGGCGGTCGCTGTATAGCGCCAGAACAAACTTGTGAAAATCCTTGTACGTCGACATCCCCGTAACCTTGTAGGCCACGCGGCGGTAGCTGCCCACCCTGTCTACCGAGACCTGTGCCGGCGCGGCGGAGAGCTTTAAGCCGTTTTCGTCGGCAATCTGCGACATCCTCTGCACTAACTGCGACAGGCCGTCCCTGAAACCTATGTGGTCCAGCGCCTGAAACGGGTCGCTGACCTGCGGGCCGAAGTGCGGCCTGTGCATTACCGTAAAGTTGAACCTGCCGCCGTCGTCGTCCTTGATGTTGGAGTAGGGGCGGGGCATAAGCTCGCCGCGCTCGACCCTGAAGGAGGCGAACAGTTCCTGCACCATCTGCCGCGAGACCCCCGAGCCGGTGCCGTAGACCGTCTGGAAGTTCTCTATATCAAGCTGCCTGTACCCTATACCGGGCGGCGTGCACCGCGTTATCATGTCCAATACGTTACGCCCGAAGAGCACCTCGTAGTTGATCTTTTCGCCGGTAGTCATGTCGTTATAGGGCACGTCCAATCTGGCTGCCGCCGCCGCTGCGGAGACTACGGCCTCCGGCGGCGCGCTGCCGTCCACACCGCTGCCCAGTTCCTTTACGGTATTTTCTACAATGTTGGTACGCACCTGCGACGACGGCCTGGCTTCGGGCGAGTCGTCCTTTGGCACCGGCGCCGGCTCCGGCGCGGCCACTTCAACCGGCTCCGGCAGCGGCTTCTTTACCGGGTGCTCCATCACAATAAGGTAGTAGTACGTGCCATAGCCCGCTAACATGAGCAGCATCACAAAAAGGAAAGCCCCCGCCAGCTTCTTTACGCCGCCGCCTTTTTTCTTTTTGGTTCCGCCGGTATTGGCAAGGTTTATTCTTATCATCCTAAATAGCCTCGTCCCCTCTCAGCGCCAGCCCTACCGCTACGGCGAGCTGGGGGGAGTACCTCGCCTTGTCCTCGTCTTCCATGGGCGCGGCGCATGCTACCTTCCTGAACGGGTCGAGCATCTCGCTGCCCGGCAGAGCGGCCATGAGAGCTGCGGCAAAATCGGTGTCTGAGAAGAGCGAGCCGGCCAGATAGACCTTTGCGCCGTCGCCGTCGTTCGCTATGCCGTTCTGCTCGGCGCCAATGGCCATAAGGCGGGCAGCCTCATCGCGCAGCATCACGGCGTACTGCTCCACTTCTACCCCCTCGGTGTCGAAATCGACAATGCTGTGGGCCACGTAGGAGGAGTTGTAGACGAGTATCAGCTTGGTGCGCCGCAGCTCGCCGTGCACGAGTATGGAGGCCTCGCCAAGGCGCTCGCGGTAGTTGGACTGAAAAACCACGGTGAGGGCAAAAAGGTCCAAATCTATAATGCGCGGTTTGAGCCCGACCTCCTTCATGGCCTTTTTAAGGCGCGCAAGGGACTCGGAGCGCACAGCGGCCGCTATATAGCGCCGGCGCTCGACCTGATTACCCGGGTCTACCTCGTAGAAGTCGTAGGCGTACTCGTCTACAGGCCCCGGCAGCCCGGCTCCAAGCTCCCAGCAAAGCGCGGAGCGCTGGTCCGACTCGTCGCTCTCCGCCTCAAGCGCCCTGGCCACGGCCATGTCGCACGGGAGCGAGCATACAATGTTACGCCTCGAAAAAGGCACCTTCCGGCGTATGCCGCGCAACTCGGCCGCGACGGCGCTCCAAAACGCGCCGGTACCCGAACCTGACACTATGTCGGCGGAAACGGGCAACGGGCGAACGGCGACATGCCTGATGGCTACGTCGCGCGCGCTGTACTGCGCCACGCATATATAATTGCGCTGAATGTCTATACCGTTCGTGCCGGCGGATTTTGCCATAATCATTAATAATAATTTATGCGCAGCCCTAAAGTCAAAATAAAGACATTTTTTTGACTTTGATCGGCACGATTATATATATTATATACGTATTCATATATCTATCGAGGATAGACATAACTGCAATGATGGCCGAAAAGCGCTACAAAAAGCTCGGAGAGGTGCTGTTGGCCCAGGGCCTCATAAACGAGGAACAGCTGCTTATTGCCCTGCGTGAGTGCCGCCGTAACGGCATGAGCCTTGGAGCTACGCTGGTCCAGTTCAAGTTCATAACAAACGAAGACCTCACAGCAGTACTCGGCGAGCAGATACACCTGCAGCAGAAAAAGCGCATCGGCGAAATCCTCATAGAGCAGGGATTCATCTCCAACGAACAGCTCGAAAAGGGGCTCGACGAGCAGCGGCGCAGCAAAATGCTCCTCGGCAAGTGCCTCGTAAAGCTCGGATTCATCACCGAAACCAAGCTGGTAGATGTTCTGAGCGCACAGCTTGATATCCAGCACGTAGTGCTGCAGCAGTTCAACTTCTCCCCCAACCTGCTGCGTGCAATACCGGAGGAGATGGCGCGGAAGTACAGGGTGATACCGCTCTTCGAGCGCAACGGCGTCCTCACCGTTGCCATGGTCGACCCTACAAACCTGCGCATCATCGACCACCTGAAGTTCAAGACCGGCCGCGAGATAGACCCGGTGTTGGCCACCGAGAAGAGCATCCTTACCGCCATAGAGAAGAACTACGCTTCGCAGATGGAGGAGATGACGCAGCTCCTCAACGCGGCGGCGGCGCAGCAGGGCGAGCTTGAAGTCGTCAAGGCGCAGGAGGAGACCGACACACTCACCGACGAGGAGGGCGCGCAGGTCAAAAAGCTCGTAAACCTGCTCGTGGTCAACGCCATAAGCTCCGGCGCGTCCGACATACACCTTGAACCGTTAGAGGCATACACCCGTCTGCGCTACCGCATAGACGGCGACCTTGTGGAGCAGAAGCCCATCCCCCTCAATATGCGCGCGCAGATCACCTCGCGCCTCAAGATTCTGGCCGGTATGGACATCGCCGAGAAGCGCAAGCCGCAGGACGGCCGTTTCCGCGTGCACCACGAATCGCGCGAGATCGACCTGCGCGTTTCCACCTTCCCGGTAATGACACGCTTTCGCGGCGTAAACGAGAAGATAGTTATGCGTATCCTCGACCCGCAGTCCATGAACATCTCCATTGATATGCTGGGCTTTCTGCCCAAAACCAAAGAGATGTTCGAGTCGGTCATCCAAAAGCCCGACGGCATCCTGCTTGTTACAGGCCCCACTGGAAGCGGCAAGAGTTCCACGCTCTACGCGGGCCTGCGCAAAATAAACGACGTTACGGTAAACATCGTTACTATGGAAGACCCTGTGGAGTTCAACCTCGACGGCATCGCGCAGGGGCAGATAAACACCAACGCCGGTTTCACGTTTGCGGCGGGCATGCGCTCCATACTGCGCCAGGACCCCGACGTGGTGATGATAGGCGAGATGCGCGACGCCGAGACGTGCCAGATGGCCATACAGGCCGCGCTCACGGGCCACCTCGTGCTCTCCACGCTCCACACAAACGACGCGCCGAGCGCCTACACGCGGCTGCTTGACATGGGGATAGAGCCGTTCCTCGTCACGTCGTCGGTAATAGGGATACTCGCCCAGCGCCTTGTGCGGCGCCTTTGCAAGTGCAAAGAGCAGTACGACCCCGACCCGTTGCTGCTGCAGCGCTGCGGCCTGCGCCCCGGCCTCAAATTCTACCGCAACAAGGGGTGCCGCATCTGCAACAACTCCGGCTTCAAGGGCCGCGTGGGCGTATACGAATTTTTAGTGCCCGACGAAAACATAAACAACATGGTAATCAAGCGCCTGCCGTCGGAGCAGATAAAGCACTACGCGCTCAAACGGGGGGATTACGATTCGCTGCGCCGCGACGGGTTAAAGAAAGTGCTGGAGGGCACGACGACGATAGAACAGGTGTTAAGCTCAACGCAGGACGATTGATTCTCCGGCGTAATGGATAAGCGGTAATTTGTTGCGCACGGGGGTTATGCGACAAATGTAAATTTGTTGTATAACCGGCCTGGGCACAGGGTGCCGTCCGGCGACTGCACGACAGCCGTGATGTCGCCGGACGGCACCCTGCACCCAGGCCTAGACGGGTGTGGGAAAAATGATAATTTTTCGCAATAGGCATGGGTGCGGAGTGGGGCGGAGACGACATCACGCTGGTCGTGCAGTCGTCTCCGCCCCACTCCGTGCCCATGCCGCTGATTGATACATGACAAATGGTAATTTGTTTGATTGACATTCAATCAATAATCACGTAAATCAGGGTTCGGATAATGGACAACAGCAAATCAATATTGGACACATTGGCACTAAACTCCGTTCAGCGCGAGGCGGTGGCCTACATTGACGGGCCGGAACTGGTGTTTGCCGGGGCCGGGACGGGCAAGACGCGGGTACTTACCGCCAAGATAGCGTACCTTATCGACCGGGGCTACTACCCGTCGCGTATCTTCGCGGCCACGTTTACCAACAAGGCGGCTGCCGAAATGCGTGAGCGCGTTGAGCGGTTCATAGGCGCGCCTGCGGCCGGGTTGTGGATCGGCACGTTCCACTCGCTGTGCTGCCGCATACTGCGCGCCGATGCCGCCGCGATCGGCTACCCGCAGGCGTTCACCATCTTCGACACTGGCAAGCAGCTGTCGCTCGTCAAAAAGCTGATGCAGCAGCTCGACATCGACGAGAAGACCATCGCGCCCAAAACCATGCTGGCGATAATATCTTCCAAAAAAGCAGCCTGCGTTACCCCCGATGAGTATGAGAAGGCGGCGTTCAACTACCGCGACCGCGAGGAAATAGCCCCCTTGTACCGCGGCTACCAGAAGGCGCTCAAAGAGCAGCAGGCAATGGACTTCGACGACCTCATATCAAACACCGTCTACATGCTGCGCAAGAACCCCGATATTCTCAAGAAGTATCAGGACAAGTTCAATTACGTGCTGGTAGACGAGTATCAGGACACCAACAGGGCGCAGTTTTTGCTTGTGCAGCTGCTCTCGATGGGGCACGGCAAAATTTTTGCGGTGGGCGACGACGACCAGAGCATCTACGGCTGGCGCGGCGCGATGATAGAGAACATCCTCTCGTTTGAAAAGGAGTTCCCCAACGCCAAAAAGTTCAAGTTAGAGGAGAATTACCGCTCTACGACCGCGATACTGAAGTTTGCCAACGCCGCTATAAAGCCCAACAAGGTCCGCGCAGTTAAAGAGCTGTGGACGGGGCGGGCGGCCGGCACCCCGGTAAAGATCAACCGGTTCCGCGACGACCGGCAAGAGGCCGACTACGTGGCCGGGCAGTGCGAGGAGCTTACCAAACGGATGTCGGGCGCCGGCATAGCCGTGCTCTTCCGCACCAACTCGCAGTCGCGCGTGTTCGAGGAGTCGTTCCGCAAGCGCAAGATACCCTACATACTGGTTGGCGGCACGAGTTTCTACGAGCGCGCCGAGATCATGGACTGCATGGCCTATCTGAGCCTGCTTGTAAACCCCAAAGACGACGGGAGCTTCGAGCGCATCATGAACGTTCCGCCAAGGGGGCTGGGCGACAAGGCCAAAGAGGCGCTTGTTTCCGTCTCAAGGCAGCTCAACCGGTCGGGGGAAGACTGGGATGAGTACGTATCCCTTCTGGACACGGTGATGAAGGGCCACGCCGAGAAGCTGCCCATACGCTCCGTAAAGGGGTTTTCCGATCTGCGGGAGACGTTTGAGCGGCTTAACCAGCTGGCAGCGGAGAACGCCCCGCCGGCCGGGATACTTGAAGAGATGCTGCGCCAAAGCGGCTATATGGATATGCTGATGCAGAAAGCCGCGGCCTCGGAGGAGGAGGCGGGGCGTGTAGAAAACGTAAACGAGCTTATGAACGCGCTCACGGCCTGGCGGGAGGAGAACCCGGACGGCGGGCTGGCCGGGTTCCTTGAAGGGATAACGCTGGCCGGCGACATTGACAGCTGGGACCCGGAGGCAAACGCCGGCGCGGTCAACTTCATGACGCTGCACTGCGCCAAGGGCCTCGAATTCAAAACGGTATTTTTGGTAGGTGTCGAAGACGGCATAATCCCCTCGCGCCAGAACTTCGACGACGAGGGCAAAATAGAGGAGGAGCGCCGCCTGTTTTACGTAGGCAGCACCAGGGCGATGGACGCCCTCGAATGCTGCTACGCCGACCAGCGCTTCCGCTTCGGCTCCATACAGCCTAGCGACCCGTCGCGTTTCATAGACGACGTGCCCACAGACCTCTACACGTTCTCGAACAATTCGGCGTTCTTCGGGGGCGGGGCTGCAAAATTTGGCGGCGGTTCAACGAAATTCGGGGGATCGCCGGCGGCCTCCCAAAGCCGCACGCCGCCGCCCGCCCGCCCGGCAAAAACCTTTTTACCCATAAAGGCGGATACCCCGCCCGCACCGATCTACGATGAATACTCACAGCTGGCCGAGCCGCAATACCGCATTGGCCAGGTAGTAACCCACAAAACATTCGGGCGCGGCAAAATAACCTCCCTGAGCGGTTTCGGCGCAGACATGAAAATCACCGTCCTCTTCACCGACGGGCAGCGGAGAAATTTAATGGCAAAATTTGCAAAATTGGAGTAGATTGTAGTATATTAAGGCTATCATGATAGACAGGGATCAGGTACTTCACGCGGCAAAATTGGCCCGCCTCGAACTCTCCGAGGCGGAAGTGGCCGGCTTTACCACGCAGCTCGCGTCGATCATAGGCCACATCAACCAGCTCGACGAGGCAGACATATCCGGGGTCGACCCGACCTGTTTTGTAGCCCCGTCGCACGACCCGCTGCGCGACGACGCCGAGCGCAAGTCGCTTGAAGCGGAAATCGCCCTCGCAAACGGCCCCTCCGTAAAGAAGGGCCACTTCGCGGTGCCGAAAGTAATCGGCCCCCCCGGCGGGGCGTGAGATGGCAAACAGGCATCCCTATTCTCTCCCTCTCGCTGGCAAGCCTGGTTCTCCTATTAGCCGGGCTTAACTACTCCAAAGCGCAAAACGCCAACTCGTCAACTGCAATATTTGTAGACAATAACGGGTACGCCGCACGCCTCGACACCCTGCTGCCCCGTGGCGAAATCGGCCTGATAGGCCCACCGGCCCCGGATACGCAGGAAACGCACCCCCCCGAAAAACCGGCGCCGGCAAGCGCCTCCGCAGATACCCAAGGGAAGCGCCGCCCGGCGGGAAAAAACGCCGGCGCGGATCTGCCCGCATCCCGGCGGGACGCACCCGCCCCCTGCGTAAACATAAACACCGCCGGCCAGGCGCAATTAACAACACTAAAGGGCATAGGCCCCGCCACAGCCGCCGCCATAATCCTGCACCGCACCCAAAACGGCCCATTCCGCAAAAAAGAGGACATAAAAAACGTAAAAGGCATAGGCCCGGCCAAATTCGCGGCTATAGAGGGGGATATATGCCTGTAATATATAATACGGACAAATAAAAAAGGCGGATCCTTTCGGACCCGCCTTTTTTTTATTTCAATGCGGGGGCGGGTTTTAGGCCCGCCCTTACATTTTACTTCTTAGCGAACGCCGATCTTGTAGGACACGCGCTCTTTGCCGCCGTCACGGGTGTTGACCGTGCCGCGGATGAGGTACGTGCCTTCGGAGACGCTGCGGCCTTTCCTGTCGATCAGATCCCAGCTGCCAACCGCGCGGCGCTCGATATTGCCGGTGCCGTTGTCGGATACGGTGATCTTCCTGACCAGGTTACCCTGAACGTCGAACACTGAGAGTGTGCTCTTCGCTATGGCCTTGCCCTGCCAGAAGAACGCGACATTGCCTGCGCTCTTTGAGACGGGGTTCGGGCCGGCGGTGAACACGGCACTCAGCACCTTGACGGGGGTGATAAGCGCAACGTCATCGTCGCCGACGATAACCTTTGCGATATCGGCAACGGAGACCTTGTTGTGTACGGTTACCCTTGTGGCGACACCGGCGAAGCTCGCGAAGTCGACAGCGGCTACACGTACTTCATACTGGCCGGCGGCAACGGTGGTTTCGCCCGCAGAGGCGCGAATCCATGCGTTGGAGGGGGCCGTAACCAGTTTGTACTCCATAGCGACCGTGGTACCCACGAGGGCGCCGTCGGCGACACCGGCACGTGTCGCGCTGTCGGCGGTGATTGTAGGCGCAACCGGCCTTGTGGGCACGGCGATTACCGTCGGAGCGCTGTTGAACTTGAACGGACCGGTAGCCAGGGCGACGATCTCGACGTTTGTACCGAACCAGTCGTTTACGATGTCGAGGTTACGGCCCTTGGTCATGGTGATCTCTTCGCCGCCGGCCTTTACGGTGTACGGACGGGTGTCGTCCAGACCGTTGATCGTCTCGTCGAAGTAGTTGATGACGACGAACGGCTTCGCCTCGTAGCGGCCCGCGCTGTCAACGAATGTTATGCGGACGGGGAACGCGTTATCAGACTCCGCGATATTGCGGCGGAGGCCGGCTTCCGCGTCTACCATGAACGTCACGCCTGCGCCCTTAACCGATGTGGCGAGGGTGGAGAACACGATATTGTTGTTCGCGACGTCAACGTACGGCGTGAAGTCTTCGACTTCGGGGATCAGGCCCGATACGCCGTTGGTATTGATATCGGCGAGATCGCGCAGGTACACCGCAGAGAACCTTGAGATATCCGGGAGAGGATACGGGAAGGAGTTGATAGCGGTGTCGGCCGGCACTTCGATGTCGAGCATGAAGTCGACGCCGAGGAGCTTGTACAGGTTGGTCGGCTCAATGGTGAGCTTGCCGAGCAGGATAGGCTCGGTGGCCGGTACGCCGACGAAGTTCCTGCCGCCGTTACCCATGGATACGCGAATTTCGTATACACCGGTATTGGACGGCGGGGTCGTGGTCTCGTTATACGCTGTCGTGCCGGGCTCGCCGCGGTAGGTTACCGTAGGCGCGCCGAAGCCTGAGTAGGTGGATTCGGAGAACAGGGCGTCGGCGATTTTGTTGTACTCGACGCGCACCTTGATCGGGCTGCCGGTGTAGCCGACAGTGATATCCTCTACAAACGCTGCGGTGTCGCCGGTGGAGACGCCCTGAACAGCGCCCTCTACCACGCCGCGGAAGTGCGCCCTGCCCTCAGGCGAGTACGTGGCGAGCTGAACGCCCGGCACGGGAACCGCGCGCTGGATGTCGAGGGTATAGGCCTTCTCGGTTACACCCGCTTCGTTCTCGGCTACGACCGTAAAGGTCCTCTTCGCGGCCTCGATGAAGTAGGCGTAAATGATACCGTTGGCGTCCATATAGACCGAGGTATCGCCGTTCAGGTCGCTGTAACCCTTGGGCATTTCGCCGATGTACCTCATTTTCCTCGCGCCCTCAAAATTCTGGAACACGGGGTCCATCATAGCCATCTCGTCGGCGGCGGGATTGAGCACGAGCAGTTTGTAGACGGTGTCTACATAAGTAGCCGTGCGGCCCCACGCAGAGGCGGCCGATGTGTCGAACATGGGCGGAACGATAACCGTACCGGTACCGCGGGCACCGGTCGAGAACGTGTCGGCGTAAGCCTTGAACGCCGTAACGGTCCTGCCGAGCAGCTTCGAGTTGCGCGAAATTACCAGCGTACCGCCGTCGTTGGCGAATGACTCCGCGCGGTTGAGGGCGTAGTCTACGTCGCCGCCCGCGCCGATTATCATGTAACCCTCGTTAAGCAGCGTACCGCGGGAGTCGGACGTGGTGGTGATACGGCCGTTCACTATGAGCGTATCGCCGGAGTCACCCGCATCCGACACATAGATCGAGGCGTCTTCCATTACCTGGAAAGTGCGCTCGGCGGGGATTGTGAGTATACCGCCGATAACCTCTTCGGAGGTCGTACCCTGATTGACAATCTTGTTCATGCTGAGCAGGCCGCGCATTGTATTGAGGTCCTGAGCGTCGTAGGCCCTTACCCATGCCATGGCGTTCACCGTACCGGAGAGGTTGACGGCGCCGTTGATGGTCACCTGCTCAACCGGGCTCGTGCCGGCCTGTACATAGGTAGAAACAATCGCCATATCGGGAGACTGGACGAAAGTCACGCCTTCAGGGTCTTTTTTGTTGTTGAGGGTAATGTGCCCGGAAGTGCGAATCGCCGTACCGCGAGCGGTGGTGTCGCCATGTTCGGGAACGTTAACCATAACAATACCGCCGGTAACGCGGACCGCGTTGGAGGCGTTCACGGCAAAGCCGTTGTGCTGTGCGCGAACCATGCCGCCCTCGATCGTGTCGACCACGTTGGCCGCCGAGAAGATGGCGGTGGAACCGGTATCGGCAGACACAAGGCCGCTGCTCACCCATACGCCGCGTGTGACGTTCGGGTTGGTGTGGACAAAGGTCGCGTTGATGGTGCGAGCGCCGTCCTTACCCGCGCTGACAACCGGGAAAGGCCGATCTTCGCCGAGCGCGCCTACAAAGACGTCGCCGTTGGAGGAGATGGCGTAGCCGCCGTTACCTACAACGACCTGCGCCGTACCGATCCTGATGGTCGCGAGCGTGTCGGGAACTTCCATCGCGCGGCCGGCGCCGAACGCCTGGACCACGGGGATCACGTCCTCGTCGATGGCGCCAATGTTAATTACGCCCTTGACGCTGGCTACGCGGCGGGTTGTCGGGAGTGAACCGACACCGATACCGACCCTTCTCGACTTGAGGGGGTCCATAGCGTCGCTCGCGCCCGCCACGATGGTGCCGGCGGTCATGAGCATGGAGCGGACGGAAACACCGAGAGCTGCGTTGGCGGCAAGCGCGCTTGTGGCATGGCCGGCGGCGCTTACCCTCGGCATCGCGCCGGTTTCCTTATTCCAGCTGCCGCCGATCTCACAGAGGGCCATATGGATAGAGTCGGCCACGATGGCGGTGTCTGTGTCTACGCGCACAACGGCGTTCTTGAACAGGTTGACCACGCCCGCCGCGTTGATGGCGTAGCTGGCGACGGAACTGACCTCAATCTCGGTCTCATCCTTGTCGGAACCGATAGTGATGATGCCGGGACGGGGCATAACGCCAACGGTGGGCCTGACAGTCTGGATACCGATACCGGAACCCTTGGGGCCCGTACCCCTGATAACGACCTTCTCGCCCATAGGTTTGAGGTCAACGTTACCGCCCGACGTCAGAACGCCGATGCCGGTGATATTAAGCTCTATGTCGTGAAGGGTTACGTGGCCGTCGCCCCTGCCGGGAGTCATAGAGGTGGCAATCGCAATGCCGGTAGCGGTAATCTGCACACCGGAAAAGTTGGTAGCTTCATCAGCACCGCCGATTACGACATTGCCCGCGTCGGTCCAAATCGCGCGGCCCGCTGTGCCCGTAACCTCAATCAAAGGCGACTTCTCGACAGACGCGCCGCAGGAGGTGCCGGAAACACACGGAACAGGGTCGATATCATTAACCTTAAGCTCTTTTCCGTTCACATTAATGCCCTGCCCGCCGGTGCTGCGGATAGCAATCGCGTTGTTCGCGCTGGTGAAAATACGCCCGCCGCGAACAACCACGCCATCTTCGGCAGGCTCTACGCTCTCATTATGGATAACAGCGTTGGTACCGGCCGACGTGTTCGTAATCTGGCCGGCGTGCACCTGAATCTTGGCCGCCTGCCTGACCTTTATCGCAGCACCGTTGAGGGCGGCAACGTACGGGCCCTCCTCAGGCGATACAGCCGAACCGTCTACGCCCACGATAACCCTCGATTTCCCGTTCGCGCTGCTCATTTTGATCGCGTTGGAAAGACCGGTCGCCTGACCCGTAACCGTTACGCGGCCGACACCCTCAACTTTCACCACAACCTCATTAGACGCATTCACGTCAATAGCGGCGTAATCGCCGGCCACGCTCGTGCTAACCAAAGACTTACCGCCCACGCGGACATTGCCGCCACGGGAGATGATCGTCGAGTTGTTAGTAGAGAGCACAATCGCCGTGTCAATGTAGATATTGCCGATCTTGCCGGTCGCAATCAAAGGCTGGACCGCCGCAGATATACCTGAGGAGATCGTGTCGGCCTTATGGATAAAGAGGTGGCCCATAGTCTCAAGGGCGCCCTTGGCACGGGCCTGAGCCTGGTTGTTCGCCGTGGCGAGACGCGCGATTACCTTGGCCTCCCTGTTCGCGATAATGATGCCGCTGTCGCCGCGGATAGCGGTCGTGTCGGCAGTTATGCGGGTCGCCGTGTTCCTCACGTTAAGAATAAACGGATTCAAGCTGAGGTCAACCACCCCACCATCCACGTCATCGCTCATATTATAGTTCGGAGTAGCCCAATTATGCCCAACCGCGACATAAGCGTCGGAGTAGACCGTACCGTTGATTGTGCCGCCGAGAATGAAAACAGTGTCGCCCGCGGCATTACTGCGCGGACTAACCCTGGCGCCTGAGGAAGCCGCGAAACGGCCCTTAATGGCGATACCCTGACCGGCAGTACCGGAAGTAGCCACCCTCGTCCTCGTGCTCTGGGAGTTGGCAATGATAATCGTGCTGTCGGCAACCAGAACGGGAGCCGTAAAGCTCAACGCGCTCGTGCTGACCTCGGAGTCGATAATGTACAGGCTGCCCTCGGCCTCAATAGCCGTCGCGCCGCGCAGGGCGGTAGCCTCACCGGCCGAGCTCACACGGACTGTCGACAGGTTGGTACCCCTAAGGATAACACGCCCATAGCCATTCGCGAAGTCGTCCGCGTTCGGAACAACACCGTTCACTATGCCCGTACGGTTACGGTTCCTCTGCGCGTAAATAGCGAGGCCGTTGCTGCCGACGCCGCCGGTCGCAGGACCAACACGCACCGTCACGTTACCGTGAGTACCCTGGCCGGCAGTGGCCACAACATTGCCCTGCTCCGTCTTAATACCGCCAACCGTAGCGCCGGTACCCGCGTGGGCGCCGATGTATACAGGGTCGGTAACAGCGCTCGAACCGGTGGTAGCGATAAGATTCACATCGCCCGCAGCGGTAAAGACCGCCCAGCCGGTGGTCGCAAGGGTAACAATTGTCGTACCCTCAATCGTGATGTTACCGGTACCGGGTGTCGTATGCCCGCCGTAGACGTTCCCGCCCTCAAGGCCGGCAGATACAGGCTCCGATGTAGAGGTCGGCGTGAATATGCCCCTCTTTATAGTAATGTTAGAACCCTCACCGTATGTCTGAACGTAACGGCCCACAAAAGGACCGGCGTTCGCGGTCGTCGCATTCGTCGCGCCCCCCGTACCGCTATAAATCTTCACATCCTGAATCTCAACCGTAGGGTTCCCACTTCCCGCCGCATTCTGCCCCGCGTAAATCGCCGAGTAGTGCCGGTTCGTTAAACCCGCAGGAATGGCGATCGTGGCCGGGCGGGCAAGAATCAGGCCCTTTATGCTCACATCACCCGTCGCGTCGATTATGTAACGCCCCTGACTCCACAGCGTGTCCGTCCTGTTGGCCCAGCCGGTGGAGGTAAAGCCGGCGCCGTATGTCGCGCCGGCAAAACCGCTGACTTTTATGCGGCCGTTTGCAGAACCGACCGACCCGTCGCCGCGGCCGGTGATAGTGATAGCACCGCGTACCTCATCCGCCGCCGCTACCACAGGGGCGCGGTCAACCTTGTCGGTCGCGTAAATGCCGTAGCCGCTGGCGCTTGAGATTGTGTAATGCAGCGTTGCCGGAGGCTCTATTACTACTTCCGCGCCGCTCACCTCTACCGCGTTAAAACCGATGCCGGCTGAGCTCACGCCGCCGGTGGTGCAGATTATGCCGGCGAAGTTTCCTACGGGGTCCCCGGAGTTGGCACCGAAGTATAGGTTCTCCGATGATACCACTATTGCAGGGCCGTAGGTGTTTGTCAGGCTGCCTGATTGGATTCTTATCGGCGTTGCCACAATATCCATTGCCAGACCGTCAGTTCTTCCAGCTCCCGCTCCCCAACCGCTAAGACCATTAGCGGTCCCTATTGTAGACGTCATGTAATAGCCAGAATGAGACAATATCAACGGAACGGAAAACCTGTCCTCAAGACCAGGCATACCGGTCACCGCTGCAGGCGGTGCGTACCTGATTACCGCAGGCTCCCTTACTTTGAAATCAGTTAAACTTGATACGGTTATAAGCGCAGGCGACACATGAGATGTCTTCACCCCATTCCCTAATACCTCACTTATCCCATCTATATCTGTCGTCAAACGCACGTTTTTCGTAAAATTCGCCCTCCACACAACGTTAACTGTACCCTCCCCACGCACAACTATATGGCGAACCGGGCACGCATTATGATTCGAGCTCAACCCCTGGGCCGTACTCAACGTACTGGTTCTCGGCGTTTGGTCTATCGTCCCCGTTATCGTTACCGTATTATTCGCGTCAGACGGTAATTGAGCACCGTTTATTTCGATAAACAAAATACCGGTTTCGCATAACCCCCCGAACGGTTGAGTCATCGTCGCGAAGCCTCCCCTCCACGCTCCCACACCTACCACAAAGCTATCTGTTGCCAGAGCTGTACCTCTATTGACTTTAAGCAATGCGGTGTCAGGCGTACCCGAGGGTCTATCCGGGTTTTTATTCCACGAAGCAATCGAAACCCCTAACGGTATTTCCTGTTTCCTATGCCCAAACCCCGGATAAACCGGCGACCCATTCGTCCCACTAATAAACGCCGGAGTCAAATTAAGTTCCACTCCTTCAATACTGGTTGACGATTGCGCCCACCCCAAACTCATGGCGCCCAAAGCCACCAGCACAAGCAACATTTTAAATCCGATACTCCCAAGTCCTTTACGCTTAACAGACATATAAGGACTCCTTTCTTTTGGATAAGATAGTTAGTAAAGTTAGTTAAAGTTAAAAATTTCAGTTTTATAGTACAACACCGTCCCCGACCGTCAATCAATTCCTATATAATAGCGCCCCCGACGTGCATTTCGGCCGATACAAGCCGTTTTTTTCCGGTTTTCTTTGTATTTCTTATCATCCTCCCCGTCCGATTCGGTCATTTTGTCGCCGGCGTGGGCGATTTGTGTCCGATTTGGGCGGAATTAGGGTTTGTCTGTAATAATACATCATTGTGTTGATGTGATGCAAGTTTTTTTTAAAATTTTTTTTGGGGGTATTCGTAGGGGGTAATTTGGGGGTAATTTGGGGGTATTTGTGGGTGCGGAGGCGGCGGGTTTGTGGGGGTTGGCGGGTTTGGGGGGTGGTTGTGCGGGGTTTTTGCGGGGGTTCATTTCGGTGTATTGGTGGATTTTGGGGGGGTTAGCGCACGGAACTGCCGTTTAGGTTACAGTTTGAGCATGGCTGCGGCGGTTATGAGCAGGATTTTCATCGCTCTTTTGGCGGCGGCGCCTTTGGTTTCCGTGATTTCCACCGGGTTGTCGGGTTTTATTTTGTCTATTATGTAGTAGGCGTGTTCGAATCCTAACTGGATGAGTTTTATATTTCTCACCCCGTCGTAGTAGCCGAACAGGTGCAGCACATCGTATGCGTCGTTGAATTTGGTGGCCATTTTTTTGTCGAGCGCCGCGAGGTTTGAGCGGTAGTGGTGTTCGGACTTCCTCTGTTTTTGCGGCAGCGGCGGCACGCCTTTGATGTTGAACCACGCGTCGAGGGCGATCAGGACGCCGTTGTAGGCGATGCCGCAGGCGGTGCGCACGTATTTGGCGTCGCGGTAGTGTTCTTCGTCCTTGCCGGCCTTGCGCAGCGCCTCTTTGGCGTTGTCCATGTAGCGGGTGGCCTCGGCGTACTGGGCGCTGAGGAAGGCGTTTTGTTCTTGTACTGTCATGGTACTGCTCCTTTCGCGGCCCCGGCCTGTATACAATATAATAAAATATTGTTTCCGGGCGCAACGGGGCCATTGGTTTTGGTTGTTTGGTTGTTGTGTTTTCACGCCCAGGCGTTGCCGCCGGGGCTGTACCGCAAGCATCCGGAAAAGAGGTTTGCCGCCGGGCAGGGGCGGCCGGGGCAAAAGCCCCGTTTTGTACCAAGAGAGTAAACCATGAAAACCGCGTTTTTGGCGCGGTATTGGTAATATAGGTTATGGGGCGTGTGGATGTCAAGGGGGGGCGTCAAATTTTGGTTTGGAGGATTTAGGTTGACCTTTTTGCGCCCGCCATATTATAATAAGGAAAGGGGGTACCACTTTTTCTACGAGGGGCTGGCGCTATGAATATCAAATTTTGCGGTGCGGCGCAGACGGTTACGGGGTCGCAGATTCTTCTTACGGTCAACGGGAAGAAGATTTTGCTTGAGTGCGGGCTTTTTCAGGGGCGGCGGGCCGAGAGCTACGAGCGGAACCTGAATTTTCTGTTCAACCCCGCCGAGGTAGACGCGGTTATTCTGAGCCACGCCCACATCGACCACAGCGGGAACATCCCCAATCTGGTCAAGCAGGGGTTCAGGGGGTCTATTTTCGCGACCCCGGCCACTATAGACCTGTGCAAGATAATGCTGCGGGACTCGGCGTTTTTGCAGGAGAAGGACCTTGAGTGGGTGAACGTGGTGCGGCGGCGGCAGAAGCTGCCGGATATGCAGCCTATTTACACCATCGGCGACGTAGAGCGGTCTATGGACCTGTTTGTGGGGGTGGATTTCAACCGCGAGTTTTCGGTGGCGCCGGGTGCGGTGGCGGTGTTCCGCGACGCCGGGCACATTTTGGGGTCGGCGGGGATACATCTTGAGGTTGACGGCGCGGGCGCGGGCGGCAGGCCGCTGCGGATAGGGTTTTCGGGGGACATCGGGCGTCCGAGCCTGCCTATCACCAACGATCCCAACGTCTTGCGGGACCTCGACATGCTGATAATGGAGTGCACTTACGGCAACCGCCACCACGGGAGCTTCAACGAGGTGGAGGAGGAGCTGGCCACGGCCATAAAGGAGACGGCGGAGCGCGGGGGCAAGGTGATCATCCCGTCGTTTGCCGTGGGGCGCACGCAGATATTGGTTTACGTCCTGCATAAGCTATTCAACCAGAACAGGCTGCCGGAGGTGCCCATATACGTAGACAGCCCGCTGGCCTGCGACGCGACCAACGTGTTCCGCGACTACCTGCACTATCTTGACCGCGAGACGAAGCGCGTGTTCCTCGACGGGCAGGAGGACCCGTTCGGGTTCTCGCGGCTGACGTACATCCACGACGTCGACGGCTCGAAGAAGCTGAACGGGCAGACATTCCCGCACGTCATAATATCGGGGTCGGGCATGGCCGAGGGCGGGCGGATACTGCACCACCTGCGCAACAACATAGAGAACCCCAAAACATTACTGCTGTTTGTGGGCTACGCGGCCAAAGATACGCTGGCGCGCAAGATCATAGACGGCGAGAAGGTGGTAAAGATTTTCGGCGAGGAGCATCCGGTGCGGTGCAGGGTAAAGGTGATAGACGCCTTCAGCGCCCACGCCGACCGCCGGGATTTGCTGGATTACGTGGATTTGAACGACCCTAAGCGCCTGAAGCATATCTTTCTGATACACGGCGAGCCGGATCAGGCGATATCGTTCAAAGACGCGCTGCGCAGCAAGTTGTACCCAAACGTGCATTTTCCGAGCCTTGGGGAGACGTTTGATGTTGGCAAAGGGGAGTTTGTTTAGCGGATATGAAGATAAAATTTTTGATAGTGTGTCTGGCAGCTTTAGCGTTATCGGCGTTTGCGCGGGAGGATGACGGCGAAGAGGTTCTTGAACTTGATGACGGGATTGACATTGAGGTCGTTGAGGACGACGGGGCTATTGACAGGATGCCGGAGCTTACGGTGTTTGTTGACGCGCCATATCCCGAAGAGCTGGCGGAGGAGGGTATTGCCGGCGGCGTGCTTTTGGAGATGATCGTGGGGGAAGACGGTGCGGTTGACAGCGTGTGGGTTGTGCGGCCTTTGCACCCTGCCCTTGATACGCTGGCGCTGGCTGCCTCGCGTCAATTTAAATTTTCGCCTGCCGAGGCCGGCGGGGAGGCTGTGGCGGTGATGCTGCAGTATGAGTATGAGTTTATCCCCCCAAAAGGTGAGGCTGCCGGTGCGGATGATGCGGGTACCGATACGGGTATTACGGATACCGGCGTTGCCGCCGGCCAACATATACATGACGGCGATGACGACGCGTTTGACATACACGATTCTTTCGAGTTGACGGTTTACGGGCGGGAAGAGGTCATGGAGGTTGCGCGTCACCGCATCACCATTTCGGAGGTTCGGCGTCTGCCCGGCATGGGGAACGACGCGGCGCGTGCCGTACAGGCTATGCCGGGGGTTTCGCGTCCGCGGTTTGGCGGCAACGAGGTTGTTGTGCGCGGTTCTCCGGGGTGGGCTTCGCGTTATTTTATAGACGGGCTGAGCGTCCCCCTGCTTTATCACGTTGCCGGGTCGAACTCCATTTATCCCTCCGACGCGCTTGACGGCGTGGATTTTTATCCCGGCGGTTTTTCGTCGCGCTACGGCGGCGCGGTGGGCGGGGTTATCGAAATGCGTCCGCGCCGGCCCAAGACCGACCGCATACAGGGTTACGCCGATCTCAGCATGCTCGACGGGTCGCTCTTCGTTGAGGGGCCAGTTAGTGAGCGCGTGTCGTTTATGGTATCGGGGCGCAAGGGGTTTACGGGGGATCTTTTGAACCTCTACTTCAAGTACGGCGACGCGGGGAGTTTGCCGCTTACGCTCGCGCCGTTTTACTGGGACTATCTCGCGCGTACCGACGTTGTGCTGAATGAGAATCACCGTTTAACATTTTCGCTGATTGGCAGCCGCGACAGCGTGGGCGTGTTTGTGCCCGATACCTATTTCGGCTCCAGCGAGGTCGGCGGCGCGCTTGACGAGATGAACATGATGGTAACGTTCCATTCGCTTGTAGCCGGCCTCGACAGCCGTTTAAGCGAGCGGTGGAGCAACGTTCTGCGCCTTTCCGGCACGTGGGCGGCGCAGCGCATGTCTCTATTCGGTTACGCGACGAGCGAATCCACGAACTACATGGCCCATCTGCGCAACCAGGTCAGCTACAGGCACAGCGGCGCGCTGACGGTGAACATCGGCGCGGACGCGGAGATCCAGAACGCCGCGATGCGCATGACGATGATCGCCGGGCAGAACATGATAGTGCGCGACACGATAAACGACTATTTCGGCATATTGGGCGGCTACGCGAGCGTAGAGTGGAAGCCGGCGGAGGGTTTGCTTCTGATACCGAGCGCGCGGTTCGACAATTATCCGGAGCTTATGGCGGAGAACGCGAACGTCCCCGCGTTTCGCGTAAACGGGCGGTACGAGCTGACAGGCGGGCATACGGTAAAGGCGGCGGCGGGCACATACAGCAAGACCCCGGAGCCGATGGGCATGGTAACGCACGATCTGTGGGGCGAGGCCGACCTGCCGTCCACGAAAGCCGCGCAGTATGTAGCTGGCTATGAGTGGCAGATAACCGACCTCTTAAACCTCGACGCTCAAACGTACTACAATCAGATGTGGGATGTGGCGCGCGGTTACAACGGCGAATTGGATCACGATCCGTCGCGTGAGATACAGCGGCGCTGGTTCAGCGACGGGCGCGACCGTACGTACGGGCTTGAGCTTATGCTGCGGCACAACCGGTCCGACAAATTTTTCGGCTGGGCCTCTTACACGCTGTCGCGCAGCGAGACGTGGAGCAAGCGGGAAGGCAAGTGGATACTGTCGAGCCGCGACGAGCCGCACCATTTGCAGATTTTGGGCAGCTGGAAGCTCCCAAAGGAGCGGGATGTGGGCATGCGCGCGAGGTTCGTGAGCGGCAAGCCTACATCGCCGATTGTTGGCACCGTAGAGAACGAGAACGGGAAGTACATAAGCCCTATATACGGCGAGCGCAATTCGACGCGGCACGACCCGTTCTTTCAGGTTGACGTGCGCTTTGACAAGAAGATCGAGCGCGGGAAGTACAATTGGACGTATTACGTGGATTTGCAGAATGTGCTGTGGCCGCTGTACAGGAGCCCGGAGTTCATACTGTGGAACTACAACTACACGGAGAGCCAGAAGCTCGGGATGATACCGATGGCGTCGGCAGGGGTCAGGGTGGAATTTTGATGAAGGCAGGTAATCAGGTAATAATGAATAAGTGTGCGGAAAAAAGTCTATATGAAGGGTGAGATATGAAAAAAATATTGCGGTTGATTATTGCGGCGGCGGCATTGATTATTGCCGGGTGCGACGATTTTACCACGTCTTATGAGCGGATTGACGACAGCGAATTCAGGCTGCTCGATTTCATGTACCTGCCCGCCGACGCGTCGCCTGGGGATACCGTTACGCTCATGGCTGTGTTTGCCGGCAAGAAGGTTGATTTGAACAGCTACATTGACTGGTGGATATCGTTCAATGTTATCACCGATCTTTTTGGGAACACAACCGTGGTCGATTCCGTGCCGCTGCTGCAGGTTGCGCAGCGCATAGACACGTCGTTTTCGCCCAACACGCAGACAGTGGCGTTCCGCATACCCATCCCCGAAGATATCGTGCGGAACTCGGCGTCGATCCCTGACAGGTGGACGGACATTTTCCCGCCGTCCGCGCTGAGTTTTATACCGGAGCAGGTGCGGTCATTAAGCAAAAGCGAGATAATTGACCGGATAGAGGGCGGGCATATCAGGTACTGGGACCAGCGGATGCTGCAGCTTTTTACTGTGCCTATACGCATAACCGCGAAGATGCACGAGCCGGGGCGCATGCCGCACACTATACGCAGCTCGCACTCCATACGCTACAACAACCGCCTCGTGTCTATGGGGTTCGACCACATCCCCATCAACAACAATCCGTCGGGCATAGAGTTTATTACCGTCTACAAGGTGCGCGGCAAAAACCTCACATCGCTCAACTGGGGTGACGATAACTTAGAGGTGGAGAACTTCCCGCTCTACGTCCGTCCCGAAAATCTCTTATATTGGGGATTGGATTCGCTTGACCGTGTGATAGAGGTGGAAGACGGATATTCGTACTTCGTGCTCACGCACATCAACCACAGCGACGACTATCTCGGAACAATGGACGGGTACCGGGTATTCGAACAGTACATCTTCAACTTGCAGTACGCGCACAATCCGCAGGAGACGGCGGGCATACACCACTCGCGTTTCATGAGCATAGGTTCCTCCTCGGTAATGCGTGTGCTGACTTCAACCTGGGAGGTGCCGCTGACGCCGCCCTCCGACCGGCGAATAACCGATTTTACGATGTGGCTGACGGTGAGGGAAGAGGTGATGAACGAGCGTCTGAGGCCGGAGGGGTCGCTGCTGATGGAGGTGACGGGGCGGTTTGTGTATAAATGAAAGGTGGTTTGGTGCAATCAGCGGCCAGCGCACAGGGTGCCATCCGACGACTGCACGACCAGCGTGATGTCGCAGGACGGCACCCTGTGCGCTGGCCTATAGCGTGTACACCAAATGTTAATTCGCCGCAATCAACGCAATCATCCACGATGTTGTCTCGCGCGGCCTGATGGTGCGTTCTATGAACGGTTCGAATGAAAATGTGTTTTTGTTGGCCCAGATTGGGCATTTCGCGACATTATAATCCGGTGATAATATTAATTGACCGGCGGCAGGGTGCCGGATTTCGAAGGATAGTTTTTCGGTGCGGATGTCTATCGGCTGAAATAATCCTTTAGGCCAGGGGTAATCGGACTTCATGGTTATCATTCCATCATCATCAACATAATATCCGGCGTTATCGGGCAGGTTTATTATCGGCGGAGTGATTTTGCCGCATGTCAGGCTGGCGTTAAGCGGGAAGAACGGGTGCGAGAACCAGAGTATCGGCACGTCATCATCGGAAATATTTTCTACGGTGGTGATTGATTCTATCCGGTTGTCAACAATCCGCACCTCGCGCCGCAGTTTTATTGATTGCTGCTGTGTTGACATCACCGCGTAATCATCCCCGCAGTCAATATCCCACTTGCATGGCTGTATCAATTCCGGCGATTTGAACGCCTCCGGCATCCCCTGCCCGTCAAACGGCGCGGGTTTGGGGTCGGGGTAGTGGGGGCCTGACATAAGCGGCCGCCCTCCCCCGTCATAAATCTGCCAGATATACCCGCCGTGGCAATACCGTGTCCCCAGCTGTTCGAGGTCGTCGTGCGGGCTGCGTATCTCCGCCTTCAATTTATCGTTTTTTATCGTAATCATATATTTAAAGTTTGGGGTGTGGAGTTACAGTTACTCCATTTCGCGCCCCAAACTCCCTCAGTAAGCCTTATACACGTCGATATAAACCTCGCCCGTAAGCCCCGACGGCCTGGCGTTGAGGTGCAGCACGTTGTCTATCGTGTTCACCACCTCTACATCCAACCGGTTTCTCTGCACGTTGCAGTATTTGGTTACGTCGAGTTCCATCGGCGGCCAGTGCAGAATACCCACGTCCATGTCATTGATTTTGGCGCGTACGGTTCCCGATACTTTCGAGAATCTGAGCACTAATTTGTCGTAGTCGTTGGGGACTTCGAACGTTTGGCTGTATTTTGCGCTTCCGGTCATGTACGGGTATCCGTGTTTTCCCCACGAGTCGTGTCCGGCCATTAGCGGGTGTTTGTCAATCATTGGCCCGTGCACGCCTTTTGCCACGGCGAAGTTGCCCACTATTACGGGCGGGTAGCACAGGGTTTGCGGGTCTATCGCGCTGCCTGTTGTTCTTATCCATACGCGGTTGAGGCCGCGCATGACTCTGCCGCTGACATCGTATATTTGCGCTTCCGGGCCGAAGATTTTGACGGGCAGGCAGTCGGGGCCTAATGAGGTTTCGGCGGGTGCGCGCCTGAGTTCGTCTATGCGCACGCCGTTGAACGATATTTCAAGCCCCTGCGACGGTACAATGGTTTTGCTCATGCCGTCCATTACGAGTACGCATTTTGGCACCGGCTCTTTTGCTTCGAACGTGGCCTCGTAGGAGTGGGTTATCTGTCCGCTTTCGCTGCTGCGGCCCATTTTTATGCTCCAGTTGGGCAGCGGCAGCACGTTTACGCCCAACGCTTCGAAGTCCCACTGGTCTTTGAAGATGATGCGGTAGGAGCGCGGCGGCAGCGCGTGCGGGTTGAAGTCGTTTTCCGGGGCTTTGTCTGTTCCGGTGATTTTCGCGGCGCTTGCTGCTATGAACATGGTCTGCAGCGGCGAGAGGGTGAGGCGCAGGTGCGCGACGCTTCTTTCAACGTCTATGGGTTCTATGTCGGTGACCTCTCCGGTTATGGGGTCGAGCGCTGCGTAGAACTTGTCGGTTTGCACATCGGCGATTACGGTTTGTTCGGTGGTATCGCTTACGTTGTGCAGCACGTACACGCGGCCGCCTTCGCCGTGGTATACCTGCATTGCGGTGTCGGGGCTTTCACCGCTTTCGCGCATGAGGGCCGCTTCTGGCTTGATGTTTATAAACGCGCCTTCGAGGTCGGCGGCGGGTATTACCGACACGTTTTCGCGGCGCGGGGCGATGAGCTTGGCTATGCGTGATGTAACGTTAGGCGTTATGCCGTCTTCGTAGGTGCCCTTTGGCGCTTCGTCGATGAAGACGAGCGTTGTGCCTTTTGTGGCGATTTTTTCGAGGAAAACCAAAAGGCTTCTCGTTACTAACGGGGAGTAGGGGACTACGAGGGCCTGATAGTTGCCTTTGCGTATGCGGTCGGCGGTTGCGAACTCGCCGTTTTGGCGCACCATACAGCTCAGGAGCAGCTCTTCGGTGATGATATCGAACCCCTTGCCGAAGCAGCACAGGGCGCTGACGGTTGCGCGGAAGCGGGCCATGCCTGCGGCGGCCGTTGCGAAGGAGGAGGGAGTGTAGTCGCCCATTACGGCCGGCGCCGGGGTCAGCACCGCTACATCGCGCGACGAGTGCAGGTTGGCAACGATCTCCTGTGTGCGTGCGCTGTAGGTGCAAAGCAGTTTTGCGTATTCCCACTCCGGCGAGAGGAGGTATGTGTTGTGCGGGGTCTTGTACGAATTACGCCTGTCGGTGTTGAAGTTGATGCCGTCTATGAGTATGCGCGACGGTCCGGCGAGGAGGCTTATGTCTATTTCCCGTTTAAGGTCTTGCAGGCTCCCCCCCGATCCGTTGCGGTTACGGCCGATCACTGTGATTGTTTCGCGCCGGAACTGGTTTGTGTTTACATCCGCCACGGCGCGCAGCAGGGCGAAGTTTTCGGTGGAGCCGTCGAGGTTTTGCAGGCCCAGCGTGGGTATAACGCCCTCAGTGGGCACAAAGCTGTCTATGAGCGCGCCGTCGGGGCGGTAGATCGCCGCTTCAGGCCACAGTAGCCACTGGGAAAGGCGGTACTTCTTGGCCCACGTATCGAGCACGGACGAAAACCGCTCTACCGTAAGGTTTGCGACAAAGCTGTACGCCTGCGAGCGGATGCGCTCGGCGCCGGGCACATCAAGGAACAGCGCGGGAAGCTGGCACATGAACTCCCTCTTGTAGCGCGACTTGTACTTTACGGCGATGTCGGCGTCCCAGTAGATCGCCGAGCCGCCCGGCCGCAGCGCGGGCATCTCGGTTATGAACCCCTCGAACGTGGTGGGCACATATTTTGAGAACGCGCTTTTGATGACCTCGAGCTTGTCTTGTATGTAAGACTGCACGGCCTTCTGGTTCAGCACGTTCGGCACACCTGTGCCGGAGGGGCCGAAAGCGGGTTCGCGGCGGTACAGCAGCAGGCGCCACTCGGGGCCGGGGGCTTTCCAGCGGAACGACGGCTGGCCTTCGGGGACGTTAATATCGCGCACGTCGCCAAGATGCACCACCTTGTTGATGCGCTTAACCGCCTGCGCGAGGTACTCGAAAGCGGGGTCGATGGTCACTTCGGTCTCGGCATCACCCTGTGCCGGGGGCACCTCGCGCTCAAACACCAGGTACTCGGCCCGCAGCTTCTTGCTGTCGCCTATTACATCGTCTATGCAGCCGCTCCATATGACGGAAAAGTCGTCGGCGAGGCGCACGCCTATCTTATGCTTGCGGGCGGCTTCAAGAACGCGGCCAAAGTTATCCAAAAACTCCTGGGACATATACGCCGGGTACATATCGCGCCCCGGGCGGACGGCTATGCCGCCAAAACCGGCGGAGATGAGGGCCCCGAGCTGGCGATCAACCTCCGACTCGGTAATTTTGCCGTTCCATGTCCACAAAACCCAGGGGAGAGAGGTGTTGCTGACGACTCCGGCAATCGCGTTCTTCACATTTTTCAATGGATGCTCCTGACCTTAAATATATGATTTGTTTCAATTTGCGACGCTATTATGGCGGTAATATTATGGTAATTTAAATCAGGCGGCGGGATTTGTCAAGGTTTTTTTTTACCGGCCTGTGGGCGGTTTGGGAGTAATGCGTTGATTTTTATGGAGTTAGGGGATATGGGCGCCATATAAAAAAAATGTCCAAATGAGGGATTTTTGGGGATTGATCCCCAAAAAATCCCTGTTCAGACAGCCTGTTAATAATTAACCGACCTGATCTCGAAATAGGACTGCGGGTGGGCGCAGACCGGGCATTTCTGCGGCGCCGAAACATTGTCGTGGATGTGCCCGCAGTTGCGGCAGATCCAGAACTTTTTCTCGGAGCGCGCGAATACCTTGCCGTCTTCAATGTTCTTGAGCAGGGCACGGTACCGCTCCTCGTGCTCCTTTTCGATTTTGCCTACGGCCTCGAACTGGAACGCGATGCGGTCGAAGCCCTCGGCCTTTGCCTCTTCGGCCATGCGCTTGTACATGGCAGTCCACTCTTCGTTTTCGCCGGCGGCTGCGGCCTTGAGGTTTTCGGTTGTTGTGGGCACTTCGCCGCCGTGGAGCTCCTTGAACCAGAGCTTGGCGTGCTCCTTCTCGTTGCCGGCGGTCTCCTCGAAGAAGGCGGCGATCTGCTCGTACCCTTCCTTTTTGGCCTTGCCGGCGAAGTAGGTGTACTTGTTGCGCGCCTGGCTCTCGCCGGCGAACGCCTCCATCAGGTTTTTCTCGGTTTTTGACCCTTTAAGTTCAGCCATTACTGCCTCCTTTTATTTGTTATGGTACGTTTAATTTTTCGGCATCAATCATTAACCAATATCGCCGTCCACGCCAGCGTGTTGAACCCGTTATCCTTGAGCAGCTTAACCATGTCAGACATGAAATTCGCGTTGTGCAGCACGACTTTCGAGAACGCCTGTACCAGTTTTACGACTATCTCGTCGGTCAGCCCCTTGTGGCACCCGGCCATACCGTTCATGTGCAGCTTGACCATAGTGTATATCACGCACATAAACAGGTACGAATCCCACGCCGTCTCCCCATACCCAAAGGGCATCATCCTCTGGAAAAACTCGTTTACCACGAAGTTTTCGAGCATATACTCTTTCTCTTTGAGATACGGTATTACGTACATTTCCCTGTTTTCGACGTATTTATCGAGGACCTGCGCGGCAGGCGTGTCTGAGAAGCACTCTAAGCCGACGAGCGTTTCCTTGAGGCATTTGATGTAGGCGACGCTCGCGTCCAACCCTTCGCTTGCCCTTTTGTCGGTAAGCTCTTTGGCTATGCGCATCTGTATGTGGAAGTTGTTCCCCACCTGTTCGAATTCGGGCTTTAGCGCGCCGTCTTCGGTATCGGCGTCAAACGCTTCGAGCATGGCGGGGATATCAGCGGTGCGGCCCGCCTTGTCGAGCTCGTCTATTTTCTGGCAGAGCATGCCGATAATTATGAGCCTCTGCCCCAGCGTGTATGAGCGGTCTTGCAGGAGCAGGATGCATAGCATACGCACGTCCCAGAAATATTTGAGCGGGCGGTTTTCGAATTCGGGGGCGTCGGGGTTGAGCATGGCGACGCGGGCCGGTATGCGCCCTACGGCGGGGCTTTCATCCACCGACTCGAACGCGAGGCCGTTTGGGTTCATAAGCGCCATACGCGCGGCTTCGGGGCACGACATTGTGGCGCAGCGCTCGATCTTGCGGCCGGCCATCTTGTAGATGCGCGGGTAGAGCGCGCAGACGTCGCACAGGTACTCGCCGCCCAGTTTGCTTTGGATGCGGCAGAGTTTGTCGGCGCCGAGCAAGACGCAATCCGCCCCCCCGGTGGCGAACATCCCCAGTTTCGCGTACATTTCGTCGCTTGCGTTTTCGCCTCGGTTCCGCTTGACCGCACGGTCGATATCGGCCTGCAGCTCGGGGTCGCCGACGTCGCGGTACTTGAGGAACGTTTTCTTGTCCACAAATATGTTCCACGTGCCTAAACAGCAGCTGTCTTCGCACGCGGCGCCTATGCAGGAGAAGCGTGACAGGTACTCCGGCTGCAAAATAACGCGTTTTTGCTTGGGCATGGCGTAAACGGGCCTTTCTGTTGGCGTGGTACGGCCTGAATACAATAAAATATTATGCGGGCGGGCGGATGTCAAGGGGGATATCAATATATTATTTATTATTTATGGTATTGACTTTTTGGCGGGGGGTATAGTATATTTGGATATGTATTGGGATATTTGTGACGGGACCGGGTATGAATCAGGACAATAATGACGGGATTTCGTGTACTAATTCGGCTTTCAAGCATGGTATAAGCGAAGATGATATCCGACATGCAGTCAGATGCCGGCTGTACGAAAAACCTTTAAACCCGAATAACGACGATAAATTCTTGATTATAGGATACGATCGGAATTTGAATTTATTGGAAATCATATATAGAGATGTTGACCAGAATACGATCAATGTCTTCCACGCTATGAAATGCAGGAAGACCTATAAAGCCTTTATCCGGCCCAAAGGAGTACGCTTATGACAGAAGAAGAGATCAGTAAACTTGAAGAAGAGGGCTGGGCGGTCAGCGAGATGATGATGCGGACGACGCCATCCGTTAACCACAACGGTGTTGGCTTTCTCACAAGGCGCGAAAAAGCCCTTGGGCTGCCCGGCCGCGACACCAGCGACAAGCCAATGATGGTCGACGACCTTTGCTACACCTATCTGCACCTGAAAGCCGCTGCCGAGCACAAGGAACCGGGCGAGATACTCCGCGAACTGATTGTGGATAAACTCTTTGAAGACGCGCCGGACATACCCGATACCGGCATATCTGAGATACCTGAGGCGCCGGCGGCATACCGCGCCAAACTGGAACCCATGTGCGAAGTCGCCGAATCCGGCCCGGCATATCAACCAAAGGCCGGCGCTAAACGATGAACACACCTCAACCCTACGACAGCGGCTGCGACAATAAAAATCCTTCCGGCGGCGTGTGGAGCAGTTCCATGCCACTCACGGCGTCTGCCCAAAAACCGCGTAAGTCTTTTTTCAGAAGGCTCCTGAAGCTGTTTCTGATACTGTTGATTATTGGCGCCGTCTGCTCCGTGCCCGGCTACTACGCCGCGCGCTACGCTTTCAACAAGTACTTTGAGGACTGGGGCAACAAGCTTGTCGACCTTGAGCGGCGGGGGCAGCTCTCGATGGAGTACGGCGCGGGGTGGCAGGACGTGCTCATGGACAAGGCCATGGAGCTTGAGGCGTCGCGTATCACCGCTGCGGAGGATGAGGCGGCCGGCGGGTCCGGGGACGGCGGGGGGAGCGCGGGGGCCGACTTTCCGTCGCTGGCGGTCGTTAAACTGCTCAACGAGATCCGCGAGTACTCCAACACCATCCTTATAACCGACAGGAACGACCGGGTGATAACGCGGATCAAGACCGACCACCGGCGCGCAAAGATAAACGAGATCCCCCACACCCTCGTAACCGCGCTCATAGCGGCGGAGGACAGGTACTTTCGGGATGACAATCTGGGGTTCCGGTTCGAGAGTTTCGTGCGGGCGGGCGTCAACGCCATCATTCCCACCATAAAGAACCGAAAAACCGCCACGCCCCGCGGCACGTCAACCATCACCCAGCAGGTGGCCAAGCTGCTCACCTCCCGCTTAGACGAAGCCGGGCAGCGGCAGGTGTCCAACACCGTAAACCGCAAGACGCGCGAGCTCAAGCTTGCGGCGGCGCTGCGCAAGGTGTACACTACCGACGAGATTCTGGAAGTTTACATGAACCACGCCGTAACGAGCGACCACGGGCTTATCGGCTATAAAGACATCGCGCGCGGGCTGTTCAACAAGGAGCTTGGCGAGCTCACCGACGCTGAGTGCGTCTATCTGGCGCGCATGGTGAAGTGGGGCCGCAACGTGAAGCCCAAAATCGTCACGCAGTGCAGGATAGATATGGAGCGCATGGGCGACGCGCTGGGGTGGAGCGAGGAGAAGCGCGAGGCGGTACTGGCGGAGGTGAAAGAGCTGACCTTCGAGCGTCCCAGGCGCATAGAGGGCGAGCACGGCCCGCTTGTCGATTTGGCCAACGAATTCTGGCTGCAGACGCTGCGGCGCAACGGTTCAAGCGGGGCGCAACTTACGCAGATGGACCTCATAGACCCCAACTCGCTCGTAAGGCGGAAGGGGAATCTGACGATCAAGCTGACGATAGACCTGCCGCTGCAAAGGGAGCTCGAAAAATTAGTGGCGGGGCGCGGGTACGGCAGAGATACGACGATACTCAGCGAGGTGCGCATAGGGAGCCTCGGCGAGAACGTGACACTTCCAAGGCCGCCGCGGGACACTCTGCGGCAGGCACGTGTTTTAAGGGAAGACGCCGAGTTCTCCGAGCCGGGCCACTCTTTTGTTACAACGCTGTCTGCGGGCGACACGGTTGTAGAGAACATCCGCTACACCAAGGCCAGCGGCAACAACTACCGGCGCAGCGTCTTCTACTACGTGCGGCGGCCCACACTTGTAGACGGGCAGTACTTCGCCTATTCAATAATGTGCTCTAAAACCGGGCAGCTGCTCGCGTACCACTCAAGAGACCGGCTGGGGTCGCGGCTGAACTGCCTGCTTAAAAACCGTACGCCTACGGGTTCCTCGCTCGTAAAGCCGGTAATGAGCGCGCTCAACTACGATCTTGAAATATTCAGGCCATACAGCAAGTGGTCGGACGTGGAGCCGGTGCCAGACGACGTGCCGTGGGCGCGTTCCATATTCTACGACAACGACAAGCCCGTGGGCGTAATGTTCCAAAACACCGCCGTGCGCGGGCGCGGGTATCAGGTAAACAATTTCGGGCGCAAGTTCGAGGGGTGCCGCTATGTCTTTGAGCTGCTGACAAGCTCGAACAACGTATTGGGCGTAGAAACCGTATACAGGCTTAACAAGCGCCTCTACGAGAACGGCGACATCGCGCAGGGGGCGTTCCCGCTTGTCAACTTCTTCTTCCGCGTGGGTGCGCTTGAGCGTGTTCGCGACGAGCTGAAGATGAACAACGTAACCGGCGTGCGCGTATTCAAAGAGCTTGGCAGGGTATCAGGCGTACCCGTAGACAGCATGATGCAGGGCAACCGCAGGGTCGCGGTATCTGACAGTATGTACTCCGTGGCGCTGGGCGCGTTCGAAATGTCGCTCTACGAGCAGATGCACATGTTCAATATGCTCTACAACAACGAGCTGATAGAGAGGCCGGGCGAGCGCAACAGCTTAGTCATCGAATCCATACAGCTCAACGGCAGGCCGGTGGCGCTCAACGACACGCTGCGCCGCTACCACCCGTTCACCGACATCAACAACATACGCCCCACGCTGCTTGGCCTGCACAACCGTCTGGCCACCCGCGCCGAGGGCCTGGCCGACTTCGACATCGCTTACCAGCTCGACTATGACGACCCGGTTTACGCAACGCCCCGTTTCGACCCGGACGCGTTCTATCTGGAAGAGCCGCTGGCGAACTTCGCGAAGAGCGGCACATCCGACGACATCATGCGCCCGTTCAACGTAGACGCATCGAGCGCCAAACGCACAAACTTCTGTATGTGGAACGCGGTGCTGCGCATTGACATGGGGAAACTTTCGGGAGTGGGCGGGGGCGAGGTCAGAGACGTTACCGTAGCCAGCGTGGGCGAAGGCAACGTGCAGTACACCGGGCCAAGAGACGGAAAATCGATGCACAGGTTTTTGACTACGGGGCTGTTGAGAACCGCCGGCGTCAGGGCGCCCAAGGGTTTCTTCACACAGTATGAAGAGTACCTCAGGCGCGTAACGCCGCCCTCCGAAAACTGCGGCGCGATAACCGAACCGGAAACAACCGCAGCGGCGGACAGCCACCCGGCAGACGTATCTTCGGAGCATCAGCACCAGTCTCCCAAAATACCCACGAGCGTCGTTGAGGATTATGAGATCTATTAACAGTGTGGAGTTTGAAGTGTGGAGTTTGGAGTTAAAATCAAAAAACTCCACACTCCAAACTAATACCTGTATGTAGCCGAGACTCCGAACTCGTCCTTGCCCATGAAGAAATCAACCTGCAATGCCTGTACCATCACGCCAAATCCGCCAAAGAACAAATTGCGGTAGTTGAAATCGGTTATCAGGTCTAACGGATTTTCGGGGGCGTGCGCGTAGCCAAAGCGCACGTTGTACATCCGCGCTATGCACACATCGGCCCCTGCACGCACTATGTATTTGTTGGATAATGAGCCCTTGAATATGTTTACCATCTCAAAATCAAACGGTATCAGAAGCGCAGCGCCGCCCGTTATCGGCAGCGTATACAGCAAGCCGGCAACCACCGTCTTGAAGGCGGCATCAACCCAATCATCCTTAGCGTTCATGCCGTCCGTATCGCTCCACGTGTACCCGAACAGATTGGTGAATACGAGTGAGAAATCAAGGCCGGGTATGATGCGCGGCTGATAAAATCCGATGTCCGCCAGCACGCTCTTGCCGTGCACCACGGATGTCAGCACGTTTCCCTCCGCGTCAACCCCAATGTCATGCCGCCGGTTCGATCCCTCGTAGCGCAGGTTCAGCCCGAACTCGACGGCGCCCTGCGCGTCCACCTGATCCAAAATCGTCCCGGCGAAGTTTATGGCAACATCGTGCGCCGACCCGCGCGACCCGCGCAGGTAGCGGTAGTACGCCCCCATGTTCCCGCCGCTGCTATTATCCGCAAACACGGCGGCAAACGGCAGCGTAAGCTCGTCAAACACCAAATCGCGCCCAAACCCGGCGGCAAACACGCCGGCAACGCGCGGCGCGGCGTTCGTCAGGGCCGGGTTTACAAGCCCGCCAAAACCGTCAAGCGCCATAGCGCTGCCGGCGCCGGCAAGAGAGCGGGATACAGGGCTTGGCGGCGCGGCGCGGGAAAACAGCTGAAATTTTGGAACATGGGGGTCGACGGGGGCATCATCCTGGGCGAGACACATGGTCGTTAAGGCGATAACGCAGAAGACAACGGCAATCATGCCCTTCAACTTCATTGTCAGCTGACCGCAGGCGCCCATGATGTCCTGGCCGCGGCTGCGGCGGATGGTGGCGGACAGGTTGCGGGCGTGGAGCTTGCCGGCGAAACGGTCTACCTGTTGTTCACCGGGGGACGCACAGCTTACGGCGTTGACCGGGTTTACGGGAATCAGGTTGATTTTACAGGGGAATCCGCCCAACAGTTTTTCCAAAGACGCCGCCGCCTCGTCCGTGTCGGTTACGCCGTGTATCAGCACGTATTCAAACGTTACGCGGCGGCCGGTTTTGTTGTGGTAGCGCTTTGCTATCTGCACCAATTGTTCGATAGGATATTTCTTGTTGATGGGCATATATTGGCTGCGCAGGCCGTTGTTCCACGCGTTTAATGATATCGCCAGGCCTATCGTCAGGTCCTCTTTCATTAATTTTTCTATTGACGGGATGACGCCGGCTGTTGATACCGTGATCCTGCGCGCCCCTATGTTAAATGCGTCTTCGTGCATTATTATTTTGAGGGACGAGATGAAGTTGTCGAAATTGCTCAGCGCCTCGCCCATGCCCATAAAAACGATGTTCGTCACTAACTTATCGCCCTTGCCGGCAAGATAATCATTAATACCTGTCAACTGTCCGATAATTTCCCCCTGCGTCAGGTTGCGGATGAATCCGAGCTTCGCGGTCTCGCAGAAGGTACACCCCAATCCGCAGCCTAATTGGGACGATACGCAGGCGGTTCTCCTGTCGTCATCAATTAATAAAACACTTTCGACGACGTGACCGGCGCCGGGCAGCGCGAACCCGAACTTCACGGCATCGCCTTTTGAGGATTCGAGGACGGCGTACGGCTCCAGCTTGTCAATGCATGATTTTTCGGCGAGTGTTGAGCGCAGCGTTTTCGGCATATTCGTCATATCGTTAAAATCGGACAGGCGTTTCTGGTAGACCCACTTTAATATCTGTTTCGCGCGGAATTTCTGCTCGCCCATCGATAAGACGAACTCTTCTAACTGCTGAATCGGCAGATTTTTTAAATTGGGGATGTCCATACTACTTTGCGCCCGTCAACACGTACCCCGCCCGACGCGACCGCCTCTACCGCGCGCCAGTAATTACCGTGCTCCGCTTCCAGAACCCGCGCCGCCAGCGTATGCTCATCATCACCATCCAGAACGGGTACCGATTTCTGGAGGATTACGGGGCCGTGGTCGTACTCCTCGTCTACAAAGTGGACCGTTATCCCCGAAAGCTTCGCGCCGTATTCGAGGACGGCCCTGTGTACGTTTATGCCGTACATACCCTTGCCGCCAAACGCAGGCAACAATCCGGGGTGGATGTTGATTATTCTGTTTTGGTATTGGCGGACGATTGGCGACGGCAGCTTTTTCATGTAGCCGGCGAGGACTATAAGCTCGGTGCCGGCCTCCGTCAGCGCATCCCCAAGGCGTTTCGCGTAAGCATCCTCATCAACAAAGTGGGACGGCGCCATATGCATTGTGCTGATGCCGCTGTCCCTCGCGCGGTCGAAGGCTTTGGCGCTGCTGTTGTTGCCGATCATCAGAGCGAAATCAACGCTTTTCAAATCCCCCGATGCCCTCCTGTCAAGCAGAGCCTGAAAATTGCTGCCCCCGCCAGAGGCGAATACCGTGCACCGCATCGACATATACTCCGCCTACCTCTTCATCGACTTGACGTCGCCGTTGGACGATAGCCGGTACTTTATCCCGGCCCAGGTTATGGTCGCCGTGCACCATGTTTTCATGTACGACACCATCTGCATCACCCTCAAAAACGGCTGAAGCAGCAAAAAACGCCCGTAATACGGCATCTTCCCCAGCATCGGGTACAAAAACGCGGTGAGCGTGTGGCCCACGATAAACGTTATAGACACTCCCCCGCCCAAATCCCAGAACGAGTACGGGGTAAAGAAGTGCGCGGCCGCGGCTACCGGCAGCAGCAGCAGCAGTATGCCGGCGATAAGCGCGATAAAAAACGTAGGGAAGACCCAAAGCGCGGTCTGGTATGACTTGAAGTACATGATCTGCCGCTCGAACCACGAAACCGTGGAGCCTACCGTGGGCAGCAGGTCGTCGGTAACGGTCAGGCAGGTGGAGACCACCACGGCCTTGCGGCGGCTCCTGAGCACCAGCGCGGAGAGGCTCATGTCGTCTACTGAGGCCCGGCTCCACTTTTTGGCGACGCCAAGCTCCTCAAAATCCCTGCGGCGGATGGCCATGGTCCCGCCCCACAGCCCTACGCCGCCGAAGTAGCAGGCCGCGCAGAAGCAGGTGTATATGAAGATGTTGACGTAGGCGTGGCAAAGCTCGCCCACGGTGCCTTTGGCCGAAATCAGCCAGCGGAAGCCGGTCGTTACCGTTACTTTTTGGTCCTGCAGGGGGAGGACTATCTCCTTTAGCCAGTGGGCCGCCGGCTTTATGTCGGAATCGGCGAAGACGAATACCTCCGAATTGTCCGACACCTCGCGCAGGGCGGCGAGCATATTGTGGTTCTTCTGGGCGCACTCGGTGGCTAAGCCGGCTACCGCGAACTTTGCGCGGCTGTCCTCGGCCAGAATCTTTTTGATTTCCGGCACGGCGGCGTCGTCGGCGCTCTCGGTAACGTATATCACTTCAAAATCTGGATAGTCAAGCCGGAGGAACCCCCGCAGGTTATCGCCGAAGTTTTTGGGGATGCCCTTGCAGGGTATAACGACGCTGCAGCGCGGGGCGTACCCCCCGTTATAGCGCGCGCGGCGCTTTTTATATATGGATTTCTGGTATATGATGGTGAATATGGTCGCAAAAAAATCGCCGGCTACCACCGCCATACCCACCCAAAACATTATATGAGTGTAGATGTTGGTTCCGTAGAACAGGTTTATCAAAACAGTGACCTCCAGAAAAGTTCATATAAAAAACGCTCCCACGAACCGGGAGCGCGTTACCATAATATATATTATGGTATAGAGGGAGACAAAAAAAACTTATCAAAGGAGAGTGTTATGATTCGTATCCGCTTGTTTGTCACAATTCTTGCGGTAACCGCCATAGCCGCTTTCGCCGGGCCGGTTGAGCAGTATGGCCGTCTCATGGCCGCCGGCGACAGGATCGTCGGGGAGAAATCCGGCGGAGAGGCCGTGCAGCTCAAGGGCCCAAGTTTATACTGGAGCCACAGCGCGTGGAGCGGAAAGGCCTTTTTCGTCACCGAGGCGGTCGATGCCATGATAGACGGCTGGGGGGCGCAGGTTATCCGGTTTCCCCTTGGAATAAACGAAAATTACCCCGACCGTGACGACGGCGGCTACGACAGCGACCCTGAGGGGAACTGGGAGCGGCTTGAGCGCGTCGTCGACCACGCCGTCTCCCGCGGCGTATACGTGGTCGTAGACTGGCACTCCCACAACGCGCACGAACCCGACATCACGGCAAAGGCAGTCGATTTCTTCACAAACCCGGAACGCGCGGGGAAGTACGGCAGCAATCCGGCGGTAATATTCGAGATATACAATGAGCCGACCAAAACGGCGGCAAGTTCCTGGGCATCGGAGGTCAAACCCTACGCCGAGACGGTCATAGGGGCGATACGCGCCGCCGGTTTCAACAACCTGATACTCGTCGGCAACCCCGCCTGGACCTCAATGCCGAACGTGGCGGCCGCCAATCCGCCCGTCGACCCAAACGGCACCCCATTTGACAATATGGCCATGTCGTTCCACTTTTATGCCGACTCCCACCGGCTCGGCAGGACCCACTACTTCCAGACCGGCACTTACCGCGACGCCATCCTGAACACGTTGAGCAGCGGCTACCCGATCTTCGTTTCGGAGTGGGGCACAAACGACGCCACCGATCAGGGCGTATACAACTTCCCGCAGACCGACCTGTGGCACTCATTTCTGGATTCGCTCAAAATATCGTCGTGCGCGTGGGCGGCGGCCGTTACCGGAACCGTTCTGGACTACTGGAACAGGTGGACCAACCCGCTCTCCTTTGGCGCCGAAACGCTCGCCAACTGGACCAACCCCGACAACATGACCCCGCACGGCCGCTACATATACCACTGGCTGACCGGCAACGACACGACGGTAACTACATCCGGCGACGGCTGGCCCGCGTTCACCGGCCTGCGCTCGCAAATACCCTTAGTCAGAAGCGGCAACTGGAGCCCCGAAGCCGCCAACACCGCCACTACGCTCAGTTGGGACGTATCGGAAGACAGCATCCTCAACATAAAGTTCAAACTGAACAAGGGGACCCTCTCGTACAGCCCCTACGCCGGCATAGCGCTTACGGGCAGCGTATCCCGCTGCGAGTGGGGCATCGGCTACACATATAAGGGCAGCAAACACACGCTGCGCCCCGAACAGAGCGACATTAACGACGCCACCGGCTGGGATTACCACCACAACTCCATGCCCACAAACACCGTCGCGGACTGGACGACCGTAAGGATACCCTGGGCGTACTTCCAGCAGATCGGATGGGGAAACCCGGTTGCGCAAGACCGGACGAAAGTCACGAATATCAGGTGGTACGTGGGATACCTTGAGGCAAACGACGGGGACGAGGGCGAAATATGGGTGAAAGACGTCTGGTGCCTCGGCGACCCGGGCGGCGAGGTGGCATCGGTGCGCAACCCCGGCAGGCAGCAGGCGGCAAGCGTCAATCAATACGTAAACGTATCCGGCAAGACACTGCAGGTACGGCTTATTGATGACGCGAAGGTCGACGTATTCAATATGAGCGGCAAGAGGATGCGTACTATGAACCTGAAGCAGGGCGACCACAATATAAGGATGAACGATCTGCCGCGCGGTATGTACATAGTCAAAGTCAACGGCAAGGCGGCGGCGCGGATGCAGCCGGTTAAGATGCTGGTGAAATAGATTGACATTAATCAGGCTGCAGTGGGCGGCCATGCATGGCCGCCCACTGCGTCAATTATCCACACATTTTTCTTTGGGGGATGTTTATGACGAAGAAGGTATTTACGCGGATGATCGCCGCGTCGGCAACGGTAATGCTTGCGGCATCGGCCCTTTTCGCCGATCTCGCCAAATATGAGGCCGAGGCTTTTGTGACCAACGAGACGATGACCCCGAAGGTCGCGCACGAGTCCGCCTCCGGCGGGCAGTATGTGCAGATGCGCGAGGGCGACCTGACTTTCACCGTCACCGCGCCTGCGGCGGGGTTCTACACTATATGGGCGCGCTACTCCCAGACCTACGACAACGCCAAGACGCAGAACCTCGTGGTCAACGGCTCTCCGGCGGGTACGATCACTTTCCCCCTCACAAGCGCCGCCGTCGACGACCCCGCGCCTGTCTTCGCCATATTCAAGGCGGTGGGCAAGGTGCGCCTGACCGCCGGAGCCAACACCATAGGCATTACGCGCTCGTGGGGCTGGGTGGATATCGACTACATTGAGGTTGGCCCGTTCGAGCCTGTGCCATTCACCCTCACGACAAGGCTTGTTACCCCCAACGCTTCGGAGAACGCGCGCAAGGTGTTCCAGTTCCTGCGCGAAAACTTCCAGACGAAGGTCATAAGCGGCGTGCAGACGAGCACCGTAATGCGCAACACCGGCGGCTACGTGTCCAACTCCATAGACGACCAGGCTGAGATGTCGCACATAAAGGGCGCGTCGGGCAAGTTCCCCGCGCTTATGGGGCTTGATTTCATACACGGCACCGGCGAGCAGGCCAACCGGCCAAACGGCGGGGGCGACTGGTTCATCGGATACAACAACGCGACCCTGGCCCTCGCCGAGGAGTTCTTCAACAAGGGCGGCATCCCCATATACTGCTGGCACTGGCGCGACCCGCTCAGGATATCAACGAGCGACGGGTCGTTCTACACCGAAAACACAACTTTCGACCTGACAAAAGCGTTCACCGACGCCACATACGACAAATTCGACGAAAACAGCGCCGAGTACAAGGCGATGCTCAGCGACATAGACGAGGTTGCCGGGTTCCTGAAACGGCTCGCCGACAAGAACGTGCCCGTGCTATGGCGCCCGGTACACGAGGCGGCCGGCGGATGGTTCTGGTGGGGCGCAAAAGGCCCAAAACCGCTGGCGCAGCTATGGCGCCTCATGTTCGACCGCCTGGTCAAACACCACGGCCTTGATAACCTGATATGGGTATGGACTACCGAGGAGTCGGGCAGGGAGCTTGAGTGGTACCCCGGCGCGGAGTACGTCGACATAATAGGCCGCGACTGGTACCCGCCGCAGAACCAGCAGGCGAAGATGCACGGCTCTTTAGTCGCGAACTTTGAGAACATAAAGGGCATATTCGGCACAGACAAAATCATTGCCCTGTCCGAAAACGGCCCTGTACCCCACCCCGACAGCTTGGTTAGCGACGGAGCGCAGTGGTCTTGGTTCATGACATGGGACAGAGACTTCACTACGACGGTCAATACCGTCAGCGAGTGGAATTATATAATGAACCATAACTACGTGATAACTCTGGAGGATATGCCGGGATGGGGTAATTACGGCGTAACATCGGTACGTAACAATAACGGGACGGCGATGAAAGCCGCGCCGGGCGCAATATCAATACGCAGCCACCGCGGCGCTTTGGAACTGCGGATAAGCGGCACCGGGGTGCGGTCGGCAGAGCTGTTCAACCTGAAGGGCGCGAAGGTCGCCGCATTGAGCGGAGAGAGGTTGACCGGCGGCAATTACCGTTTCCCCGTTAAGGGCATCGCCAAGCAGATGTACATCGTCAGGGTGAAAACGGGCGATAACCGGGTGGTTACGCTGCCGGTCAGGATTGAATAATGTTAATTTTATGATAATACCCTGTAAGGGCGGCCCTGCGCGGCCGCCCTTTAAATGACGGTAAAATGTTTATTCAACGATTAAATCTCCAAAATTTCCGAAGCTATCCCGGCTTGACGGTAACGTTCCCCAAAGAGGGGGCGCTGCTGGAGGGGCTAAACGGGGCGGGCAAGACCAACCTGCTTGAGAGTATCCATGTGCTGTGTACCGGCAGGTCGCAAAGGGGGGCGTCCCGGGTTGACATGATTGCCCACGGGCAGGAGGCGGCGTATCTCGAGGGGGATTTTTGTTACGGGGATGATGACGACGGGAATGACGGTAACACCGATAACGCTATTGCAGGGGCGACCGTGGCGGCCGCCCGCCGCCTTGTCAATACCGCCATAGGCTTTTCTAAAGACAAAAAATTCGTCATGAAACGCGACGGCGCCGACCTCCGTTCCTACACCGAATGGTTCGGCGAGCGCCCGGTCGTCTCTTTCGGCGCCGACGATCTGGAGCTGGTCTACGGGTCCCCCGATACGCGGCGCAAATTCTTAGATATGCTGATCAGCCAGATTGACCGCCAGTATCTGGACGCGCTGACATCCTACCGTAAAAATATGGCCCACCGCAACGCGCTTCTTGGGGGCATAAACGATCCGGCCCTGTTCGACATCTACGAGCAGGCTATGGCCGTTTCGGCCTCAAAAATCGTTTCGGCGAGGATGGAAATCATAACGGAACTGTGCGTTTTGGTCAAAGATTACTACGCTGATATAAGCGGCGAAAAAGAGAGCGCGAAAATTGAATATTTATCTAAATTAAAGTACGATTTTACTTGCATTTCTGAATGGCAAAATTTATATTTAAATACTCTCTCCGACCGTCGGGCTAAAGACGCGGAACTGATGTTTACGGGGGCGGGGCCGCACAGGGACGATTTACGCTTTTCGCTTGACGGCAGGCCGGCCAAAACTTATGCGTCGCAGGGGCAGTGCAGGTCGTTCGCCCTCTCTTTGAAACTGGGGTCAGCCCTTCTGTTGGAACGCCGGCGCGGGGCCGGGATGATCTTTCTGGTAGACGACGCCGTATCGGAGTTAGACCCGGAGAGGACATCGCGGGTGTACCCGCTATTGGAGGGACGGGGGCAGATATTCATAGCCACGCCAAAATGCCATGCGTCTATAGGAAGCAGGGTGCTGCGGTGCGCGGTCGAACCGGGGAGGGTGACGGTATCGTGAAAAACAGCAAGCGGGACGTGCCGAAAAAAGCCAAACGCGGCGGGCCGCCGGCGGCCGTGGGGAATGTCCTCGACACGTTTCTGAAACGTATGGGCTACGATATTGGCCTAAAGGAGTGGGAAGTAGTCGAGAACTGGCCAAAAATAGTCGGAGAGCGCGTAGCCAGAATGACGGTGTGCGAGAAGTCCGAGAAGGGCGTCCTGCACGTAAAAGTAAACTCGGCACCGTGGCGGCAGGAGCTGACGTACATGAAAGACGAGATAAAAGAGGCTGTAATAAGGGAAACCGGGTGCGGGACAATCAAAGACATACTGTTTTATTAACGGATGATTTTTGTAATAACCTGATTAACAGTAATTAACCCTTGTTTGGGTAATGATGATTCTATAAAACGAATTTAACCTTTGTAGGGGCGGCCCCCTTTGGCCGCCCGTTATAACGGAGATACAATAAATGAGCGACAACCAATACACCGCAGACAGCATAAAGACCCTGAAAGGTCTCGAAGCCGTCCGCAAGCGCCCCGCGATGTACATAGGCAGCACCGGTTCCCCCGGCCTCCACCACCTTGTGTACGAGGTGGTAGACAACTCCATAGACGAGGCCCTCGCCGGTTACTGCACAAAGGTCGACGTAACCATCCGCCACGACAACAGCATCTCGGTATGCGACGACGGCCGCGGCATACCCGTAGGCTTCCACGCCGAAGAGCAGATGAGCGCGCTGCAGCTTGTGCTCTCCACGCTCCACGCCGGCGGCAAGTTCGACAACTCCTCCTACAAGGTCTCCGGCGGCCTGCACGGCGTAGGCGTCTCCTGCGTCAACGCGCTCTCCACGCGCATGCTCGCGGAGGTGTTCCGCGACGGCAAGGCGTACTCGATGGAGTTTTCCAAAGGTATCCCCACCACAGAGCTTAAAACCATCGGCGATACCGACAAACGGGGCACGACCATCACCTTCTGGCCCGACCCCGACGTGTTCGAAACTACCGAATACAGCTTCGATATCCTGTCAAAGCGCCTGCGCGAGCTCGCGTTCCTGAACAAGGGCATAATCATCAACATAAAAGACGAACGCCCCGACGGTAAGAGCCACGAGTTCTGCTACCCAGGCGGCCTCTCGTCGTTCATCACCTACCTCGACGAAAACAAGACCCCGCTGCACCCGCAGCCGATATGTTTCTCGCAGATGGTAGACGGCACAGAGGTAGAGGTCGCTATGCAGTACAACGACTCCTACAACGAAAATATTTTCTCGTTCGCCAACAATATAAACACCGTAGACGGCGGTACGCACCTCTCCGGGTTCAAAACCGCGCTCACACGCACGGTCAACTTCTACATCGAATCCAACAACCTGCTCAAAAACAGCAAGGACAAGGTGGAGATAAAGGGCGAAGACCTGCGCGAAGGGCTGACCGCGGTCATAAGCGTCAAACTGCCGAACCCGCAGTTTGAGGGGCAGACAAAAGCCAAGCTCGGAAACTCTGATATCGCCGGGCTAGTCAATACGTCCGTCGGCGAGATGCTGGCGGCTTTTCTGGCCGAAAATCCCGCAGTCGCGAAAAAGATCGTCGAGAAGTGCATAAACTCGGCAATCGCCCGCGAGGCGGCACGCAAGGCGCGCGCGCTTGCCAGAAGAAAAACGGGGATGGACGGAGCGGGACTGCCGGACAAACTCGCTGACTGCCAGGAGCGCGACCCGGCAAAGTGCGAAATATTCCTTGTCGAGGGAGACAGCGCCGGCGGCAGCGCGAAGATGGGGCGCGACAGAACGTTTCAGGCCATATTGCCGCTAAAGGGCAAGATTCTGAATGTTGAAAAAGCGCGGATTGACAAGATCATATCGCACGAAGAGATACAGGTTATGATACAGGCCTTCGGCACAGGCTTCGGGTCGGCAGAAGACCTTGACGGGTTCAACATCGGCAAATTGCGCTACGGGAAGATAATAATCATGACCGATGCCGATGTCGACGGCGCGCACATCCGTACCCTGCTGCTGACATTTCTGTTCAGGCATATGCCGGGACTTGTGGAGAACGGGAACGTCTTTATCGCCCAGCCGCCCCTGTATAAGCTGAAATCAGGCAAGGACGAGCGGTATGTATACAGCGATAACGAAAAAGACTCCGTACTCAAAGAGTGGACCGAAAAGAAAAATATAGTTATCCAGCGATATAAGGGTTTGGGTGAGATGAACCCCGACCAGCTGGCCGAGACGACGATGAACCCGGACACCCGCACGCTTTTGCAGGTCAAGCTGGAGGATACCATAGAGGCCGACAGAATTTTCACAATGCTTATGGGCGAAGAGGTCGAACCGCGCCGCAAATTTATTGAGGATAACGCCGAGAAGGTAAAATATCTTGATATATAGATGATGCCGATGCCGCGATTATTGGGAGAACTGTTATTATTGCGGGATGTATGGATAATTGATGATCTTTGGCGGTAATCAACGGATATTGCGGATGGATGGGGATGGATGTTTTGTGGTAATCATCAATAAGCGGCATATGTTAATGATTGATGATATTTGGGATGGGCTGTGAACGAAAATTTTTATCATTAAGGATAATCTGATGCCAGCAAAGAAAACGCTGCTATTGACCAACGACGACGGCTTCAACGCCCGCGGGATTAAATGCCTGTACGATGTTCTGTCGCCGCTGTACGACGTATTCGTAGCCGCCCCCGAGAATGAGCAGAGCGGCGTGGCGCACACGTTCACGTTCATGAAGCCGCTCTCCTGCCGCGAGGCCGGGGCGGATGACCAGATGCCGGGATACGTAATAACCGGCTCCCCCGCCGACTGCGTAAAGTTCGCGGTCAGCCACGTAATGAAAGTTAAGCCCGACATTGTCGTATCGGGTATAAATGACGGCGACAATTCCGGTATCGCGGCGTTTTATTCGGGGACAGTTTCCGCCGCGCGCGAGGGGGCGTTCTACGGCATACCGAGCTTCGCGTTCTCCATGTACAACCGGCATAGCCCATATATGGAGGATTACGCGGCCATGGCGCCCATGCTTATAGACGAGATAATGAACGCGCCGCGCCCTCAGCTTGACACGCGGGTATTTTACAATATCAATTTCCCCGCGTGCGCGCCCGGCGAATCCAAAGGGTTCAAAGTGACGTACCAGAGTATGGCCAATTATGAGGATCAATACACTAAAATAGAGGAAAAGGGCCACCCCTCATACGGCTGTTACCGCGTCAGCGGCGACAGGTACGGCATGGAGGAGTCTACGGCGTTCGACGCGCGCGCGGTGCTTGCGGGGTACATAGCCGTCACACCGCTGAATTACGATTCGACCGCGAACTGGATTATGCCTTTTTTGCGTCAGCGCATAGAGGATGGAATTGATTAATTTTTTTGTTGATGATAATGTACGACCATTATTAAAAAGGTAATATATAAATGACCGAAAACGAAAATCAACAACAACCGCAGGCGGAGAGGATTTTGCCGGTCTTCATAGAAGACGAGATGCAGAAATCCTACCTCGACTACTCAATGAGCATGATAACGTCCCGCGCGCTGCCGGACGTACGCGACGGGCTAAAGCCTGTGCACCGGCGCGTGCTGTTCGGCATGGAGGAGCTGTCGCTGCACCACAACTCGCCGCCCAAAAAGTCGGCGCGCGTAGTCGGTGACGTCATCGGTAAATACCACCCCCACGGCGATACAGCCGTGTACGACACGCTCGTCCGCATGGCGCAGGATTTCTCGCTGCGCTACCCGATGGTTAAGGGGCAGGGCAACTTCGGCTCGGTAGACGGAGACCGTGCGGCGGCCATGCGTTATACAGAGTGCCGCATGACGCTTCTTGCCGAAGAGATGATGGCCGACCTCGACAAAGACACCGTCGACTTCATGCCAAACTACGACGAATCGCTCAAAGAGCCGACCGTGCTGCCGTCAAAACTCCCCTTCCTGCTGTTAAACGGCTCTACCGGCATCGCGGTCGGCATGGCCACAAACATGGCGCCGCACAACCTGCGCGAAATAGTCGACGGGCTCGTGCTGCTCATAGACAACCCCGACGCCGGCGTAGAGGACCTGATTAAGGTAATCCCCGGCCCCGACTTCCCGACAGGCGGCATCGCATACGGGCGCAACGGAATCTACGAAGCCTACAAAACCGGCAAGGGCAGGGTGATAGTGCGCGGGCGGGCCGAAGTTCAAAAGGCTCCGAACGGGCGCGAAGAGATCATCATCACCGAAATACCCTACATGGTCAACAAGGGCATACTTTACAAGAGGATATGCGACATGGCCCGCGACAAGGAGATCGAGGGCATATCTTTCGCGCGGGAAGAATCAGACCGCCGCGGCATGCGCATCGTCATCGGCATAAAAAAGGACGCCTTCGGCGAAACGGTGCTCAACCACCTGTACAAGTTCACCGACCTGCAAAGGACTTTCGGCATAATAAACCTCGCGCTCGTCAACATGAAGCCGCGGGTACTCAGCCTCAAGGAGCTTATGACGCATTTCCTTGAGCACCGCCACTCGGTAATCGTGCGGCGTACGCAGTTCGACCTCAGAAAGGCGCAGGACCGCGCGCATATACTTGAGGGATTGAGGATTGCGATTGACAATATCGACGAGATCATAGCGCTCATCAAGACATCGGCCTCCACCGACGACGCGCACCAAAAACTCATCGCCCGGTTCGGCCTCAGCGATGTTCAGGCCAAGGCCATCCGTGAAATGCAACTGCAGCGCCTCACCGGCCTCGAACGCGACAAAATCGAGCAGGAGTACGCCGAGCTGCAAAAGGTCATCGCCGACCTGACCGATATTCTGGCCGACCGCGCCAGGCGGATGCAGATCATAAAAGACGAACTCTTGCAAATGAAGGCGCGTTACGGCGATGAGAGAAGGACCGAGATCACCGACGCGACGACCGACATGGACATGGAAGACCTTATCGCCGACGAGGACATGGTCATCACCATGACCCACGAAGGGTACATAAAGCGCACCGCCATCTCCGAATACCGTTCGCAAAGCAGGGGCGGGCGCGGGATTATTGGAATGGAGTCCAAAGAGAACGACTTTATATCTACGCTGTTCGTGGCGTCTACGCACGCGTTCATACTCTTCTTTACGAACAAGGGGCGGTGTTACCGCCTTAAGGTGTACAAAATCCCCGAAGGCGGGCGGTACTCCAGAGGCCGGCCGATCGTCAACCTCATCGACCTGCAGCCCGGCGAAAAAATCGCCGCGTTCGTAACGGTTCGCGAATTCGACGAGACGCGCTTCATAATAGCCGCGACCGAGCAGGGCGTCGTCAACAAACAGCCGCTCTCCTCGTACTCAAACGTAAGGCGCCTCGGTGTAAACGCGCTCAACCTCGACGAGGGGGACTCGCTCATAGAGGTGAAAATCACCAACGGCAACGACGACGTCATCATCGGGACAACGTCGGGGCAGGCCGTCAGGTTCCACGAGAGCGCCACGCGGGAACTCGGGCGCAAAACACGCGGAGTCAAAGGCCTCACACTGCGCCACGACGACAAGGTCGTAGGCATGATCATCGCCAACGACAAAAACGATATCCTGACCGTTACCGAAAACGGGTACGGCAAGCGCTCCTCAGTCGCCGACTACAGAAAGACCAACCGCGGCGGCATAGGCACAATAAACATCAAAACCACAAAGCGCAACGGCAATGTGGTCTCAATCAAACGCGTCATCGCCGGAGAAGATACCGGGCAGGATGTAATGCTGATAACGCGCAACGGCATCATCATCCGGTCTGAAGTCGGAAAGATATCGCAAATCGGCAGGGCCACGCAGGGCGTGAAACTGATCAATTTAGACGAGGGCGACAAGGTGATAGATGTTGCGATCTGCAACAGCGTGGACGACGAAGAGGTCATCGCGGCGGCGGCGGCGGAAGCGGAGGCGGCGGCGACAACAGCGCTCGCGCACAAGGCAGTAGACGTGGCGGTCGACGACGGCGAAACCGACGAGGAAGTTATAGCGGCAGCGGCATTGGAAGCGGTTACGGCAGAAGTTACACCGGTAATAGAACACCCGCAAACGGACAAGGTTGACGAGACTATGCCGGCAGACGGCGAAAATAGCGGGGATGACAGCGTTTAACTCGCGCGTTCCACACGGCGGCGCAGGGTATTGGCCTCGGAGAATACGGACTCTAACCGTTTGCGGATATCTTTGGCGAGTGAGTAGGTGTTCATCGCGTTCAGTTGTTCCAAAGCCTCCGCGTTTTGACCCAGCGCGGCCATATTCCGGGCCATACCCATACGGGCCTGAACCAAGTTATAAAAGTTGCTGTTTGGGTCGTTCTCGCACCTTGTGAATATCTTTCTGTACGCCGCAACCGCGTCCTCGTGCCTTTTTAGCCCCTGCAGCGCCTGCGCCCTCCCCCATTGAAACACCAGTGCGCGGGGATATGCCCTGATCATGTCGTCGGCCACGGTCAGCGCGTCCTGAAACCTGTTTTCGTTTATGTAAATGTCTATAAGCACCATGGACGCCGGGGTTTTGGTATATACCCCATTGCGCCTGACCTCACGCAATTTCTCTATGCCCACCGCCCGCTTGTCCTCCACGCCGGGCATAAACCACAAAAGCTTCATCAGGGCGCTGCGCCAGTAATCGTAGGTGCCTATGCCAAACTGAATATCCGGGTTTTTACTCCCCTCACTCGCCATCTTCAGAAAGACGGAAACCCCCTTCCACCCAAACCGAAAGCCAGTTATGTACCGCTCGTAGCGGACCTCGTATGTCCCCTTGTAACCGTCGGCGCCGCCCAAAAAGAATCGGGCCCACTCGTCGCTGGGGTTACCGACCAGAACCTTTTCGGCCCGCTCTATCGCCTGATCGCAAAAACGGTAAAATTCGGCCTCGCGGCGGTTGGACTGGTGGCGCAGCATCCAGGCGTCGGCAGCCGCAGCCATAAAAAAGTAGCCGGCGGGATGATCGGGGTAGGCGCGGATCAACTTCTGCGCCTCCGCCTCGGCCCCGCGGAAATCCTCGCGGAAAACCATATCAATGCTCTTGACCGCTATCTCGTGCATATCCGCAGGCAGCGTCTGCTGTGCAAACGCCGCAAACGGGCAGAGCGCGAACAGAGCCGCGCACACGATAGATATCATTTCAATTTTCCGCATCATTTGCCTGACTTTGATCCGTTTTCCTCTTTATTTACCTCAGTTGTACCCGCTGGCTCGGCCTTATCCTCCGCACCCTCCCACTTCTCAGGCGCATCCGGCACAGCCGGCGGTTCGCTTACCCCAACCGGGTCCGCACCCTCCATGACAAACTGGTAATACCTGTTGTAATACCGGTCCCACTGCCCAAGGCGCGCGTGGTAACGGTATTTGCGCGTAATCTTCACCCCAAGCGCCTTCAAAAAATAAAAATCTACGACCGCCCGGCGTATAAAGACCCCCTCCTTGTACTCCACATACTCAAGTACGTCAAAATACGGCGTCTCCAGAAGGGCTTCCGGGTCGACATCCTCAAGTATGGCCTCCATGTCATCGGCCATAATAATGTCGAACTTCTGCCTGATCACCTCCTCACTCTCCGCGCAAAAGCACAGGGTGAGCAGCATCACGGGCAGAAAGCATCGGCAAACGCGCGTTATAAGTTGTTTCGTTGACATATCTCCCACTAATAAGATAATTTATGCCCCGGCCAAAAACAAAACAAAAATAGATTGTATCACGAAGGCCCTCTGCGTCCCGACACAAAAAAAGGATGGCATCTCACGATACCACCCTTTTATACTCAATTCATCAATGCGCCTGCGACGGCTATCAGAACCTGTAAGTCGCGCTCACCCTGTTGAACAGGTGGTGCTGGGCACCGCTGATCAGGTTTGTGAACGTGTACGGCAGGTCTTCCGACGCTACGAAATCGATGCGCAGACGGTTGTCGATGTTTATACCGAAACCGAGGCCCACGAGATCGTTGTCAAAGCCGTTGGAGGAGGGGTTTTCCGTCCAGTTGCTGGTTGTGCCGTCGCCGACGGAGACGTGGCGAACTTCCTTTTGGCCGCCAACGCGAATCAGGAACCAGTCCCACATAATATTGCGCTCAACGCCAAAGCTGAGACGCGCGCCGATCGACTGGTCGGCGGCGAGGCCGCTGGCGTCGGTCTGAGTGTACACGCCCTGAATACCGGCCCAAAAGAAACCGCGGTCAATATTCATGTTGATACCGACACCGCCGTTGAGGTCGATGACCTTCGTGTCGTTCAGGTTAAGGAATTCAAGCGAAACCTGAGGCACAAACGAACCGTTTATTGCGGGAACGGCCGAGAAGAAACGCACATCGCCTCGGACGAAATAGTCGCCATCTGAGATAACGACAGGCTCGGAAGCGCCGCTCGGCGTGTATTTGGCGGTAGTAACGCCACCGTTGACAGACGCCTCAAGATCGAGGCCCTGCTCAATGTTCCAGTTGATACCCAGCGAACCCTTGAAGAAGTCAGTCTGGTTTAACACAACATCGTTCAGCTTTTCATTTTGGAACGCGGTATAGACGCCCGCGCCGATGGCAAGGCCGTTGCCGAGATCGTAACCGACCATGAGATCAATCTTGCCCACAGGGTCAAGAAGGTTGGGCCTGGTGCCGACAACGGGATCGTTGGTCAAAGTGCCGCCGGCCGCCAAAAGCTTGTCGACCATATAGTCGCGCCTGTTCATAAACGCGCCAAAGGAAATCATCGGGCCGTTCTCCTCATCGCTGAACCTGTAGGAGAGCATACCGCCGAAATGCGGATCTTCCGGCAAAATGTTCAGATACCTGAAAGATTCGCTCTGATCGTCGGGACTAATGAAACCAAACGACCCGTACATCATGTTGGGATACAGGCTCATGTCGGCAGGATTGTTAAAAACGCTGACTTCGTCACGATAGAACCAGGGCGTCCCCTGTCTGCCCATAACCGCGACACGCGCGTCCGTTGCATAACTGCCTACCACAAAACCCGCCGCGAGTATAAACGCCAGCGCCCTCCTCTTCATCATACCGCCTCCATGTAGAGATTTTTTGTTATTGTTATCAAATTTATTAAACCGGCACAGGGACGGGTGCGAACCCGTCCCCGCCGATAGTAACCATATTACTGCGAGAAAGCAAACGGGTACGTAACTTCCGTCACGTCGCCCGGCTTGTCAATCTTTTCAAACACCCAGCTCCTCACGCGGGACACAACCGTCGTCTCAAGCTCGGAGTCGCTCATTGTAGACGAGACCATCTGGGCGAAAATCACCCTGCCGAACTCGTCGATAGAGAATTTGACCGTAATAGTGCCGCTCAGGCCCGGCTTATCGCGCAGACGCCTGCTGTAGGCGTGGCGGAGAGCCGCCATGTTCTGCATAACGACGCGCTGGATGCTGGCGCGGCTGCGACCGCCCGTCAGCGCTCCGCCCTTAAGGAATTCGGGCGAAGAAACCCTCAGTTCGCCGCGCTTCTTGAGGTCGAGGCCGCCGCCCCCGCCGCCCATAAGGCCGCCGAGGAGGTCATCGATGCCGCCGCCGCTGCCGCCGAAACCGGAGCCGTAACCCGCGCCGTAACCGATACCGGCAACACCCTTACGGCCTACGCCGCCGTCACCGCCGGACTTGAGGCCGCCGACGCCGGAGAGGATAGCGTCAATGTCGGTGGCGAAACCGCCCTTACCGAAGATGTCCGCCGAAGCAACGCTTTTGCCCTTGATCTGGCCGGAAACGATACCGAGAACGCCCATCTGCGTAACGCGGGCCCTGGGGTCGCCGCCGCCGCCCGTCATACCGCCCGCGCCCGTCTTCTGGGGCTTGAGCTTCTTCTGGTCGGAGGGGGTCTCCTCTTTCTTTTCCTCTTCCTTCTTCTTCTCAAGCTGCGCCTGGATCTCCTCGGCGTTCACGAGCTTCGCTACGCGCTCTTCGGGCATCTTTTCGAAGAAGTCCGTCGCAACCTCAACAACGGTACGGGTACTCATATAGATGCAGAGCAGAACCGCCATTACAAAGCAGATGGTCTGAATGTTGCGCATCTTGGCCGCCTTCTCAAAATAGAAGACATCCGGGCGCCCCTTGGCCATCTCGGCGTACTCCGCGTCGGTAAGAATACGGCCTGGCTCGTCGTCCTCGTCGTCGTCATCGTCATCGTGCCTTGCGGCGGTAGACGTGGGCGGCATGGACGCCGCAGCCGGCGCGACGGCGGCGGTAACCCCGGCGGGCGCAGCAGCAAACGCAGCGGCGGCAGCAACCGGAGGCGCCTCCTGAAGAGGAACAAGCTCCACCTCGGCGCCAATGCCGCCGAACTGGGCGCGCAGCCTCTGCGCCTCGTCCTCGTCAGCCTCTTTACGTATGCAGATAGCCTTCTGCGTTATGGCGTTGTACACCACATCCGGCGTACTGCCGGACCAGCGCGCGACCTCTGCGGCAATCGCAGAAGCCCTCTGCGGGTCATCGCATTTTTTGATTAAAATTTTATACTTCACTGTTGCCTATCCCTTTCTGAGGCGCCCGGTATTAACCGTCGTCCCTCTCCATTACAGCAAAGTTCATATTATTGTAACCCGACTTGCCGCAGGTATTCATAATCTTGAAAAGAACGTCGAAATCGATATTCTTGTCAACCTGAACGATAACCCTGCCCTGAACGGCGTTCAGCGCCCCGAGGCGAACCATCTCCTCCTCCTGAGCCAAGCACACTTTCAGGCGCTCTTCCAGCTTCGTGATGATCGGGTCATTCTCCTCCTGAGAAATGTTCCGGGCATCTTCCGTGGGGACGACGGCCTGGTTGTCCAGAAGGATCATGTCCTGCGTCACGGCGATCTGAAGGTTCACCTCGGTGGGCTTCTTCTTGGACTCGGAGTTGGGCAGCACAAGGTTGTCGGCGTTGGTCAGAATGGAACCGTCCGCCGAGTAGTTCTTGAGCAGGAACAAAAGCATGATGGTCAGCACGTCCATGAGGGACGTAATGTTCATCGACGCGTTATGCTTCTTTTTTCTGAATCTTCCCATGGATTACCCCCTCAACTTCGCGATGGAAATGTTCGGGAACTCGGCGTTGCGCGCCGCGTCCATGATTTGTACAATCTTGTCGTAGATTACCTCGTTCTCCGCAGCGATGATGATATCCTCACCGTCCTCGGCCTCGCGGTAACGCTCCTTAATCTTCATCAGGCGGTTTTTCAGTTCGTCGTAAGCGGAAAGCGGCTTGCTCTCAAAATCGCCGGGATTCGTTACGATCATGCGCCGGCGAGGGTTCGTCAGCGCGAAAACAGTATCCCCCGCCTTCACTTCACGCACCGGGATCCCGTCGGCATCCGTCAACATCTCGCCGAACTTTGTATAAAGCGACCTTATGATGTTGCGGGTTTCTGGTTCGACGGTGTAAAGATATATCTCGAAACGTTCGTGCACCGTAAGCTCCCTGCCCGTCCTGGGATGGTTGGGCATTTTGCCTGGGGTGTACTCAAGCAACGTATCGAGGTCTTTTTCCCTCGTGATATAGCGGTGAAACTCCTGATAAAAAAGGCTGGGCATAAAACCGCCCTTGGCCCCGAGCGTGACTACGGAGTCGGTGATGATGGCCGTGAGGAGGAGCTTTTCAGCCTTTTCCTCCTGCGGCTGCTCAGTCACCGCGCTCTTTGTCTGCGAGCCGCGCTGTTCGGGAAGCTTGATATCAATGATCGCGACGCTCGCGAACTCGGCGGACACAATAAGCATAGGGATAAGCACGACCATCAGGTTCATGAAAACCTTCAGGTCGACGTCCGTAGGCTCTACATCCGGCGCTTTTAACTTGTTAGCCATTTAAATCCCCTCCGTGTTAAAAAGGTTTAGGCTTCGACCATGTTGATCAGTTTCGTCGCCTTTTCGTCGAGCTGCTGGAGCACGCCGTCGGACTTCTGGGCGAGAGCGCCGTGCGCGACGAGCAGGGGAACCGCAACCAGAAGCGCCCAAAGCGTCGAGGACATGGACATGGAAATACCGGCAGCGAGCGCCTGGGCGCGCTGGGCGGCGGGAACGTTGGCGATAGCGTCAAACGCGAGCATCAGACCGTAAATCGTGCCCATAAGGCCCACGAGCGTCGTAACGTTGGCGATTGTCGGGATAAAAGCGATATTACGTGTAATTTTGGGGGACTCGGTCAAAAATACCTCGTCAACAGCCTTCTGAACCGCCTTGGCGCCGCGGCCGCGGTTCTGGAGAATGGCCACCACACCTTTGGCAAGCGGAGTTTTCTGCGATGCCGCATACTTGATAGCCTTATCGAACTCGCCGGCTTTCACGTACTTCGAGACGCCGCTCATCAGCGTACCGCCGCCCGAACCGCAGTTGATGAACAGGAACCACACACGCTCGGCGACAAAACCCAAGCCGATCCAGAGCAGAACCATGATCATCCACATACACCAGGCGCCGCTGGTCAAGAATCCGTCGAGTACAAACTTATACAGCATCATAAGGCAGAACTCCTTCCACTTAATGTTTAAGTGTTGTTTGTGTTTATGGTTAATATTTTACTGATCTTTAACTTAATATTATCCCATTATTTCAAAATCAGGCCCGCAAACTCAAGAATCCGCACAAACCTGAGGGCTAAAATCCCCATTTGGCCGGGTGGACGGCTTACCGATAATATATTAAATTATAATACGCCACACAATAAAGCAATAATATTTTACAAAAAATTTATATGCCGAAAACCGCCCTGGGGCGGCCGCCAAACGGACGGATGCCCCAAAAGGGGGCAACCGCCGCTGCGGCAAGGCCTTAGGAGCCCGATTTCAGGTTTTTAAGCCTCTCCTCCTCCATGACGATATTCCTGTCAGCCTCCATTTTTATGCGGTTAAGCTGGCTGATCTTCTCGGCCACGGGGATGTTCATGTCCATGATCCTCTTTATACGGCCCAGATTCCTGTCGAGCTCCGGGTCGCGGCCACGGGGGGCTATTTCGTTGCCGTGCTCGTCGTACTCCTTGGGTTTCTCGGTCGGCTTCCAAGCCACAATCTGTATGTTTATCCACTCCGACTCCGGATTGATCGTATTGAGGCGCTCCTTGATCCGGTCAATCCACTCGCTCTCCGCAATACCTATATCCTGCGCCAGCTTCATGCCGTTCTCGTACACCGGCATGGCGGCGTCAAGGGCCTTCAGGTAGCGCTCCTCAAGCTCCATCACATAAAACTCGTGCTCATCTTCGCTCAAACCCTTGGGCACCGGCGAATTTTTGAACAGGAGGCCGACCTCCTCAAGAATGGAGCCCTTCTTGTACGCCATCTCCATAATAGCCTGCATCGACATATCAATATACTCGCCGGTCAGGTTCTGCTCCTTCGCCCAGGTTATGTTCCGGCCGAAATACTCCATAGCCTGATCGTAAAATTTGTCAAGGCTCGACAACACCCTGATCTTGCCGCCCATCTGCTCAATCTGATTACCGAAGAGCTTCTGGTTCGCAACGGCGTCCGCCATATCGTAGAACGCGCGGGCGATCATGTACATAGACCGCATCGTCCACTCCTCAACCCCCAGCTCAACCGCCTTGCCGAACAGCTGTATGGGTTCCGCCATAGCCTGCGTCTTCTCTTTCATGCGGGCGCCCATCGCGCGTTCGTTGGCGGCGTCAAGCTTGATATCCGCAAACTTCTTGTACCTGATTTCACCCAATCCGTAATATGCCTGCGCCACGTTCGCCACGTCAATGTCGGCGGTCTTGGCGTGCTGCTCGTAAATCCTTATCGCCATATTGTAGTTGGTTTCGGCATCCTTGAAATTACCCAGCTTATAGTACGCGGAACCCGCTTTCACGAGCGCCTGCACCTGCTTGAGCCTGTCGTTCATATACTTCTGGGCGTAGTCGGTAAACGAATTCGCCATATTTCCGAACTCTTCCAGTTTCTCCCAGCACAAGCCGATGGCGAAGAACGCCTCGCCGGCGAACTCGCTGTTGGGATAGTTCTGAGCGAGCTGGCCGTAGACGTTTATGGCGTCGTGGTAGTGTTTGCCCTTCTCGAAGATGAGGCCGGCGTTGTAGAGCGCCTGCGGGGTCTGCGGGTCGTTGCGGTAGCGCTCAAAAATGAGCTCGAACATCTTGCCGGCCATATCGAACTGGTTCAGCTTCTGGTAAGCCTCGGAAGCCGATGACAAGCTGGGGATGGCGAACTCCGCCTTGGGTATCTGGTTGGCGGCGGTCAGGTAGACCTGAGCGGCCTTCTCCCACATATCAGCCTTTTTGTAGTTCTCGGCGGCGCGGATGAACGCGTTCTCGCGGAGCGCCGACTGCCTCTGCGCCAATTCCTCAAACGTGGAGGCGGCGCGCACAAAATCCTTCATCTCCTCATAGCTCACGCCGGCCTCAAACCAGCCCTGCGCGGCGACCTTGGACTCCGGGAACTTGCCGGCAATAGCCTTGAAAGCGTCGGCTGCGGCGGCGTGGTTGCCGGCTTTCTTCATGTTTTCGGCCTGACGGTACATCGCGCCGGCGGCGAGTTCCAGAATCTCCTCGTAATCCTTGGTGTCGCGGGCGGTACGGCGCAAAAGCCCGTCGAACGTCTGCATGGCGAGGTCAAACTGGTTATTGCTGGAATAGCTGTTACCCAGCATTCGGGCCGCGTTCGGGGTGATCTTGGCGTCGGGGTACTGGTCAACGACCTGCTTGAACGCGTTGATAGCCTCGACAAACGCCTTGCCGCCGTAGTGTATGTTACCGGCCAGATAGAGCACTTCCGGAGCGTTGGAGCTCTTGGGGAAGCGCCTCTGGAAGTTCACGGCCTGATCAATGAGCTTTTTGGTGGCCGGCAGCGCGTAAGACTTGTCCTCCTCTATCCCCTCGCGCGCCATATCCTTTTTGCGGCAGGCGTCTAACGCGAAGATCGTGTTGTAGCCGGCGTCCTCCTGAGAGATGGCGATAGGGTTCGTCTTGTCCTGCGACTGCTGCTTCAGTTTCTCAAGCTGCTCCGGGTCCATACCCAGCGTATCGACGGAAGAAACGTACGCAGGATATGTGGAGAGGTCCTGCATGGCCACAAAGTTATAGTTCTCGGCGGCCTTCTCGCAGTCTCCAAGAGAGCTGTAAATTTCGGCAATGTTGTACTTGTACTCAAAAACGCGCCACTTATCTTCCGGGAACTTCTGGAAGAACTCGTTGTAGCGCTTCATAGCCTTGTCGTAGAGGGAGCGGTCCTTCTTCCTCTGAGCCTCGCCGTGGTAGAAGAGGGCGATATCGCCCAAAGCGCGGCGGATGGAGGCGTTCGCGATGTCTATAACGACCTTTTCGGAGGCGTTGGCCTGGAACCACTTGCTGCCCGGGCCGTAGTCGTCTACCAAACGCTCACGCTCGTCGTTGGCCTTCTGGTGCTCCTTTTTGACGACATAGCACTCAATGAGGTGCTGGCGGGCGAGGGGGGCCTCTTTGTACATCGGGAACCGCTTGAGGGCGCCCTCAATGGCGTGAATGGCGGCGTCCCACTGGGCGCGCTCCCTGTTCTTGGCGCCTATGGCGAAAATAATCTGAGCCTCGTAGGGCCTTGGGTTCTTCTTGAAGAACTTGGTCGCCTCCTCTACGCCGTTGGGCATTTCGGAGAAGGAGATGACCATATACTCAATAGCCATTTCGCGGAACTGCCTGCGCGTATAGGTGCCCTTGTCGCACTCCTGAATGTACTGAAAGAAGTAATCAACAGCCTGGTCGAAGTCGCCAAGGTAGTAGGCGCACTCGCCCTTGCGGTAGTGGGCCATTTCCCACGACATCGGGTCGATCTGGTCGCGCTTGACCTTGCCCAGATGATCGTAAGCCTTGCGGTAGTTGCTCTCCATAAACGCCAGATCGGCGAGACGGAAGTGCGCGCCGGAGACGCGGGGGCTGGTGGGGAAACGGTTGACTAACTGTTCCCAAATGATTCTGGCGGTGTCTATGTGGCCCTCAAGCAGGTAGGTTGTACCCATCTGGTTGAACGCCTCGGGGAGCCTTGGGAAACTGGGATACTCGCGCGTGAGCTGCCAGTACATCCGCAGCGACTTGGAGTAATCGGGCTTGGGCGCTATGGGGGGCGTCCCGCGGCCGGTACGCTCGTACTGCTCAAACGCCTTATTGTAACTTTCGCTGGCGGTAACGAAATTGTCCCTGCCCTCGTCATAGTAGAGGCCGCCCAGCGTATACATTACGTCGGCGCAACGGTCGCTCTTTTGGGTGGCGCACCGCTCAAGCATACCCTCGTAACGGGTAATGATGTCTCTAAGGGCCTGGCCCGAAGGGCGATTGGCCTGCGCCCGGTCGGCCTTCTGCGCCTCAAGCCTGCGAATCTCTTCCTGAATCTCTGCTTTGGATTTCTGCTTGCCCTTCTGGGCATAAGCGGAAAAAACAGAACCCGACAGGAACGTCCCAAGGACGACCGCCATCAACACATACTTAAAACTTCTTCCCATACCCAAATCCCCTCCTTATATAATATTGCAGAGAAAAACATCAATTATCCGTAATTATTCGCCGGAGATAATCTCACCGGCGGCCGATGTACATTTTCCCGATACAAAGAACACGAAATACCAAGATTTACACCCCGCGGGGGGTATACTATAGCACCGTCTTATTCTATAATATACCGCAATCCAAAAAATAAGTCAATACATCAATGCAAAAAAACGAACAACTGTTTTTTACTGCTAATCCTCCATACTTTCCATCTGCTGGCGCAACCTCTCCAGTTCGGCGTCTCTCCTCGCGTCCTCGCGGTTTGGCGCGCTCTGCCCACGCGCCCTCATCTGGCTCGTGGCCCTCGCAAGCGCGTACGTAGCGTCATCAATAAGCTCGTCCTTGCGCATAAAGAAGTTTTTATGCGACTTGGCCAGCACCCTGTACTCGAAAAACTCCTTGTTTTCCTTTGCGAACTTCTCGTAGCCGCGCTGGAGTTCCGGGCGCTCCTCCATCGACCTCGGCGTGGGCCTGCGCATGGCGTTTCGCTTGATCCGCTCGGCAACGGGGTTAAACTCGTCCGTTTCACGGTCAAACTGGACCTTGCGGGTCTGGACGTGCTGGTCGGTAAAAAATTCGTTGGAATTGGAGACCGCTATACACGTCTCAAGCGCCGGAATGGCCTCGGCGTGACGGTTCAAAAGCATCAGCGCATACCCCCTGAGCAGGTGCGCCTCCGGCACAAACGGCGATTTCGGGTGGAGGCGGATGATCTTGTCGGCGTTCTGAAGCGTGAGCTGCGGCTGACCGACCCTGGTCCATGTCCACGCCATACCGAGCAGCGCTTCATCACCGTAGGGGGAGGCGTTCTCGGGAACCATACTGTAAGACTCGGCGGCCTCGCGGAACCTGCCGCCGGACTCAAAGTGCATATGGCCGAGCTTGACCGCAGCGGCGTTTTGCAGCATACGCCCGGCGGCGCTCGAAGTCGTATCGTTGATAATAGCCCTCAAATTCTGTATCGCGGCCTGCTCCCGGTCGCTCTCATAATTTACAATCGCCAGCGTGTAGAGCGCGTATATGTACGATGGATCGGTCGTTTTGACGAGTTCCAGATGCTTCCGGGCGTCTTCATGGTTCCCGGCGTGAAAGGCTATCTCGCCGGCGAGATACTCGGCCTCGCCTATTATATCGCTGTCGGGGTACAGATTGGTGACAAACGAGTGGTTCCTCATCGCCTCTTCGTAGCTGTCCTCACGGTAATCAAGGCTCATCACGCCGTAGAGGTAGTGCGCGCGCATATCCGATGTGGTGTACTCGTCAAGCGCCGCTCTGAATACCTCGCGGGCGGTATTGTTCATATAGAGCTGCTTGTAGCAGTCGCCCATAAAGTAGACGGCCTTGTCATTCAGGTAGAAGTTGGGATAGAGCGTCAGCAACTTGCCGTAGGCGAACGAGGCCTCCCAGTACTTGCCGGCCGTATACAGGCGCATGGCCTCCTGATAGGTGTCCATAGGGGCGACTACGAGCCTGTCGTAGAGCCTCCTCGACTCCTTCTGCTCGCGCGTGCGCCCAAAGTCGGCCGCAGCCCTTATCATCATAACAAGCCCGCGCTCGTCGTTCATGTTCGAGGCGTTCTCGAGGAAACTGTAGCCGAAGTTGTAATCTATGGTCAGATAGTTGATCATCTCCGGCAACGGATAAATCAGGTTGTAGCTGAAACCTAAGTACGGAATATTGTTGTTAGTCCACCCGCCCTTGAACCAAATCTGCGGTATGAACATATACTTCGCGTGAAAACCCCAGCGGAAAGCTATGGGGAACATATCGGCAAGCTCGCTTGCGCTGGGCAGCTGCCCCGTCTCCCCCGCGGATACGGCCATTCTCTTGAAATCTTCCCAGTTCAGGGCTGCGAATATGTCCCTGAAAGCGTTGTCGACAATCATTTCGGCGCTTACAACGAGATTGTCGTTGAGCCCGGCGTAGCGCAAACCGACACGGCCGCGGGAAACTGTAACGAGATCGCCCGTGCCCTGAAACTGCAAACCGTCATCGCTGAAATTAAACGCCCAGGGGGTCTGCGTAGGCAAAATATCCTGCGCCATGAGGCTGATGCCGAAATCGCCCCACTGGTAATGGTCGAACGGGTTGATGTAAACGCCCACATCAAGGCCCGGAATGTTCGAAAATGCCGATTTGCCGAACTGCGCCTGCGAACGGAGCTTCACGTTGCCGCCCAGCATAAGCCATGGCATAACCCTTACGCCGTAGTTACCCACAAGCCACAGGTCCTGATAAGAAACCTGCCCCATCCCTATAGCGTCATTCTCGTCGGAGGTACCCGCCTTAACCCTGTCCATTGTATTGCGCGCGTGCAGAACCGTCAAACCGGCGGTGTGGTTGAGGCGTATCGGGTAAAAGAAGCTGAAGTCCTGATACCCCATGTTCCCGCGGTCCATACCCCAGCGGTAGAACGCCATGGCCGCGTGCATCTGGTTGACCCTGTGCAGCAGCGCCGGGTTGACCAGCGCCGATGTCCAGCTGTTCAGGTCCTGAGTGAAGTCGGCCTGAAAGTAGGGCGCGTCGTACCCGCCCTCGCCCTCGCCGCCATCCTGCGCAACCGCAAACGCCGTTGCACAAAGCACGGCGGCAAAAAGGACACGCAGCATACAGGCCGCTCTCTTGATCGTCATCTTTATAAACCCCTCCGTAGCCGTCACCTTATCGGGACGACCTCAACTCTTCTGTTAGTGGCCTGCCCGTCATACGTCTCGTTCGAAGCTATTGGACGCTCCATCCCATAGCCACGGGCTACAAGCCTGCCCCTGTCAATACCCTTAGACACAAAATAGTTCAGCACCGCCCTCGCCCGGTTGAGCGAAAGCGTCCTGTTAAAATTCTCGTCGCCCTGATTGTCGGTATGCCCGGCAATCTCAACCCGCACATTGGTATAATACGCAAGGCTCCGCACGATCTCGTCGAGCACAAAGTAAGACGACGGCGTCAAATCCGCACTCATATATCCGAAATTGACCTCGTTTTCCGTCAAAACAAGCGTTGTATTGATGGACATGGGCGCGTTGGAGGCAGGCGGAGGCGGAGGCGCATAGGTATCCTGAGACGGCGACGAAGATGACGACGACGGGCCGAAAAACTGGTCAAACTCGCTGCTTGACGACGAAGAGGCCGCACCGCCCAAACCGCCGCCCGACGACGGCGCCACGGCCACTGTCATAGACTCGTTAAGCCCTATATCCGCGCCCTCCTCACCCCTGCCCTTTGTCGGAGAACCGGATTTTACCGTATAGTTGTGGCGTGGATAGCCCGCGCCCACAAACTGCGGGTCTGCTGAAATATTCTGCTGACGAATGGTCTGATTGTCGGCGTTGTCGTTAAAAGGGAGGCGGTTCGCGTAGATATTGTTGCCGATGATGCGGGTCTTGCGCGCATCCGGCCCCAAAAAGATACCGTACTGCTTATTACCGGTCAGAATGTTGTTCCGCACCAGCACCTCCGTACGGCCGGCGCCGAAAATGCCGCTGTAGCCGTTCTCCATGATTACGTTATGGTTGATGGAGGTCCGCGTCCCGCGCACCGACTCCAAAAAGATTCCGGTCCACTCGTTGCGGTAAACAACGTTGTTTACAATCTCCGGCAGCGAAACCAGCGCGTGGATACCGGTCCCCTTGTTATCCATGATTATATTATTCATTATAATAGGCCGCGTGTTCTTACAAAGAATGCCTGTCCGCCCGTTCTGGATAGTGAACCCGGATATGACCGCCCCGTCGGCCGCCGTTATCACCGGCCCCCTGCGGCGACCGTCTATGATGGTGCTCTTCTTGTCCTGCCCGAGCAGCACTACATCATCCACCAGGGTTATGTTCTCGTAGTAGGTCCCGTTCCGCACATACACCGTATCGCCCTCAACGGCCTCGTTGAGCGCCGCCTGAATGGTGGGGAAGCTGCCGGGAACGGTAATCCGCTTCTGCGCCCAAACACAAACAACAGCCGCCAGCAACACCAGTACCGCCACCCGCGCCTGCCGTTTCGTCCTCATTATCCTCATATTCCGTTACCTTGCCCGTTCTCTGTATATTAATGTATAGGCCCCAAAACAGAGTATCCCCACGGTTTGGGGGGATATTCACAATAAAATAAATAGCGCACTTCACGCAAATCAACAATATTTATCGACCGCGCGCCTTTTTCCTGCAAAGGGAAGCCCCCTAATTATTAAATTTAACTAATTTTAGGCAAATACGCAAGAACTTTTTTTATTTTAACGAATATTTAGTAAATATAATGTATATTTCTGATAATGAGACCCCTAATTCTTATACTGTTCATGGTGATAGCCATACCCGCCGCGGCGGCGGGATTCGGAAAGAACAAGGTACAGTACCAGCGTATGGACTGGGCATATCTCAAGGCACCCCATTATACATTATATTATCACCAAGACCAAGGCGCCCTGCCGGAAATGTCCTACCTGTGGATAAACGACGCCTACCGCGATCTGGCCAAACGGTTCAGGTTCATCCACCCAAGCCCGGTCCCGATCATCATTTACGAGTCCCCGGCGCTCTTCGAGCAGACCAACATCATAACCGAGCTGCTCCCCGAAGAGGTGGGCGGCTTCACCGAAATATTTAAAAACCGCGTCGCCGTCCCGTTCAACGGCTCATTCTCCGACCTGCGCCATGTACTCCACCACGAGATGGTCCACGCTTTCGTATTCGGCGCCATCTACGAAGGCTCCATATTCAGGGCCGCCTCCGCCAATGTACCGCTCTGGTTCAACGAGGGGTTAGCCGAACTCCTCTCTACCGGTTGGGACCGCTCCGCCGATATGTTCATGATCGACCGGGTCCTCCACTCAAACATCCCCCCGCCGGGCCCAATGCTCGACGGGTATATGGCCTACAAGGGGGGGCAGTCTTTCCTCTACTACCTCTACAGCACCGGCGGCGACTCCACATTCAACGCCCTGCTGCACGAGTTCAGGCTTAGCCGGACCGCAGAACCGTCAATCGAAAAAGTCTATAAAAACACTATGGAAGAGCTGGGCCGGAGCTGGATCAGCGAACTGCGCCGCCTCTACTGGCCAGAAATAGGCCGCCGAACCGAGCCGTCGGATCAGGCAAGCGCCGTAACCGTCAACACCAAAGACAGAAGCCGGTTCAACCTGCGGCCAAGAATCTCTCCCGACGGGCAAAAAATCGCCTTCTTCAGCGACAAAAAAGATTACGCCAGAATCATCATAACCGACCCGGCAGGCAAAGAACTTGGGCGCATAGGGCAGCACTCCATCAGCGGATCGTTCGAGTCGTTCCAGCCGTTCAACGGCGCGATAGCGTGGTCCGCCGACGGCAGCGAACTCGCCTTCATAGCCAAAAGGGGCGGGCGCAACGAGATACGCTTCGTAAACGCCAGTACGGGTAAAAAGAGCCGGGGCGCCGTGAGACTGCCGCTGTCGGCAATCTACGGGCTGGACTGGTCCAAAGACGGGAACAGGCTCGCGTTCACGGCAGTGTCGTTCGGACAGCCGGACCTGTATATGTACGACCTGACAACGCTGGAACTCTCAATACTCGTCGACTCGCACCACTCCAAAAGCTCGCCCCGGTTCAGCCCCGACGGGAAAAAGATTATCTTCACATTGACCGATACGGCCGGGCTGGGGATTGGGCCTCTTACATCCCATATACCGCAGCCGACCTCGAACATCGCCTTGTATGATATTGAGAAGGAGGGATACAGGCTGCTGAGTGACACAAAGTGGAACGACAGGCAGCCGGCGTTCTCGCCCGACGGCAGCGAATTTGTATTCGTGTCCGACAGAAACGGGATCGACAACCTGTATATCGCATCCGTCAACAACCCGGGAAACCCGCGCCCGCTAACCGACTACACGGGAAACTGCGGCAACCCCGACTGGGCCGCAGACGGTTCGGCTATCGTCTTCGACCTGTTTATGAACCAGGCGTGGAATATATGGCGAATGGAGAAGCCGTCGGCAAAAATCCTGAAAGACTCCGTCCTCGCGCCTACACGGTGGGCGGAACATGAGGCCGATCCTTCAATACCGTTCTTTGTAAGGCGCGTTGGGAATGACGGGAGTGATGGCGCTGACTCTGTTAATGCCGTTAACGCCGTTGACGGAGCCGATACCACAAGCGCACTTAATCTCAGGGATACTGTTAATGCCGTTGACAGAGCCGATACCGTTAAGACCGGCAGGAAGAAGAGGCGCAATAACAATAACTCCGATATATCCGCACCCGCAAGCGATCCCTTTACATCACCATGGAGACGGCAAAGACCGGTACCGCCCGCCGTCATCAATACCTCCATAAGCATCCCAACTGTAGATGAGATACCTGAACCCGAACCCTACAAGCTCCGCTTCTCCCCCGACATGGTGCTTTTCGGCCTGGGGCTCAGTACATACAGCGGCGCATCCGGGCAGGCGATTGCAATGTTCAGCGACATAATGGGCGACCACCGCATAACTCTGGCCGGTGATGTGCAGGCCGACTTCTCCGAATACGCGCAGATCTTCACAGCATACGAATACCTGAAACACAGGGTCGGCATAACCGTCGGCGCGTTCTACTACAAATACTACTCGTACGACGGCCACTTCCGCCGATACTTCCACGACATGGAAACCGGCGGCATACTCGGCCTGCGTTACCCGTTCTCCATATTCTCGCGCGCGGACCTGCAGCTCTACGGACGCTACATGGAACGCCTGCCGTACACCGGCCCCGCCGACATGGGGATAATAGAAAACCACTCGTTGCTCGCGTCAAGCGGCTACACGTTCGACAATATCCTGTGGGGCATCACCGGGCCGCTCAACGGCGTACGCGCGTCGGCGCGCCTGCACCTCGCGCCGCCGCTTTCATTCACAGACGAGGCATACCTGTCAGGCGACGTTGACATACGGCAATACACGCACCTGTTCAGAAGGTTCGTATGGGCCAACAGGCTGACATTCGGCGGAACCGTGGGATTAGACGACAACCGCGCGGCGCGCCGGTTCTTTCTGGGCGGAAACGAAAACTGGATATACTACGATGTAAACGTAAACAACTACGACGACAACCTGACATACAGCTACTACTCGGATATCGTATCGCCGCTGCGCGGATGGAGCTATTTTGACATCACCGGAGACAGAATGATGCTGATGAACTCCGAATTCCGGTTCCCGTTCATACGCGAAATAACGGCGGTGTGGCCGATACCGCTGCAAATAAGATACATCAACGGCGCGGTGTTCATAGACGCAGGGTACGCATGGACGCATGATCAGCAAAACGAAAAATTCAACCCCCTCCCCGTCCCGCCGAAACTTATGGGCGGATACGGGTTCGGGATGCGGGCGAATCTTGGGATATTCGTTTTGCGGTATGACAGGGGATGGCCGACGGATTGGAAAGCGACGGGGCGGCCTGTCAACTATTTCTCTTTGGGCGCGGAATTTTGATTTGTTTGATGGATCATACAACATTGTTCTTGATGACATCAGCGTAATATCTGCCCGAATCCTTGATGATCCGCTGACCCGTCTCGAAATCAACGTGTACCAATCCGAACCGGTGCTTATACCCCCAGTGCCACTCGAAATTGTCCATCAGGCTCCAATAAAAATATCCGGCATAATCAATACCTTCGCCGATAGCGCGCTCGACATACTCCAAATGATCCCTTATGAACTCAATGCGCTGCGGATCGTGGACACATCCGTCCATCGACACACATTCGGTAATACAAGTCCCGTTCTCCGTCACCACCAACGGCTTCTTATAACGCTCATAGAAAAACTTTCCCGCCCAGTAAAGTACATCCGGCGTTATCGGCCAATCGTAACTGTTCATCCTGTAACCGACCTTGTTGGGGACGAGTTCGGTACGACCATCAGTCCCGGCCTTAACAGCGGCGGCGGTATAGATGTTAACTCCGCAGAAATCTAACGGCTGGCTGATAATCTTCATATCACCATCACTATACTTGGGAACATCCCCGCCATAAACCTCAAGCCCCTGCTCAGGGTACCGGCCGAGGAACACCGGATCCATCCACCACGCGCTGTTCCACAACGTAGCCGGATCAACCTCAAACGTAGCGGTTCGAGCCGCATCGATATCATTCAAATTTTCCGTAGCGGGACGGCGCGACCATCCCACAGGAGCGTAGCCAATCTTCGCGGGGACTTTCGCCCGCTGCCTTATTGTTGATACGGATCGCCCGTGCGCCAATAACAGATGGTGCCCCGCCTGCAAACACTCCGCCATAGACAGCTTATACCCCGGCGCGTGAAACCCCGTCATCATCCCGTGCATGGTAATGACCTGCGGCTCGTTGATAGTCATCCAGTGAGAAACTCTGTCGGAAAATTTATCAACGACGATTGCCGTATAATCCTCGAACCATTTTGGAGATTCGGGACTCATCCACCCGCCCCTGCGCTGCAACGCCTGCGGGAGGTTCCAGTGATACAAAGTGACCCACGGCGTAATCCCCGCTTTCAACAGCTCATCAAACAGCCTGTCATAAAAATCAACACCCTTTTGATTGACGGCCCCGCACCCCTCCGGCATAACCCTCGTCCACGCCACCTCCATCCGGTAAGCCCCGATGCCTATCTGTTTCATTATCGATACATCTTCTATATAACGATGATAATGATCACAAGCCACCTCTCCGCTATGCCCCTGCCAGACCGCCCCAGGCCGCCTGCAAAGCACATCCCAAATCCCCTCCCCCTTGCCATCCTCAAGCGCCGCGCCCTCAACCTGATACGCCGCCGTAGCCGCGCCCCACACGAAATTTTTCGGGAATGCCATACGTAACCCCCCGTTCCTTCCTTATCATTATTTACCGGATAATCAATTACACATATATACCATATTAATCAAAGATACATTGCGCGCAAGCGGTACGGCAAGAAAATTTAAGGATGGAGGGGGATACGGGAAATTAACATTTTTCCCACATCCGTCTAGGCCTGGGTGCAGGGTGCCGTCCGGCGACATCACGGCTGTCGTGCAGTCGTCGGGCGGCACCCTGTGCCCAGGCCGGGTATACAACAAATTGGCATTTGGTGTACACGCTAGTGTAATAACAGATCTGCATTTCATAGCTTTACCTTTGGGCCACGTGTTCTAATGGTAACAATCGTGTTCATAGTCATCATCGTCATAATCGCCGTCATCGCGGCCATCGCGGCCATCAACGCCTGCCTCGGTCAGATAACTCCAGGCGCTTTCCGGCAGCCTCATCCGCAGGCGGTCCATCTCCGGTATATCGGCCTGCAAGTGTTTCGGTATCTCCACCGTTTTGCCACCTAATCCGGGAAGCCTGCCGTTTTTCACCGTCCACCCGTTTTTGGCCGTAAACCGCCCGCCTATCGTGCCGTCGGCCTTTATCCGGGCAGCGGTTATGTCGGCACCGTATCTGGTATCCGCGCCTTTTTCCTTTGCGGGCACTCTGGTAACACGGTACTTGTCTTCTATTTCGATGTAGTACGCTGCGTTGTTTTCGAACGTAGAGCTCTCGCTGGCTCTGGCGGCCACGCGCCACAATGAAGGCCCCTTCTTCATGGAATAGAGCGCGGCGCTGTTGGCTATCCTGCTGCTGCCAAAGACACCGGCGGCCACGCCTCCGCCGCCGCTGATACTGCCGGTGAAGTAACACCCTGTAACGCTGCTGTTTGTGGTAATCACCCCAGCGATACCGCCAACGCTATTGTAATCATTACCTATGTCGCCTGTGGAGTAGCAGACGGAAATACTGCTGCTGTCGCCAACATGTCCCGCGATACCTCCAACATAACTGGCACCTGTTACTTTACAGGTGGAATAGGAACTTGCCACTGCGCTGTTTTTGTAAACCATCCCCACAATGCCGCCAACGAAAATGCCATTATCATAATGGCTGAACTCGTAATCGTCAGGGCCGCCGATAACACCGGCGGTATAACATGAAACAACGCTGCTGCCGTCGCTAATCTCTCCCGCAATTCCGCCTACCCTCTCGCTCCCGACAACATTCACGCCAGCGAGCCCAAGGTTCTCCACCCTGCCGCGGACAATGCGGCCAAACAATCCTATATATTTGGAATAGACAGGGTGGCCGTAGATCTCCAGCCTACGCGGATAACCGTCCTTAACCTCGTCTCCGGCACTATTGACGGCCAGATTGTGTATGGCAAACCCGCCGCCGTTAAACGTACCGCTAAATACGTTAAGGGTGTCCGCGCCGTAATTCCCGATGGGTACCCAGCTATCATCCTGCGACAAATAAATATCCTTACTCATTTTTATCGTCTTGCCGCCAAAACTGTCCCTCGCGGGTTTCCCGCCCCATGTCCCGTTGACAATTTCAGCCAGCCCCATCAATTCGTTAGCGGTGGATATGGTGAAATTCTTCGCTTCCGGATTTTTGGAGTACCAGCGGGTATCGGGAACTTCATTAATCAGTACGTATGCTACAGGCGACAGCGTGCTGTCCGTCTTTGATTTTGCGTGTACGGTAATAAATTTAGCGCTTTCATCGGCCCCTGCGGTAAGCTTGCCGTCATCCGATATCACCGTAGACTTTGATGTGCTGCCGGACACCGTCCATCTTACGGCATCATTTCCGGCCTTGCCCCCTATAACCGCGTTAAACTGCCGCTCTCCCCCCTTGGCCGCCGCCGCGTACTCAGGCAATATGACAGACAGCCCGCGGATATATTTCGGCACCTCCACAGCCTTTCCGCGCAGGCCGGGGAGTTTGCCCTTCGAGAGCGTCCACCCATTCTCTTCGGTAAAGCGCCCGCCTATCGTTGAATCGGCCATAATATCGGCAAACGTTATGTCGGCGCCGTTCTTACTGCCAGCGTTCCTGTTTGGCCAGCCGGTATTGCCGTTACCGTTTTTCATTCCGGCAAAAGCGACGTTGTTTGAATAGATGGTTTCACCGCTGGAGTTCTCTATGAAACCGGCCACACGCCCCATACGTATACGCCGCCCCCCGGATATTTCCGGCGAAAGCGCGGCGCAATCGGACACGCGGCCCTCGAATTTTGATGCCACGTACAAGGCTTTAGTGCGCCCTATCAAGCCGCCTATACCGTCCGCCATATTTTCCGTACCGCTAACAGCGGCGATTGAGTAACTCCCGGTTATAGCGACTCCGAATTCTACCATTCCCACTAAACCGCCTATACCTTTCGATTTACCGCTCACAGAGCCGGCGGAATAACTGTTGGAGACGAAACCCCTGTTCACCATCCCCGCCAAACCGCCTACAGAACCGTCCGAAGCGCTAACCGCGGCGGTAGAATAGCAGTTGGTTATGCCGCTGTTTTCATCGACATACCCCGCGATACCGCCAGCAATTTCCTTGCCGTCAATCTTTCCGGCGGTATAGCAGTTGACGATGGCTGCGCTGCCGCTGATATATCCCGCAATGCCGCCGGCCACTTCACCGGCGCGGATGTTTACGTTTTCTACCCCAAGGTTCTTTACGCTCCCTCCGGCGATATAACCGAACAGGCCATTATTACGGCTTTTCTCTCTGTTTACGGTGAGATTGCTTATAACATACCCGCCGCCGTCAAACGTGCCGCGAAATTCATTGCGGATGCCGCCGCAATATTTGTCAAAAGTCCCGATCGGCGTCCAGTTATCGTATTGCGACAAATCTATATTGCCGGCAAGTTTTATTGTCTTGCCGCTGAAGTCGTCTTTGGGGATGCCGTCATCCACTAACGCCCCGTTGACGATTGCCGACAGCGCCGAGAGTTCCTCAGCCTCTGAGATGCTGAAAAACTCCCTGCCGCCGCCTTTAGTATACCAGTCCGTAGCTTTGCGATGCTTTTCCCAGGCGGCCTTGCTTAACGCGGATGATTGATCGAGCAGGTACGGATAGCCGCCGTTTACCGCGCTGTCAATATCCCATACCCTGCCCAAACCCCAGCCGGATAACGTTTGGGGCTGCTTCAGCAGTTCCGCGTCTATGCCGAACTCATCGTAGCAGCCGCTTTTTATGCCGCCCGCGCGCCTCACAAAAAAACTGCTGTTCACCTCGCCGTTGCAGTCGGAGGAACTGCAGCACCCGATATACCACCCCATAAGCCCGCCGGCGTAATCGCCGCCCGATACCGCGCTGAGGGTATAGCTGTTTTTTATTTGGGTTTTTGAGCGCTGGATGCCCACAAGGCCGCCTACGATACTGTCTCCCGCTACCGTGCCGGTTGAGTAGCTGTTGCTTATCACGCCGTTCGTACGGTGTTCCCCCACAAGCCCGCCAATGCGAAGGCCGCCGGACACCGCGCCGGCCGCGTAGCACCTGTTTATGATACCGCTGCTCACCCCCACAAGCCCGCCTGTATTACACCCTGTCCCAGCCACCGTAGCCGTGGAGTAGCTGTCTGTTATCAGCCCGCCGCCGTTAACGCCAACAAGGCCGCCTGCCGCGCACCAGCCGCTAATATACGACGCTGTAACTCCGATGTTCTTTATAACGGCGCCGGCGGATATGGAGCCGAACAGCCCGATTGATAAGGCTTCCGGACTGTTGACATAGACGCCGCTTACCGTATGTCCGCCGCCGTCAAAGGTCCCGTTAAACGAGTTAGCCAGTATTCCTGCCGGCACCCAAACGCTGGCGGGCGGCTCGGAGGCCCAGTTTCGCCAATTCGCGGTATCGTTAAGAACTATGTTACGCGCAAGCTTAATGTGCTTGCCGGTGAAATCCACGCCTAAATTCACAAGGTCCGAGAATTCTTCCATCTGCTTCTTAGTACGTATTATGTAGGGGGCATCGGCGCTGCCCTTGCCGCCCGCGAAGAATTGGCCGATATCTGTGAGCGCGGCTGCCTTGCCGCTTAAAACCGGGTACCCTTTTTTTGAACGGGCCCACAGGTTCGCGGATGCAAGGCCCGCAAATGAATTCAGGCTGTTCACGAATTTTCCGCTTTGCATCTGCGCCGTGGTTTTGCCCTCGCCCTTGCCGGCGTCGCTTTGGCCGCTTGCGTTCTTATCGTAATAGTTGCCGCGCATAACGCCGCCGCCGCTGCGCCCCGCGAATCCGCCGGCGCCCACCCTTGCAGTCACTTTACCTGTGGAAAAATTGCCTGCCGTCATCCCGCCCCAGTTAACCCCTATAAACCCGCCGGCAACGCTGTCGCCGAACACCTCGGCCGACGAATGGCTGCCAATCGCGGCGCCCGCCCTGTTACCCCCCACAAGGCCGCCCACGTTTACCCGCCCCGTTACGCTGCCCGCCGCGTAACTGTTCTTTACCGTGCCTTCGTTAACACCCACAAGGCCGCCTGCGATGCTGTCCCCCATCACAATGCCGTAGGCATAACACTCCGTAACCGTACCGGCGCTGCCGCCGGCAAGTATCCCTACATAATCCCCGCCGTCTATGTACGCGGCTTTTATGTTCAGATTCTTCACAGCCCCTTTGCCGCCTATAACGCCAAACAACCCCTGGTCATCCCCCTTGTTTTTGATGTAAAGCCCGCTTATCGTATGGCCGTTGCCGTCAAAGGTCCCGTGGAACCTGCTTTTATCCGTACCCGCCTTACAGGCACAATCCCCATCCGTACCTATCACCGTCCAGTTCACGGCAGGCGGATTGCTCCCCCACTCCCGCCAGTTCGCCGTGTCGTTGATGACGATGTCGCGGCCGAGTATGACCGTCTTGCCCTTAAAGCCGTGCTTGTCGTTACTTACCATCTCCGCTAAACCGGCAAGCTCTTTAGCCGTATTCACGGTAATCGTGTCTTGCGGGGAACCGCTGTCCGGCGGCGCGTCCGCTTTGCACGCACCGCAGCCGTTATCAACCGCCTCCACAGGCGTTTCGGACCCGGCAGCCCCTGATTTGGGCGTTTTCCCGGCGGTCCCCGCGCAGGCCGCGAGGAGAAACATTGCGGCTGCCGACGCCGCGAGGGCGGTTTTTACGATATTCATGCAGGTCTCCAATCGGATCGGGGTATACCGATTACGGGATTAAATAATCGTGAATCTATAATACAATATATATCATCCAGCGGCAATACCAACAAAAAAGCGTTTTTTCCGCCGTTCTTCCACCTTCTTCCGCCGCACGGGTATACCCCCGCCCGCATCTGTTAAATACTCTATGTCACGGAAAAATGCTGCCGGAAAATGAAGTTTTTGGGGGATGCCCCACAAAAAATCACCCCGCCAGTGGCACTTTTGCCCCGCACAAAGTATTTAACAGACAGAGCCTATGGAAAATTCAACCCTAATTAACCGAACCGCGCGCGGAAAACTTACGCGGATGGCGCAGCGCTTCCCTGTCAGCCTGCTGCTTCTGGCGGGGCTTGGGGCGATGCTGTTTGCGGACTTTCGCAGCGGAGATCACATTTTTAGCTGTAATGAATCCGCCGCTACAGCCCGCGTCTCCCTTTTCGGAGGCGTGATCGTTTCCCTGTGCGCCGCGCTGTTTCTCGAAGACCGCCTGCGCTCATGGAAGCTGCATACCGCCGTAGCGGCCATAGCCCTGTTATGGGGCGCATACTGCCATCTCTTGCCGCATCACATGTCCATCCACAACGAGCTGTTTCCCTACCAAAGTTACCCCTACAGTTACTCGTCAGACGGGATGCGGCAGGTTATAGGATTGATTGTATTGCAGGATACGCACATCTTCCCGGAGTTTTTGCGGTACCGTTTTTTGGAGCCCCTGCTCATCGCGGCGGGCGCGGCGCTTCTGGTGTTCGCCCCGTTTTGCGGCAAGGGCAAAGACACGGCGTTCGGGAATTTTTACGCGCGGGTATGCCTCCATGTCACGCTCGCGTGGGTCATCAGCGCCGCCCTCAAGGGGGCGCTCGAACTCTTAAACCGCACGCAGCCGTTCGGCCTCTTTTGGGGGCTGTATCTGGATGAGGCGTCGAACACGCTCATCGCCGGAACAATATTCTGCTGGGCACTGTTCACCCCGCTGTGGATAATGGCGTATATGCCTGATAAGGGCGCCAAGTTCGACAATAGCGCCGCCAAACATCCGGTTCTTCGGTCCTTGGGATTAAGGCTTTTGGTATTCACGCTGATATACGCGGTAATTTTGTATATATTCTACGCATACACTTTCGTGGCGTGGCTGAAAGGGTTCGAATTCGGCTGGGGGTGGACGGAGAGCGGCATCTCGGCAACAGTATCCGCCCTTGCCGCGGCGGGCCTTCTCTCCATAATGCTCATCTATCCGGTACGCCAATACGGCGAGTGCATGTGCGAAAACAAAAAATGCGCCTACTGGCATCCGCCCGCAAAAGGAAGCCGCGCCATGGCCCGCTTCTCCCGCTGGTTCGGCGTTGCCATACTCCCGCTGCTCGCGCTGATGACCGCCGAAATAGTTATAGGCATCCGCGTATACGGCATCAGCATAATGAGCGGCTACCTCCTCATAATCAATCTGTGGCTCTACGGGATTTTCGCGTACCTCTTCTTCACAAAGGCGCGGCGCGTAAAGTGGGTGCCCATCTCGTTTGGCCTTTTGCTCATAGTGTCGTCTATCGGCCCGTGGCGCGTATCCAACATTACAAAAGAGATACTGGCCGAGGAAATAACGCGGTCTATACGTTATCCCGAACTGTTCCTCGACTACGCCAGTTTGAATTTCATCGCCCCCGACGCGTTTGCGGGCAACATCCCTGCGCCTGCCGCCCCCCTACCGTCAACACCAGTAACCGCCCGCCGGCAAGAGGGGGCCGAGTGGACCTAAAATGGCCTTTTCGTTGGGCTTACAGGAGCAATTTTGACCGGATTTCGGCCCCCCAAACCGCCCCCGTATGCCCCAAAAAGCCATTTTTGCCGTTTTTTTGCTTTTGGGGCGGGAATTTAGTATATTATATGATAGAGAGGAAGTAGGCCAAATGGTACAAATACCGGCCGGCGCAGACCTTCTGCCACCGTCAGACGACCATATATTCAAGACGCTGCTCACGAACCCCAACGCCGGGGCCGTGCTTAAAAGCGTCATTTCGGCGGTTCTGGAGCGTCCGGTCTTGGCGGTGCAGATACGCAACAATGAACTGCCGGTGTCTGACGACGACGAGAAAAACGAGCGGCTCGACGTGAACTGCATCGTAGACGGCGGGGATCAGGTAGACGTGGAGATGCAGGCGTCGCGCTCGGTGGAGCTTACGAAAGACGAGTACCGGAGTTTCATGAACAAGTCGGTCTACTATCTGACTGACTTGCACTCGTCGCAGAAGTCGAAGGGCGTGAAGTTTCACAATCTGGTGCGGACGTATCAGGTAACATTTTGTATGCACCCGGTTTTCCCGCACTGGCTGGAGTTCGCGCACAACATTTCGCTGCGGCGAACTACCGGGGAGCAGGTAAGCGACCAGATTAATATGGTTATCGTTGAGATGAGCAAGCTCCACGCTCTCTTAAAGAGGCCGCCGGAGAGTTTGACGTGGCTTGAAACATGGTCTGTATTTTTCAAGTTCGCGCCCGAACCTGAACACAGGGACTTTATCAATAAAATCATTGCGTTAAAGGAGGAAGTAGCAATGGCTACCGAATTACTGATGGAAATAAGCCAGGACGAACACGAGCGCGCCCGTAACAGAAGCCGGAGAATGGCCGAGCACGACAGGTACTCCGACATTGCCACCGCCGAGGAGCGGGGCGAGATTAGGGGCAAGATAGAGGGCAAGATAGAGGGTATGACAGAGATACTCGACCTTATCAAGCAAGGCGTTTCTACAGACGAAATTTTAAGAAAATTCAGCTCTCAGTGAACAAGGCGGAAGAGTAGCAATGGTAACCAAATTATTGCAGAAAATAGTACTTTTTCAGCTGCTCGGCGTAAATATCCTCAAGTTTCCCGTAAAACTCCCGCTCCCCCACGTCGATGCCGCTCAAATCCGCGAACTCAATGCCTATTTCTAATCTTTGGAGATAATTAAGGGCGGCAAAAATGCCGCCCCGCGATAATATAGTTTACGGTGATTGCCGTTTACCGCAAGACAACCGCCGACGTGAACCGCTTGCCCGTCTTCATCTCCTTCATATCCACAAAGTACCGCCCCGCCGATATTTTGGATGCGGAGAAGTTCGCGTTGCCGCCGGCCGCGTTGAAGCG